>Ga0209023_10005230_pt1 | contig 14283 bp, 10 predicted proteins | sample LakOneMetagenome_FD_187468 | JGI IMG/M metagenome (GOLD analysis project Ga0209023, IMG submission 187468) | Freshwater and sediment microbial communities from Lake Erie, Canada (SPAdes) (version 2) | ecosystem: Environmental > Aquatic > Freshwater > Lentic | place: Lake Erie, Canada...
TGCTGTGTCTCGCCGGTGACGATCACGGTGCGAAATCCTCGACGGTGCCGCATCAGTCGGACCACGCCTTCATTTCAGCTTTGATGCCGTATCTCTATCCATCGAGCATCCATGAGATGATCGAGATGGGCCTGCTCGGCATTGCGATGTCGCGCTATTCCGGCTGCTGGGTCGGCATGAAGGTCATTACTGAAACTGTCGAGACCACCGCCGAGATCAATCTCAACGACGAAATGACGCCGTTTATCATCCCGACGGATTTCGAGATGCCGCCGGGCGGTCTCAATCTGCGCTGGCCTGATGATCGCTACGCGCAGGACAAGCGTCTGCAGGACTACAAGGGCTTTGCCGCGGTCGCGTTTGCGCGCGCCAACAAGATCAACCGCATCACTATGGATTCGCCGAATGCCCGCTACGGCATCATGGCGTCCGGCAAGAGCTATGAGGACATTAGTCAGGCCCTGCGCGAACTCAGCATCACGCCGGAAGTGGCTGCGAAGATCGGCCTGCGGCTTTACAAGATAGGCATGCCATGGCCGCTGGAGCCGGAAGGCGTGCGGCAGTTTGCGGTTGGCCTCGAAGAAATCTTCATTATCGAAGAACGCCGTGAGATCGTCGAAAATCAGGTCAAGCAGGAGCTGTTCAACTGGCGTGACGATGTGCGCCCGCGCATCATCGGCAAGATGGACAACCACGACAAGCGCTTCCTGCCCTTTGCCGAGGAGTTGAGCGTCGCGTCGCTCGCGAGTTCGCTGACGGAACGGTTGCTGCAGCTCGATCTCAATCCCGAAATCGTCGCGATGCTTCGCGCCAAGGCTGACTGGTTCAATGGCCGGCAGGCAACGCAAGTGCAGGCTGTCGCGCCGGTGACGCGCACGCCGTATTTTTGCTCGGGCTGTCCGCACAACACATCGACCAAGGTGCCCGAGGGCAGCCGCGCGATGGCTGGCATCGGCTGTCACTTCATGTCGCTATGGATGGACCGCAACACCGAGACTTATACCCATATGGGCGCGGAGGGCGTGCCATGGGTCGGCATCGCGCCGTTCACCAACGAAAAACACATCTTCGCCAACCTCGGCGACGGCACTTATTTCCATTCCGGCAGCCTTGCGATCCGGCAGTCGGTCGCCTCTAAAGCCAATATCACCTACAAGATTCTCTATAACGACGCGGTCGCCATGACCGGCGGCCAGAAGCATGACGGCGATCTTTCGCCGCAGCAGATCACATTCCAGCTTCACAGCGAGGGCATCCGCGAAATCTGGCTGGTGTCTGAAAATCCGGACGCCTATCCGGCCAGCACCATTGCGCCGGGCACAAAGCTCGCGCACCGCGACGAACTCGACAAGGTGATGAGGACGGTGCGTGAAGTGCCGGGCTGCTCCGCCATCGTGTTCGTGCAGACCTGCGCCGCCGAGAAGCGCCGCCGCCGCAAGCGCGGTCTGATGGAAGATCCGAACAAGCGCGTCTTTATCAACTCCGCTGTCTGTGAAGGTTGCGGCGATTGCTCGGTGCAATCGAACTGCATTTCCGTCGAGCCGTTGGAAACCGAACTGGGGCGCAAGCGCACCATCAATCAGTCGAGTTGCAACAAGGACTATTCGTGCGTGAAGGGCTTCTGTCCGTCCTTCGTAACGGTGGAGGGGGCAACGCTGCGCAAGCGTGCGCCAGTCGCGCTCGATGATTTCGGCGAATTGCCCGAACCCGCAAGCGTGCCGTCGCTCGACCGGCCTTATAACATTGCTGTCGGCGGCGTGGGCGGCACTGGCGTGCTGACCATCGGCGCGCTGCTCGGCATGGCCGCGCATATCGAAGGCAAGGCGAGCATGATCCTCGACATGTCCGGTCTTGCGCAGAAGGGCGGTGCGGTGCTCAGCCATGTGCGGCTGTCGAAGAATACCGCGGATGTCACCTGTTCGCGCATTGTCACCGGCACCGCCGACTTGCTCATCGCGGCGGACGAGGTAGTGGCTGTCGCCAAGGAGACGATCACGCTTGCGGAGTCATCGCGCACCTATGGCGTGATCAATACGCATCTGATTCCGATCGCGGATTTCATCATGAACCGCGATTTCGATTTCAAGCGCGGCAAGGTCAATCTCGTTCTTGAAAACGCGCTGCGGAAGGACTCCGCGTTCCTCGATTTCACCAAGCCGGCTGAGACGCTGCTCGGCGACTCTATCGCCACCAACATGATGATGATGGGTTACGCCTATCAGAAGGGACTGCTCCCCGTGGGCGCGAAGGCCATCGAGCAGGCCATCGAACTCAATGCCGTGTCGATCAAGATGAATACGCAGGCATTCCGGCTGGGCCGCCTTGCTGCGCACGATCCGGCAAAGCTGGCGTCGATGATGAAAGGCGACGAGCCGGAGCTGCCGAAGACACTCGACGAGATGTCACTTGACGAGGTCATTGCGCACCGGACCAAGCTGCTGACCGATTATCAGAACGCAGCCTATGCCGCGCGCTACCGCGATCTGGTCGATCAGGTGCGCAAAGTCGCGTTCGACGGCGGCTACGGCGAGGCGCTGCCGCGCGCCGTCGCGATCAACTACGCCAAGCTTCTTGCCTACAAGGACGAGTACGAAGTCGCACGGCTCTATTCCGGCGAGGCCTTTGCGGAAAACCTCGGCAAGCAGTTCGAGGGCAACTACAAGATCAGCTTCAATCTCGCGCCGCCGATCCTGCACAGCGGGCTTGATGCGTCGGGCCGCCCGAAAAAGCGGGTGTTCGGCGCATGGATGATGCCGGTGTTCCGGACCATGGCGAAGTTCCGCTTCCTGCGCGACACGATGTTTGACCCGTTTGGCTATAGCGAGGACCGCAAGCTCGAGCGCAACCTGATCAAGGGTTACGAGCAGGATGTGGTGACGGCGGTGAAACTCTTGTCACCGAAGACCCACGACATCGCGGTGGAGTTGCTGTCGCTGCCCGATCAGATTCGGGGCTATGGGCCTGTGAAGGAAACTTCGGTCGCGAAAGCGAAGGCGAGATACGAACAGCTTGCCAAGGATATTGTCAATCCGCCGCCGCTGGTCGCGCCCCGGATCGCGGCGGAATAGAACGCTCGTTCGCACGGCGAAACTCAAGATGCTTGCCAAGCGCCGCTTGGCGGGTCAGAAAATCTGCTGAAGTAAATCAGCGGAGATGACTTTGAGCATCAAGGGTAAAGCCTATATCGCCGGGATCTATGAGCATCCCACCCGGCATGCGCCGGACAAATCGACGGCGCAGTTGCACGCGGAATGCGCCAAGGGTGCGCTGGAAGACGCGGGCCTGACCAAGGCCGATGTCGACGGCTATTTCTGCGCCGGGGACGCGCCGGGCGGCGTGATGCCGATGGCCGATTATCTCGGCCTCAAGCTGCGTCATCTCGATTCCACCGAGACCGGCGGATGCTCCTATATCATTGCGCTGGGACATGCCGCCGAAGCGATTGCTGCGGGCAAATGTTCCGTGGCCCTGATCACGCTGGCCGGAAAGCCGCGCACCGGCCCGATGCCGCCGCGCGCATTCGGCGCCGAGGTCGATTTCGAAGCCGCGTACGGCGCGACAACCCACAACGCTTACGGCATGTGCGCCATGCGCCATATGCATGAGTTCGGCACCACCAGCGAACAACTCGCCTGGGTGAAGGTCGCGGCCTCTCATCACGCGCAATACAACCCGCATGCGATGCTGCGCGATGTGGTGACGGTCGAGGATGTCATCAACTCGCCGATGATTTCCGATCCGCTGCACCGGCTCGATTGCTGCGTCGTGTCCGATGGCGGCGGCGCGCTGGTTGTCACCACGCCGGAGATTGCGAAGTCGCTGAAGCGTCCGCTGGTGCGGCTGACCGGTCACGGCGAATCGCTGAAGGGTCCGAATGGTGGCCGAAAGCTCGACCTGACCTACTCGGCAGGTGTGTGGAGCGGTCCGCCGGCATTCGCCGAAGCAGGTGTGACGCCGAAGGACATCAAGTACGCCTCGATCTATGACAGTTTCACCATCACGGTGGTGATCCAGCTTGAAGACCTCGGCTTCTGCGCCAAGGGGCAGGGCGGCAAGTTCGTCGCCGATGGCAACCTGATTTCCGGCGTCGGCAAGCTGCCGTGGAACACTGATGGCGGCGGGCTGTGCAACAATCACCCGATCAACCGTGGCGGTATCACCAAGATCATCGAGGCGGTGCGGCAGTTGCGCGGCGAGGCGCATCCGAAGGTTCAGGTTCCGAATTGCGATCTCGCGCTGGTGCACGGCACCGGCGGATTGCTCGGTGTGCGGCATGCGGCATCGACCGCTGTTCTGGAGCGCGTGTGATGACTGACAAGCCAAAGTATCCTGCACCGACGGGCAATCCCGAAACCGCGCACTTCTGGGATGCGGCCAAGGAAGGCAAGTTCCTGATCAAGCGCTGCACCGCCTGCGGCGAGCCGCATTATTTCCCGCGCTCGATCTGCCCGGTGTGCTTCTCCGACCAGACCGTGTGGGAAGAGAGCAAGGGCGAGGGCGTGATCTACAGCTACAGCCTAATGCGGAAATCCCCGACCGGACCTTATGCCATCGGCTATGTCACGCTCGATGAGGGCCCGTCGCTGCTGACCAACTTTGTGGACTGCGATCTGACGGCGCTGAAAATCGGTCAGCGGGTGAAGGTCGTGTTCAAGCCGACGGACGGCGCGCCGCTGCCGTTCTTTACGCCGGTGAGCTAGTTGCAGAGCTCCTCATGGTGCAGGTCGCTTTTGCGTCACCTCGAACCATGAGGACAAAAATAACAACTTCATCCTTTGAGGCGCACACAGGGTGTGCTCCTCGGGATGATGGTCTCAATAAAGACGAGGAAACAAAACATGCCGATCAAGTACGATGAGGTGATGGCGCTCAGGAACGTCGGTCAGAAGTATTCATGGACCGACCGTGAGATCATGCTCTACGCCTATGGCATCGGCATGGGCGCCGATCCGATGGACGAGAAGGAATTGTCGTTCGTCAATGAGGGCTATTACACGCCGCGCGAACTCAAGGTGGTGCCGACTTACGCATCGGTCGCGGCCTGGGGCGCGAGCGCGGGTCACATCGACGTCAACCGCGTCATGGTGGTCGATGGTGAGCGCGACATCACCTTTCACAAGCCGCTGCCTGTGACGGCGAACATCACCGCGGATTCCAGCATTCTCGGCGTGTTCGACAAGGGCAAGGACAAGGGCGCGGTGATCCTGCGCAAGACCGTGCTGAAGAATGAGAAGGGTGAGGACCTCGCGACGCTGATCGCCTCGCAGTTCGCACGCGGCGATGGCGGATTCGGCGGACCGTCAGAGGGCCAACCCGAGCCGCACGCAATCCCGAAGCGTGCGCCCGACATGACCGTCGACATTTCGACACGGCCGGATCAGGCGCTGATCTACCGGCTCTGCGGCGACCGCAATCCGCTGCACAGCGATCCGGAATTCGCGAAGAGGGCTGGATTCGATCGTCCCATCCTGCACGGCATGTGCACCTACGGCCTGAGCTGCCGCGCTGTGCTGCAGACCTATGCGGATTACGATCCGACGGCGTTCAAGCAGCATGTGACTCGCTTCTCGTCGCCGGTGTTCCCGGGAGAAACCGTGTCGTTCGATCTCTGGAAGGACGGCAACGTGATCTCACTCGAAGGACGGGTGAAGAGCCGCAACGTCACCGTCATCAAGAACGGAAAAACCGTTCTCGCTTAACAATAAGAAACGGAGAGGAAACGATGGGTCTGCTCGACGGCAAGGTGGCGATCATTACCGGTGCAGGCGGCGGCCTCGGTGAAGCCTATGCGAAGCTGTTCGCGCGCGAAGGCGCTGCAGTTATCGTCAATGACCTCGGCGGCCCGCGCGACGGCAGCGGCGCTGACACCTCGATGGCGCAGAAAGTGGTCGATGCGATCAAGGCCGAGGGCGGACGCGCTTATGCCAATGGCTCCGACATCTCGACCATGGCGGGCGGGCAGTCCGTATTTGACGAGGCGATCAAGCAGTTTGGACGTGTAGACATCCTCGTCAATAATGCCGGCATCCTGCTCGACGGCACCTTTGCCAAGATGACCGAGGCGAACTGGGACAAGGTGATGAAGGTGCATCTCAAAGGCACCTTCTGTGTCACGCTGCCGGTCTTCAAATGGATGAAGGACAACGGCGGCGGCGTCATCGTCAACACGTCGTCCACCTCGGGCCTGCTCGGCAATTTCGGCCAGAGCAACTATGGAGCGGCCAAGGGCGGCATCTGGGGTCTCAGCAATGTGCTTACCATTGAGGGCCGCAAGCACGGTATTCGGGTCTGGACCCTGTCGCCGGGAGCGCTGACCCGCATGACTGCCGACCTGCAGCGCTATATCGACAACCCTAAGGCAGCGATGGGACCGGACGAAATCGCGCCTGCAGTGCTTTACATGGTGAGTTCGCTGTCGGGCGAGCAGACCGGCAAGGTGCTCGGTGTCTCCGGGCCGCGCGGCGTCCGCGAGCTGAAAATGCTCGAAATGGAGGGTTGGAAGCCCGGCGGGCCGTGGAAGGCTCAGGACATTGTGGCCCATGCAAGGGAGATTTTTTTCCATGATGAGGATAGGATCGTTTCTCCTCCCAAGCCCTGAATTCCCGGAAGGCCATCAATAATGAAGCTGACTCATGAGGCGAGCGGTACGTTCGCCATTGCACCGACCCCCTTCTTCGAGGATGGCCGTATCGATTTTGACTCGATCGACCGGCTGACCGATTTTTACGCGGAGGTGGGCTGCAATGGCGTGACGGTGCTGGGCATCCTCGGCGAGGCGCCGAAGATGGAGGCCGATGAATCGCTTCAGGTCGCGACCCGCTTCATCAAGCGGGCGAAGGACAAGCAGATCATCGTCGGCGTGTCCGCGCCGGGCTTCGCCCAGATGCGCACCCTGGCGCGCGCATCGATGGATGCCGGCGCTGCGGCGGTGATGATCGCGCCGCCGCCGCATCTGCGGACCGACGAGCAGATCACCGGTTATTTCCGGCAGGCGAGCGAGGCCATCGGCAGCGATATTCCATGGGTGCTGCAGGATTATCCGCTCACGTTGACGGTGGTGATGACGCCGTCCGTGATCCGCAAGATCGTGATGGACAGTCCGTCCTGCGTGATGCTCAAGCACGAAGACTGGCCGGGGTTGGAGAAGATTTCGGCGCTGCGCGGTTTTCAGAAAGACGGCTCGCTGCGTCCATTGTCGATTCTGGTCGGCAATGGTGGCTTGTTCCTCGATTTCGAGATGGAGCGGGGCGTCGATGGCGCTATGACCGGTTACGCCTTCCCGGACATGCTGGTGGATGTCGTCAATCTGTCGAAGGCTGGCAAGCGCGACGCCGCGCACGACTTGTTCGACGCGCATCTGCCGTTGATCCGTTATGAACAGCAGCCGGGCGTCGGTCTGGCCGTGCGCAAATATGTGCTCAAGAAGCGCGGCAAGATCGCCTCCGATGCGCAGCGCAAACCGGGATCGAGCATGAGCGCGCTGGCGCGCAGCGAGGTGGAATATCTTCTGTCCCGCGTCGCGCGCTTCGACAAACGAGCCAACATCTGATGAGTAGCACTGTGAGTGTTCCCGATCCGTCGAAGGCCCTGCGCGTTGCGTCCACCGTGCTGCTGCTGCGGGAAGCCGCAGGCGGCATGGAAATTTTCATGGTGCAGCGGAATCGCCAGATCGAGTTCAGCTCCGGCGCGCTGGTGTTTCCGGGCGGCAGCATGGACCCGAACGACCGCGAGGTGGCTGCCGATCCGGCGCTTGTCGTGGATCGCGGCGGTCTCGACATCGATACGGCAGCGATTCGCATCGGCGGCATTCGCGAGACCTTCGAGGAAAGTGGAATCCTTCTGGCGCGGCCGCGCGGATCGTCCGCGCTGGTGTCCGCAGAAAAAGCCGAGGCACTGGGCGTGCATCGCGAGGCTCTCGACGAGGGCAGAATGAGTTTCGCGGATATCCTGCGGCAGCATGATCTTGTTCCCGCCATTGATCTTCTGGCGCTGTTCGCGCACTGGATCACGCCGGTGAAACTGCCCAAGCGTTTCGACACCCATTTCCTGCTGGCGCTCGCGCCGCCGGACCAGATCGGCAAGCATGATGGCAAGGAGTCGGTGGATTCCGTCTGGCTGTCGCCGAAGGCGGCGCTCGAAGCGGCGGAGTCAGGACGTTACAATCTTCCGTTCCCGACCATTCGCAACCTGATCAAGCTCGACAAACTCGGCACCGCGCAGGCGGCGATGGATTTTGCGCGCACGATGTCCGTTGTGACGGTGGTGCCGGAGATCAGCCGAAACGCAGACGGAACGACACGTCTGCGCATTCCGGCTGAGGCGGGCTATGACGGCGATGTGTTCGACGTCGCGCGGCCCTGAGCAGTGCGCCCTGTCAGCCTCGCATACAGCTTTCATGCAGGAGTAGACATTATTTCCCCGGCAACCGCTTGACGTGAAACGGATTCATCTGCCTATTAATTTAATTGAGCGGTTAAGTAACGCCGCCATTTAGGGAGATGGGAATGCCTGGAATGAAACGTACGGCTCTATCGCTGGCTGTACTGATGATGAGTGGCGCCGCGTTGGCGCAGACCCCGGTCAAGGTTGGCGTTCTGGCCGACATGTCGGGACTGTATTCGGACATCGGCGGAGCGGGCGCCGTCGAAGCGGTGCAAATGGCCGTCGAGGATTTCGCCGCGACCGACAAGACGCTGAAGGTGGAAGTCGTTTCCGCCGACGTGCAGAACAAGCCGGATATTGCCTCCGCAATTGCGCGCCGCTGGTTCGATACGGAATCCGTGGACGTTCTGGTCGACGTGCCGACCAGCGCGACATCGCTGGCGGTTGCGACCGTCGCGCGTGACAAGAACAAGGTTGCGCTGTTCACAGCGTCGGCAAGCTCGGATCTCTCTGGCAAGGCCTGCACGCCAAACACCGTTCACTGGACCTATGACACCTGGGCGCTGTCTCACGGAACGGGCGAGGCCATCACCAAGAGCGGCGGCAAGAGCTGGTTCTTCATGACCGCGGACTATGCATTCGGGCAGGCGATGGAGCGCGATACGGCGGAAGTCGTGAAGAAGAACGGCGGCACCGTTCTTGGCTCGGTTCGCCATCCACTCGACACCAAGGATTTCTCATCGTTTATCCTGCAGGCGCAGGCGTCGAAGGCCCAGATCATCGGGCTCGCAAATGGCGGCGGCGACACCATCAACTCCATCAAGGCAGCTTCGGAGTTCGGTTTGTTGCAGGGCGGCCAGAAACTCGCGGGCATGCTGCTGTTCATTTCCGACATTCACACGCTCGGGCTGAAGACCGCGCAGGGATTGCTGCTGACGACGGCGTTCTACTGGGATCTGAACGACAAGACGCGGGCGTTCGGCGAGCGTTTCGCCAAGCGCAACAAGGGCCGCTATCCCTCGATGACGCAGGCCGGTGCTTATTCAGCGACTCTGGCCTATCTGGCTGCGGTGAAGAAGACAGGCAGCGCGAAGGAAGGCGCGACTGTCGTCAAGGCGATGCGTGACATGGGGCCGATCGACGATCCGCTGTTCGGCAAGACGACGGTGAGAATTGACGGTCGCGCGATCCACGACATGCTGCTGGTCGAGGTGAAGAAGCCCGAGGAATCGAAAAAGCCTTACGACTATTACAAGATCGTTTCGGTGATTCCGGCGGACGAGGCCTTCCGTCCGCTCAAGGACGGTGGCTGCCCGCTGGTGCAGTGACCTGAAAGCTCCGCGCGGCGGTGATTTTGCTGCCGCGCGGATTTTCGGTCATTGTTGATTGAATGGCCGATAGCGTTTTGCATTGAACCGGGGTGGCGATCATGCGCGCGTTTCCGCCCCGGCGGATTGTCTGCCTCACCGAAGAGACGGTCGAGACGCTGTATCTGCTCGGCGAGCAGGACCGCATTGTCGGTGTGTCCGGCTATGCGGTGAGGCCGCCGCAGGTCCGGCGTGAGAAGCCACGCGTGTCCGCGTTCATTTCGGCAGACGTTCCGAAAATTCTCGCGCTAGATCCCGATCTGGTTCTGGCATTCTCGGATCTGCAGGCTGGTATTGTTGCCGATCTGGTGCGCGCAGGGGTCGCAGTCCACGTGTTTAACCAGCGCGATATCGCCGGAATTCTGGCGATGATCCGCACGCTGGGCGGATTGATCGGTGAAGCGGCGAGGGCGGAGGCGCTGGCATCGCAATTCGAGCAGCGGCTTGCACAAGTCGCTGCAATCACACGCGGCAGACGGCTGCGTGTCTATTTCGAGGAATGGGACGATCCGCTCATCAGCGGTATTGGCTGGGTGTCCGAACTGATCGCCATTGCAGGCGGCGAGGATGTGTTTCCGCAGCTTGCAAGGGAGAAGGCGGCCAAGGACCGTATCGTCACTCCCGAAGCAGTGCTGGCAGCCAATCCCGATGTGATCCTTGCGTCGTGGTGCGGGAAGAAGGTGGTGCTGGACAAAATCCGTCAGCGACCCGGATGGGATCCCATCTCGGCGGTTCGTGACAACAGGATTGTCGAGATCAAGTCGCCGCTGATCCTGCAGCCGGGACCGGCGGCCCTGACGGACGGGCTGGACGCGATCGTCGCTGCACTGTGGGGCCGGGACGGCGGCGCGCCCTGATGATCGGCTTCTCCTCCATTCTGCGTCAGAGAAAGCTTTTCAATTAGCTGCGGTCGGATTAATGACGTGATTGGATAAGAAAAATTGATCCAACATGGTCTCGCTCAAACAGCTCAAATACTTCGATGCCGTCGCTCGGTCCCGCCATTTCGGCAAGGCCGCGGAGCACTGCGCCGTCACGCAGCCCGCGCTGTCGATGCAGATTCAGGAACTGGAGAAGTTTCTCGGGGTGCAGCTTCTGGAGCGCGGCCGCAGCGGTGTGATGCTGACAGAAAGCGGCAAGGAAATCGCCGAGCGTGCCGCGCGGGTGCTCGCGGATGTACGTGATATTGTCGACGTCGCACGCCAGCAGGGCAGCGTGCTCACAGGCCCGCTCGGCCTTGGTGTTATTCCGTCGGTCGCGCCGTACATCCTGCCGCAACTGTTGCCGATGATGCGCGATGCGTTTCCCGATCTGGATTTGCACATTCGCGAAAGCCAGACCCAGACGCTGGTGAGCGAACTTCTCGACGGCCAGCTCGATGTGCTGCTGCTCGCGCTGCCGGTCGATCATCCCGACATCGAGACGCTTCGTCTGTTTGACGACCGTTTCCTGCTTGCTATGGCGTCCTCGCACCGCATGTCCAACCGCGTGAAGGCCACGCCGGACTTGCTGGAGACGGAAAAGCTGCTTCTGCTGGAGGAGGGGCACTGCATGCGCGAGCAGGCGCTGGCATTCTGTAGTCTTCGGCGGATCGAGAACATCAACACCTTCGGCGCGTCGAGCCTGTCGACGCTTGTTCAGATGGTGGCAAATGGTCTCGGCATGACGCTGCTGCCGGAACTCGCTGTGCCGCTTGAAAGCCGGCGGGGCGACATTCGCCTGATGCGGTTTGCCGATCCTGAGCCGCAACGCGTGATCGGGCTGGCATGGCGCAGAAGCTCGCCGCGCAAGCGCCATTTCGAAGAACTCGGGCAGATGATCGCAGCCACGACAATTGCGCAGGCGTAATAGCGGCGGACGAGCTGCGCTTTGAAAGTTTATGCGACGTCTTTCTCGGCGGACTGATTTGTCCAGTCGATCAGCGGAACGCCAAACGCTCTGCTCCATACACTCAGGAAACGGGGAAACCACGAGTGCGCAATCGCACCCCGGTAGGCCCATGTGCGGTATTGAAGACCGTTCTCGGACAGGAGTTCCTGATATCCGCCATGCGTTTCGGTGGCGTGATGGATGTGGCGCAGGATGTCGCGGGCGTAGGGCCGGTACTTCTCGACTCCGGAGTATTCATCGTATTCGAGCATGCGGTCGGCGAATTCGACATTGAATGTCGGCCATGCGGATCGGCCCTGATAGGACGGCGTGGCGATCCTATGGATGAGTTTCTTGCGCGGATTATCTGCCGATACGAAAAAGTGGAATGTGTCGGGAATCCGGAAGCGCGGTTCGGCGAGGATCAGGTCGGTGGTTGCGCTGAACAGCGCGCGTTCGGCCTCGTTTCTGAAATCCCAGAATCCGTGCTGCACGTTGACGAAGTCAAGCGCGATGGAGAAGGCGGGCGCTTCAGCCGTGCGATCCAGACTGTGTGTGATGTAGCCTTCGCGGCCGAACAGCAGAAGCAACTCTGTTTTATATTGCGCGAGGCTGCGTCCGAGAATTGTCTCCAGTTCGCTTGCATCAACAATCCCGAGCCGGATGCTTTGCTGGAAAGTCGCGTAGACACTGGCATTGGTGACGAAGCGCAGCCGTTCTGCGCGGGTATCCGTCGCCGCCGAACGGGGCGCGCGGACATCGCAAAGGAGAGTGCGGGTTCCGTGGCCCTCATAGGATTCCAGACTCCTTGCAAGGTCGAGGACGGATCTGTTCAGGTCTGCGCGGTATTCACCCAGCAAAACGCGGCCACTATGGGCGGCTTTCGCCATCTCGGCGTAGGGTGACATTCGCAGGTCAGCGCGAACGATCTGTTCCAGACCTGCCTGCACGCCGAGAAGCGTATCGGACGGCAACGCAAAATAGTTGGCGCCGATGTAGCGGTTACGCTTCACCGGGATGAGCGTTGTTGTGATGGTGCCGGAGCGCACCGCATTCAGCATCAGGCGAACGCTTTTTTCCAGCAGACGAATCCGGCGCGTTGCGTCCCCTGAGTCGATGATGGTCTGTGGATCGAGAACGTCAGGATAGAACCAGGCGAAGTCGCGCGGGTAGTAGGCCGAAGCATGCGGCGCGCCGGTGACCAGAAACGCCTCCCGCGCGGAGAAGGCGCTGTCCATCGAGTGGCGGTAAAGCTCCTCGATCTTCGCGGGCGCGTAATAGGCACGGCGCAGGAAGCGGTCGGAGAGGAAGTTCGCAGCCTGAAGACAATTGGCGACGCAGGTTGCGGCAAGGCCCTGATAAAACCTGTGCTCGGAGTTTGAAGGCAGAAGCCCTTCGTTGCCGCTCACAACATCCTCCATCGCAATTTGATGTGGGGCGTGAATAGCCCAATGACGCGATTCGATTGAAGCGCCATATGCACGCAGACGTTTCATCGTGCAATGCGCTGCTAGCCATCCGCGATGGTGGCTTGTGGGACGTCAAAATTCTGAAATGTAATTGTCACAATCGGGATCCGGCGCGCGGGATCGCCGATCAAGCCTGACCAATTCGCGTCAGAATACGGCTGGGGCGCACGACCTCTTTTGACGATGCTGTGACAGGGAATGGCGCGCTCCGAGAGATTCGAACTCCCGACCCTCGGAATCGAAATCCGATGCTCTATCCAGCTGAGCTAGGAGCGCTGACGGGCGCACCATAGCCAATGATGGGGTGAAATCCACCCTGAAAAGACCGGAATGAGGACCTTTTGTCCGGGATTGACAGCCCGGTGGCGGGCGGAATTCGCTCTTGGAAATCAAATCTTTACGCTTTGGGGAACTTTGAGTTCCCTTTTAAGAGGTCTTCAATCGACGGTCGTGAGACTGCCATCATGCAGGCCGTCAAATCATCCAACCTTCTTGCCATTCGTGCGGTGCAAGCGCATCCGGTCAGGTCGCGCCTGCGCGGATGCGTCGACTGGTTGCTCGCGGGCGTGCATCCCGAACCCGAGGATGTGCGGAAAGAATTATTGAATCAGCGCGCCCGGAAAACCAAGACACTCGCAGTGGCGATATTCGCTTCACTGCTGATTGCGGCGATTGCCGCCGGTTTGACCGGGGCGACATGGGCCTATGCCTGGGTCGGGGCCGAACTGGTTCTCGGCGCCATCAGGGTTCATCTGATGATGAAGGACATCGCGAAGGCCCGGACCGCGCAAACGGCCGGGACGACCATCACGCCGATCTGGGCCGGGCTTGCGTCGATCATTTTGATTTCAGCCGGATGCTATCAATGCGTCACGTCAGGCGAATTGCCGTTGATCCTGATGGCCGGCATCGGCATCGCCAATCTTGTCGGCGGCATTTCGTCCCGCAATGCAGGCACGCCGCGCTATGGTACATTGCTGATCTGCATCCTGACGCTGCCGTTTGCCGTTGCGACGATCCAGTCGCCGATCCCGTTCCTGTTCCTTGTCGGGCTGCAAACGCCGCTCTACACGGCGGGCATGATTTTCCTTCTGCTGGAAAACCATAAGGTGCTGCTCGATCTTCATCGCTCGGAACACAACAATCGCCAGATGGCGTATCGCGATCTGCTCACCGGTCTTCCCAACCGCGCGATG
>Ga0209023_10005231_pt1 | contig 14277 bp, 10 predicted proteins | sample LakOneMetagenome_FD_187468 | JGI IMG/M metagenome (GOLD analysis project Ga0209023, IMG submission 187468) | Freshwater and sediment microbial communities from Lake Erie, Canada (SPAdes) (version 2) | ecosystem: Environmental > Aquatic > Freshwater > Lentic | place: Lake Erie, Canada...
GGCGGCGCACCCCAGATCTCGCGAGCGTCATCGGGGTCGCGGTCGCGCTGCTGGCGGGCAGCATCGGCCTTCGCTCGATCGGCGACAACAGCTTCTTCACGCACCTCGAGACCGGACGGCTCCTGCTCGAGTCGGGTGTCCCACACAACGATCCGTACTCGTTCACCGCGGCCGGTGCTCCGTGGGTGGTGCAGAGTTGGCTCGCCTCGCTGGTGTTCGCACTGGCGGACCGCGTGGCGGGGGGCGTCGGGATCCGGCTGCTCACGTTCGCGCTCGTCGCGGTGACGCTGTGGCTGGCCTGGCGCTTGACGGCGCCGGCGCGCACGTTGCTGCCGCGCCTCGCGATCATCGGCCTCCTCATCGTGGTGAGCTCGAACTTCTGGGTGCCGCGCCCGCTGCTCCTGGGGATCGCGCTCTTCGCGGCGCTGCTCGTGGTGGCCCAGGAGCACCGAGACCCGCGCTGGGCGGTCCCGCTGCTGTGGGTCTGGGTCAACAGCCACGGTTCCTTCCCGTTGGGCCTGGTGGCGCTCGGGGCGTTGGCCCTGGGGGAGCGGCTCGACGGCAAGGATCCCAAGCCGACGCTACGCGTCCTCGCCTGGGCGGCCGTCGGGACCGTCCTCGGAGCCATCGGCCCGGTCGGTCCGCAGCTGCTGTGGTTCCCGGTCCAACTGCTCGGCCGCATGGACATCTTGTCGTTGGTGGTCGAGTGGCAGTCGCCGAACTTCAGTCAGGCCTCAGCCCGGGCGTTCCTGCTCATGCTGGTCGTGGCGATCGTGGCGTTGGTGCGCCACCCTCGCTACCGCGCCGCCATACCGCTGGTGGTGTTCGCAGCCGCCGCGCTCGCAGGCCTGCGCAACATCCCCCTCGCGGCCCTCATGTTCGTGCCGGGCATCGCCATCGGGTTCCGGAAGCTCGGCAACGTGCGCGGCGACGAACGGGGACCAGTCGCCCTGGGCATCGGTGCGATCGTGGCGGTCGTCGTCGTGTTCGTGGCCGCCACGCTGCTCGCCCAGCCTTCCTACGACCTGAGCTCCTACCCGGTCGACGCGCTGGCCTGGATGGAGCAGAACGGGCTGGGCCCGACCACGCGACGGGTGGCCACCCAGGACACGACGGGTAACGCGATCGAGCTGTTGCAAGGACCGTCCGCCAAGGTCTTCCTCGACGATCGCTACGACATGTACCCGATCGACGTGATGAAGGACTACCTCGTGCTGCACGCCGGAGCGCCCGGGTGGCAGGACGTCCTGCGCAGGCATCGCATCGACTGCGTCCTCTGGAGCACCAGCGAGGTGCTCCCGCAGCTGCTCGCCGAGTCGCCGGACTGGGTGCGTCGGTACCAGGACGCGAGCTCGACCGTGTCCTGCCGGCGGGACCTCACCTGACGCGCCTCGCGTCGACGGCGGCCTGATCGCTCTCGGGGACGCGGCGGCGAACCGGGCGCAGACGCGAAAGGAGCGCCCCCGAGGGGGCGCTCCTCCCAAGTTCTCGACCTCAGCAGGTGGTGCCTGATGCGGTCGTGATGGCGGACGAGGCACAGCTCATCTTGTTCGTCGCGTTCTTGCCGAAGAACTGCACGGCACCGAGCGCAACCAGGAAGATGAGGGCCACCAACATCGCGTATTCCACGAGATTTGCGCCGGTGTCCCCGCTGAACCGCTTGCTCGTCACGCCAACGTCCGACACTTCGTCGTCCATTTCGTGACCCCTTCCACCGCTGGAGATGAAACGGGGGCGGACTGTGTCCGCCCCCGTTCCGAACTCCGAAGTCTCGGGCGTCCTACGAAATCGCCTTGGCGACCGAGTCGAACTTGCTCGAGGCGGCCTTGCCGAGGAGCGTCACGGCGGCGATGCAGACCACAGCGATGAGGGCCACGAGGAGGGCGTACTCAACGAGCGATGCACCACGGTCGGTCTTGCAACGCGACACGAGCCAGGCGGAGGCGTATTCATACGAGGTAAGCATTTTGGGTGGTCTCCCTATGTTTGGTGCTGACGAATCCCGACCGAAGCCGGGCAACCTGTCTCCCGATCACTCGGGCTTCCTGTCCCGGAAAGTATCGTCAGTCGCGATCCGCATCCGTATAGGGCTTTTGGCCCATTTCCGGATTTCGGGTCCGCATGGACCCGAAGAACGCGCTGGCGACACGGCGCCGGGTCCCCCAGTCTGACACAGGCGCGACGCGGTTGTGATCGCGGGCACACGTGCACCTGTTGGTGCACCCTTCTGGGCCAAGCAGCTGCGGGTAGCGCAGATGACCGGCGACATCACCACCACACCGTTCCGAGTCGGCCCCGGGGGGATTGCACCCGGGCATGTCGACCGCCGGTCAGTCCAGGTGGACGATGCCCATCCGGACGGCCTGGAGCACGGCCTGCGTCCGGTCCCGTGCGTCGAGCTTCTGGTAGATGCTCGCCAGGTGGTTCTTCACGGTCTTCTGGCTGATGAAGAGCTTCTCCGCGACCTCAGGGGTCGAGCAGCCGTTGGCGATCAGCTGAAGGACCTCTTCCTCCCGGCGGGTGATGACACGCTCTTCTTCGGTCGCCGCCGGCTGATCCAGCTTGCGCACCTCGTCGAGCATGGACGCTGCCAGCTGTGGTGAGAGCGCGGTCTCGCCGCTCGCCGCCATCCGGACAGCGGAGGCGATCTCCTCCGTCGAGCAGTCCTTGACGAGGTACCCGCTGGCGCCGGCACGGATGGCGGCGGCCAGCACCTCTTGATCCGCGTGCATGGTGAGCATCACGATCCGGATCTCGGGGAACTGCTGGCGGATCTGTCGCGTGGCCTCGACGCCGTCGACCTCGGGCATCGTGACATCCATGAGGATGACCTCAGGCATGAGCTCTTCCGCCAGCCGGATGGCCTCATCGCCATCCCGGGCCTCGCCGATGACATCGAAACCCTGGTCGGTCATGGACCGGCGAAGGCCTTCGCGCAGCATGCGATGGTCGTCGGCAAGCATGAGACGGATGCTCACCCTTGTCCCCCTCTTCCTTGGAATCCTGTCGGTTGCGACAACGACGAGGCCGTGGGCGCGTGGTCACATTACCGGCGGAACGGGGCTTCCGCGCTCACCATGTCCCGGGGCGCGCCCCGAACCAGGGTTTTCGGGCCTCCAGGACGCCTTCGTGCCGGCTCAGGAGCCGGTTCGAGTGGCTGCCGCGCTCTCGCTCTGCTTGTCGGAGCGCAACATCGTGCAGCGCACCCGGGTGCCCTTTCCCGTCTCACTGGTGATGTCGAGCGTGGCGCCGATCGACGACGCGCGCTCCCGCATCCCGAGGATGCCGTACGAATCCAGGCGACCGGCGGTCCCGATCGGGAAACCCGAGCCGTTGTCGGTGACGTCGAGGGCGGCGGATTCGCCGTTGCACCGCCAGAGGACCCGTACCCGCGTGGCCCCGCTGTGGCGCTCGATGTTCGTCAGGGCCTCCTGGGCGACGCGCCACATCTCGCGCTCCTGGAGGATCGGGAGGCGCGCGTCGCGGTCGCAGTACAGCTCGATCTGGATGCCGCTGCGCTCGGTGACGCGAGCGGCGTACTGCTCGAGGATGTCGGCCATGTCGGCGTTGTCCGACACGTCCGTGCGCAGGTCGTACAGCGTGTCGCGGACCTCGCGGATGACGCCGCGCACGTCGTCTCGCAGGCGCTCGAGCGACACCCCGATGTCGTCGCCCCGGGACTCGCTGCCGACGATGCGGTCGAGCTCGAAGGCCAGGTAGGCGAGCGACTGCCCGATGTTGTCGTGCAGGTCGCGGGCGATGCGGGTGCGCTCCTCATCGGCACCGACCGTGCGCAGCCGCCCGAACCAGCGGGCGTTGTCGATCGCCAGCGCCACGGGCTCGACGAACCCCTTGACGAGCTCCACGTCCCGCCCGGAGAAGTGGTGGTCGTTCTGGTGCTCGACCGCGATGAGCCCGATGAGGGAGCCGCGGGCCGGCAGCACGCCGTACAGCCCGGACGACGCCTTGGGGGCGAGGCCGGGGCCGCCGCTCTCGGGGAGGTTGGGCACGCTGAGCACGGTCTGCTCGGCGATCGCCTTGCGCAGCGGCGCTGGCAGCTCCTCGGTCGTCATGCGCAACGGGAGCCGCGTGCCCTCGCGGCGCACCGCTTGCCAGTCTCCGGCGGTGTCGTCGAACACGAAGATCGCGCCGAAGTCGAAGTCGAAGAGCCCGCGCAACCGCCCCACCGTCGTGTCGAGCACGTCGTCGAGGTCGAGCGAGGCCGGCAGGGTCTGGGTGACGCGGTGCAGTGAGAAGAGGAGGGCGTTCGCGTCGGCCAGCCGGCCGAGGCGGTCCAGGGCGAGGACGTGTTGCCGGTCGGCCTCGCCCGAGATTCGCCGCGCCCACCCGGCGATCACCGCGACGAGCAGGAGCACCATGCTCCACACCGCAGCTTCCTCGATGATCGCGGAATCCCCCGGTTTCGGGGCGATGGCGAGGATGCTCACCATCAGGGCCGCCACGAGACCGACGCGGAGGGCGAAGCCGAACCCCCGCGCGAAGCCGGCGACCGTCACCGCCGTGAGCAGGGAGAAGATCAGCGGGGACTTCCAGCACCCGGTGGTGGCGACCGCGATGACCAGGAAGGACACCTCGCCCAGGACCTCGACGAGGCTGCGCACGGTGCCCGTGTAGCGGATCGGGTGCGTCGTGCGGACGACGGTGTACGCCAGGATCACCCCGCACCAGATCGCCACCCACATGTTGTCCTCGCTGATGTGGGTGATCGAGAGCCCGACCGAGGCGATCGTCGTGCACCAGCGGATGACGAGGATGGCGGGCGCGAACGCGGCGACGCGGTCGACCTCGTCCACCAGGCCGTCCTCGGACGCCGTACCGTCGGTGATGGAGCCGAGGTGCTGGATCTTGTCCTTCCAGCCGCGTTCCGCGTCCGTCACCTCGTCGTCCGGGGGTGCGGGCGGAGCCTTGGCGGTTGGGAGTGGGGGAGAGTCGGCCTCAGCCACCGTGGCGCGTCCTCGATCGGGGCCGGCAGGCCGGCGCGTTGCGTGGATGTCGTCCCGCTCTCGGAACGTGGCGGTGAGATCCTGGTGGTGCCCACCGCCTGCTCCAATCGGCTCTTGTCGGGTCTTTGTGAGCGCGACCAGCCGGGGCGACGGGTGCGATCTTCGCACCACTGGCCCCATCGGGCACTGATGGTGGCCAGCCTGTGGCCTCGCCACTCGCCGACCCGTCCCGCCCCATCCCGCCCCATGGCGATGCCCGGCTGGTCTCGATCCCGGCGCTAACGTGCCGCGTCCATGATCCTCATCGGGCTCACCGGCGGCATCGGTGCCGGCAAGTCGACCGTGTCCGCCGCGCTGGCGGCCAAGGGGGCGGTCGTCATCGACGCCGACGCCATCACCCGCGAGCTCCAACAACCCGGCACGCCGGTGTTCGCCGCGATGGTGGAGCGCTTCGGACCGCAGATCGTCCAGCCCGACGGTGCGCTCGACCGGGCGGCGGTCGCGGACATCGTGTTCCCGGATCCCGCGGCGTTGCAGGACCTCAACGCCATCGTGCACCCGGCGGTCGGCGCCGAGATCGCGGCGCGGCTCCAAGCCGAGTCCGACACCGGCCACGTGGTCGTGCTCGACGTGCCGCTGCTCGTGGAGTCCGGGCGCGACGACATGGTGGGCACGATCGTCGTCGACTGCGACCCCGAGGTGGCGGTCGCCCGGCTCGTCGAGCACCGCGGCTTCCGCGAGGCCGACGCCCGGGCCCGCATCGCCCGCCAGGTCGATCGCGCCAAGCGCCTGGAGCACGCCGATCTCGTCATCGAGAACAGCGCCGGCCTCGACGCGCTGCCCGCGCAGATCGACGCCTGCTGGGCCTGGATCCTCGAGCAGGCTCCGGCGACGCCCGCCGACTGACGCGCAACGACGTCAGAGACCGAGGCGTCGTCCCAGATCGCTCTGGAGGCGGTGCTCGGGATCGACGCGATCGCGCACGGCGCGCCAGTCGTCGAGCCGCGGGTACATGGCAGGGAGCAGGTCGGCGCGGACCCGGGCGTCCTTCGCGAGGTAGACACGGCCCCCGGCCTCGGTGATCTCGACGTCGAGCTCATCGAGCAGGGGCCCGAGGCCGGCGACGCCCGAGGGGATGTCGAGCGCCAGGGTCCACCCCGCGATGGGGAACGACAGCGGGCCGTCGTTGCCGGCGCCGAAGGTCTTGAGGACGGCGAGGAACGACGTGCAACCGCTCGCGCTCAATCGTTCGATCACCCGGCGCATCGTCGCCTCGGCGGCGAAGGGCACGGCGACCTGCCACTGCACGAACCCCGGCGGTCCGTAGAGGCGGTTCCAGTGGCCCACCATGTCGAGCGGGTGGAAGAACGTCGGGATGGTCTGCAGCTCGCCGTCGCGGTGCTTCGGCGCCTTGCGGAACCAGAGCTCGTTGAACGCGCGGATGCTCAGGCTGTTCAGGAGGCCGCCGGGAACCAGGGGAGGGGCGCCGACGAGGATGTCGGCGTCGTAGGTGAAGGGGTCGCCCCGCTGGGCCCCGGGGAGCTCGTCCAGGCGGGCGAAGTCGCCACGGGTCAGGACGGAACGGCCGAGCGCCGCGCCGCGCGCCATCAGGTCGATCCACGCCACGCTGTAGGGCTGCACGTCGTCGCGCATCAGATCCATGATCGCGTCGAGGTCCGGGGCCCGGATCGTCTCGACGGACAGGCGGCTGGTCTCGATGGGGCGGCACTGGAACGTGGCATCGAGCACGACACCGGTGAGCCCGAGGCCGCCGGCAGTCGCCCAGAACAGCGCTGGATCGGTCTCGGGACCGATGTCGAGCACCTCGCCCGACGGAACGAGCAGACGCAGCGACCGCACGTGCTGGTTCCAGGTGCCGGCGACGTGGTGGTTCTTGCCGTGGATGTCCGCCGCAATGGCCCCGCCGACCGTGACGTACCGCGTCCCCGGGGTCACCGGCACGAACCAGCCCCGCGGCACCAGCACCCGGATCAGCGTGTCGATGCTGACGCCGGCCCCCGCCGTGACGACACCGGTCTCGTTGTCGATCTGGAGGGTGTCGACGAGGTTCATGTCCACGACGCGACCCCCGGCGTTCTGCGCCGCATCGCCGTAGCTGCGCCCGAGGCCGCGAGCCACGACGCCGCGAGCAGGGAGGTCGCGCAGCGCGGCACGTGCCTCGCCGGCGTTGACGGGCCGCTGGACCCGGCCGGCGCTCGGGGCCGTCAGGCCCCAGCCCTGCAGGAGCTCAGTGTGCTCGGGAGCGGCGGTCGCCGCCGGATCGTCGTGGTTCATCCCAGAGGCACCTTGAACGCGTAGACGCCGTAGGCGTAGATGACGGCCCAGCACGCGCCGGCCAGCAGCAGCGGACGGTCCTTGAGCACGAGGCGCTCGGGTTCGGCGCCCTCACCCCGGTCGAGCAGCAGCCCGTAGCGCAGGATCGCGATGACGAACGGGACGATCGACAGCTGGAACCAGATCTCGGCGTCGGGGCTCACCCCCGGCTTCTTCGCGGACTCGAAGGCCCACAGGCAGTAGCCGATGAGCACGAGGCCGGACGCGACCGCCCGCAGGTAGAGCAGGTAGGTGCCGCTGTAGGCGTCGAGGGTGGAGCGCACCGAACCCGCCTCGTCGGCCAGCAGCTTGCGCTCGCCTTCACGCTTGCCGACGACCATCAGCAGCGCACCGAACGAGGTGACGATGAAGAACCACTCGGAGATCGGCACGTTCGTGGCGGCGGCGCCCGCCACGGCGCGCAGGACGAAGCCCGCCGCCACGGCGACGATGTCGTAGACGGGCATGCGCTTCAGACGGTACGAGTACGCCGTGGTGAGCACGAGGTAGGCGAGCAGGGTGAAGCCGAGGTTGCGCTCGACCAGGAAGCCGATCGTGATCGAACCAAGGATGAGCGCCACGGCCAGGGCGTAGGCGACCGGGAGGGGCACCAGGCCGGCAGCGATCGGGCGGTTGCGCTTGGTGGGGTGCTGGCGATCGGACTCGACGTCCTGGGCGTCGTTGAGCAGGTAGGTGCCGCTCGCCGCCATGCAGAACGCGATGAACGCGGTCGTGACGTCGATCAGGACGGCGCGGTCACGGATGACCCCTGCGGCGAGCGGCGCGGCGAACACCAGGACGTTCTTGGTCCACTGGTGCGGGCGACACGAGCGGATGATCCCGCGGAGCAGCACGACTACCGGGCCGAGACGATCCGCCACACGGGACGGGGCAGGTTGCGCATCACGGCGAAGACCCACTTCAGGAGGGGTGGGGCGTACACGATCTCGCGGTTCTTCTGCAGGCCTTCGAGGATGCAGTCGGCCACGGCGTCGGGCTCGCTGGTGAAGGGCTGCGCGGGCATGCCCTCGATCATCCGGGTGCGCACCGGGCCAGGACGCACCACCATCACCCGACCGCCGGCCTCGAGCAGGTGATCGCCCAGGCCCTGGGCGAACGCGTCCAGCCCCGCCTTGGTCGAGCCGTAGACGAAGTTGGACCGGCGGGGCCGGATGGCGGCGACCGACGAGAGCACGACGAGCGTGCCGTGGCCCTGCCGACGGATCTGCTGGGCGACGGCCAGCCCGGCGCTGACGCCGCCGACGTAGTTCGCCTGGGCGGCGCGGGCCGCCGCCGCGGGATCGGCGTCGAAGTCGGCCTGATCGCCGAGCACGCCGAACGCGAGGAGGACGAGGTCGATGTCGCCGAAGCGCTCGTACACATCGGCGATGAGGGCGGCGTGGCGGTCGCTGTCCATGGCGTCGAAGGGCACGAGCTCGACCGTGGTGGCGCCGGCCCGGCGCAGCTGCTCGGCGACGGGGCCGGCGGCTTCGAGGTCCCGGACGGCGAGGACGACGGTGCGGCAGCGCCCCGCGATCAGCTTCTTCACGGTGGCGACGGCGATCTCGGAGGTCCCGCCCAGGACCAGGACCGAGTCGACCGCCCCGAGGGCGTCTCGCATGTGCTTGTTCCTCTCTGGGCGGGGCCGGACGTCGGGAAGACCCCCAAGGGTCTACCAAGGCCGGGGGGCCGCTCGCGAATCCGGCTCCGGTGCCCCGCCCCGCCCTGCGGCTGCGCTCGCCGCGTCTCGAACGCCTCCCGAGCTTCGTTGTCACACCCCCTCGGTAGCATCGGACCCGTGCCCCCTTTTCGCCTCGTGTCCGAGTTCGCCCCGGCGGGTGACCAGCCCAAAGCCATCGAGGCGCTCGGCGCCGGTCTCGAGCGCGGCGACCGCTTCCAGACCCTCCTGGGCATCACCGGCTCGGGCAAGAGCGCGACGATCGCCTGGACGATCGAGCAGGCGCAGCGGCCGACCCTCGTGATCGCCCCCAACAAGTCGCTCGCCGCCCAGCTGGCCAACGAGTTCCGTGAGTTCTTCCCCGACAACCGGGTCGAGTACTTCGTCTCCTACTACGACTACTACCAGCCCGAGGCCTACATGCCCTCGAGCGACACGTACATCGAGAAGGACTCGTCCGTGAACGACGAGATCGACCGGCTGCGCCACTCGGCGTCCTCGGCCCTGCTCACCCGGCGAGACACCATCGTGGTCGCCTCGGTCTCGTGCATCTACGGCCTCGGGGACCCGACGGAGTACAAGGATCAGCTGCTCGTCGTGCGGGTGGGGGAGGAGCACGACCAGCGCTCGATCCTGCGCAAGCTGGTCGACATCCAGTACGAGCGCAACGACATGAACCTCGTGCGGGGCAAGTTCCGGGTGCGGGGCGACACGATCGAGGTGCACCCGGCCTACGACGAGACCGCCGTCCGCATCGAGCTCTTCGGCGACGAGATCGAGTCGATCACCGTGGTCGACCCGCTCACGGGTGAACGGGTCGAGACCCTCGACGAGCTCGTGGTCTTCCCGGCCACGCACTACGTCACCGGTGAGGAGCGCATGCGCCGGGCCATCACCCGCATCGAGGCCGAGCTGCAGGAGCGGCTCGCCCAGTTCGAGAAGGAGGGCAAGCTGCTCGAGGCGCAACGCCTGCGCATGCGCACCCAGTACGACCTCGAGATGATGCAGGAGCTCGGGTACTGCAACGGCATCGAGAACTACTCAGGGCCCATCGACGGCCGCAAGCGCGGCGAACCGCCGTTCACGCTGATGGACTACTTCCCGAAGGACTACCTCGTCGTCATCGACGAGTCGCACGTGACCGTGCCGCAGCTGCACGGCCAGTACGAGGGCGATCGCAGCCGCAAGGAGACGCTCGTCGATCACGGCTTCCGGCTGCCGTCGGCGGCGGACAACCGTCCGCTGCGCTTCGACGAGTTCATCGAGCGGGTGGGTCAGACGGTGTTCCTCTCCGCCACGCCCGGCCAGTACGAGCGCGAGCACTCGGCTCAGATCGTCGAGCAGGTGGTGCGGCCGACGGGCCTCATCGACCCCGAGGTCATCGTGAAGCCCACCAAGGGCCAGATCGACGACCTCATCGAGCAGATCAACAAGACCGTGTCCGCCGGCGATCGCGTGTTGGTCACCACGCTCACCAAGAAGATGGCCGAGGACCTGTCCGACTACCTGCTCGAGCTCGGGGTGCGCGTCCGGTACCTCCACTCGAACATCGACACGATCGAGCGCATCGAGATCCTGCGCGACCTTCGCCTCGGCGAGTTCGACGTGCTCGTCGGCATCAACCTGTTGCGGGAGGGCCTCGACCTGCCCGAGGTCTCCCTCGTGACGATCCTCGACGCCGACAAGGAGGGCTTCCTGCGCAGCGAGACCTCACTCATCCAGACCATCGGACGCGCGGCGCGCAACGTCGACGGTCAGGTCATCATGTACGCCGACAAGATGACCGACTCGATGCAGCGAGCCATCTCCGAGACCCAACGCCGGCGCAAGCTGCAACAGGAGTACAACCTCGAGCACGGGATCGATCCGCAGACGATCCGCAAGGCCGTCACCGACATCCTCGCCTACCTGCGCCCGTCCGAGACCGCCCCGACCCCTTCTGACGGGCAGCGCAACCGCCGGCGGGATCAGCAGCGGCTCAACGATCGGCTCGAGGGCCTGGCTCCCGACGAGTTGGGGCGCCTCGTGCTGACGCTGGAGGAGGAGATGCACGAGGCCTCGGCCGACCTGCGCTTCGAGTACGCCGCGCGCCTGCGGGACGAGATCAAGGAGCTGCGCCGCGAGATGCGCGAGGTCGGCGCCACATGACCTGTTCCGTACACGTGTTCGATCGTTGCGGAGGCCGGTAGAGTGGTGAGCCATGGCTGATCGCATCGTCATCCGGGGCGCCCGCGAGCACAACCTGCGCGACATCTCGCTGGAGCTGCCGCGCGACAAGCTCATCGTCCTCACGGGCCTGTCGGGGTCGGGCAAGTCGTCCCTGGCCTTCGACACGATCTACGCCGAGGGCCAGCGCCGCTACGTCGAGTCCCTTTCGGCCTACGCCCGGCAGTTCCTCGGGCAGATGGACAAGCCCGACGTCGATTTCATCGAAGGCCTCTCGCCGGCCATCTCGATCGACCAGAAGTCGGCTTCGCGCAACCCACGCTCGACGGTGGGCACCATCACCGAGGTCTACGACTACCTCCGGCTGCTGTACGCGCGCATCGGGGTGCCGCACTGCCCGAACGACGGCACCGTGATCACCCGTCAGACCCCGCAGCAGATCGTGGACCGGGTGCTCGAGCTGCCCGAGGGGACCCGGTTCCAGGTGCTCGCCCCGGTGGTGCGCGGGCGCAAGGGCCAGTACGAGGGTCTGTTGGCCGACGCTGCCAAGCAGGGGTTCGCGCGCGCGATCGTCGACGGCGAGCTGCACGACCTCACCGACAAGTTCGACCTGGCGCGCTACGAGCAGCACACGATCCAGATCGTGGTCGACCGCCTGGTGAAGCGCGAAGGCGTCGAGCGACGCCTGACCGACTCCCTCGAGACCGCGCTGCGCATCGCCGAGGGCGTGGCCGAGGTCCAGATCGTCCCCGGCAAGGACGACGACGCCACCGAGACGGAGACCCTGATCTTCAGCCAGCACATGGCGTGCATCGTGTGTGGCACGTCCTACGAGGAGCTGGCCCCCCGGAACTTCTCGTTCAACTCGCCCTACGGTGCCTGCGAGCACTGCGACGGTCTCGGCACCCGGTTCGAGGTCGATCCCGAGCTGGTGGTCCCCGATCCCGACCTGAGCCTCGAGGCCGGCGCCATCGCGCCGTGGTCCGCGGGGCGCACCCAGTACTTCCAGCGCCTCGTCGAGGCGGTCGCCGAGGACAACGGCATCAGCCTCACCACGGCGTGGAACAAGCTGCCGAAGGCGAAGCAGAAGGTGCTGCTGTACGGCGTCTCCAGCGCCAAGCGCGTCACCGTCAAGTACAAGAACCGCTACGGGCGCAGCCGGCAGTACCAGGCCCGTTACGAGGGGGTCATCCCGTACCTGCAGCGTCGCCACTCCGACGCCGAGTCCGACACCGAGCGGGAGCGCATCGAGGGTTACATGCGCGAGGTGCCGTGCCCGGTGTGCAAGGGGGCGCGCCTCAAGCCGTTCACCCGGGGCGTCACGATCGACGGCTTCGGCATCCACGAGATCTGCGCGATGCCGATCGGCGAGGCCGCCGCCACACTCGAAGGGCTGCACCTGTCCGATCGCGACGCGATGATCGCCGAGCGCGTGGTCAAGGAGATCAACGCCCGCATGGGGTTCCTCCTCGACGTCGGCCTCGACTACCTGTCCCTCGACCGGTCGGCGGGCACGCTCGCCGGCGGGGAGGCGCAGCGCATCCGCCTCGCGTCGCAGATCGGCAGCGGGCTCGTCGGCGTGCTCTACGTGCTCGACGAGCCATCGATCGGCCTGCACCAGCGCGACAACAAGCGCCTGATCGAGACGATGATCCGCCTGCGCGAGCTCGGCAACACGGTCCTCGTGGTCGAGCACGACGAGGACACGATCAAGGTGGCCGACCACGTCGTCGACATCGGTCCCGGCGCCGGCGAGCACGGTGGCGACATCGTGTACCAGGGCAACGTGAAGGGGCTGCTGAAGTCGCGCAAGTCGTTGACGGGCCAGTACCTGTCGGGCAAGCGCAGCATCCCGGTCCCCGAGATGCGCCGCACACCGGGCGACGAGTGGCTCACCGTGCGCGGCGCCCGCGAGCACAACCTCAAGAACATCGACGTCGAGTTCCCGCTCGGGTGCTTCGTGGCGGTGACGGGCGTGTCGGGCTCCGGCAAGTCCACCCTCGTCAACGACATCCTGTTCCATGCGCTGATGCAGAAGGTCTACGGCTCCCGCACGCCGCCGGGCCTGCACACGCGCGTCGAGGGCCTCGAGGCGCTCGACAAGGTCATCAACATCGATCAGTCCCCGATCGGGCGGACCCCCCGGTCGAACCCCGCCACCTACACCGGCGTGTTCGACCACGTGCGCAAGCTGTTCGCCCAGACCCACGAGGCCAAGGTCCGCGGCTACCTGCCGGGGCGGTTCTCGTTCAACGTCAGCGGTGGCCGCTGCGAGGCGTGTGCCGGTGACGGCACGATCAAGATCGAGATGCACTTCCTGCCCGACGTGTACGTCCCGTGCGAGGTGTGCAAGGGCGCCCGCTACAACCGCGACACGTTGGACATCGAGTTCAAGGACAAGAACATCTCGCAGGTGCTCGACATGCCGTGTGAGGAGGCGCTCGAGTTCTTCGCGAACCAGCCCAACATCGCCCGCCACATGCAGACGCTGGTCGATGTCGGGCTCGGCTACGTGCGTCTCGGGCAACCCGCGCCGACCCTGTCCGGCGGCGAGGCCCAGCGCGTCAAGCTGTCGAGCGAGCTGGCGAAGCGCTCGACCGGGCACACGATCTACATCCTCGACGAGCCCACGACCGGTCTGCACTTCGAGGACATCCGCAAGCTGCTCACCGTGTTGAGCCGCCTCGTCGACCAGGGCAACACGGTCCTCGTCATCGAGCACAACCTCGACGTCATCAAGACGGCCGACTGGATCATCGATCTCGGCCCCGAAGGTGGGAACAAGGGGGGCACCGTGGTCGTCGAGGGCCCGCCCGAGCTCGTCGCCAAGACCTCCGAGAGCCACACCGGCCGGTTCCTCGCCCCCCTGCTCGAGCGGAGCTGACCGGCGGGTCGCGCTCGCGCTCGAGGTGCCGCGGCCCGCGGCGGCGCTCAGGTGTCCTGCTTCAGCGACTCCCAGGTCTGCGACCACGGTCGGCGGAGGTGCGCGCACGACCAGATCGCCTGACCTTCCTCGAAGTTGTCGAGACCGGCGTCGTTCGCCACGGTCGCGACCTGCTGCGGATCGGTGCACAGGCGCTGGGCGAGCTCGGGCCCGTAGCCGACCAGGATCGCACTCGTCGCAGTGTCCGGCGG
>Ga0209023_10005232_pt1 | contig 14277 bp, 18 predicted proteins | sample LakOneMetagenome_FD_187468 | JGI IMG/M metagenome (GOLD analysis project Ga0209023, IMG submission 187468) | Freshwater and sediment microbial communities from Lake Erie, Canada (SPAdes) (version 2) | ecosystem: Environmental > Aquatic > Freshwater > Lentic | place: Lake Erie, Canada...
GGCGGATGCCGTCGCTTTGATTTCGTCACGAAGTTCCTGCGCCCGCTCGTGCTGGCGCGAGTTTCCGTAGGTCTCGTACAGGTACGCGACTGCAAGCCGCGATTCGTTGACGACAACATCACCGTCGACGAGAACCGGCGTCAACTCCTGGCCGGTCATTTCGCGTACCTCATGTCGAAGCGATCGCTCGTAGGGCACCTGGATCACGCCGTAGTCCTGGTCGACGTTCGCGAGCGTCTGACGCACGGCGGCGGCCCAAGGACATTTGCGCAGCTGGTAGAGGAGGATCACCGAGCCATCCTCTCACACATTCAAGCGCTCAAGGTGCTCCGCAACCTGATCCGCACTCGCTCGACCGGCGCTGATGCAATCCGGAATGCCAATTCCGTCATACGACGCGCCGGTGAGCACGAGCGCGGGGTGACGAGCCACACATGCTGCGATCCTCGCGACCCGCTCACGATGGCCCACGACGTATTGCGGAAACGCCGAAGGCATGCGAACGACAGTGCTCCAGATCGGGGCGGCATCGACATTCACGGTGGACGCCAGGTGTCGGCGGGCGATGGCGATGGTCTCATCGTCACTCAGCGACTGCGAATCGTCGCCGTGGCGCCCGACGTAGACCCGCACCACCTGGCGGTCGCCGCCGACCAGTTCGGGGAACTTGGCCGATGAGACACTGCAGGCGACTACCGGCGTGCCTTCGCTCGCCGGCACCACGTACCCCAAGCCCGCGTTCGCGGGTACCGATCCCGCGGGGAACACGAACCCGACCACGCTGGTGTCGGCAAACGGGATGGCGGCCAGCTCGTCCCCGAGAACCGGATCGACGCCACGAAGAAGCCCCGCGGCAACGAATGCCGGCGTGGCGACAACGACCGCATCGGCCGCGATCACCTCGTCCGACAGGCGCACCGTCCATCCCCCCGAGGTTCGCTCCAGCGCCGTCACGCATGCGTCTGTTCGCACGTCCGTCACGCCGGCAAGCCGCGCTTCGATGGCACGCACGATGCCGTCCATACCGTCGGCCGTCGTGCAGAACACCGGAGCCCCACCGGTTGCGCGTTTCGGCGCCGATGAGCGACGGGCACGACGGCGCGCCACGAGCGCCGCACGGGTCAAACTGCCGTGTTCACGTTCCGCCGCGACCAGCAGCGGTGTGGTGGCCTGGGCAGACAGCAGCTCGCCGTTGGCGGCGTACATCCCCGTGATCAGCGGTTCGACGATGCGATCCCACACGTCGCGGCCGGCGCGGCGCGCCACGAACGCCGCCACGGATTCGTCGCCGTCGCCGCGTCGGCGTCGCCGCGCGACCTCGGTCAGCAGACGCGCCTTTGCGCGAAGACCGATCAGCGGGGAGCGCAGCGTCGGCATGATGCTCGTCGGAAGCACGCCGGCGATGCCGGCGGGAATCGGACTGGGTCTGCCGTCGCGGATGATCGATGACCTGCCAGGAGTCGACCGCACCACCTCGATGCCAAGCTCCCGGCAAAGGTCGACCCCTTGCGGCCGCCATGCGATGAATCCGTCCGGACCACCTTCGATCACGCTCCCGTCGTGGTGCTGCGTGACGATCTTGCCGCCGAGGCGTGTTTCGCGTTCCAGCAGCGTGACGTGCACCGCCGGGGTTGCACTCAGTCGCAGCGCACAGACGAGCCCGCTGATCCCCCCGCCGATGACCACGACATGTCGCATTGCGTCATGCTCACACACAATCCGCCCTCCGGGCCGAGTGCGATCATCACGGTGTCCAGCGACCGATGGAGTGCGATGACGATCGACGAGGCGAATGCGCTGTGTGAGGGGATGCTCCCAGGGACGCTGGGGATCACGTTCGTGGAGCTTGCACCCGGCCACAGTGTTGCAACGCTCACGGTGGCGCCGCCGCACATGTCGCCGAACGGGTTCCTGCACGGCGGCACAGTGGTGTCGCTTGCCGACACCGCCTGCGGCTTTGGCACCTTCGTCACACCGGGTCCAGAGCGCACGCACTTCGCGACCATGAACCTGTCGTGCAACTTCCTTGGCACTTCCCGTGAAGGGCTGCTCACCTGTACGGCGTCGCTCGTCCACGGCGGCCGCACCACGCAGGTGTGGGACGCGACCGTTCAACGCGACGACGGCCGCCAGATCGCGGTGTTTCGCGCCACGCAGATGCTGTTCGAGGTGCCGCCGGAGTGACCCAACTCGTCATCAAGGCACTTGTGAGCGGCGTGTTGGTGGCCCTTGCCAGTGAGGCGGGCAAACGTTCCAGTTTGCTCGGCGCCATCTTGATCTCGCTGCCACTCACATCGATCCTCGCGCTTGCGTGGCTGTATTCCGATACGCGTGACGCGTCGAAAGTGAGCGACCTGTCCTGGTCGATCCTGTGGATCGTGCTGCCGTCGATCGTCTTCTTCATCGCGCTCCCGCTGCTGATCCGCGCCGGGTGGGGCGTCCCCCTTGCGATCATCGCGGCCGCGGGTGTGACCGCCGCCGCGTATTGGGTGTGGACGCTTCTCCTGCGACGGTTCGGGGTCGACCTCTGACGGACTCGGCGGTGCGGCGGGCCGTCCAACGCTCCACGGCATTTGCCGGTCGTCGCACTAACATTGCTGAATCGTTGTCGTTCGAGTGCGATAGGTGATCATGCAGTTCGGGATTTTCAGTGTGGGTGACGTCACCGCAGACCCCACGAATTGGCGGATGCCGAGCGAAGCCGAGCGCATCAGCGCGATGGTGGCGATGGCCGTGGCAGCGGAGCAAGTGGGACTTGACGTGTTCGCGACCGGCGAGCACCACAATCCGCCCTTTGTGCCCTCGTCGCCCACGACATTGCTCGGATATATCGCGGGGCGTACCGAACGGCTGTTGCTGTCGACCTCGACGACACTGATCACGACGAATGACCCGGTGAAGATCGCCGAGGATTTCGCGATGTTGCAGCACGTGTCCGGCGGTCGCGTGGACCTGATGCTCGGACGGGGCAACATGGCGCCCGTCTATCCGTGGTTTGGGCAGGACATCCGCCAAGGCATCCCGCTTGCGATTGAGAACTACGGGCTGTTGCACCAGTTGTGGCGCGAAGAGGTTGTCGACTGGGAAGGCAAGTTCCGCACACCGCTGCATGGCTTCACCTCCACCCCTCGGCCGCTCGACGACATCCCCCCGTTCGTGTGGCACGGGTCGATCCGCAGCCCGGAGATCGCCGAACAAGCGGCGTTCTACGGCGACGGGTTCTTCGCCAACCACATCTTCTGGCCCAAGGAGCACACGGCCAGGATGGTCGGGCTGTACCGCGAGCGCTTCGCACACTACGGTCACGGCTCGGCGCAGCAGGCAATCGTCGGACTTGGCGGTCAGGTGTTCATGCGTCCCAACTCGCAGGACGCGATCCGGGAGTTTCGCCCGTACTTCGACAATGCGCCGGTCTACGGCGGCGGACCGACGCTCGAAGAATTCATGGCCCAGACACCGCTCACTGTCGGATCGCCCCAGGAGGTCATCGACAAGACGCTGTCCTTCCGCGACTACGTCGGCGATTACCAGCGCCAGCTCTTCCTGGTCGACCACGCCGGACTGCCGCTTGAGGTGGTGCTCGAACAGATCCACCTCCTCGGCACCGAGGTCGTTCCGGTGCTCCGAAAGGAGTTTGCAATCGGCCGGCCAGACGAGGTGCCGGAGGCGCCAACCCACGCTTCGATGCTCGCCGCGCGCGCGGCGACGTCCTGAGGTGATGCGGCAACAGCAGTCGGACACCACCGTGCCGACCCGTCCGACCGCACATGACGCATAATTCTGAAGAATCGTGTGTCCGCACACGCCACCACAGCGAGGAGCCGACAGCCGGTGAGTGACTTCAACGACAACGTCGATCTGGACACCAGCCAGATCGAAGACATTCGAAGCCAGACCGCGGGACGCGGAGTCGGTCGTGGCGGCTTGGCCGTCGGTGGTGGTGGGCTCGGTTTGATCGGCCTCTTGCTCGTCCTGTTGCTCAAGGGCCTCGGCGGCGGTGGCGGTGACCTGGCCGGCCTCAACAATCTGAACAACGAGCAGGTGACGACCACGCCTGCCGCGGGCAGTGACCTCAGCACCACGTGCCGCACCGGCGCCGACGCAAACCAGAAGGAGGAGTGCCGCATCGTCGGATTCGTCAACTCCATCCAGGCCTACTGGACGACGACGTTCGCTGCGGCAAATCTGCGATACACCAAGGTTCCGACGGTGTTCTTCACGGACGGAGTGAACACCGGGTGCGGTGCCGCGTCCTCCGATGCCGGCCCCTTCTATTGCCCGGCCGACAAGAAGGTCTACATCGACCTCAACTTCTACAACGACCTGCGCACCAAGTTCGGCGCAAACGGCGGCGCATTCGCCGAGGCCTACGTCCTCGCCCACGAATACGGCCATCATGTCCAGGACCTTCAGGGGACCCTCGACAAGATCGGGAGAGATCGTGAAGGGCCGAACTCCCGCGCCGTCCGGTCGGAGCTGCAGGCGGACTGTTATGCCGGGGTCTGGATGAAGCATGCCGTCGATACCGGTTACATCACGCAGATCACAGAAGCGGATGTGAACGATGGACTTGACGCCGCGGCGAAGGTTGGCGACGACTACATCCAGGGACGGTTCCAAGGAACAGTCACCCCCGAGACATGGACGCACGGATCAAGCGAGCAGCGCCAGACGTGGTTTTATCAGGGCTTCAACTCCGGCGATGACACCACCTGTGACGCGCTGACCAGCGGCTGGTGATGACACCGGGAGGGGCGCGCTGCACGCGCCCCTCCGCAAGGGGACTGAGTAAATGAGCACACCTCCACGAATCGCCCGTCGGGCTGCAGCGATCGCGCCGTTCGAGGTCATGGAGGTCCTTCGTCGCGCCGGCGAGTTGGAGGCCGCCGGCCACGACGTGATCCACATGGAGGTCGGCGAGCCGGACTTCCCGACGCCGGAGCCGATCGTACGAGCCGCCCAAGCGGCACTGGCCGGGACTGCGATGAAGTACACCCCTGCGCTCGGGATCCCGGCGCTTCGCTCGGCGATCGCCATGCACTACGCAGACCGGTTCGACGTCGACGTGGACGCCGCGCGAATCGTGGTGACGAACGGATCGAGTGCCGCGCTGCTGCTTGCACTCGGCCTGGTACTCGACGCAGGCGACGAAGTCCTGATGGGCGACCCAACCTATCCCTGCAATCGCCACTTCGTGACCTTCGTCGACGGCATCGCCACCTTGGTTCCCACCGACGCCGAGACCGGGTACCAGGTGACGGCGGATCTGCTTGCGGACGCCTGGAGCGACCGCACGCGTGCTGTGATCACCGCGTCACCATCCAATCCGACAGGCACGTCGATCGCCGTCGACGAACTTCGCCGGATCGCAGCGCTCTGCGGCGACCGGGGCGCATCGTTCATCGCCGACGAGATCTACCAGGGGCTGACCTACGGCCATGAGCCGCACACCGCGCTCGCGGTCACCGACGACGCGTACGTGGTCAACAGCTTTTCCAAGTACTTCCAGATGACCGGGTGGCGTCTGGGGTGGCTGGTTGCGCCTCCCGGTGCCACCCGCGACGTCGAGAAGCTCGCCCAGAACCTCTACATTTGCCCGCCCACGGTGTCCCAGCACGCGGCGCTCTCGGCCTTCACCCCGGAGACGATCGCAATCTTGGAGGACCGGCGGCGGGAACTGCAGGCCCGCCGCGACGCGTTGCTCACCGCACTTCCGTCCATCGGATTCGCTGTGCGCGTCGTCCCGGATGGCGCGTTCTACATCTACTGCGACGTGTCCGAAATCACCGATGACAGCTTCGCGTTCGCGGCCAGGGTCCTCGAAGACGCCCATGTTGCGATCACGCCCGGACGGGATTTTGGCATCGCCGCGCCGCAGCGCCATGTCCGAATCGCCTATACCCAGCCGATCCCCCGACTGCTCGAGGCCGTCGACCGGATCGCGACGGTGATGCGCTCCGCCTGAGTCATCGCTGCGGCGGCCGCGCAGGACGCGAGACCGCCGCCATGGTGGGTGTCCACATCCGACCGCCGTGAATGCACGGCGCCTAGACGATGAGCTCCGCCACAAGTCGTTTGATCGCCTTGAGCATGGCGTCCTTCAGTTTGTCCCCGACGTCCCCACCCCACTTTGAGGCGACGACGCCCACGGCACTGACAAGCAGCGCCACCATGACCACGATGCCGACATACTCGACCGTACCCTGCCCGCGCTGATCGCTGCGCGTGGCCCGGTCCCAAATCCGCATGGCACGCACGGTCGCATTCCCCATCAATCGGTAGCCCATTGTTCCTCCCTGTTTGCTGATCACGGTCACCACCATGCTGTGGAACGAGCCTGTGTCGGCGCGACACGCAAACGTGAATTCTCTGTGCCGCAACTGGATCAATTGTGCGCCGCAGGTGGTGTGATCTCGGGGTGTTCCCGACGCATCTGCCGACCGGCGCGAACCGCGCGCTTCAGAAGTGTTCGCCGACCACGCGACAGCACCGCGTCCTCACCCAGGGCGCCGAGATCGCCCATCATGCGAACCCATGCGTCGTCGGGGTCCATCGCCCGCAGATCGCGCAAGTAGCGCCGCAGGGACGCCACCTGGGCGCGACCCGTCGCAATTGGATGCACGACGGCGGTGATCAGACCGATCCCGTCGCCAGGGCGCCCGAAGAGCGTTCCCACCGGATCTTGGACAAGGTCGCGCGCATCGCTGATCGCCGCTCGTGTGAAACCGGCCACGAACGCCTCCTGTCCACGGGCGGCGGCCACGGCCACGTGTCGTGTGCGGGTGACCAGGCGGGCCGCCCACCCGGGCTGCGGCGCAGCCGGGGTGCCAAGCAGACCGACGAGCGGGACTCGCTCACCGGTGGGTTCGACCCGCGGCAGATGGGTCGGGGGCCGGACGCGATGAATGGCGATCATGGCGCCCGCTAGGAGCAGGCCAATTACGAGCACGAGCCCCAAATATTCGACCGTCCCCTGGCCATCGCACAGTGTCCGCCTGCGTTTCGTGTCCATTTCGCGACGGTACGTCGCGCGTCGTCACACGTCTGTCGCAAACCTGCAACATCTTCGTGTCACAAATGCGCCAGTATTGCGCCGGGACTCGGAAGGAGCAGGCGATGTCGATACTGCGTTCACTGTCTGATGGCGTGGGGAATCTGGCCGACGGCGCCCGCCGCTCGGTCGTGCGTGCACGGTTGGAGGGCGAGCACCGCTCCCTGCAGCGAAAGCACGCGCAGGCCCTCCAGGAGCTTGGCCATCGGGTCCACGAACTGGCCGGTCGGGGGCTCATCAGCGACGCCTCGTTCAGCGCCGAGCTTGCGCAGGTACGCGAGCAGGAGATGCTGCTTGCGGCGAAAGTCGGCGAAATCGACGCCCTGCAGTTCATCGAGGCACCCGACGAGGCTTGACGCGGGGTCGGCGTGAGGTATCCTCGTAGCCCCGGCACCTGTACGGGATCACGAGGAGCGAGATGCGGGTCGAATCAGATCGACAAGGGCACCACCGGCAAGAGGCTCCGGCATGCCACCGCTGCGGCATTCCACTTCTCGAAGGATCGAACTACTGTCCGTACTGCGAACAGCCGATCGACGACGGACACGTCGATACCCGTTTTCACCGAGCGACAGCACCGACTGTCGCCACCCGGACGCTGTTGGGCATCGGCGTCGTATTCTTCGCGGTCGTGGCGTTCGTCTGCCTCGTCGCCGCGTTCGTCATCTGACGACAGCCCGCAGGCACAATCATTGGTGAACCGACAGGCCTGTCGGTTCCACCCACCCAGGGAGCACCCCATTTGAACACCGTGAGCGATGGCACGAACACCGACACCATTCGATACAGCGTCGGCGACGAGGTCACGGGCACCTTCCGGTGCGCGTCGTGTGACCTGTTGGTCGTCTCGCCGACGGAGAACGATGGCGTCCTCGTTCTGCCGGACTGCCCACTGTGTCACTCCGAGACATGGCGGCGCGTCGGGTAGCGATGCGGTGCGCCCGCGGGCGTGATCGATCCGCCGTTCCCAGCGGCTCGTCAGCCGTGCGTCAGGGGGACTCGAACAGGTCGATGAAGGTGTCGACCGGAATCGCAACCATGGTTTCGACCTGTGCGCTGCCGCGCGCCGCCATTTCTGCCGAAATCCGCGACACCGTGTCGTCATCGGCCGCGTCGAGCACGCTCAGGATGTCGTACGGACCCAGCAACGCCCACTGTTGAAGAACGCGGGCGCCTGCCGCCTCGATCTCGCGGTTGACCTCAAGCAGACGCTCGGGCGTGACCTGCAGTGTCTGCAGTCCTTGCGGACTCAACGTGCTGAACATCAGGTACGTGGGCATGGCCCCTCCTTCGACCTGAGTCTAGACCGCCGCGACCGTGAATATGTCGCGAACGGGGCCGCATCGCTTCCACGCGGCTGAACGCGGATCGACGAGCGGCACTGCGCATTCGTCGACCGACCCGCCGATCGGTTTCCACAGGGTGCAAACGAATAGTGTTCATCCGAATTGTTTCCACGACTGAGGACGACACGATGCGAGACTCGGATCCCACGCTGAGCCCACTGCAGGAAGCGCTGTTCGGCTACAAGCCCACCGACCTGGAAGATGCGCTGATCAAGTGGTCGCGCGAGCATTGGCCGATGGCCGCACGCGGCATGATCTACGCCAAGAAGGAGGCGGAGGACACGGTCAGTGGCGTGCAGGGGTTGCGTGACGAGCAGGCGAAGCATGCGCTCGATCTGGCCACACGTGTTTCGATTTCCGAACGTGAACTGCTGATTCGCGCGCTCGCCGCAATCCTTCCGGATTGGATCGAGTCGCGCTACGGCCTGACACCCAAGGACCAGTAACCCTCGCCGTTTCGGTTGTGCGATCCGGCTATCCCGCCTTTGGCACGACGGGGTAGCCGGCATCCTGCCAACCGCTCCACCCGCCGACGAGGACACCCACGCGGTTGCGACCGTGATCAAAGGCCCACAGGGCGATCTTCATGCTGGTGGCTTCCCCGTCGCGATCGCAGTAGAACAACAGTTCCTTGCCTTCGGGCAGCTCGGCAATCTGCGATTCGAACTCCATCGGGTCCAGCCGGATGGCGCCCTTGATCATCGAATCCGATTCGCGCCAGGTGAGTTCGCGCACGTCCACCATCTGGACGGGATCACCCATCTTGAAGGCCGCCGCCAGGTCGTTGGCCTGCCACCGCGAAACGTCATCCCACGCCATCGTTCCTCCTCAATCGTTCGGCGCCGGACGCTATCAAGCATGGTGACGGATCGACACGTAGACTCGGCCCATGTTCGCTCGACGTGATCTTGTGACCTGGGCGGCCGCTGTCGTCATCGGCGCCGTCGTCGGCATCCTCAGCGGGGTGGGTGGTGCCAGACTCGGCGCCGCGCTCACAGGGAGTGTCATCGCGGCAACCGTGGTCGTCCTCACGCGGCTGGTCCTCGAAGAACGCGCCGGGTAGCGCGACAGCCCACCTACGCTGCGGCGCGCGCCCCGTTTTCGATCGGCAGAAGCAGACGAACGTGACCTCCCGGTCCCGCCTGCACATCGAGTGAGCCGCCAAGCCGTTCAGCGAGTGCCGCGGCGACGCCGAGCCCCAAGCCCGCCCCGGGAATGGACTCCGACGACTGACCGCGGAAGAAGCGCTCGGTGGCATGCATCGTGTCATGGGCGGAGATCCCGGCTCCACTGTCGCGCACGTCCAACACCAGCAGATCACGTTCGACGCGCGCACCGAGTTTGATCGTTCCACCTCGGGGAGTGAACTTCGCGGCGTTGTCGATCAGTTCGGTCAGGATCTCCTGAACCAGTGCGGAGTCGGTGCGGACATCGGGCAACCCGTCGGCGATTTCGAGTTCCACGCGAAGCGCACGCTGACGGAGCGCGGCATCCCAGTCATGGGCTTGACCCCACAGGAAACCGGCGACGCCGAACGTCTCCCGCCGTGCCGGCCGCTCGGCCGGATCGTGGCTCGTGCCACGCAACATCATCCGTACGACGCGATCGAGCCGATCGGTGGCACCCAGAATCGAACGGAGCGTCGGCGCTGCCGGCGCCGGCACGTGTTGGTACAGCTCCTTCCCGCGACTCTTGATCTCCTCGATCGGTGCTCGCAGCTGACGCACCGCCGCGCCCTCCAACTGGCGGCGAAGCGTAGCCAGCCGTTCCTGTTCGCTGCGCTCGGTCACGGCGACCAGTCTGCCGCCGGGCACGGTCCATGCGTCGACCTCGAGCAGTCGCCCGTCGCTGAGGGCGATTCGACCCCCAACCGGGTCCGTCGCCTCCAAGCCGTCGCGAAGTGCCGCTTCAAGCGACGAGCGATCCGGCGCCGACAGACTCTCGGAGAGGCGCTCAAGCGCAAGGTTTCGCAGATGCCCGCCCGCGGGTCCCCGTCCAAGCACGCCGATCGGCAGTGGCTCGATGGCGGCGGCCAGCAGACCGAGCTCACGATCGGCAACCTCGGAGAGGTGTTCCAGACGATGGGCGCCCTGCTGGATCGCCGCGCCGGCGCGGGCCAGGTCGCTTCGCGACGACACAACCTCGCCTTGCGGGATCCGCCCGGCGATCAGCGATTCCGCCGCGGCAGTCACCGCGGACACATCCCGTGCACGGCGACGGCCTGCAAGCGCCACAGCAAGCCCGACCAGCGCACCGGCGACGATCGCCGCCCCGAGCATCGTCCACCACCGTCGACCGGGGATCGTCATGGCCGCAGCCGGTACCGCGGCGCGCGCCACGACCGTGCGACCGCTGGGGAGCACCCGCGTTGCTTGAACGGCCCCGTTTCGCAGGGTCACGGCGGCGCCGACGACCGCCACATTTGCTGTCGTTCCGGCCGATCCGATGTTCCAGATGGCGTTGGACCCGGTGCGGGCAAGCTGCTTGCCGGCGGCGTCGGTCACGGTGACCGGCGCGTCGATACCGGCCACGAACGTCGCGAGCTGATCACTCGTGGGTTTGGCGGGAAGGTCCACCATGCCCGCAACCTGGCGGCTGAGCAATGCCGCGCGATCGGTCAGCTCCGCGCGAATCTGTGCGAGTGCGCCGACAGCGAGTGCTGCGATGACGGTGGCGGCGACCGCAACCCCGGTGAGGGTTGCGCGCAGAGCTGGGGAACGACGCAGGGGCGACATGCACAACGATTTCGCCTGGTCCAAGTGGAGTCCTGCACCCGAAAACCACGACAAAAGGTCCGTCTAGTGCACGATGAGTGTTCGAATTCCCCCTGGAGGAAGCATATGCTTGCGCCCACACCGTTTTTCGAGAACCGAAAGACCCGATTCCTGCGTCGGGTTGATCACTGACGAAGCCCCCGGTAGGACAACTCGGACATGAGGAAGCAGTAGGAAATGCCACCACGTGAACATGGGCGACCGTCCGGAATCGGCCGCGTAGAGCCCGGCCGACGTTCCTTAACCGCCAGTGAAGCCGCGGCGATCATTGGTGTGAGTGTCGCAACCGTTCGAGGCTGGGCCGACGATGGTCGGCTTCCCTCGCACCGAACAGTTGGCGGTCACCGTCGTTTTGACATCGACGAACTGCGCGAATGGATGGATGAAATCGGCGCGCCGGCCCCACGCCGGTTCTCGATTCGTCCAGCGCGGACGGAGATCCCGAAGTGCCCAAGCCTCGCCAGAGAGCTGAATGCCCGCAGCGATGCGGTCATTGAACGGGTGCTCGCGGGCTATGACCCGATGGTCCCAACCATCACCCAGGTACCTGGAGATGCAGAGCTGCGGCGTGCCGCCACGCGTTTCGTGCGTGTGGTGACCGGCGCCCTCGAGAGCGGAAACCCGTCAGCCTTCGCCGGCCGTGCGGAGGTCGCAGGATACCGGGGCGGCCTGCAAGGCGAGCGGGGCGGCGGTGTTCTTGTCGAGAACACGCGCTTGGCGATCGCCGTGCTTGGCGAGGCGGAGGATGCCATCGCATCGGGCGTGGTCACCGACGACCATGCAATGGAGTGTCTGCTCGCTGTCGTCGACAGCGCCCAGGCCGCCGTTGCTCGCGGATACGGACTCGCCTCCGAAGGTCTGTAAGACGTCCCGTTGGGGCCTGCCGTGCGCAGGCCCCAACCGCGTTCCTCCTGTTCACGCCGACACCTGCGCGGCACGTTCCGGTGCAGCTCCCGTCCCGGCCGGCTCGTTTGACCGGAAGATGCGCCGATAGGAGTCCTCGCCGATAAGTGATTGCCGCCAGGGCAGCGTCCATGGAGAAATAGAAAAGCCCCGCCGAAGCGAGGCTTTTCCGTAGCAGGCCTGTAAGCCGGATTCTGTCGAGGACGATCATCTCTCTGGGACGTCTGTTGCCAGACGCCTCATGCAGCCGACCTGGAGCTGGGCGAGCAACCCGTAGCGCTCCTGCTTGGCCTTGCACCGAGTGGGGTTTACCCAGCCGATCTGTCACCAGATCGCTGGTGCGCTCTTACCGCACCGTTTCACCGTTACCGACGTTGCCGCCGGCTGTTTCGTTTCTGTGGCACTTTCCCGAGGGTTTCCCCCGCTGGCCGTTAACCAGCACCCTGCTCTGTGGTGTCCGGACTTTCCTCGAAGCCGAAGCTCCGCGACCGCCCAGCCTGCCCGCCGATTCTAGCCGTCCGCACGCCCCAGCGAGACCACGTTCCGGTCATCGGTCACGTCATCTTCGAAGCCGCGCAGGATCTCGCACCCGCATCGTTCGCACGACACCCCACCGCCGACCTCCTGCATGCGACCGCGACAGATCGGGCACGGCACGACCCCGGGATCACCGAGTGCGCTCAGTACCACGAACTCCAGCGTCCGCTCACGCGGACGCGGGACGAGTGGCAGCTCGGCCTGGTGCGGGAGGGCCGACATCAGAGTTTCCGAAGGACCGCCACGACCACGCCAAGCACATTGACCTCTGTGCTGCGAATCGGTTCGAAGGCGTCGTTCTCCGGCTGCAGACGAATGTGGTCGGCTTCTTTGAAGAACCGCTTGACCGTCGCTTCGTCGTCGATGCCGGCAACGACGATCTCGCCGTCGCGCGCCGTGGGCTGTTGTTTGACGACCACCAGGTCGCCGTCGAGGATACCCGCGTCGCGCATGGACTCGCCTTTGACACGCAGCACGAAGTCACCGGGGAACGGCGACTCGATGTAGTCCTCCACCTCTTGCTCGGCCAGTGTCATGACACCGGCGGCGACAGCACCCACAAGCGGAAGCCCGCGACGCTGTGCAGACTCGGCCTCACGCTGTGCGCGCTCCTCACGTGCCTTCTCAAGCAGCATGGCGCGCGGCTTGGTCGGGTCGCGGCGAATCTCGCCGGCCTCTTCGAGCTTGGCCAGGTGAGCGTGCACCGTGGACGGCGAGGTGAGCCCCACAGCCGTGCCGATTTCACGCACGGTTGGCGGATAGCCGTGGATCGCGACATGCGACTTGATGAACTTCAGGATCTCGTGCTGGCGTTCGCTGAGCTCACCCATGAGGGAGTCCCTTCGGTCGTTGTCACGAACATGTGTTCCCCACGCTAACACGGAGTCCTTCCCAGGGCAACCGCGAGCAATTCGCATCCTCGCGATCCGATCGCCGCTGGCGGTGGCACGAATTGAGCCGATATGGCTATACTGCGAGTCCCTCAGGCGCCTGTGGCGGAATTGGTAGACGCGCTAGGTTGAGGGCCTAGTGGCCGCTTAGGCCGTGGAGGTTCAAGTCCTCTCGGGCGCACTCATGAACGCCGACCTTCGGGTCGGCGTTCGTCGTTGGTGTGGGCCAGCCCCTGTCGGATTCCTGGATCGGACGACGGTCGGCGGCACCACCAACCTGGCCTCGCTTCGACCAGGCCAATCGCTATCCGCGTCGACGACCGAACCGTTGGTTGCCTGCGAAACGCTGGTCCCAGATCGACCAATTCACCCGCGATCTGTGCCGCCCGACTCGCACCTGCACCGTCGCCTGTTTGCTCAGCCGGCTGAACCCGTGCCAGCTGATACCGGACGAAGCGGTGAAACGAACCGACTGACCCAGGTGTCGAGCAACGCATCGGCGCCTCCTCTAAGTCGGCCTCATCACGGCGCTGAAGCACCAGCTCCGCCGTGCAAAGTAGGACCCGCTCGCCGAGGCCACTGCGGGTCACAACATCCAGGACTGCCCTTGGAATGCTCAATTCCATATCGAGCATTTGGTACAGGTATCGATTCAACGTCCGCTGGACGCAGGTGATGTCTGCTTTGCGGCACAATGAAGGCTGTTGGACTGTTGCAGGAACGAGTGGAGGAGCGTTCCATGTCAAACGCTCGGCGGGGTGCGGTATTGGCAGCTG
>Ga0209023_10005233_pt1 | contig 14276 bp, 12 predicted proteins | sample LakOneMetagenome_FD_187468 | JGI IMG/M metagenome (GOLD analysis project Ga0209023, IMG submission 187468) | Freshwater and sediment microbial communities from Lake Erie, Canada (SPAdes) (version 2) | ecosystem: Environmental > Aquatic > Freshwater > Lentic | place: Lake Erie, Canada...
CCGCCACACGACGGACATGCGGATGCTCCGTGTCGGTCATGCCGCCAGGGCCGCAACATCGAGTTGGTAGAGCGCCGCGACGTTGGCATGCAGAATTCGGTCTCGATCGGCGTCACTGAGATGGGCGGTGTGCTCAACGAGCAGTTCCTGACTCCATGGCCAGGTCGAGTCTGAGTGCGGGAAGTCGTTGGCCCACATCAGTCGCTCGGTGTTCATCAGGTGCGCCACCTGAAACGCCGCCCAATCGTCCTGGAACGTGACGTAGATGTTCTCCGAGAAGTACTCGCTGGGCAGCCGGCTGAGCTCGGTGCCGGTGAGCCAGTGACGGTGCCGTTTGAACGCGTGGTCCATCCGATACATGTAGTGAGGCACCCAGCCGGCGTCGGCCTCGACACACACCACACGCAAGTCGGGGTGGCGTTCGAAGACGCCCCCGAACACGAGGGTGCCCATGATGTCCTGACAGCCGCGGATGATCGACAAGAAGGTGTTCAGCTTCGGGCCGCGGCTCTTGTGTGTACCGAGCGAGTCCTGGGCGCCTGTGAGGATGTGAAACGACAGTGGCATCTCGAGCTCGATCGCCGCCTCCCACAAAGGGTCCCACGCCGGATGGTCGTAGTCGTGCTCGTAGGGCGCATTCCCAGGGAGCATTGCCCCCCGAAAACCCGCCGCAGCGATTTCGGCAAGGTCAGCGGCGCCCTCAGCCGGCGAGCGCAGGGCCGTCTGGCCGATCCCCAACAACCGCTGCGGCGCCGTTTCGCAGAACTCGGCGAGCCACCGGTTGTAGGCCTGGAAGCAGGCGCGTTTGAAATCAGCGTCGGGGTGGTTGCACAGGACCATCCCAACGGTTGGATAGATGATCTCCGCGGCCACGCCGTCGCGGTCCTGATCGGCGAGGCGGGCTGTTGGTTCCCAGCCGCCGCGGTGCATGTCCTCGAAGCGGACACCCATCACTCGTATCTCCTCGGCTGGCTTCCCAGCCGCGGCGACCAGGCCCATCGGTATCGGGACCTTGACGCCCTCGATCAAGAAACAGTCCCCCACGTCATCGATGTGCTCCAGGCGCGGCGCACGGTCGCGAAACGCCGGGTCGATGAAATCCACGTAGGTACCGGGCGGCTCGGTGATGTGAGAGTCCGCAGAGATACAGAACATGAACGCGTTCCTTTCGGATGCCGGTCAGAAAGCCGGGGTGGCTGAGGAGGACGGATGAGACGAGGGCAGACTGACCGGTAATCGGGTTGGTGTCCTTCATTGGTCGGGGACGACGACGCCGTGGATCGGGGGTGTGCCGGGCCCGCCGGCCATGACTGTTAGCAGCGCTTCGACGTCGCGCAGCCCGACGAGTTGGCGGTCCAGATCGGCGAAGGGGTACGTGCCCGACGCCAGCAGGTCAAGGGCCTGTTGGTAGGCGACCACGTCGACGCCGAGGGCCCCCTCGACTCGGAGCTCTTTGTAGACGATGTGGTCCGGTTCGAAGCCGGGCGCCCCGCCTCCGCCTCGGGTGCCAGCCACGACGATCCGCGCGCCCACTGCGGCGAGGTGAACGGCCTGGGCGAACGCCTCGGGTGCTTTGGCGGTGACGTCGACGACCACATCGGCGCCCGAGGCTCCCGTCGCGTCCCGGAACCGCTTAACGGGATCGTCGCTGGTCACATCGACGACGAGGTCGGCACCGAAGGCCGCCGCGGCGGCCAGCCGAGGGCGATCCCGATCGCCCGCACCGGTGATCATGACGAAGTCGGCGCCGGCTTCCTTGGCAGCCGCGGCGGCCGACAGACCACGCACGCCGCAGCCCAGCACTGCGACCAGATCACCGCTGCGGGTTTGCGGCACCGTCGCCCCCCACCGAATACCCGCCCCGACCGGGTTGAAGAGGGTGGCCACCGTTGGCGGAAGCTCGTCGGGTACCGGGAGCAGCATCGAGTCAGGCGCCAGGTATTGGTGGGTGGCGTAGCCGCCCCACAGCCCCGGTGGAACGTCGACCGCGACGAAGCCGTACATGTCGCCAAGACCGTGGCGGGAGCAGCGCCGGTAGCAGCCAGCCAGGCATTGGTCACAGGACCGGCACGACTGGAACACCTCGACGGCGACTCGGCTGCCCGCCTGCACGCCCCATCGCTGTTCGGCGACCGGCCCGATCTTCTCGATGATCCCCACGGCCTCGTGGCCCGGGATGAACGCGAAGCCGGGATGGAGCTGTCCACTGAACTGCTCGTGATCGGTGCCGCACAGCCCGCACGCTTCCACTCGCAGTACGGCGTCGTCCTTACCGATCTCGGGGATGGCGAAGTCGTGTCCGCGCAGCGATCTCGGCGCCTCCAGCACCAATGCTCGTGCGCTCATCGACGTTCTCCGGTAGCTCCGGTCGGACCTCAGGGATCTCCGAACAACGGCGGAGTCTCTGAGACACGACAGTGAATGTGTCAAGTGTCGCGCGACCGCACAGGTGTTGTCGAACCCGGAGTCGGAGGGGTATCAGGTCGCGGTGAAGTTCGGTGGTCGCCGCTCGGCGTAGGCGGCGATGCCTTCGCGGGCGTCGTCGGTGGCCAGGAGGCGTGCCTGCTCGGTCAACTCGTGGTCGGTGGCGCCGCGCAACATGTCGAGCCGGTCGCGGTCGAGCGTCGCCTTGACCGCGGCGACGGCGAGGGGCGCGCTGATGGCGATCTCTGCGGCGAAGGCCACGGCCCGTTCGCGCACCTCGTTGGGCGCAACGCACACATCGGCCAGTCCGATTGTCGTTGCCTCTTCGCCACTCAGTCGCGCACCGGTGAACAGGAGCCGCTTTGCCTGTTGGCGGCCCACCAGTTCGGGGAGGGTGACCGTCAACGCGAAGCCCGGGTGGAACCCGAGGCGGCAAAAGTTGGCCGACCAGCGCGCTTCGCGGCACGTCACCCGGAAATCAGCGGCGAGCGCGAGACCCAACCCTCCACCGATCGCCGCTCCGTGGACCGCCGCCACGATCGGCGTGGGCACGGCGAAGAGCCGCAGCGCCTCGCGGTATAGGACTCGGGCATCAATCGGAGGTCCAGCGAAGTCGGCTCCCGCGCAGAACGAGGTGCCCTCGGCGGCGAGAACGATCGCCCGACACTGCGAATCAACCGCCAGGTCCTCGAACGCATCGGCCAGAGCGGCTATGAGCCCGTGGTCGAAGAAGTTGTGCGGCGGTCGACGCATCTCCACGACGGCCACCAAGCCGTCGCGGGTGACCGTGACGTCGGACATTTCACTCACTCCTTCCCGTTGGGCAACACGGTGCGCCGATGATGATACAGGATGCTAGGATTGTCCCGTGTCGCCCAAGGTCTCGCCGACAGGGGCCGCGGCACCCGAACCGCGAGGAGTTCAGCCATGGGGGATTCCGCTCCAGATGTCGTGATCCGCGGCGGGGTGGTCGTGGATGGCACAGGCGCACCGGCGCGCACAGCTGATGTTGCGATCGTCGACGGTCGGATCACCGAGGTCGGCCGCGTCAGCCACCGCGGCCGCCGCGAGATCGGTGCGGACGGAGCGTTGGTCGCGCCGGGCTGGGTTGATGTGCACACGCACTACGACGGCCAGGCGACATGGGACACACAGCTCGCCCCGTCGTCGTGGCATGGTGTCACGACCGCGGTCATGGGCAACTGCGGGGTTGGGTTCGCGCCGGTCCATGACCATGACCACCAGCGCCTCATCGAGCTGATGGAGGGCGTGGAGGACATCCCCGGCGCGGCGCTACACGAGGGGTTGGCGTGGGGCTGGAACGACTTTGCCGGCTACCTCGATGCCGTCGACGCGTTGCCCCACGACATTGATGTGGCCGCCCAGTTGCCACATGGCGCACTCCGGTTGTTCGTGATGGGGGAACGGGGCGCCGACCGCGAGGCCGCGTCAGCCGACGAGATCGCACAGATGGCCTTGATCGCCGAGTCGGCGATCCGCGCCGGTGCCCTCGGGTTCACCACCTCGCGAACCCTGAATCATCGCACCAGCCGCGGGCAACCGACCCCGACGCTCACCGCGGCCCGAGAAGAACTCGTCGCCATCGCGGCCGGTGTGGGACGCGCCGGGACCGGTGTGTTGCAGCTGGTGTCTGACTTCGTCGACCTCGAAGAAGAGTTCGGAAACGTACGGGCCATGGCCGAGGCGTCGGGGCGACCGGTGTCGTTCTCGCTTGTGCAGAACCCGTTCGCCCCGAACGCCTACCGGGACCTGCTCGAGCGCCTGGAGAGCGCCGCTTCCGCGGGGCTGACCATCCGGGGCCAGGTCGCCACCCGCGCCATCGGTCTGCTCTTGGGGCTGCAAGGCACACTCAACCCGGTCATGGCCAATCCCGTCTATCGCGAGATCGCCAGCCTGGATCTCGGCGAGCGCGTCGCGATCATGGCAGAACCGATGTTCAAGGCGCGGCTGCTCAAGGCTGACACCGGCCAGCGCGACACGTCGAAACTGGGTGGGGGTGTCGTGCGCCTCTTCGACAAGATGTTCGTTCTGGGCGATCCGCCCGACTACGAACCGGACCCCGACCAGAACGTGGCCGCGCTGGCGCGTCGCGAGGGCCGAGATGCGCTCGAGTTCGTGTATGACACGCTCCTGCAAGACGAGGGGCGACGGTTCCTGTACTTGCCTGCGCTCAACTTCGCGTCGGGCAATCTCGACGCGGTCCGAGAGATGCTCCTCGATGACCGCACCATCCCGGGCCTCGGCGACGGCGGCGCCCATGTGGGCACCATCTGTGACGGATCGTTTCCCACCACACTGCTCACGCATTGGTGCCGCGACCGTGCCGGCGAGCGCCTCGATGTCCCATTCGTGGTGAAGGCGCAATGCCACGACACTGCTCGCGCCGTCGGACTTCGTGATCGAGGTGTGGTGGCGCCCGGCTTCAAAGCCGACCTCAACGTGATCGACTTCAACGGGCTGCGGTGCGGACCACCCGAGATGCATTTCGACCTGCCCGCTGGCGGTCGTCGCCTGCTGCAGCGGGCCGACGGGTACCTGCACACCATCGTCGCCGGCCGGGAGGTCTACCGCGACGGCATCGCCACCGGCGAAACCCCGGGCCGGCTGGTACGCGGCGCCCAAGCCGCGCCCCGGCACCGGTCGAACAGGAGCCCCAGATGACTGCCACTGGCCGCGCCGCCCTGTTCTTCGGACCCGGCAAGCCCATGGAACTCGTCGAACTTCCCGTCCCCGAACCACGGCCCGGGGCGATGGTGGTTCGCGTGAGCCGGGCCAACATCTGCGGGTCCGATCTGCACATCTGGCGGGGAGACGGCTTCTTGGGATTCATGGCCCACGACGATGGGCGCATCATCGGCCACGAGATGACTGGCGTCGTCCATTCGCTCGGCGACGGTGTCGAACGGGACTGGGCTGGACAACCCCTCGCCCTTGGTGACCGGGTCGTCTATCAGTACTTCGCGCCGTGTGGGCGATGCCGGCCCTGTGGCCGAGGCATGACCGAGGCGTGCCCCCGTGCGTTCAAAGTCCTCCAGGGATCGCCATCGACCTTTCCGCACTTCCGAGGCGCGTACGCCGACTACTTCTACGTGACACCACAGATGGCGGTGTTCAAAGTACCCGACGCCGTCACCGACAAGATGGTGGCCGGTGTGAACTGTGCGCTCGCGCAGGTGGTCATGGGTCTCGAGAGGGTACAGGTCGGCCTCGGGGACACGGTCGTCATCCAGGGGGCGGGCGGCCTCGGCCTGTACGCGACCGCCGTCGCCCGCGAGCGCGGCGCGGAGACAGTTATCGTGATCGACGGCATCGACGATCGCCTCGCATTGGCCACCGCGATGGGCGCAGACCATGTCATCGACATGCGCGAGCTCACCACCGCCGATGAGCGAGTTGCCGCGGTCAAGGACCTCACCGGCGGCTGGGGGGCCGACGCAGTGTGCGAACTGGTCGGGCAGGCTGCGGTCATTCCCGAGGGCCTACGAATGGTGGGTGTCGGCGGCCGCTATCTCGAGATCGGCACCTTCTATCCCGGTTCGACCTTCGAACTCGACCCGGGCTACCTCGTCATGGGCAACATCCGAGTCGAGGCGGTCGCCGCCTATGACGCCCGAAGCCTCGACCTCGCCCTGGGTTTCCTCGAACGCCATACCGATGACCTTCCCCTCGGCGACGTTGTCCAGGACTACCCGCTCGAGGCCATCAACGAGGCGTTCGCCGACGCCGATGCCCACAAAGCAACTCGGGTCTCGCTGGTCACCGCCTGAAACGAAAGGCAACCCATTGGCAAGTTGGCACTACGCGGACGTGTGGGACACCATCGCCGCACTGCGCGGCGACACACCGGCTCTGATCCACGGGTCCCGGCGCGTTTCGTGGCACGACCTTTCGAGTCGCGCCGACGCGCTGGCCGCGTCGTTCGTCGAGGGCGGTGCCCGTCGCGGCGACCGCGTCGCCATGTATCTCACGAACTGCCCCGAGTACCTCGAGGGCATCTACGCCACGTACAAGGCCGGCCTGACCCCCGTCAACACGAACTTCCGGTACCGGCCCGATGAGATCCGCTATCTGTGGGAGGACGCAGACGCGATCGCCGTCGTTTTCCATGGCTGTTTCACCGACACCGCTGCCGAGGTCCGCGGTGAGCTCCCCGCGGTGCAACGATGGCTGTGGGTCGACGACGGCTCAGGTCCATGTCCCGCTTGGGCCGAGCCCTACGAGGACGTGGCCTCCACGAAGATCGACGGGCCGTATCAGGCGCCGTGGGGTCGCAGCGGCGACGACATCATCATGATCTACACCGGCGGCACCACCGGCATGCCCAAAGGCGTGATGTGGCGCCACCACGACTTGTATCTGGCGTTCAACACCGTCGCCGACCCCTCGATTGCTGACCTCGCCGCCGTCCGGAACCGAGTGAACAACCTGACCGACCCACCTCGGGGCCTGCCCGCATCACCATTGATGCACGCGACCGGGTTCATGTTCGCGCAGAGCATGCTGACCCAGGGTGGCACCGTGGTGACGCTGGAGAATCGGCGCTTCGACCCGGCAGATCTCCTCGACGTGCTCGAAGGGGAGCAGGTTGCAGCCATGGCGATGGTCGGCGACGCGTTTGGCCGACCGCTGCTCACCGCGCTCGACGAGGCACCTGACCGTTGGGATCTGTCCTCGCTCACGTTGCTCGTCTCCGCGGGCGTCATGTGGAGTGGCGAGGTGAAGGACGGAATGGCCCGCCACCTGCCCTCAACCCTGCTCGTCGATCTGCTCGGCTCGACCGAGGCACACAGCCTCGGATCCGCAGTCGGGGCGGGCGACACCGCCCGATTCAAGCTCGGCCCCGACGCAACCGTGGTCACCGAGGACGGACGACGGGCCGGTCTCGGCGAACCCGGCCTGCTCGCAGTGGCCGGCCCCTCACCCGTCGGCTACCACAAAGACCCCGACAAGACCGCCCGCACCTTCCTCGACATCGATGGCGTGCGCCACACCGTTCCCGGTGACTGGGCGCGCCTCGAGCCCGACGGCACCGTCACCCTGCTCGGCCGCGGGTCGCTCTGCATCAACACAGGCGGCGAGAAGGTGTTCCCCGAAGAGGTCGAGGAGGCCCTCAAAACCCACAAAGCAGTACGCGACGCAACAGTGGTCGGGGTCCCTGATCAGCGTATGGGCGAGGCCATCGCCGCAGCCGTCGAGCTCATCGGCGGCGCCGAGGTCACCAGCGACGAGCTCATTGCCCACACCAAGAAAACGATCGCGGCGTACAAGGCACCCCGCCAAGTGCTCATCGTTGACTCCGTTGGCCGCGCGCCCAACGGCAAAGCCGACTACGCGGGCATCCGCCAGCGCATCCTCGACGCGTCGACGTCGCCGGCCAAGACCCAGTAATCGACATCGAAGCGAGGAGGGAGCACCATGTCCCCCGCGACCATTTCGGCTGACAGCCACATCACCGAGCCACCCGACACCTACCTCGACCGCATCGACCCGAAGTACCGCGATAGAGCACCGAGAATCATCCACGACGACAAACTCGGCGACATCTTCCAGATTCCGGGCATGAAGGTCCCGGTCCCGATGGGTTTGATCGCGGCCGCGGGTAAGGACCCCGAAGAGCTGCGGACCTTCGGCGTCCGGTTCGAAGATCTCCACCGCGGCGGCTGGGATCCTCACGCCCGCATCGGCGACCAAGAACGCGACGGAGTCGCCGCGGAGGTCATCTACCCAACGGTGGGCATGGCGCTGTGCAATCACCGCGACCTCGACTACAAACGGGCATGCATGCAGGCCTACAACCGGTGGATCGCCGAATACTGCTCGGCCTACCCCGATCGCCTGGTCGGTGTCGGCCAGACCGCCATGCGAACCCCCGCCGAAGGAATCGAGGACCTCGGCAAGATCCTCGCCCTCGGCCTACGGGGCGTGATGATGCCCGGGAACCCCGGCCACGAGGACTACGACCACCCAGACTACGACCCGTTCTGGCAAGCGGCGATCGACCTCGGAGTTCCGCTGTCGTTCCATGTGCTCACCACCCGCGACACCGCCCCGGTGCGCGGACCCAAGTTGAACGGATTCATGAGCATCCTGCGCGCCAACCAGGACGTCATAGGCACCCTGATCCTCTCCGGCGTGTTCGAACGCCACCCCGAGCTGCGCGTGGTGTGTGTCGAAGCCGACGCGGGTTGGGTTCCCCACTACATGTACCGCATGGACCACGCCTACCAGCGGCACCGCCACTGGCTCACTGGCACCGAGCTCAGCCGGCTGCCCAGCGAGTACTTCTCGGAGAACATCTACGTCACGTTCCAAGACGACTGGGTGGCATTCCAGGTCGCCCACCTCGTCAACCCTGAGCGGCTGATGTGGGCCAACGACTTCCCCCACTCCGATTCCACCTGGCCCCACTCCCAGGAAATCCTTGCCGAGCACACCGCCCATCTCGCCGCCCCCCTGAAACAGCGGGTTCTGCATGACAACTGCGCCGAGCTCTACGGCATCGACCAATGAGCCAGACCGAACAACAGGTCCGCACCGAGATTCGAGCCTGGCTGGAACTCAACTGGGACCCGCAACTGCCGCTGCGCGAATGGCGCGAACGGCTCGCCGAGTCGGGCTGGGCATGCCCCGCCTGGCCACGACAGCACTTCGGGCGAGGACTCCCTCCCGACCTAGCGTTGGCCGCCAACGAGGAGCTGCGCCGGGCCGGAGCGGTCGGGCCGGCCATCGGCATCGGTATGGCGTTGGCCGCCCCGACCCTTCTCGAGCACGCCAACGCAGACCTCAACGACCGGCTGCTGCGCCCCATCATCACCGGACAACACACCTGGTGCCAGCTTTTCAGCGAACCGGGCAGCGGCTCTGATCTGGCCGGGCTCAGCACCCACGCCACACGCGATGGCGATGAATGGGTTGTCAACGGCCAGAAGGTCTGGACCACCGGTGCACACCACGCTGCATACGGTCTCCTGCTCGTGCGCACCGACCCCGATGTTCCGAAGCACCGCGGCATTTCCTACTTCGCGTTCCCGATGCAACAAGACAGCGTCGAAGTACGACCACTCCGGCAGATGAACCGGCGATCCTCGTTCAACGAGGTGTTCCTCAGCGACGCCCGCGTCCCCCATGCCAACCTCGTCGGCGAACTTCACCGAGGGTGGCCGGTCGCGCTCACGACCTTGGCCCACGAACGCGGCCTCGCCGGCGCTATCTTCGGGGCACTGCCCCCCACCACCGACGGCCGAACCGCCCAAGAAGCCTTGGCCGAAGCCCGGGACTACCTCAAGACCTATGAGTGGTATCCTCAGCGCGCCGGAAGAGCCGACCTCGTCCCATCCGCCGCCCGCGACGCCGCACGGAACGACGAGCCTGTTCTCCGCCAACGGATAGCTCACCTCCACACCCTTGAGTCCGTTGCAAGGTGGTCCGCACAACGCGCCCGAGCAGCCCAACGCCAAGGCCGCCCGCCCGGCCCGGAGGGCTCGATCGCGAAGCTGTGCGGCAGCGAGATCGCACGCCACGCCAACCGAGCCCACACCCAGATCGCAGGCGCGGCCGGCATGCTCAACGGACAAGACGGGCCCGGCCACGACGGCGCCATCGCCGAAGTGCTCGTGTCCACCCCAGCCCAATCAATCGCCGGCGGAACCGACGAGATTCAGCACAACATCATCGCCGAACGTGTGCTGGGGCTCCCCAAGGAACCACCGATCGACGCGAACGTGGCCTATCGTCACCGCCGCGCGAACGAGTGACTGGATTCCTGTCGTCCGCCCGCAGCACCGGCGCCGCGAAGGTCGATGTCGTCAGCCACTCGATGGGTGCTCTCCCCACTCGCTTGTGCATCAAGTTCGGGAGCTGCGCGGGCAGAGTGGACGACTGGGAATCGATCGCCAGCCCGAACCACGGTACCGCACTGGCCGCGCTTTGAAGCCTCGTGATCACGTCGTGCATGGAGATGACAACAGGATCCGCGTTCCTCGAGAAGCTCAACGCCCTTGACGAAACTCCCAGCGGCGCCGTCTCCTGGTCGACCTTGGCGGTCTGCCTGGTGCGACGGCCCTCATCTGGCGCACCACGTCCACGAGGCTCGCCGGTGCCGACAACAACACCACCGGGGCATCCTGCACGGCTTCTGCCTGGCAACTCGGGCGTGATCAGCGCCGTGGTCGACCGGTTGAGCGACTGACCGCGCAAAGTCGAACCGTCGGCTTGAAACGTCCTCCCTTGTGCGATTGCTTCGCGTCGGGACCGTCCTGGACGTCGGCTCCCGTGGGTGAGACGATTCGGAACTCGTGTGTCACGCCGCTGGGTGGTCCGGTCGCGTAGGCTGGTGCCAATGGCACGGACTGGACGTGAGTCTTGGAGGAGTGACGCCCCAGCTTCGGTAGAGGCGGCTCGCACGCGGTTGGTTGATGCCGCGGAGGCGTGTTTCTCGCGGTACGGCGTGGTCAAGACCACACTCGATGACATCGCGAAGTCGGCCGGCGTTTCCCGGGCCACGGTGTACCGCTACTTCGAGGGCGGGCGCGACGAGATCGTGCTCGAAGTCGTCCTTCGAGAGGCCCGATCGTTCCTGGGCTCTCTTCGTCGCCGTATCGACCGCCAGGGCTCCATCGTCGACGCGATCACCGACGGGATCCTGTACACAGTTGACTCGGTGCAGAAGAGCGAGCATTTAGCGTTGCTCTTCGCTCCCGAAGTTGCGGGCCAGACCAGCGCTATCGCTGGTGCCTCGACCGCACTGTTCGAGTTGACGACTGATTTCCTGCGGCCCTTGTTCGAACAGGCCCGCGCGGAAGGCCAACTGCGAGAAGGGGTCACCGCGGATGACGCGGCGGAGTTCGTCCTGCGGATGATCCTGTCGCTGCTCACCGTTTCAGGACCCCGGGTACGTTCCGCGGCCAAGCAACGGGAGTTCCTGAGCGTCTTTGTGGCGGGTGCGATCGTGAACGCTCATGTCGACCCGCCAACTGGCGACTCGAAACGCCGCGGTTAACGGGTCTGTCGTGTAAGCGCTGGCGCTCGGGTTCTGTGCGCGCATGGCCGGGCGCTCGAGGGCTAACGCCGGCTCAGCGGGGATCGACGATGGTGAGCGTCGCTTGCGCGGCGGCGAGGAGGCGGCGGTCTTCGCTTTGGCGGAACAGCTCACAACGCACGACGGCGGAGCGCTTGGTCATGGCTAGCACCGTGGCTTCGGCATCGACGGTCTCGGCTTTGAGCGGGGCGATGTAGTTGACCTTGATCTCGGTGGTCGCCGCCCACTGACCGCGGGACATCAGCGGATAGACGACCACGCCGGTGACATGGTCGACGATGGCCGCGGTGACACCGCCGTGCGCGGTGCCGAAGGGTGTGAGCAGTTCTTCGGCGATGGTGGCGGTGCACCACAGGCGGCCGGGCTCGAATCGCACATGCTCGATCCCGAGGTAGTTGGGGAGTCCACCCGCGCCGGCGGCGGCGGCGAGCATCGCGTCCGCCACCACCGGGTCGTAGCTATCAAGGAAATGAGACATGAGACGTAGAATACCTTAGATGTCCCCGGTGCTGTCCGCTGCGTGGTCCGGTCCCCGACGTTGGGTGCGGTTAGGAGAGATCCACGTAGACGTTCTTCGGCTGGGTGTACAGGTCCATGGCCCACCGGCCTCCTTCGCGGCCGTGACCGGACTGTTTGAAACCGCCGAAAGGCGCGGTGTGGGGTACGACGCCGTAGCTGTTGACCCATACCGTCCCAGCCCGCAGTGATCGAGCGATTCGGTGGGCGCGTCCGACATCGCTGGTCCACACACCGGCGGCGAGACCGTACTGTGTGCTGTTGGCTCGGGTCACGACCTCGCTCTCGGACTCGAACGGCAACACCGCGACAACCGGTCCGAACAACTCATCGCGCACGAGCCCTGACGTGTCGGCCGCGCCGATGAGCAACGTCGGGTTCAGGAAATAGCCGGACGGGACTGAGCCGATCGCCGGTCGGTCGCCGCCGCAGAGTATTTCTGCACCTTGGTCGCACGCGATCTCGATGGCGTGCTCGACGCGCTGTCGATGACCGGCGCTGATCAGCGGCCCCAAGATGGTCTCGGGGAGTGTCGGGTCGCCGACCCGGAGCGCATTTGTTGCGTCGACGACTCGTGTGATCGTCTCGTCGAGCGCTGAGCTCTCGACGAAGAGGCGGGTACCAGCAACGCAGGCCTGCCCGCTGAGCGCGAACGCTCCGATCGCAGCCCCCATTCCGATCCGGTTCGGATCCGCGTCGCCGAACACGATGTTGGGTGACTTGCCTCCGAGCTCGAGCGACACTGGCGTGAGATGCTCGGCCGCGGCCCGCGAGACTTCTCTGCCGGCTTCGCGAGAGCCGGTAAAGCTGATGCGATCGATGTCGGGATCGCCAACAAGGGCGGCGCCGACCTCCGCGCCGCCGAGCACCACGTTGAGAACCCCCCGGGGCAGACCGGCTTCGTCGCCCAGCTCGCAAAGCCGCAGGGCCGTCAGCGATGCCAGCGGCGACGGTTTCACGACAACGGTGTTCCCCGCCGCGAGCGCCGGCGCGACCTTGGAGCCGAGGAACAACGACGGGGTGTTGTACGCCGTGAGGACGGCCACGGTGCCGTACGGCTCAGGAACGACGTAGTCGAGCGCGTTGCCGGACGTGAGCGGGACGACCTCACCGCCGAACTTGTCTATCCAGCTCGCGAAGTAGCGGAAGTTCTTCACCATGGCCGCCACCGAGAACCGCTCGACCAAGCCGATGGGGACCCCATTCTCCATGCTCTCGAGTTTCGCGAAATCGCTGCGGTGGTGGTCGAGGAGGTCGGCCAGATTCTCCAACACATGCTGGCGACGCCCCAGCGACCACCGGCGCCACTCACCGTCGAACGCGTCGCGTGCCGCTTGGACTGCCCGTCTGACCTCCAGTGGCGTGGTCGTCGGCAGCGCGCATACTTCAGAGGCAGTGGCTGGGTTCTCGGAGCTGAACGGCTCGCCGGTGAGGATCCAAGAACCGTCGATGAAGGCCCCCGCGGGCGGCAGAGTCACCGTCATTGCTCGGCCGCACGTTCAGGTCCCGCACCGGACAGGCGCAAGCCGGCGAGGGTGCCTGCGTCGCGCCACTGCTCCAGCAACTCGAAGTAGGCCACAGGCTCGCTCGGGGGCGACGGGACAGACGTCATCGCCGGACCTCCGATGCGTCGGGGATCGCCGTGTCATCGCGGAGGTCAAAGTCCGCGAAATCGGGCTCGCGCATGACATCCCGGAAATGGTCCATCGTCCACGGCCACGCCGCCGGGATACCTCGATCATCGAGATACCAGCTGCGACACCCGGTGACCCACACGGTGTTGCGGGCGGCGGCGGTGCGTTCTGCCTCGAACGCCTCGGCAGCGGCGCGGGTCGCCGCGATGTGGGAGCACTTCTCGTCGAAGATCGCCTGGACCAGCTGCATGATGTACGCGAACTGCAGCTCAGCGACATCGATCAGCGAGAAGTTGCCGACCGGTCCGTTGGGGCCATTGAGCAGGAACAGGTTCGGGAACCCGGGAATCGACACCGAGAGGTACGCGCTCGGGCGGTCGGCCCACAGGTCATCGAGGTGTACTTCGTCGGGGCCGATGACGGTGATCGGCCGGAGGAACCTATCGACGCGAAACCCGGTCGCCAAGATCAAGATGTCTAGCTCGTGCAGCACCCCGTCGGCGGTGCGAACGCCGTCCGGCTCGACAGCGAGGATCGGGTCGGTCACGAGCCCGGCGTTGGGACGGGTGATGGCGTCGTAGAAGTTCGGTGACACGATGAGGCGCTTGCACCCCGCCTGGTACGACGGACGCAAACGCTCGCGC
>Ga0209023_10005234_pt1 | contig 14275 bp, 4 predicted proteins | sample LakOneMetagenome_FD_187468 | JGI IMG/M metagenome (GOLD analysis project Ga0209023, IMG submission 187468) | Freshwater and sediment microbial communities from Lake Erie, Canada (SPAdes) (version 2) | ecosystem: Environmental > Aquatic > Freshwater > Lentic | place: Lake Erie, Canada | collected...
GCAATAACAACAGCAATACCAACCAGCCGCAAAAAATTCCCGGATATCAATAAAGTAACATTGCCCAGGCTTGCACCCAATACCCGCCGGATCCCGATCTCTTTTGTCCGCTGAACAGTAGTGAATGCGGCGAGGCCAAACAATCCCAGGCAAGCCAGTATGATGGCCAGGCCGGAAGCAATGCCGAATAATGTGGATGAGCGCTGCTCGGCCTGGTAAAGTTTATTATAATCATCATCCAGAAAATGATAGCTGAACGGAATGCCGGGCACCCGTTGCTTCCACATCATTTCCAATTGCCCCAATGTCTTTTTCATGTCGCTTCCATCCATACGCACCATAAACGTCCGTGAATAATCCCTGCCCAGGAATATCAGCAACGGGCCGATGGGATCATGCAGGCTGCTGAAATTAAAATCTTTTACAACACCCACTACCGGGCCCGTTACACCTTTATCAAGCGTTTTACCAATTGCTTGCTCCGGGGTCCAGCCGATCTTTTTTGCCAGCGTCTCGTTGATGAGATATGGCTGATGGAAATCCGCACTGTTATTTGATGTATCCATCATGGCAAAATCAGATTGCTGAAAATCCCTGCCCGCAATCAATTGCATTTTCATTGTTTTGGTAAAGTCAAGATCAACAGGCATGGCATTAAGCGATACATCGTGTTTTCCTTTTTCATCGGTAGCGCTGATGCCATCACCCCATTTCACAAACTCCGGGGTTTCATAAGAAGCAGTAACCGATTCAACACCCGGAACAGCGGCTATGGCATCTTTTAAATTCTGAAATTCATTCATCATTTTACCGCTTATCGGAAGTGCCAAAATGTGATCCTTATCATAGCCCAGGCTCTTTGTCTTCATATAATTCATTTGCTGCATGATCACAACGGTATAGATGATCAGGAATATGGAGATGCCAAATTGTGCAACAATCAGGCTTTTGCGCAGCATATTATTACCGCCGGTAAACGTAAACCCTTTTTTAAGCACGCCCATAACCTGCGTGCCGGACAGAACCAGTGCCGGGTACAAGCCTGCAAAAAAACTCACCAGCACACAGAACACGAGAAGCGAAATAACCGGAACCGGCTGCAGCAATACCGATGTAGTGAATTGCCTTCCGGTAATAGTATTAAAGTACGGGATCATCAGCACACTCAGCAAAAAGGCAAGTGTTGCAGCAATAAGCGTAATTATCGTTGATTCACCGATGAATTGCATGAACACCTGGCGTTTTGATGCACCCATTACCTTCCGCATTCCGATCTCTCCGCTGCGCCCGGCCGATTGTGCCGTGGCAAGGTTGGTATAATTGGCACAGGCAATAACCAATATCAGCAGTGCAATGATCAGGAACATATAGATATACCGGATGCTGCCATTGGGTTCAAAGCCGGCCAGGGAAGAATGCAAATGCACCCTGGTCAATGGCTCCATGTTATATTTGAGATAGCTGCTTCCTTCCAGGCGGGCTTCTGCCCTTACCGCAGGTGTTTTCATATAATCATTCACCTGCTGTTGAAATTGGGGCACACTGTTTTTATCACGCAGGAGGAAGTAAGTGACCCAGTTCGCATTCCACCAGGTTTCTTCTTTTACCCCGTTTGAAAGATTAAGGAACTGTGTTACCAGGTCAAATTTTAACTGGGAGTTCTGCGGCGCATCGGCACACACGGCCGATACCGTAAATTCTTTTCCCATAGCGGTGAGTGTTTTATTTACTGCATCCTCTTCACCGAAATATTTTTTTGCAACAGATTCGGTAAGCACTATTTTATCCGGCGCATCCAGGGCTGTTGACGCATTCCCTTTTATGATATGAAAGGAAAATACTTTAAAGAAGGGATCATCTGCGAACAGCACCCGTGGTTCATCAAATACTTTATCACCGATTTTTATCACACTGCTGCTGATATATGTGCGCACGTAATCGTCCACTACCGGAAAGTTCCTTTTGAACTGCGGGCCCACTTTGGTTCCCGTAGTGGCCACGGTGTTTACTGTTTCGGCCTGCTTGTATTCCATGGTGGCCCGAACGATACGATCTGCATTTACGTTAAACCGGTCGTAGCTGAGTTCATGGTTGATATAGATACCGATCAGCAGGCAGGCAGCAAGGCCCACCGTCAATCCAAAAATATTAATTGCCGAATAGAGTTTATTCTTACGCAGGTTGCGCAAAGCTGTTCTGAAATAATTTTTTATCATACCTGTATTTTTATTCTGACCGTAAACTTTTTACCGGGTTGGCAAGCGCTGCTTTCACGGCTTTAAAACTGATGGTGATCACGGCAACGGCAACCGCAATGAGCCCGGATAAGGCCAGTACCCACCAGGAGATGCTGACACGGTAAACAAAATCCTGCAACCAGCCGTGCATGAAATAATAAGCCAGTGGCGCTGCAACAATAAATGCAATACCGATCAGCATCAGAAACTCTTTTGAAAAAAGGAAGATGATGCTGTTTACTGAAGCCCCCAGTACTTTTCGGATACCAACTTCTTTGGTCTTTTGTACGGCCATAAAAGAAGCAAGTCCGTAAAGCCCGAGGCAGCTGAGGAATATGGCCAGGGCCGCAAATATGGTAAACAGGTTGGAAAGTTTATTTTCCTGCCCGTAAAAATTCTCAATTTTTGCATCCAGGAATTTCTGTTCATACACAAAATCCGGGTAAGTGTCATTCCAAAGTGCTTCTACATTTTTTAACGTGGCACTCATATCCTTTGCATCGAGTTTTATACCTGCAGTACCATAAAAATTCTTTGCCGTGGTTATTAAAACCGGTACCAGGCCCTGCCTTAAGGACATGGCATTGAAATCCTTTATAACGCCCACAATGGAAAATTTCATTTGTCCCCACAGGTCAATCTCTTTATTGATCGCCTGCTGAGGGTCTTTAATCCCCAAACGTTTTAATAAAGTTTCGTTCACCAGGAATTCTCTTGCGGTATCGGAAGGATTGAGGTTTCTGCCGGCAACCAGCGGAATGCCGTATGTTTTTAAGTAATCCGCATCTGCCCATTTAAGATTTGCATTCCAGTCTGTTTCCTTATCGGCATGATCAAAACGAAAATTGGAAGACCAGTTACCATTGTCTGCCGGGCTTGCATAACTGAAACTCACACTTTTTACACCATCAATAGCCAGCAGTTTATTCTTCAGGTAATCGAGCTTTGCCTTTGCTGTGCTGTCTTCCGGGAAAGCAATATTTACGATCGCTTCTTTATCAAAACCCATGGAATAATTTCTGAAATAATTCATCTGCTTTACCAGGATCACCGTGCCGATGATGAGGGCCTGCGCAACCACAAACTGAAAAACCACCAAACCCCTTCTCAAAGAAATACCCTTTGTATGGCCGGTTGCCAGCTTGCTTTTTAATGCAGTTACCGGGTTGAACCTGGATAATACCAGGGCCGGATAAAACCCGGCCAGCAGGATAACGATGATGGCCGTTAACAGCAAAAAAAGCAGGATCGACGGGTTGTTTATAAAGCTGAAAGCCAGTGGTATCTGTAAAACGGAACTGATATATGGCAAGCCCATCATTACCAAACATACAGACAGCATGATCGCCAACACGGTGATCAAAGCGGTTTCGCTGAAGAACTGCAGCCGCAACTGCTGCCTGCTGCTGCCCATTACTTTTCTTACGGCAACTTCCTTTGCACGGTTAAAAGCCTGTGCGGTTGACAGGTTGATGAAATTAACACAGGCAATGCCTAAAATGAAAGCAGCTATCAGCCATAATGTGTTTATCAAAGATTTTGATATCCGCCTGTCGAGATAGTTGCCAAGGTCTTCATTATAATGAATATCGGATAAGGGCTGAAGCAGTTGCCTGTTCTTATCCGTTGGATCTTTCCTGTATTTATTTGTAAGCCCTGCAAGCTGGCTGTTCATCGTTGCAGCAGTCATTCCTTCGGGCAATAAGATATAGCAACTGTGACTGCTGGCCACGCTTTGCCAGTCATCTGCATTACCGGTAAAATCTTCCTTCAGGGTTATATAGGATGCCAGTATTTTGATCTGCATATCTGTGTTATCTGGTACATCAGCCAGTATGCCAATGATCTTGAGCAGGTGTTTATTATTGCGTTTGATGGTTTTGCCCATCGCTTTGTGCCAGTCGCCAAAATATTTCTCGGCGGTTGATTTAGTCAGCAAGGCCGTATTCGGATCTTTCAGCGATGCATAGTCACCCGCCAGCAACGGGTAATCAAATATCTGGAAGAAGGAAGGTTCTGCAAAAAACACCCCCTGCACTTCTTTTATTTTTTTAACGGTATGGCCATCGGTCTCATCTGGAATGACGATCTGGTCATCCCGTTCAGAATAAACAGCTGAGGAAATGACAGCCGGAAAGTCGTTGTGCATTGCTTTAGGCAGCGGAAATGGTACCCCGGATGTTGGCCTTGCCCCATCCGCATTCTGCTGCTCGGTTATTATCCGGTAAATACGGTCCTTCTTTGAGTGAAAGTTATCAAAGCTTAATTCAAACTGTATCACCAAAAAGATACAAAGGCAAACAGCTATGCCCACTGCCAAACCGGCAATATTGATCGCCGTGAAATTCTTATTCCGCCACAGATTGCGGAACGCTGTTTTAAAATAATTCTTTATCATGGCTATACTTTTATTCGGTTCTTAAACTTTTTACAGGGTTGGCAATGGCCGCTTTGATGGCCTGGAAACTTACGGTAATAAATGCGGTTACTGCTGCTGCAAAACCCGCCACGGCAAATACAACCCAGCCAATATCGATCCGGTAGGCAAATTCCTGGAGCCATTTGTACATGGCAAACCAGGTAAGCGGCACGGATACAACAAACGCCACAGCTACCATGATTAAAAAATCCCTGGACAGCAGCAGAACAACCTGCCCTACATTGGCACCCAGTACTTTTCGTACGCCTATTTCTTTTGTTCGTTGTGCGATGGAAAATGCCGACAGGCCCAATAAGCCCAGCGATGCAATGATGATCGATATCAATGCAAATACGGAAAATATCTTGCCGGTGCGTTCTTCACTTTCATAAACGGCGGCAAACCTGTCGTCGATAAAATTATAAGAGAACGGTCCCCTGGGGCTAAAGCTGTTCCACTGATCTTTAAGTGATGCCAGCAATCCTGCGATCCCGGCAGTTTTTACTTTTACGATCATGCCCCCATTATTCCGGCCCAGCATCATTGCCAGCGGCACAATCCTTTCTTTCAGAGACGTGTAATGAAAGTCCTTTACAATACCAATGATATTGTATTCATGCTGACCGGAAGTAACTATTACCTTTCCTACAGGGTCTCCGGTAATGCCAAACTCCTTAACGGCTGTTTCGTTTAAAACAACGGCAGAAGAATCGGCAAAGTCCGGAGAGAAGTATCTTCCTTTTACCATTTGCATACCCAGTGTTTTGATGTAGTCATAATCAACATGGTATTTATTGATATGGATCTCCGAACGTGCTTCTTTGTCTGCATTCTCTTTTGCATAAGCCTGCGTTCCGTCCATACCCGGTGAACCTACCGGCACATCTCTTGTTATGGTGGCGCTTACTACCCGGCTGTCCTGCAAGAGTTGTTGCTTGAATGCAGGCTGGTCTTTGCCAATTAAATAAGTGTCGTTTATAATCAGCTCCTGGGTTTTGTCAAAACCAAGGTCTTTATCCTGCATGAAACGGAGCTGTTTGTACACCACGAGGGTGCAGATAATAAGGGAGATGGATACGGCAAACTGGAAGACCACAAGGCCGCTGCGCAAGTGACTGTTTCCCTGTGGCGACGCATTCTTTTTACCCTTAAATATGCTGATGATATTCAGGGATGAAAGAAAGAAAGCCGGGTAAATGCCTGCTAAAACACCAACAACCGATACAAACAGGAGCGATACCCCGATCACTTTATAATTGATAAAAGCACTGAAAAGGAGTTGCTTTCCGGAAAGGTCATTAAAAAAAGGAAGCGCCAGGTAAACAAAGAACAATGCGATCAGGTAAGCAAAGAAAGTGAGTAAAAGCGATTCAGATAAAAATTGCAGTACCAGTTGTTTTTTCCCGGAACCCATTACTTTTCTTATCCCCACTTCTTTAGAACGTTTTATGGAAGCTGCCGTAGAAAGATTGGTAAAATTAACGGCAGCCAGCAATATGATAAAAAATGCCAGGGCCGAAAATATGTACACATACTTTATACTCCCGTTCACTTCCAGTTCATCTTTATTGGCCGAGTAGAGATGAATTTTTTCAATGGGCTTCAGATAAAAAACAAATGTGTTCACAGACTTTTGTGCTTCGGCAAGGCTCACCCCCATGTCGTGCTGTACTTCCGGCACCACATATTTGGCAACCAGTTCGGGAAATTTTGCCTCCAGTTTTTTTGGATCGGTACCCGGCTTTAATTTAATATAGGTATAGTCGCCTACATTGCTCCATGTCTGGTAAGCAGGGTTATCACGGAAACTACCATAAAGACCAAAATTGAAGTGAAGGTTACCGGGTAACTGGCCGATGACGCCGGTAACTTTATAAGGCCGGCTGGTATCGTTGTTGATCAGTAAGGTCTTCCCCATCGGGTCTTCATTACCGAAATATTTTTTGGCAATGGTTTGAGACAACACAATGCTGTTGGGTTCCTTCAATGCAGTTGCAACATCGCCTTGTGCAAATGGAATGGAAAACATCTGAAGGAAATTGGAATCCACCCATGCAACAGCAGGTTCTTTAAACTGGTTGGTTCCGGAGGTTACAAACACATCTTTCCGGGATATCAGCCTTGCAAAATCCAGTACTTCGGGATAGGCATTTTTAATACCACGGCCCACCCCCACATCAGCCCCCGAATAAAAGTCTTTGTTCTCCACATTTATCTCTACCCGGTAAATATCTTTTGCATCCTTTGGAAATTTATCATAGTTCAGTTCATCATATAAAAAGCCACTGATCAAAAGGCAACAGGTAAATCCCACCGCCAATCCAAAGATATTGATGGCAGTAAATGCTTTATTCTTAAACAGGTTCCGGATGGCGATCTTGAAATAATTCTTTATCATGGTTATACTTTTTATTCCGTTCGTAAACTTTTTACCGGGTTGGCAATGGCCGCTTTGATGGCCTGGAAACTTACGGTAAGTACGGAGATAAGGAATGACAACAGGCCCGCTGCCGCAAAAACATACCAATGTATCTCCACATGGTATGGATAATCCTGCAGCCACTTATGCATCATCCACCAGGCAACAGGACTTGCCACTAAAAATGATATCATTACCAGTTTCAGAAAATCTTTTGATAACAGGGTTGTAATACGTGGTACCGATGCCCCCAGTACCTTGCGTATGCCGATCTCTTTAATGCGGTTCTCGGCCATGTAGGTTGCCAGGCCAAACAAACCCAGGCAGGAAATGAAAATAGTAAGCCCGGCAAACAAGGCCGCCAATGTTCCGGTTCTTTCTTCTGCCCTGAATTTCCGGTCATAATCCTCATCAATGAATTTGTATTCGAATGGATATTCGGGATTGTATTTTTTAAATATCGCTTCTGCCTTTTTCAGGTTATCAGCTGTAGCATTGGAAGGATTGAGCCTGAAATGCATCACATTAAACCAGCCCTGTCCGCCTTCGATCACCATGGGCTTGGTAGGGTAATATGGAGACTGCAGGATAAAATCAGCGATCACACCAACCACGTGCCATACCTTCCCGTTGTCTTTTATTACCTGCCCGATGGGGTCTTTGAATTTCATCACTTTCAATGCAGATTCATTCAGAATGATCCCAAGTGAATCGGTGGGATATTCTTTCAGATTAAAATCCCGGCCGGCAATGATCTTGAAGCCGGCTGTTTTAACCAGGTCTTCATCAACACAATACCTGTCAAAGTCAGTCTTGTCATCTGGATCTTTTCCCTCCCATTCAAAACCCCAGCTATCGCTCCATCCCTGTGTAAGCGGTGCACTGGTTTTGCTCACCGAAACAGCGGCTCCTGATGAAAGCAGTTCATTTTTAACCAGCGGATAATTCTTTTCCAGGTCGCCGGTAAGAAAATGATACGCCAGGTTATTTTTATCGTACCCGTTTTCCCTGTTCCGGGCATGGTCTATCTGCTGCCTTACAATGCTTGTACAAATGATGAGGATGATGGCAAATGTGAACTGCAGTACCACCAGCAACTTACGGGGAGTGATGAGGGCATTGGCTGCCTTGAATGTTCCTTTCAAAACCTTCACCGGCTGAAAAGATGAAAGAAAGAAAGCCGGGTAACTTCCGGCAATGATGCCGGTAAATAAAACAAACCCCAGCCCTGCCAGCCAGAAATTAATATTGCTGAAATCGATGAAAAGTTTCTTGTCGGTCAGTTGTCCGAAAGCCGGTAAAGCGAGTTCAACAAGAAGCAAGGCAACCAAACCGGCAAGGAATGAGATCAATACCGACTCTCCCAGGAATTGCCCGATCAAAGATTTCTTTTGGGCGCCCACTACTTTCCTGATGCCGACCTCCTTTGCCCGTTTCTCACTCCGGGCTGTACTCAGGTTCATAAAGTTGATGCATGCGATCAGTAAAATAAACAAGGCAATGATGCCAAACATTTTTACAAAATCGATCAGCCCGCCATCTTCTTTTCCATTTACAAAACTGGAATACAGGCGCCAGCGGCTTGAAGGGTATAAGAACATTTCCCAGGTTGGGTCATCGTCTTTTACATACCTTACCTTGATGCCCTTAATTTTATCGTTTGCCGAAGCAAGGCTGGCATTCGGTTTCAGCAGCACATAGGTACGGGTTGAATTATTATTCCAGGTGCTGTCGTCTTCACCTTTCCGGATAAGGTAATCCCAGGAAGTTAAATACTCAAACTGGAATCTTGAATTATTTGGCGGGTCTTTGATGATGCCTGTTACGGTAAAATTATCGCTGTTATCAACTTTTATTATTCTACCCATCGCCTCTTCATTGCCAAATACTTTTTTGGCCAGTGTTTCGGTAAGTATAATGGAAGAGCCATCCTTCAATGCTGTACGGGCATCTCCTTTTAGTAAAGGGAAACTGAACATCTGTAAAAAACCCGTGTCCACCATGTTACCCGAAACAGTCAGTCTTTTATCCCCAACGGAAAACAGAACATTTTTTGGCCAGTTAACACGTACTGCCCTTTCCACTTCCGGGATATCTTTCTCCAGGGTCCGGGCCAGTATCTTTGGGGTGGTATTCCAGCATTGCAATTTGCCACTGAAGTGAGCCCGGTTCCATGCTTCGTAAATGCGGTCTTTCTTTTCATGAAACTGGTCGTAGCTCAATTCCTGCCTGATCCAGAGCATGATCAAAATGGCCGATGCCATCCCGATGGCGAGGCCTGAAATATTAATGAATGAAAACCCTTTGTTCCGTAACAGGTTTCTCCAGGCAACCTTAAAAAAATTCTTAATCATGTTATTCTTTATTATTCTGTTCTTAAACTTTTAACCGGGTTGGCAATGGCCGCTTTGATGGCCTGGAAGCTTACCGTAAGGACAGCTATCAGCAAAGCAATAAATGCTGCCGCCACAAATATCCACCAGCTTATATTCACCCGGTATGCAAAATCTTTCAGCCAGTCGTGCATGAACCACCAGGCCAATGGAAAAGCAATGATGGCAGCAATGATCACCAGCTTTGCAAAATCCCTGCAAAGCAGTTTTGTGATATTGCTTACACTTGCACCCAGTACTTTTCTAATACCAATTTCTTTTTTGCGGCGTGATACCGTGAGCGTGGCCAGGCCGAATAATCCCATACAGGCAATGAATACCGAAAGGCCCGATGCAATTTTTACAATGCTGCTGGTACGCTGTTCAGCTATATACTGTGCGGCAATGGTCTCATCCAGAAAGTTATAGTCAAAGTCCTGGTTGGGTGCAACAACCTGCCATGCCTGTTTAAGCATATTGATATTTTCAGCAAGGCTGCCGGCTTTTAACCGAACGGATATCCTGGGTTGTGGCGGAAAATTATAATTGAGATCATCCGCCTTTCTCACCAACGAATCCGGTGAAATGGTCAATACCAGGGGCTGAACTTTGGTATGCAATGATTGAATATTGAAGTCTTTTACAACCCCGATGATCTGCTGGTCGAATTTGCCAGGCAATTTTTTTCCTACCGGATCAGTCAACCCAAAATCCTGTGCAAATGCTTCATTGATTATTGCCGAGGATGCAATGTCTGCTGTATTGGAAGGATCAAAAGCACGTCCATCCGACATCTTCAAACCCATGGTTCTTACAAAGAACGGATCCACTGCATTATACTGGAAATTTTTATACCCCAGTTTCTCATCCTTGTAACCAATGTTCAGCCATTGCGGTTCTGCCAGGCTGTAGATGGAAACAGCCGCATCTGTCACTTCAGGATGTTTAAGCAGTTCGGCCCTGTATAACCCGGCTAAAGGCCAGCCTTCTTTTCTCGCCATATTTGTTTTCACCACCACTACCTGTTCCTTATTATAGCCAAGGTCTTTATTTTTCAGGTAGTTCATCTGTTTGCCGATCATCAGCGTACAAACGATCATGGCGATGGATATCACAAACTGCCCAACCACCAGGCTTTGACGAAGCCAGCCGGTATTGCTTTTCATGTTCAGTTTTCCTTTCAATACTTCCACCGGTTTAAAAGCCGATAAGATGATTGCCGGGTAAATGCCTGATATCAATGCGATCAATACGATCAATAAAAAACAGAATACCCAGAAAACGGTATCAAACTGAAGTAAGATATTACGTGATATAAGTGTATTAAACGGATGCACCAGCAGTGCAGCTAACCCTAAACCCACAATAACAGCGATCAATGTGATCAGCAGCGCTTCGCCCCAGAACTGGCGGATCAGTTGAGCCCTGCCGGCTCCCATTACTTTTCTCACCCCCACTTCCAGCGCTCTTGTTGTGGAGCGGCCAATGGAGAGGGTGATGAAATTCACGCAGGCGATCAGCAGCAACAAAATCCCGATACTGGCAAGTATATAAGAATATTTAGGATTACTTGTTGGTTCATTGCCTGCAGGCAGTGATGTGTTCAAATGAATATCCGTTATGGGCTGCAAGTGAACGAGGAATGCGCCTTCCTTATAATCTTCACCCAGCGCCTGTTTGATCATTGGGGTGAACCTGGCTTCCAGTTCTGATGCCTTTATTTTTTTACGGAGCTGCACATAGGTTTCGCCAAACACATTCGTCCAACTGGTGAACATAGCGGGCCTGAATAAAAACCGGCTGTTGGAAAACGGAATAAGCATTTTATATTTTATGCTCGATTCTTCCGGCGCTTTTTCTGCAATACCGGCCACGGTAAATAACATCTTGTCATCTCCCATCTGTATTTCAATATTCTTTCCCATGGGATCCTGCTTACCAAAATACTTTTTTGCCAGTTCTTTTGTGATGATCATCGAGTTGGCAGTTGGAAACGGGTTTTCCCTGTTGCCTTCCAGCAGCTTAAAATCAAACAATTCAAAAAAAGTGGAATCCACCATCCGTGCATCTTCCGTAAAAGAATTCTGATCTAATTTTATGACGGGGTTGAATGGAAGTACACGGCACATGTTCTCCACTTCGGGATAAGTTGCCTTCATCACAGGCCCCATCGGTAAGGGTGTAACGGTATTAATAAAATCCTGCCCTTCCACTTTTTCATGTTGCCAGGCACGGTATATTCGGTCAGCCTTGCTGTGAAACCCATCATAGCTCCATTCACTCCTTACAAACAGCATGATCAATATGCAGCTGGTAATACCCACAGCAAGGCCAAGTATATTGATAGCTGTATATCCTTTATTGCGGCTTAAATTCCTGATCCCTGTTTTGAAATAATGTTTCAGCATGGCCTTAAGTTTATTCGGTGCGTAATGATTTTACCGGGTTTGAAATTGCCGCTTTTATTGCCTGATAACTTATTGTCAGCAATGCTATCAGCAACGCAATTACTCCTGCCACAACAAATACCCACATACTGATATTTATCCTGTACTCAAAATCCTGCAGCCATTTGTGCATGGCCCACCAGGCAAGCGGGAATGCAAGTACAGAAGCAATCGCAACCAATATCAAAAAATCTTTTGAAAGCATAGTAACCACATTACTTACCGATGCTCCTAATACTTTTCGTATTCCTATTTCTTTGGTACGTTGCTCCGCCATATAAGTAACCAGGCCAAAAAGTCCCAGGCATGCGATAAAGACGGCAAGGATTGCAAACACAATGGCAAGGGTGCCTGCACGCAGCTCACTGCGGTACATTTCATTGAAAGAATCGCTCATGAAGCGGTAGCTGAAAGGCATGCCCGGGGCAAGTGCTTTCCACTTTTTTTCGATCTGCGGAATTAAATTCTTTACACCGGCTGCCGATACTTTGAAAGATGCAAGGCCGGTGCTGTTACCAAGAAAGAAACAGAGGGGCCCTAATTTTTTCCGTAAAGACTCAAAATGAAAATCCTTCACAACACCGATGACCTGGATAGGTACGAGTGCGCCGTCACCGGGGATACCAGTGGGTGAATAGATCGTCTTGCCGATGGGATCATCAAATCCAAGCATCCGGGCAGTTGTTTCCGTAATGAGCATAGCGGCTGAATCAGAGCCGTAATCCTTTGAAAAATTCCTGCCTTTCACTATTTCCATACCCATTGTTTTGATATAGTCATAGTCAATCCGCCAGGTCTGCATATCAATCCCGCTCTTGGTATCCATTACCGCCTCTTTAGAATAAGAGTTATCACTTCTTGATGAATTAGTGACAGGCAGGTATGAACTGAGTGTTCCGCTGCTCACTCCCTGCAGGGCCAGTACGTCATTCTTAAATACCTGTACATTATTGCCAAGTGCATAAGCTCCATCAATGATCAATACCTGGTCTTTGTTGAATCCCAGTTTCTTATTCTGTATATAATTGAGCTGGCTGTATACAATGATGGTACCGATGATGAACATAATGGAGATCCAGAACTGGAATACGACCAGTGCATTGCGCAGGTTACTTTTTTTGAAATTGGTATTTGCATTCCCTTTGAGCACCGCGATCGGCTTGAACTTTGAAAGGAAGAGTGCCGGGTAACTGCCCGCCAGCAGCCCCACCACAAAAGGAAGCAGGATAAGGAATGGAAAAATATTCCTGCCCAGCAGGTCTTTCACTGAAAGTGATTTTGCAGCAACATCATTGAACAACGGCAATATCAAATAAGCGATGGCCAGGGCGATCAGGAGTGAAATCACAGCCATGATGGTTGACTCAACAAGGAATTGACCGATCAGCGCTTTTCTTTCGGTTCCCAGCACTTTACGGATACCCACTTCCTTTGCCCGTTTAGCGCTGCGTGCTGTGCTGAGGTTCATGAAGTTGATACAGGCAAGGATAAGAATGAACAGTGCAACTGCCGAAAAAATGTATACGTACTGAATGTTTCCCGAAGGAGTGATCTCGAAATTGAAGTCGCTGTGCAGGTGAATACCGGTAAGTGGTATCAACGTATACTCCAGTTTGTTTCCTGCCTTTCTGAACTCATCCATACTGTTGATCTTGACGAAGTGTTGTGCATAAGGCAGAACATACTTATCGGAATACTGGTCGAAATTCTTTTCAAAAGCTTTATAGTCTGTGCCGGGTTTAAACAAAAGATAGGTATGAAAGTTATGGCTGGTGAGTTGTCCCCATTGGTAATTCACATTCTTCATGGAAAAAAGGAATTCAAAATTGAAGTGTGTTTCTTTTGGAATGTCCTTTATCACCGCAGTTATCTTGTACGGTTTGCTGGCATTGTCTTCTTTCACTTCGATGGTTTTATCCATCACTTTTACTGAACCAAAGTATTTTTTTGCGGCGGATTCAGTGATGACAACCGTATTGGGTTCATTCAATGCCGTACCGGTATTACCCTCAATTGATGGCAACTGGAAAACTGAAAAGAACGTGGAATCTGCATTGGCCACACGGGTTTCGGTTATGAATTCATTTCCTTTCCGGATAAGTTTAGGGCCATCGTTGGTATACAGCCTGGTATATTCTTCCACCTGGGGGTAATCCTTTTTCAGAAGTTCTCCCATCATATCTGAGGTCTGCGTCATGTGCAGGTCGGCGCCTCCAAAACGTATGTCTGAATTGATGCGGTAGATCCGGTCTGCATTTTTAAAGTGCCGGTCGTAGCTCAACTCATCCGTTACATAGAGTGTGATGAGCAAACAACTTGCAAGACCGATGGCAAGTCCGAAAATATTGATGGCACTATACCCTTTATTTTTCCAAAGGTTC
>Ga0209023_10005235_pt1 | contig 14273 bp, 17 predicted proteins | sample LakOneMetagenome_FD_187468 | JGI IMG/M metagenome (GOLD analysis project Ga0209023, IMG submission 187468) | Freshwater and sediment microbial communities from Lake Erie, Canada (SPAdes) (version 2) | ecosystem: Environmental > Aquatic > Freshwater > Lentic | place: Lake Erie, Canada...
GAGGTCACGGCCGACGACGGCGGCGGCTTCACCCGCTACCTCTCCACCGCCGACGAGGCCTACGACTACACACTGACCGTCGGCAAGGAAGTGATCCAGAAGCCGAACAAGAAGATCGTCTGCAAGGGCGCCTACATGACCGACGTGGTCATCCCCCGTCGCTAGACGAAACCACTGCCGAGGACCCCGACGCCGCCGGCTTCCCCCGGCGGCGCCGGGCGTTCTCGGGGACTTCGACGGAGGGTGAGCGACGGGGCTCGAACCCGCGACCACCTGGACCACAACCAGGAGCTCTACCAACTGAGCTACGCCCACCGTGCGTGGCCCCAATCTAGCTTGTCGCCGATGAGTCCGGCTCGGTCGGGTAGTCCCAGGGAGTGAACCCTCGAAGGGAAAGGCAGGACCGATGGCGGACACGGACAGGATCGAGCGCGTGCGGGAGATGTATCGGGCGTACGAAGAGCGGGATCGAGATGTCGTCGAGGAGTTGATCGGGCGCGACTTCCGCTTCCACGCCCCTCCCGACCCCGAGCTGGACCGGGCGGCCTACTTCGAGCGCTGCTGGCCCAACGCGGGGGCGATCGAAAAGTCCGAGTTCGTGCGGCTCTTCGAGCACGGTGACGAGGTGTTCGTGACCTACGAGAGCACCAAGACCGACGGGAACCGGTTCCGCAACACGGAGATCCTCCGATTCGCCGGCGACAGGATCGCCGAGGTCGAGGTTTACTTCGGCTGGGACCTCTGAGAGACCGACGCCACCCGAAAGGACCTCCAATGGCCGAGCAGCGTGAGATGCCGATCGAACTCGACTCGCTTCCGGGCAGCGACGAGTCCCGGAAGTTCGAGGGCGCCGACTACGGGTCGATGGTCTCGTTCTTCCACGTCTACGGACCGCCCGGCTCGGGCCCGCCGCTCCACAAGCACCCCTACGAGGAGACGTTCATCGTCGAATCGGGCACCGTGACGTTCACGGTCGACGGCGAGGAGATCGAAGCCGGGCCGGGCCAGATCGTGATCGCCCCGCCGAACACGCCCCACAAGTTCATCAATTCGGGCAGCGAGATCCTGCACCTGATCGGCATCCACTCGGCACCTCGGATGGAGCAGGAGAACCTCGAATGAGGAAGACCAGCTGTTCCGTGCGCGCGGGAAAGGTTGCCGCGCCGACCTGGGGGTAGCCCCGGAACGAGCGACCCGAGGAGAACCGCAAATGGCCGTCGGTCGGCACCCACCGGCAACGAGAGTGATCTGTACGAAGACCGCGCCCGTTGTCGAGTGCATGGTGAGAGCGAGCATCCGATGGGCGGTCTGATCCTCGTACTCGTTCTCGTGGCCCTCGTCTTCGGCATCGCCTACGGCCTCTTCACTCGCCAGGGCAGCGGGATCAACCAACATCCGACGAAGGATTCGACCGATCCGGTGATCGGCGACCCGACCAAGAGCAAGGGTGCCGACGAGCACGAGACCGAGATCGGCGCCGGCGTCGACCAGTCGGAGGGCTCGCCCATGGACCAGCGCGGCACCCGGTAGCGCCCGGCAAGGGTGAGGATCCGATGCGCTCGGCCATGAACAAGCTGCCTTCGGTTCTGAAGCGGACCGCGGTGAGCTTCTACGACGACCAGATGACGCACCACGCCGCGGCCCTCACCTACTACTGCCTCATGTCGCTTTTCCCGGTCGCGCTGCTGTCGCTGTCGTTGCTCGGCCTGCTCGGCCAGTACCCGGCGACCTACAACTCGATAATCGGCTACCTCCGCGATGTCGCGCCGGCTGACGTCGTCGATCCTCTGAACAGCGCGCTCCGCAGCGCCCTGAGGCAGCAGGGCACCGCGGTCGCCGGCGTCGCGATCAGCGTCGGGTTGATGCTCTACGGAACCACCGGTGCGCTCGAAGGCGCGCGCCGCGCCCTGAACGTCGTCTTCGAGATCGAATCCGGCCGCAGTTTCGCGCGCCGCAAGTCGATCGACATCGCATTCACGTTCGTCTTGATCGCCCTCTGCATCGTCACGGCCGTCCTGGTCTTCGTCGGCGGAAGCTTCGCGGCGGACCTGCTCGGGTTCGCCGGCTTCGGCTCGACCGTCACCGAGGTCTGGGGCGTCGCCCGCTGGCCGGCGGCGGTTGTCGTGGCGATGCTCACCTTCAGCCTCATCTACTACGTCGTGCCGGATGTCCAGCATCGCGGCTTCCGCTACCTGACGCCCGGGGCCGCCGTCGGCGTCGCGATCTGGCTCGCGGTCTCCCTCGGCTTCTCGTTCTACATCTCCCGCATCGCCGAGGTCGGCGCCATCTACGGCTCATTCGCTGGGGCCATCGTGCTGGTCGGCTGGCTCTGGCTCACCAACGTGGCGATGCTGATCGGAGCAGAGCTGGACGCCGAGATCGAGCGCCAGCACGAGCTCGACGATGGCGTGCCCCCGGCGGAGACGCTGAACCGGCCCGCCAGGACCGGCTAGCCCTGATACCCCCGGCAGGATTCGAACCTGCGACATCCGGCTTAGAAGGCCGGCGCTCTATCCAGCTGAGCTACGGGGGCAGGAGTTCGCCGGGCCGAGTCTAGGACGGCGGGCGGAGGGTCGGCGGGCGTGGGCGGCCCACCGGTCCGCGCGCTTCGCAATGCTCCAGGGGTGAGCGCGCAGGAGATCAGCTCGCAGATCGAGGAGATCTGCGGCTACGAGGACCGGATCGCGGGGACGGATGCCGAGCGGCGCCTGGCCAACTCGCTGGCGACCCAGCTGGAGTCGGACGGCCGGCGGGCGGAGGTCGAGCCGACCTGGGTGCAGCCGCAATGGGCCGTCGTCCACCTCCTGCACTGCCTGCTGGCGATCGTCGGCAGCGTGGTCGCGGCCGACGACCCCGTCGTGGGGTTCGTGATCGTCCTGGTGGCGGCAACCTCGGCGTATCTCGATCTGTCGGCCCGTTGGTACCTGCTCCGCCGGCTGCTGTTCCGGCGGGCCTCTCAGAACGTCCACGCGTCTGCCGCAGGCGCGGCCGAGCCGGAGGCGGTGCGGGTGATCCTCTGCGCCAACCTCGACGCCCCTCGGACCGGCGCCGCCTACAACCCACTCCCGATGCGGCTGCTGAACTTCACCTCCCGCCGATTCCCGGTGATCTCTTCCCCGACCCGGATCTGGTTCTGGTCGATCGGCTTCCTGCTCCTGCCGATCGGCGCCCGGATGGCCGGCCTCGAGGCTCCGTGGCTCGACGCCGTCCAGCTGGTACCGACCCTGATCTTGATCGTCGCCTGCTTCGTACTCGGCGAGATCGCCCTCTCCCCCGCCTCCCCCGGTGCCAACGCGAACGCGTCAGGCGTTGCGGCGGTCACGGAGGCGCTGCGGCTGCTCGACGCCGAGCCTCTCGAGAACCTCCGCGTCGAGGCGGCGCTCTGCGGCGGAGGCGAGACGACGATGCAGGGGATGCGTTCCTTCGTCCGCAGCCACCGCAAGGAGCTCGGCAAGAAGTCCACCCGCTTCGTCTCGTTCGAATCGGTCGGCCGCGGCGAGCCGCGCTTCGCGATCTCCGGCGGAGCGGCCGTCAGCCTTCCGTTGGACCCCGATCTCGCCGAGCTGTGCGCAGCCGTCGCCATCGCGCACGACAGCGGCGACGACAGCTACGACGCCGAGCCGATCCGCGACGCTCGCCCAAGCGCGGCGCTGACCGCACGCGCCTACGGCTACCCGGCTATCGCGATCACCTGCCGCGAGGGCCGCGAGGCGCTCCCGGCCGGCCACCACACACCGGCCGACGTCCCGGAACACACCGATCCCGCGGCCATCCAGCGGGCGGCGGAATTCGCGGTCGAGGCGATCCGCCTCCTCGACCGCGACCTCGGTCGAGCCGCGCCTACGCCTGCAGCCGAACCGGCAGCGACTTCAGCTGGTTGACGAACTGGGTGGCCGCGTACTGCGGGCGCCCGTCGAGCTCGATGTCGGGGTAGCGCTTCAGCGTCTCCTCGATCAGGATCCGGAGCTCCAACCTCGCGAGGGCGGTGCCGAGGCAGAAGTGACGGCCGCCGGCGCCGAAGGCCTGATGCTCGGGGTTGCGCGTCGCCTCGAACGTGTCGGGGTCCTCGTAGCGCGTCTCGTCGCGGTTCGAGGACACGTACCACATGACCACCTTCTCGCCCTTGCGAATCGTCTCGCCGCCGAGCTCGACATCTTCGGTCGCGGTGCGCCGGAAATGGGCGAAGGCGGGGAACATCCGGAGCGCCTCCTCGACCGCGCTGGAAACGAGCGAGGGATCGTCGAGCAGCTTCTGCTTCTGCGCCGGATCCTCGAGCAGCGCCCGCATGCCGCTGCAGTAGGTCGCCTTCGTGCTGTCGTTGCCGGCGGCGACGAGCAGGAAGAACCCCATCACGATCTCGTGTTCCTCGAGGCGCTCGCCGTCGATCTCGGCGTGGACGAGGACGCTCGTCAGGTCGTCGGTCGGGTTCTCGCGGCGCTCGGCGATCAGCTTGTTGCAGCGCTCGAAGATCTCCGGGACGTCGCGCTCCATGATCGCCGCGTTGCCGCCCGGGTTCAGGTCGGGATCGTTGACGGCGAGCACCGAGTTCATGAGCCGGGCCCAGTCGGCGTCGTCCTCGGGCGGGATGCCCATGAAGCTGTGGATCACGCGGGAGACGACCGGCTGGGCGACGTCGGAGACGAGGTCACACGTCTCGCGGTCGCCGAGCCCGTCGAGGACGTCGATCGTGATCGAGCGGATCGCATCCTCGTGATCGGCGATGCGCTTGGGAGTGAACCCGCGCTGGAAGAGCGCCTTCAGGCGGTCGTGCTTGGGCGGGTCCATGCCGATGAACATCGCCTGCTGCAGCTCGAGCGGGAGCACGGAGTGGGTCAGGGCCGTGATGCCCGTCGCCGACGAGTAGGTCTGCCAGTCGCGACTGACCTCGTGGACGTCGTCGGCCGTCGTCACCGACCAGAAACCCTCCTCGTCTGGGTACTGCGAGATGGCACCGCTCCAGTGGACCGGGCACTCGCCGCGCAGTCGCTTGAACAGGTCGTAGGGCGCGCCTTCCTCCCAATAGGCGTCGTCGGCGACCTGAAGCTCGTCGATCGGAACCTCGAGCGCCCCCGCCTCGACTGCGTTCATGGGGGTCGTCTGCTCGTTCGCCATCTCGGTCTCCTCCGGAGTTTGGGTTGGTCGACCAGCCAGTCCTCTGCGGGGAATCTATCCGCTTGTAACGCTTGGGCGGCTCGGCGCGACGAAGCGGAGCATCCAAGACCCACGATCGAAAGGCAGACGAATGCCCGACCACGACTTCTCGGACCTGAAGGCGATCTTCCTCAACTGCTCGCTGAAGACCTCGGCGGAGAAATCCAACACCCAGGTCCTGATGGACAACTCGATCGCGATCATGCGCGCGAACGGAGTCACGGTCGACACGATCCGGCTCACCGATCACGTGATCCCTCCGGGCGTCCAAGAGGACATGACCGAGCATGGGTTCGACCGCGACGATTGGCCGGAGATCCAGCAACAGGTCCTCGACGCCGACATCCTCGTGCTCGGCACGCCGATCTGGCTCGGCGAGAAGTCCAGCGTCTGCACGCAGGCGATCGAGCGGCTCTACGGCTACTCGGGCAAGCTCAACGAGAACGGCCAGTGGATCTACTACGGCCGCGTCGGAGGCGTGCTGGTGACGGGTAACGAGGACGGCATCAAGCACGTGGCGATGAACGTCCTCTACTCGCTGCAGCACCTCGGCTACGTGATCCCGCCGCAGGCCGACGCCGGCTGGATCGGCGAGGCCGGGCCCGGACCGAGCTACGCCGACGAGGGCAGCGGCGGCCTCGAGAACGAGTTCACCAAGCGGAACACCACGTTCATGACCTGGAACCTGATGCACCTCGCGGCGCTGCTGAAGCGCTCGGGCGGCATCCCCGCATACGGAAACCAGCGACGCGAGTGGGACGCCGGGGCCAGGTTCGACCACCCGAACCCGGAATACCGATAGCCGGGGGCCCCTCGCTCAGACCGGGGTGATCGGGTTGTGCCGCTCGGTGAAGTGGCGGTCCTTGCCCGCCGCTTCGGCGTAACGACGGAGCAGCTCGCCCCGCAGTTCGTCAGGCTCGATCACCGAGTCGATGACGAGCTCGGAGGCGAGGTGGAGGATGTCGATGTCCTCGGAGTACTCGGCCCGCTTGGTCGCGACGAACTCCTCGCGCTCGGCCTCGTCGGTGATCGCCTGGATCTGATTGAAGTAGACGGCGTTGATCGCGGCCTCTGGGCCCATCACGGCGATCTGCGCGCCGGGTAGCGCGATGCAGGCATCGGGCTCGAAGGCGGGACCGGCCATCGCGTAGAGGCCGGCGCCGTAGGCCTTGCGGACGACGACGGAGATCTTCGGCACGGTCGCCGAGCTGACGGCGCTGACCATCTTGGCGCCGTGGCGGATGATCCCCTGGCGCTCGACGGCCTTGCCGATCATGAAGCCGGGGACATCGGCGAGGAAGAGCAGCGGGATGTTGAAGGCGTTGCAGGTGTTGATGAAGCGAGCCGCCTTGTCGGAGGAGTCGACGAAGAGGACGCCGCCCTTCTGCTTCGGCTGGTTGGCGACGATCCCGATCGCACGGCCGTCGAGCCGCGCGTATCCGACGACGAGCTCCTTGGCCCAGCGCGCGTGGACTTCGAGGAAGGTGCCGGCGTCGCAGACGCCCTCGATCAGGTCGCGGATGTCGAACGGGGTCTTCTCGTCTCCGGGGACCACCGCCGATGGCAGTAATCCGCCGTCGGGCTCGCCGGGCGGGACCGTCTGAGGCTCCTCGCGGAAACTGGTCGGCATGTAGGCGAGGTAGTCCTTGGCGATCCCGATCGCCTCCTCGTCCGTCTTGGCGAGGAAGTGGCCGCAGCCCGAGACGCCGGTGTGCATCCGGGCGCCGCCCATCTCGTCGAGCGTCACCTCCTCCCCGATCACCATCTGCGCCATGCGCGGCGATCCGAGGTACATGGACGCGTTGCCGTCGCGCATGATCACCACGTCGCAGAAGGCGGGGATGTAGGCGCCGCCGGCCGCGGAGGGACCGAAGAGCACGCAGACCTGCGGCACCCGGCCCGACATCTTGACCTCGTTGTGGAAGATCCTGCCGGCGCCGCGGCGACCGGGGAACATCTGCACCTGGTCGGTGATCCTCGCCCCGGCCGAATCGACGAGATAGACCATCGGCAGCTCGAGGCTGAGGGCGCGCTCCTGGATCCGGATGATCTTCTCGACCGTCTTCGCGCCCCACGAGCCCGCCTTGACGGTGGGGTCGTTGGCCATCAGGGCGACGCGGCGGCCGCCGATCGTCCCGAGGCCCGTGACGACGCCGTCGGCCCCGAGGCCGTCAGCGTCCCAATTGGCGAGCATCGCCTCCTCGGAGAAGCTGCCCTCGTCGAGCAGCATGCCGACGCGTTCGCGGACCGGCAGCTTGCCCTGCTCGGCCGTCTTCTGGTGATGACGTTCGGGCCCGCCGGCGAGCCCGGCGGACCGGGCCTGTTGCAGCGGCGTCTGGTCGGTTGTTTCGCTCACGCCGCGAAGCTAACTACAAAGCGCCTAGAGGAGCTCGGTGAGCTTCTGATCCTCGGTCGGAGGATCGATCGAATCGACCGAGCGGCGGCGGCGTTCGCGCTCGGCGGCTTCCGCCTCGGCGATCTCCCGCTCGTCGGTTTCGGCCTCGATCTCCTCCTCGAGGACCTCGGTCTCGACGACCTGTGAGACCTCCGTGGGCGCCTCGTCGGCGACGGTGGTCTCGGGTTCGAGCTCCGGCTCAGGCTCGGCTTCGGGCTCCGGCTCCGGTTCGGGCTCCGGCTCGTCGGGAGCATCCACCGCGGCGGCGACCCGTTCGGGTAGCCCGAGGTCCTTCTCGCCGGGGCCGTCGATCGCGAGCTTCATCTCGGCGTTGAGCTGCTCGAGGTTGGCGACGACGTCGCGGCGCTTGCGGACGAGATCGGCGATCTCCTGCTCGATCCCGCGGGTCCGCGCCTCGGCGGCCTCGTTTGCCTCCCGGACGTGTTCGTCGGCCTCTTCCTTCAGCTGTGCGGCGGCGAGCGCGGCGGCCTCGGTCGTCTGCTTCGCCTGCGTGTCGGCCTTCTCGATCGTGGCCGCGGCCTGCTCGTCGGCGGCCGTCCTGGTCCTGGTCGCGTACTCGTCGGCGGCGGTGCGGGTCTCGTCGGCCTCGCGCTGGGCGTCTGCACGCAGAGCCTGCGCCTCGGACTCGGCGAGGCTCGTCACCTCGTCGGCGCTCTTCTGAGCGGCCTCGAGGACGCCGCCGGTCCGCTCGCCGATCCGGTTCATCTCGCGCTGGATCACCGACCTGCGCGCCTCGTCACTTCCCCCGGTCTCGAGCCAGTCGGCCAACTCGGCCAGGTACGCGTCCACCGCGCGCCTGTCGTACCCGCCTCTGCGCTCAGTCGGGAACTGAACGCTCTTCAATTCGTCGATTCGATCAGTTGCCATACCCCGAGGATAGGCAACTCCGCTCAGAGGCCCAACTCGCTCGGGACGGGTGCCTCACCGCTGTAGTCGTAGAAGCCCTTGCCGGACTTCCTGCCGTACCAACCGGCCGAGACCATCTTGCGCAGCGTCGGCGGAGCCGCGAAGCGACGCTCGCGGTACTCGTCGAACATCACGTTGCCGATCGACTCCAGCGTGTCCAGCCCGACGAAGTCCGCCAGCGTGAGCGGGCCCATCGGGTGGTTGGCGCCGGCCTTCATGGCGACGTCGATCTCCTCGATGGAGCCGACGCCCTCCTCGTAGGCGCGAATCGCGTCGAGCATGTAGGGCACGAGCAGCCGGTTGACGATGAATCCGGTCTTGTCCTTCGCGTGAACGACCGTCTTGTTCAGCTTCTCGCCGACCTCGAAGCCCAGCTTCAGGGCATCGTCTGAGGTCGTGACCGTCTGGACGACCTCCAGCAGCGGCATGACCTGAGCCGGGTTGAAGAAGTGGAGGCCGAGGAAGCGGTCCGGCCGGGAGGTGGCCGCCGCCTGGTCGATCACGGCGAGCGACGAGGTGTTCGTCGCGAAGTAGGCGTCGTCCTTGACGATCGGGTCGACGGTGCGCCACATCTCGAGCTTCTGGTCGAGGTTCTCGGTCATCGCCTCGATCACGAGATCGCAGTCGGCGAGCTCGTTGTAGTCGGTCGTCTCCGTGATCCGGCCGCGGATCGCGTCGGCCTCGGACTGCTCCATGCGGCCCTTGTCGACGGCGCGGGAAAGCTGCTTCTCGATCATGCCGATGCCCTTGGCGACGCTCTCGTCGTCGACCTCGCGCAGGACGACGTCCCAGCCTGCCTGCGCGCAGATCTGCGCGATTCCGTGGCCCATCAGGCCGCCGCCGACAATTCCAACCTTGCTGATCGCCATGTTCTCCTCGTTGCTGTGCGCGGGTGTAGGGGCGCGCAGCCTAAAGCGTTGAGGCCGACGTCAGGGGGTCGGTTGGGTGAGCCCCAGCTCCTCGAAGCGCTTCGCCATCGCGACGGCCATCGCATCGACGCCGCTCTTGGGCCTCAGCATCACCTTCATCTCGGTGATCAGGCCGTCCTCGTCGAAGGTCAGCAGGTCGAGGCCGTCCATCCAGCGGTCGCCCACCCGCGTGCGGAAGATGAGCGCGGCGGTCGGCTCGTCGGGGTTCTCGATCGTGTGGACGTACTCGAACTCCTCGAACAGCTTGGCCGGACCCTCCATGAGGATCGTGACGACGAGGTCGCGGCCGTCGTATGAGCGGAAGGTGACCGGGCTGAAGAACTTGACGTCAGGGTGGAAGACGGCCTCGAAACGCTCGCGGGATGGATTCGAGGACATCGAATGGACAACGTCGATGAAGGCGTCTGATCGCATGCGGCCAGCCTATTGGTATCGGGCCCTTCAGCCCATGAACTTCTCGTGGAGCTGATCGACCGTCCCCTTGGTCCGCATCGTCGCGAGCCCCAGTCGCTTCTCGATCGCCTTCAGGTCGAGGCCCGTCTCGAGGGTGCCGCCGCTCGGCAGCCAGAAGAGCTCGGAAGGACCGAACGCCAGCAGGTCGTCGTCGGTGGCCATGGCCGTCACCGCCTTGCGGTCGGCGGCGCTCGGCTTCTTGGCGAGGAGCGAGACCTGAAGCTTGCCCTTCGACGCCTTCACCGCCTTCGCGTCGAACGGCTCCTCGGCGACGATCTTCGCGAGCTCGGACTCGGTCCTGAGCACGGTCGGGACCGCGTAGCCGAGTCCGTCCTCGAGTCCCGACTCGATCTTCTCGATCAGCTTGGACTTCGCGAGCTTCGGTGCCTCGAAGACGACGTTGCCGCTGGCGCGGAACGTGGCCACCGACTCGAAGCCGAGCGATTCGAACTCGCTGCGCAGATCGGCGTTGGTGATCCGCCGATTACCGAGGTTCATCCCCCGCAGGAAGGCCGCGACCTTCAGCTTCCGCTCCAGTCGACCGGACCGGCGGTGAGCAGGTGCGCGCCGAGCGGCCGCCCGAGCGTCTCCTGGACGGAGCGCGAAGCGGCCAGCAGGCCCTCGAGATCGACGCCGGTCTCGACGCCCATCTCGTGGAACATCGAGATCAGGTCCTCGGAGGAGACGTTGCCGGTCGAGCCGGCCGGCACAGGGCAGCCGCCGAGCTCCCCGAAGCTGGACTCGAACGAGGCGACGCCGCGACCGAGCGCAGCGAGGGCGTTGGCGAGCCCCTGGCCCCTGGTGTTGTGGAAATGGGCCGTGAGCTCCACATCGCCGAGCCGTTCGCCGGCCTCCGCGTAGAAGCCGTCCACCTGACGGGGGTTCGCCATACCGGTCGTGTCGCCGAACCCGATCTCCTCGCATCCGAACGAACGGAGTTGCTCGGCGATCTCGAAGACGCGGCCCTGGGGCACCTCGCCCTCGTACGGACAGCCGAAGCTGGTGGCGATCACGCCCTCGCAGCGCAGACCCTCCGCGCGCGCGGTCGAGAGGACCCGCTCGAGTCCGTCCAGCGATTCGGCGACCGAGCGATTCACGTTCTTGCGGTTGTGGGTCTCCGAGGCAGAGAGGAAGACGCTGATCTCGTCGAAGCGGTCGCGGCTGCGGAGCGCGTTCTCCAGGCCGCGTTCATTCGGGATCAGCACCGAGAACGCCACGCCGTCCGGGCGCTCGAGCGACGCCAGGACCTCGGGGCCGTCGGCGAGCTGCGGGATCACGTCGGGCCGGACGAAGGAGGTGACCTCGATGCGCTCCAGGCCCGAGGCGATCAGCATCTCGATCAGCCGGACCTTCTCGGCCGTCGGGATGACCTCGGGCTCGTTCTGGAAGCCGTCGCGGGGCCCCACCTCCCGCACGCTGACGCGACTCGGGTAATCGGCCACGACGCTCAGCCCTCCTGCGGGGGCACCTGGATGACGCGGCGCTGATGCGTGCCGACGCCGATCGTCCGGTCGCCCTCCTTGACCTCGACGTCGAAATGGAGCTTGTGACCGTCGACGACGTCGACGAGCTTCGCCCAGGCGGTGCAGGTCGCGCCCTCCGCCGCTCCGCCGACGTGCTTGACGCAGACTTCGAAGCCGACCGTGGCACTGCCCTCCGGGAGCGAGGCGTAGGCAAGCACGGCGGCGGTCCGCTCCATCATCCCGATCATCCCCGGGGTCGACAGGACGGAGATCCCGATGGTCCCGCCGACGTCGGTCAGCAGGGGGCCGGTCACCTCGAACTCGTCGGTCCGCTCCGCGCCGAGCTCGAGAGGGCTCGGCCCCCCGGCGTTGCGTTCGGGCTTGGGGAGATCGAGCGAGTCGGCCGGTCCGGTCATCGAAGCTGGAGCATAGACTCGCGCCCGAAGCAACCGACCCCGAGGAGCCCGATTTGACCGACGAATCCGCAGCGACGCCGCCGATCCCGATCCTCGGAGGGACCGGTGCCCTCGGCTACGGGCTGGCCGTCCGCTGGGCCGCCGCCGGGCTGGACGTCGTGATCGGTTCCCGCGACCCGGAGCGCGCCGCCGAGGCCGCCGAGAAGGTCTCGGGGGTGGTCGACGGCGGGAGCGTCGAGGGCCTCGGCAACGCCGAGGCGGCGGCCCGCGGCCCGATCGTCTTCCTCACCGTCCCCTTCCGGGCCCAGTCGGAGACGCTCAACAACCTTCGCGACGCGCTCGAGCCGGGGCAGATCCTGGTCGATTGCACCGTCCCCCTCGCCGCCGCGGTCAGCGGGAAGGCGACCCGCTCGCTCGGCGTCTGGCAGGGCTCAGCGGCCCAGCAGGCCCAGGAGATGGTCCCCGAGGGCGTCACGGTCGTCTCCGCGCTCCACACGGTCGGGGCGCCGACGCTCGCCGACCTCGACGCCACGCTCGGGGAGGACGTGCTCGTCTGCGGCGACAAGAAGAAGGACAAGGCGCCGGTCGCCAGGCTGATCGAGCGGATCGACGGCCTCCGGGCGATCAACGCCGGCCCGCTCGAGACGGCGCGGATCGCCGAGCAGCTGACCCCCCTGCTGATCTCGATCAACGTCCGCTACAAGGCCCACGCCGGCCTGAAGCTGGTCGGGCTGCCCGACACCGACCCCTGGGCGTGAAGGTCGTAGCCCTCGCCGGGGGCACCGGCGGAGCGAAGCTCGCCGCCGGGCTGCAGGAGATCGCCGGCGAGAATCTGACGGTGATCGCCAACACCGGCGACGACATCGAGACCCTCGGCGTTTACGTCTCCCCCGATCCGGACCTCTGCACCTACTGGCTCAGCGACCAGATCGACGAGGAGCAGGGCTGGGGGATCCGCGGCGACTCCTACACGGCGTTCGAGCGGCTCAAGGCACTCGGCGCGCCCGACTGGTTCGGCCTCTCCGATCGCGACCTGGCTCTCTGCCTCGAACGGCGGCGGCGCCTCGACCGCGGCGACCGGCTCACGAGCATCGCCACCGAGTTCGCGCACGCGCTCGGCGTCCGCGCGACGGTCCTTCCCATGTGCGACGAGCCGGTCCGCACCCGGGTCCGGACGCCAGCCGGCTGGAGGGAGTTCCAGGAGTACCTCGTCCACGATCACGCCGGGCCGCCGATCGAGGAGGTCGAGTTCGCCGGGATCGGCGACGCGAGCCTCTCCGAGGAGGTCCGCGCGGCGATCGAGTCGGCCGACGCGATCGTGATCGGGCCCTCCAACCCGGTCATCTCGATCGGCCCGATCCTCGCCGTCCCCGGGATGAGTGAGCTGCTCGCCGGCGCACGGGCGCCGGTCGTGGCCGTCAGCCCGTTCGTGGCCGGTGAGGTCATCAAGGGCCCGACCGACAAGTTCATGCGGGCGATCGGCCGGGACCCGACCGCCGCCGGGGTCGCGAGCGCCTACGCCGACGTCATCGACGCGCTGGTCGTCGACGCCGCCGATCCGGATGCCGATCCGGTCGTCGAGGGAGTCGACACGACCCGGTTCGACACGCTCATGGACGGGCCCGATGCCCGGCGCGAGGTCGCCGGGCTGACGCTCGACTACGCCGCATCGATCCCGGGCTGAATGGGCTGCTGAGGTGACCGCCGCCGCGATCGTCCCGATCAAGCGCTTCGGCATGGCGAAGAGCCGGCTGGCCGGAACCTCGGCGGCGGGCCTGCGGCCGGCGCTCGCCGAGGCGATGCTGACCGACGTCCTCGACGAGCTGACCCGCTGCGCCGAGCTCGACCGGATCGTCGTCGTCAGCGGCGAGCCCGCAGTTGCCCGGATCGCGAGCGACTTCGGCGCCGACCACATCGACGACCCCGCCGACGCAGGTCACTCCGAGGCGGCCCTCGCCGGGGTTGCGCACGCCGAGGCGCTCGGCGCGACCGTCGTGGCCCTGCTCCCAGGCGACTGCCCGCTCATCCGGGCGACCGAGATCGGCGCCGCGCTCGCGGCCCACGGCGAGGGGGTCGCGGTGATCCCCGACCGGCATGGAACCGGCACGAACGGCCTGATCATCTCCCCGCCCGGCGCGATCTCCCCCGCCTTCGGCCCGGGTAGCCGCGTGCGACACCTCGACCTCGCTGCGGAGGCGGGCGTCGCGGCCGAGGTGGCCGAGATCCCCTCCCTCGCCCTCGACCTCGACACCGGCGACGACCTGCGCGAACTCGCTCACGCGCTGGCGGCCGACCCGGCCCGCGCCCCCGCGACGGCCGCGGCGCTGGCCCTTCTCGAAGAGCCGCTCGGGTGAGCTCTCCGTTGTCGATCGAGCCCGTCGAGGGCATCCCCGAGATCGCCGCCGGGGACGCGCTGGGGAAACTGATCGCCGCTGCGGCCGAGCCGGCCGACGGCGACGTGATCGTCGTCGCCCAGAAGGTCGTCTCGAAGGCGGAGGGCATGGCTCGCCGGCTTGCCGCCGTCGAGCGTCAGGTCGAT
>Ga0209023_10005238_pt1 | contig 14268 bp, 10 predicted proteins | sample LakOneMetagenome_FD_187468 | JGI IMG/M metagenome (GOLD analysis project Ga0209023, IMG submission 187468) | Freshwater and sediment microbial communities from Lake Erie, Canada (SPAdes) (version 2) | ecosystem: Environmental > Aquatic > Freshwater > Lentic | place: Lake Erie, Canada...
CTCAAGGACCGCCCTCCGGGCGGCCGCTCCGCGGCGGCGAAGCCGTCCTTGACTGACCTTTCCAGACCAGCACGCTGCAGCCTCCAAGAGATTTAAGGATGACCGGGACGCGGGGCGTCCGCTTGTGGAAGGCAAGGCAAGTGACGCCTTCGACCCGTTGCGGACGTCTATCTACGCCGACAAACATCCACGGATGAACATTGACTAGAGGGGCGAAGACAGTATCCGTCGTACGTCTTGAACCTTGTGGTGGCATCGCGTCACATGAGCGCTGTTATCTAGACCGGCCTGACGGCGATCCCTGGTCGGCGGCAGCTCAATACACGGGACGTCAAAGTGGAACTCGACCACATTTTTGTCTTCTGCAAGCCAGATGATGGCTATGAGCAATGGCTGAAATCTTTTGGGTTCGTAGAAACATATCGCCGCCAGCATCCCGGGCAGGGCACAGAGAACATCTGCTTCTGCTTTGAGAACGCTTTTATCGAACTCCTCTGGGTCAACGACGAACAGGAGACCAGAAGTCCTCTTATCGCGCGGACAGGGCTTTATGAGCGCTCTCTGCACCGCGATTTCGCGACCTGCCCGTTCGGTATTTCCTGGCGAGGCAAAAGCGGGATTGCGACATGGCCGTATCGCCCTCCCTACCTGCCGCCCCAAATGGCGATTGACGTCGCCACAGATGGCGATGACCCAACACAACCGATGATGTTTAGATCGCCGGGCGATAGCGCGCCGAGTTCCTGGCCGGTCGAGCGACGTGGAAATCTTCAAAGAGACGTCGGGTTTCAGTCTGTTCGTATTCAACAGCTGGCATTGCCCTCAGACAAATCGCCAAGCCCCGCACTGCAAGCCTTGGCGACAGACCTCGGTTTTGACATCTCCAACTCGGGTTCATCCTATCGAATGGATCTCAAGTTTGATCGCTGTCTGGGGGAAGCGCCGATCATCTTGTCTTTGCATGGCGTTCTAGCCGACTAGAACGCGACTGCCCCGCAAGCCGCCTACACCAGCCCCGGTCCGCTGATCTTCAGCGCCGGCGTGAAGGTCGGCCGCCGCTGGGGCAGGTCCACCCGCAGGCCTGACGGTCCGCGCGTGAAGGGGAGGGGCTCGCCGCCGCCCAGCAGCTCAACGCGTCGCACCTCGCCCGCGCTGGTCGGGCCGCTGGTCGCCAGGCTTTCAATCACCAGCGGTCCCTCCGGCCAGGCCATCGGCAGGGCGTAGAGCGCCTCCGCCTTCCGGGCGAAGCGGATGTCGGCCGCTTCGAACGGCTTGGCGCCGCCCTCGTTCTGCATGCCCTCGACCAGCCGGGTCGGGCCCTCGCCGAAGATCCGCCAGGGCCGGGTGGCATAGATCGCCTCGCCGTTGACGGCGATCCAGCCGGCCATGTCGGCCAGCACCTTTTCTTCCCGGTCGTCGATCGAGCCGTCGCCGCGCTGGGGGATGGACAGCAGCAGGCAGCCGTTCTTGCTGACCACGTCGATCAGCCGCTGGATCACCTCGCGGCCCGACTTGTAGCCGTCGCGTTCGTACAGGGGGCGGTCATAGTGCCAGCTGCCGATGCAGGTGTCGGTCTGCCACGGTTCGTCGCGCAGGCGGTCTGAGAAGCCGCGCTCCACGTCCTCGACGATGGCCCGCCGCTGCAGGGGCGACAGCTTCTTGCCGGTGGCCACCACGCCGGCGGCGCCATGCCACTGGATCGCGCGGTTGTAATAGTGGGCCGTCGCGTCCAGCCCCGCCTGGCCCAGAGGCAGGCCATAGTTGTCGAAATAGACGAGGTCTGGCCGGTAGCGGTCGACCAGGTCGTTCTGCCGGTCCAGCCAGTTGCGGGTGAAGGCCTGATTGTTGGGGGGCGGTGTCTCGATCCATTCGCCGTCGTGCCGGTCGTGCCAGGCATTGGCGGCGGCGATGCTGTCCATGCCGTCGGGAATGACCATGTTTCGGCCTGTGTAGAGATCCTGAGGGTCCAGCCCCTGCCACCACTTGCCCCGGCCATCGGCCTTGGTCAGGCGATAGGCGTCGTAGCGCTGGCCCTTGCGAGGCCCCTCGGCGTCATAGCCATAGGCCGTCTGCCACCAGTGCCAGGCATGGGCGCCGTGGTTGGAGACGCCGAACTTCAGGCCGTGCTCGCGGGCCACCCGCTCCCAGGTCCCGACGATGTCGCGTTTGGGTCCGACCCGCGTGGTGTTCCAGGCGTGGTGGCGGCTGTCGAACATGTCGAGATTGTCGTGGTGGTTGGCCATCGACATGAAGTAGCGAGCCCCGGCCTTCACATAGGTCTTCATCAGGGCGTCGGGATCCCAGGCCTCGGCCTTCCAGCGCGGGATGAACTCCATGAAGCCGAAGTCGGCCGGGTGGCCCCAGGTCTTCAGGTGGTGTTCGTAGACGTAGTTGCCCTGCTGATACATCTGGCGGCCGTACCAGTCGCCGAACTCTGGCACGCATTGCGGCCCCCAGTGCGACCAGATCCCCAGCTTGGCGTCACGGAACCAGTCGGGGGTCCGGTAGCCGCCGGCCAGGGACTCCCAGCTGCCCTTGAAGGGGCCCCCGGCGCCCGCGAGGGCGGGCGAAGCGGCGAGACCGGCGGCGGCGCTGATGACGCCGCCCAAGGCGCTGCGGCGCGTGAAGGCCATGGACGGTCTCCTAGTTGGCGGGGCTGAGGCGGATGACGCCGCCGCCGCTGGGAGCCAGCGTCAGGGTCAGGACATTGCTGGCCGAAACCACGCGGGCGGTCGGCTTCAGCTCGGTCGGCGCGGCGCCGTCCTCGCGGATGTCGGCGCTGAACGCGCCCGCGCCGATGAAGTCCAGAGGGACCTTCACGGTCCGGCCGGTCTCGTTGGTCATGGCCCCGACCCACCACTCGCGACCCTTGCGGCGGGCCATGACGATGGACTGGCCGATCTGCCCCGACAGCACCCGCGTCTCGTCCCAACTGGTGGGCGTGGCGCTGATGAAGTCCAGCCCGGCCGGCGAGGCGGCATAGGTCACGGGACTATCGGAGACCATCGACAGCGGGCTGTCATAGACCACGTACATGGCCAGGGCCTGGCCGCGCGTGGTCTTGACGACGGGCAGGATGAACTGGTGCTGGAACGCCTGCGGCGTCACATTGCGAAAGCCGCCGGGCGTGTAGTCCATCGGTCCCAGCAGCATGCGGGTGAAGGGCAGGGTGACATTGTGGGTGGCGGTGAGACGCCCGCTCCACTTGTTGAACTCCGCCCCCATGACGCCCTCCTGCGTTACGTAGTGCGGATAGGTGCGGACCAGCCCCGTGGGGCGATAGGCGCCGTGCAGGTCGAGCATCAGGCGGTGCTGGCCGGTCTTGGTCAGCAGGCGGTGGTAGTAGTCGACCATGGGCTGGTCATCGCGGTCCATGAAGTCGACCTTGATCCCTTTGACGCCCCACTTTTCGTAGGCGGCCAGGGCCTCGTCCATCTGGTCGTCCAGCGCCTTCCAGTGGACCCACAGCATGATCCCGACGCCGCGTTCGGCCGCGTAGGCGATCAGGCCCGGCATGTCGATGCGGGGGATGGGCCGGGTGACATCCGTGCCCGGCAGCACCACGGGCGCCTGGCCGGAGCCGACGTACCAGCCGTCGTCGATCAGCATGTATTCCAGCTTGCTCGCGGCGGCGAAGTCGATGAAGCCCTTCATCGTCGCCGTATCCATGCCGGGCTTGTCGACCCCCGCCACCACCGAGCCGTTCCACCAGTCCCAGGCGGCCTTGCCTGGCTTGATCCACGAGGTGTCGGTCAGGGCGGTCGGCGGGTTGAGGCTGGTCATCAGGTTGGACGAGACCAGATCGCCCGGCTGGTCGCCGACCATCACCACCCGCCAGGACGAGACGGTATCGGTCCCGATCCGGCTGCGGACCGCCACCGCGCCATCCTCCAGGCGCGGCGACAGCTTGGCCTTCAGGCCCAGCCCGCCGTCGCCCCGGCCGGTCAGGTAGAGGCCGGCATAGTTTTTCAGGTCGGCCTCGGCGAGGGCGAAGGTCGCGCCGTCCGGCGTCTGGCAGACCACGGGCAGTTCCAGCAGGTTGTGCTCGCGGAAGCTGCTGGCCTGAACCGGATCGTACTCGCCCTCGTGCGACGAGCCGAACTTGCCGAGATTCAACGCCCAGCAGCGGTCGTCGGCGGCGAAGTCGAAGCGGGTTTCCTCGTTGCGGATCACCACGCCGGCGAGGCCCGGCTGGTCGGGCAGCACATAGCGGAAGGCGACGCCGTCGTCATAGGCGCGGGCGATCACCGTCAACTTCCGGCCGTCCGGGCCGGGCTCGGCGAAATCGACCGCCAGTTCGTTGTAGCGTTCGCGCACCGTCCGGGTTTTGCCGACCACCAGATCATAGGTCTGATCGACGCTGGCGGTCCTTGACGCCTTGATGGTCAGGCCGGCCGACAGCGCGCCGCCCTTGTCGAGCACAAGCCCCAGCGGAGACGGTTTCAGCAGGGCCTTGCCGCGATGGGTCACCGCGAAGCGGGGTTGCCCATTCTCGTCTGACAGCGTTATCAACAGCGACTTGTCAGACGAGGAAAGGACGAGGGTTTCCGCCCGGACGCCGGCGCCGCTCAGGGCCGTGGCAAAGACCGCGCCAGCCAGCAGCGCTTGTTTGGTAACCCCCATTGATTCCTCCCATGAAATCATTTTCATCGATTTATCGCATAAATTAGTCCGTGTATAAAACGCCGGCGAGTTTTGCGATACCGGTACCAATAGGCGCACGACGCCAGAAAAAGAGAAGCGGGAGCATGAACACCAGGACCCTTATCGTCGCCCTGATGGCGACGACCCTCCTGACGGGCGTGGCCGTGGCCCAGCCCGTCTTCGCCCCGACCGACAAGGCGACCGCCGATCCCGCCCGCTGGCCGGTGGCCAAGAGCCAGGGGCTGGTGGACGCAGCGACTGAGGCCTTTGTCGACGGCCTGCTGGCCAAGATGACGCTGGAGGAGAAGGTCGGTCAGATGATCCAGGCCGACACCTCGGCCATCAAGCCTGAAGATCTCAAGACCTATCCCCTGGGCTCGATCCTGGCGGGCGGCAGCTCGCCGCCGCTTGACGCGCCCGACCGCTCGGCCAAGGAGCCGTGGGTGGCCACGGTCCGCGCCTTCCGCGAGGCGGCCGCCACGCGCGGCGGGACCAACATCCCGCTGATGTTCGGCATCGACGCCGTGCACGGCAACGGCAATGTCGTGGGCGCGACCCTGTTCCCGCACAATATCGGCCTGGGCGCGACCCGGGACGCCGAGATGATCCGCCGGATCGGCTTGGCTACGGCGCGCGAGACAGCGGTGTCAGGCTTTGACTGGGCCTTCGGACCCACCCTGACCGTGCCGCGCGACGACCGCTGGGGCCGGACCTATGAGGGCTATTCCGAGGACCCGCAGATCGTCCGTCAGTATGCCGACCAGATGATCCTGGGCCTGCAGGGCGCGGTCAGCGAAGGCCAGGTGCTGCAGAAGGGCCACGTCGCCGCCAGCGCCAAGCACTTCCTGGCCGACGGCGGCACCGACAAGGGTGTCGATCAGGGCGACGCGAAGATTTCGGAAAGCGAACTGATCTCCGTCCACGCCCAAGGCTATGTGCCGGCCATCAATGCCGGCGCCATGACCGTGATGGCCTCGTTCAACAGCTGGAACGGGATCAAGATGCACGGCAACAAGACCCTGCTGACCGATGTGCTGAAGGGGCGGATGGGCTTTGACGGCTTCGTGATCGGCGACTGGAACGGTCATGGCCAGGTGGCCGGCTGCGTCCCGACCAACTGCCCCCAGGCCGCCAATGCGGGCCTGGACATGTACATGGCTCCCGACAGCTGGAAGGCCCTGTTCGACAACACCCTGGCCCAGGTCAAGTCGGGCGAGATCTCGCAGGCCCGGGTCGACGACGCCGTGCGCCGCATCCTGCGGGTCAAGGCTAAGCTGGGCCTCTTCCAGGCCGCCCGGCCTTGGGAAGATCGCGACGGGGTGATGGGCAATGCCGAGCACCGCGCCCTGGCCCGCGAGGCGGTGCGCAAGTCGCTGGTGCTGCTGAAGAACAACGGCGTGCTGCCGATCAAGTCGAGCGCCAGCGTGCTGGTCGCGGGCTCGGGCGCCGACGACATCGGCCGTCAGTCGGGCGGCTGGACCCTGTCGTGGCAGGGCACCGACAACAAGAACTCGGACTTCCCCAACGCCCAGTCGATCTGGTCGGGCCTGAAGGAGGCGGTCGAGGCCGGCGGCGGCAAGGCCACGCTGAACGTCGACGGCAGGTTCGAGACCAAGCCCGATGTGGCCGTGGTGGTGTTTGGCGAGACGCCCTATGCCGAGGGCGTCGGCGATCTGAAGACCCTGGAATACCAGGCCGGCGACAAGACCGACCTGGCCCTGCTCAAGCGCCTGAAGGCCGCCGGCGTGCCGGTGGTGGCGGTGTTCCTGACCGGCCGCCCGCTGTGGGTGAACCCGGAGCTGAACGCCTCGGACGCCTTTGTCAGCGCCTGGCTGCCGGGCTCGGAAGGCGGCGGGATCGCCGACGTGATCGTGGGTGATGCGGCCGGCAAGCCGCGTAACGACTTCCACGGCAAACTGTCGTTCAGCTGGCCCAAGAGCGCGGCCCAGACCTCGCTCAATCGCGGCGACAAGCGCTATGATCCGCTGTTCGCCTATGGCTTTGGCCTGACCTATCGCGACAGGGTGCGGCTGCCGAAACTGTCGGAAGTCTCGGGCGTCACGGCGGCTTCGCTGAACGTCTCCAACTACTTCGTGGCCGGCAAGACGCCCGCGCCGTTCGGCTTCAAGCTGTCGCCGACCACGGCGGTGCAGATCCGGCCGGTGGACGCCGGCGGCGTGCAGGAGGCCGGTCGCCAGATCGTTTTCTCCGGAAGCGCGCCGGCGACGGCGGCGATCACCGGCGACGGCGCGATCGACCTGACCTTCCAGACCAATGCCGAGATGGGCCTGCTGATCGACTACCGCGTCGATGCGGCGCCCTCCGCGCCGGTCAGCCTGTCGATCGGCGGGGGCAAGCTGGACGTCTCGCCGGTGCTGGCCGCCGCGCCTGTGGGCGAGTGGCGCAGCCTGAAGGTGCCGCTGAAGTGCTTCGCGGCGGCGGGGACGGACGTTACGAAAGTGGCCGAGCCGTTCGCGCTGTCGACGGCGGGGGCGCTGACGGTGACCCTGCAGGGCGTCAAGCTGACGACCGATCCGGCCGGGGCGGTGTGTCCGGCGAAGGCGCAGTAGCAGCAAAAACAGTTTGTCATCCCGGAAGCCTCGCAGAGGCTATCCGGGACCCAGGGGCAACCGCGTTGCAGTGGCCCCTGGGTCCCGGCGCTCCCCCCGGCCGTCGCCGGGGTACGGCCGGGATGACAACGAATAGGATGCAGGACTTGAAGCGTTTCCTCCTGACCGCCGCGTTCGCCGCCCTGGCCACCGCCGCCTCGGCCGGGCCCCTGCTGGCGCCGGTCTTCACCGACCATGCGGTCCTGCAACGCGGCCAGCCGATCCGGGTATGGGGCGCGGCCCAGCCCGGCGCCGGTGTCGAGATCGATCTGTCCGGCGCGACAGCCTCGGCCACGGCCGACGCCCAGGGCCGCTGGTCCGCCGCGCTCCCGGCCCGCGAGCCCGGCGCGCCCCTGACCCTGACGGTCCGCTTCGGCGAAGAGCGCCAGACGATCTCGGACCTGCTCATGGGCGACGTCTGGCTGTGTTCGGGCCAGTCGAACATGGAGATGCCGCTGCGCCGGATCATGAACGGCGACAACGAGACCGCCGGCGCCACCGATCCCAATATCCGCCTGCTGCAGACCGGCCGCGTCAGCCTGCCGGCCCCGACTTCGACCCTGTCCAGCGAAGCGGTCTGGCGCGTCGCCAGCCCGGAGAGCGCCGCCAATTTCGCCGCGGCCTGCTTCTTCATGGGCCGCGACATCAAGAAGACCACCGGCGCGCCGGTTGGCCTGATCGACGCGACCTGGGGCGGCTCGATCATTCAGGACTGGATCAGCCGCGAGGGCCTGACGGCGCTGGGCAACTATGGCGACGGCCTGGCGATCCTGTCGGAATATGCCCGCTCACCCGAAGCCGGCATGGTCAGCTGGGCCGCGATGATGGAGCGCTGGTCGGCGCGTGTTGAGCCGCAAGCCAAGGACTGGAAACGCCCCGATTTCGACGACCGCGCCTGGTCCAGCCTGCCGGCCGAGGCCTTCTGGGAGGCCGCGCCCGAGCTGGCGACCTTCGATGGTGTCATCTGGCTGCGCGGCGCCGTGACCCTGACCGCCAAACAGGCGGCCCAGGCCGCGACCCTGTCGCTGGGCCCGGTGGACGACATCGACACCACCTTCGTCAACGGCCGGCAGGTCGGCTCGAAAGAGGGTTGGGATACGCCGCGCGACTATGCCCTGGCGCGGGGCGCGCTCAAGGCCGGTCGCAATGTGATCGCCCTGCGCGTCGTCGACACCGGCGGCGGGGGCGGGGCGTGGGGACCGGCGGCGCAGAAGGGCGTGAAGCTGGCCGATGGCCAGTTCGTCCCGCTGGACGGCGCCTGGCGCTATAAGGTCTCGACGACCCTGGACAAAAGCGGCCTGCCGCCGCACGCGCCGTGGCTGGGGGCGAGTGGCCTGTCGACCCTTCACAACGGCATGATCGCCCCACTGGCGCCCTACGGCCTGAAGGGTTTCGCCTGGTACCAGGGCGAGGCCAATGTCACCGAAGCAGCGGAATATGCCCGCCTGATGCCGGCCCTGATCGCTGACTGGCGACGGGAATTTGGCGCGCCTGAGGCTCCCTTTCTGATGGTGCAACTGGCCAGTTTCGGCGCCTACAAATCGGTTCCCGCCGAGTCCGGCTGGGCGGCCCTGCGCGATGTCCAGCGACGCACCACGGCGGCCGATCCCAGGGTGGGCATGGCCTCGGCGGTCGACCTGGGCGACATCTACGACATCCACCCCACCAACAAGCAGCAGGTCGGCGCGCGCCTGGCCCTGCTGGCCCGCAAGCTGGCCTATGGCGAGACTTCGCTAAACGCCGCCGGTCCCGCGCCCCTGTCGGCGCGCCGCGAGGGGGGGGCGCTGGTGGTGACCTTCGACCAGCCGCTGGTGGTGTTTGGCGCGGGGCGACCGGCCGGCTTCGAGCTTTGTGACGCAACGGCGGCCTGTCGGTTTGTCGATGCGACCGTCCAGGGCGCCGACATCAGGATCGCGGCGACCGACGGCCCCGCGCCGGTCAAGGTGCGCTTCGCCTGGGCCGAGAGCCCGATCCTCAACCTCTATGGCTTCAACCGCCTGCCGGCGACGCCGTTCGAGCTTCCGCTCAACTAGAGCCGAGCTCGGCGGAGATGTCGCGCGCCGTCGCCTGGATGGCGGCGATGGTGTCGGGGATCGCGATGGCGGTCGGGGTCTGGGCGTAGGGTACGGTCAGGGCGGCGGCGACGCCCTCGGCGCCCATGATCGGGGCGGACAGGTCGGTGATGTGCCGGGCCACGGCGCTGTCGGCGCGGACATAGCCGACCTTGCGGGCGGTGGTCGCCCGGGTCTCGAAATCGCTCCAGAGCTCCCCGGCGGCGGGCTTCAGTCGCGCGCGCCAGTCGGCCCGGATTTTGTCGGGCTGGAAGGCGTAGAGCACCAGGCCCGAGGTCGCCTCGACCAGCGGCCGCCGGTAGCCGACGCGCACGGAAAAGCCCAGGTCGCCCGGCGCTTCGATACGGGCGACGACCACCATCTGCTCTGCGCTGGCCACGGCCATGTGCACCGACTGGCCGATGACGATCGATAGCTTGCGCATCTGCGGCAGGGCCGCTTCCAGCAGGTCCTTGGCCGGCGCGCGGGTCATGCCCAGGGCGAACAGCTTGTTGGTCAGCACCAGACCTTCGCCGGTCGGGGCGGGGCCGACATAGCCGCGGAACTCCAGCACCTGGACCATCCGAAAGAGCTCGCTGACCGAGCGGTCCAGCGCGGCGGAAATCTGCGACAGGGTCAGGGGCGTGCGGTGCGCCGCCAGCAGTTCGAGCACGTCCAGGCCCTTTTCCAGGGCGGGGGCGCGGTACTTGCGGTCGGTGTCTTCGGGCTCGGCCATGGGTTTCTATAGACGATAGAATCGCCGCGCCGTCTCGCCGAACAAGGCGGCCAGATCGTCGGGCTGGGTGAGGCCGCACAGGCGGCGGGCAAGGGCGAGCCAACTGGCGTAATCGCCAGCCAGATTCAGGACGGGCCAGTCGCTGCCCCACATCAGGCGCGACGGTCCGAAGATCTCGATCAGATGCAGGACATAGGGCGCCAGGGCCTCGGGCGGCTGCTGGGGCGAGGCCTCGGTCAGCAGGCCTGACAGCTTGCAGAAGACGTTCGGAAGGGCGGCGAGGGCGGCCATGTCGGCGCGCCAGGGCTCCAGCCCGCCGGCGGCGATGGCGGGCTTGCCGCCATGGTCGATGACGATGGACAGGTCCGGCCAGCGCCGCGCGAACATCAGCAGCTGGGGCAGGTGGCGCGGCAGGACCAGGGCGTCGAAGGTCAGGCCATGCCCGACCATCGCCGTGATCGCCGGCTCCAGCGCGGGGTCGAGGATCCAGCCGTCGGCCAGGTTCTGCAGCATGGGCCGCAGGCCGCGAAGCTTGGGCCGGGCGGCGAGGCGCGCGATCCGGGCCGGGGCGTCGTGCGCCGCCAGATCGGTCCAGCCGACCACGGCCAGCACCAGAGGCTCGGCGTCGGCCAGGTCCAGCAGCCACGCGGTGTCGCGGTCGGTGGGCTGGGATTGCACCAGCACCGAACCCGTCAGCCCCAGGGGCTGGCCGATGGCCTTCAGCTCGGCCGGCGCGACGTCGCGATGGATTGCTTCGAGGTCCGGGGGCGGCCAGGCGCAGTCGCCGATCCGCCAGAAATGCTGATGCGCGTCGATCATCGCGCGGCCGCGGCCTTGCCGGCCGACAGGGCGTAGAGGCCGACCACCATGAAGCAGACGGCGGGCGCGCCCATGGCGATCCGCATCGATGCGATGTGCGCGATCCAGCCCATCAACGGGGTCAACACCGCGCCGCCGATGATGGCCATGACCATGAACGACGAGCCGGTCTTGGTCAGCGGGCCCAGGCCCTTCACCGCCGTGGCGAAGATGGTCGGATACATGATCGACATGAAGAAGCTGGTCGCCGCCAGGGCATAGAGGCCCGTTCTGCCGCCGACCATCACGGCCACCGCGACCAGCGCCAGATTGATCGCCGCATAGAGGGCCATCAGCCGCCACGGCGCGACCACGCTCATCAGCGCCGTGCCGATGAACCGCCCGGCCAGCAGCGCCCACAGCGAGAGGATCAGCACGCCGGCCGCCGCCTTCTCCCCCATGCCGGGCGCCTCGACCTGAGCGTAGCGGATCATGTAGCTCCACACCCCGACCTGGGCGCCGACATAGAAGAACTGGGTCACGACGCCAGACACGAAGCGCGGGCGGGCCAGCAGCCGGGGGAAATCACCCAGCACCGAGCCTTCATCGGCGTCGGCCGGCGGGCGGTTGGCCTGGGCGGGAAAGCGGACCAGGGCGACGATGGCGGCCAGGATCAGCACCACGCCCGCCAGGACCAGATAGGGCGTCTGAACCGAATGGGCCTCGGCGACCCGGAACTGTTCCAGGGCCGAAGGACTCATGGCCGCCAGCTCGGCCGCCGTCGGCTCGTGGCCCGACAGGATGAACTCGCGGCCGATGAAGATGCCGGCGATCGATCCGGCGGGGTTGAAGGCCTGGGCGAAGTTCAGCCGCTGCTCCGACTTCGCCGGATCGCCCAGCACGGTCATCAGCGGATTGGCCGAGGTCTCCAGGAACGCCAGGCCGCTGGCGATCACGAACAGGGCGGCCAGGAACCCGGAATACTGCCGCGCCTCGGCGGCCGGCCAGAACAGCAGCGCGCCGGCGCCATACAGCACCAGACCCAGCACGACGGCCGCCTTGTAGCCAAACCGGCGCATGACCATGCCGGCCGGCAGGGCCAGGACAAAATAGCCCATATAGAAGGCCGACTGGACCAGACCCGATTGCCAATCGTTCAGCGTGAAGGTCTTCTTGAATTGCGGGATCAGGACATCGTTGAGATTGTTGGCGACGCCCCACAGGAAGAACAGGGCGGTGATCAGGACGAGCGGCAGCGCCGCCCGGGATCTTTGACCGGTCTCCATGGTGTTTCCTCGCTGGCGCGCCGTTGACCGGGCCCCGTTTGTCTGGCGACAACACATCATATATGAATATTGTCGTCAAATATGAAAATGAACACTTGGAATCAGGCGCGATGACCACCCGGCGGCTTTGCTATGCGCTCGATCTGAAGGACGACCCCGCCCTGATCGCCCGCTATCGCCAATGGCACGCGCCCGGCGGTCCGCCGCCGGCGATCAACGACTCGATCCGCGCGGCGGGGATCGAGACGCTGGAGATCTTCCTGACCGGCAACCGGCTTTTCATGATCATGGAGGTCGGGGAAGCGTTTTCCGCGGCGGCCAAGGCGGCTGACGCGGCTGATCCGGAGGTCCAGGCCTGGGAGGCGCTGATGTGGACCTTCCAGCAGGCCCTGCCCTGGGCGGCGCCCGGCGAGAAGTGGGTGGCCTGCGAGCGCATCTACGCCCTGTCGGATCAGCCCTGATAGAGCCCGGTTGGCGTTAGACCGCCACGGTCTTCAGCTTGTCGCGCAGGGCCGTCAGCTCGTCGAGCGGCAGGCCAACCTGGCAGAAGATCTGTTCCGGGATCGAGACGGCCCTGTCGCGCAGGGTAAGGCCCGCTTCGGTCAAGGTCACGATCACGCGGCGCTCGTCTTTGGGATCGCGGGCGCGGGCGATCAGGCCGCCGGCCTCAAGGCGTTTAAGCAGCGGGGTCAGGGTGCTGGAGTCGAGATCCAGCGCGTCGCCCAGGGCGCCGACGGTGCGCGGGCTCTGCTCCCACAGCACCAGCATGGCCAGATACTGCGGATAGGTCAGGCCCAGGGCGTCGAGCAGCGGGCGATACAGCCGCGTGACGCGATTGGCCGCGCCATACAGGGCAAAGCACAGCTGACGGTCGAGGCGCAGGGCCTCGACCGGAGCGGATGCGGACTTGGTGTTGGTCTGGCTCATGCGGCCTTTACGACAAGGGTGACGTCGATATTGCCACGGGTGGCGTTGGAATAGGGGCAGACCTTGTGGGCCGTCGCAACCAGGGTCTCGGCGTCGGCCTGCGACAGGCCCTGGGTTTCGACTTCCAGGGTGACCTCAAGCTTGAAGCCGACCTCTTGCGGCAACAGCCCGACGACGCCCGTCACCTGCGAGCCGGTCAGGGTCAGCTTCTGCTGGCGGGCCACCAGACCCATGGCGCTCTGGAAACAGGCGGCGTAGCCGGCGGCGAACAGCTGCTCGGGATTGGAGCCGGTTTCCTTGCCGCCCAGGGCCTTGGGCATCGAAAGCTGCAGGTCCAGCAGGCCGTCGTCGCTGCGGACATGGCCTTCACGGCCGCCGACGACGGTGGCGCGGGCTTCATAGAGAGTGCTCATGGGGTCGCTCCTTGCGAATGACTATGGAAGCGATTTAATCGTGCACGATATAAATTCAAGGCCGTCACCCGAAATAAATCGCGCGCGATGTGTTTCTTTGGAAGGTCTCAGGCCGCCCAGGCGGCCGCGAAGCGCTTGAGCAGCGAGCGGGCCGCGCTTTCGGCGCTGGAGGTGACGGCCTCCAGGCGCAGGAAGAGGTCGCCGGCCGCATGCGGTCCGCGCGGTGGCAGGCCCTGGCCGGGCAGGCGGACCAGACCGCGCGAGGCGGCCTTGGTCGAGATCCAGGCCAGGCGGGGGCCCAGCGCGGTGTCGAGCTCGACCCGGCCGCCCTCGGCCAGGACGCGCTTGTCGATCTTGCCGGTCAGCCACAGGTCATCGCCCCGGATCAGGGCCTCGCGGGCGCCCTTGTGGCGGACCACGAAGGTGACGCCGTCGACCCGGACCTTGTCGTCGACGCGCAGGCCGGCGGGCAGTTTCAGGCGCAGCTGCCGACCATCGATCGCCAGATCCATCGACCCGCCGCTGACGGCGGTGGCGACATCGATTTCCAGGGTCGCCTGCTGGAAGACCTCGGCGGCGGGCGTCGCGCAGGCCGGCGGGAAATGGATCGGTCGGGGCGGCGGCTGATCCTGCAGCAGGCGATAGGCGGCCAGCACCTCGCGGAACAGGGCCGCGTCGCCGCCGGGACGATCGGGGTGGGCCCGCTTGGCCGCTTCCCGATAGGCGCCGCGCAGCTCGCGCTCGCCCGCGCCGGGCGCGACGCCCAGCAGGGCGCGTGCGGCGGAAAGGGTCAGGGAAGAGGCG
>Ga0209023_10005239_pt1 | contig 14267 bp, 10 predicted proteins | sample LakOneMetagenome_FD_187468 | JGI IMG/M metagenome (GOLD analysis project Ga0209023, IMG submission 187468) | Freshwater and sediment microbial communities from Lake Erie, Canada (SPAdes) (version 2) | ecosystem: Environmental > Aquatic > Freshwater > Lentic | place: Lake Erie, Canada...
GGCAAAGCGTTGCTCGATCCGCCGCTGGCGCGCGCGGCGCTAGCGCCGGGCGCCGAACTCGGTTTCTCCGCCGCACTCCTTCGTTGGCCCCGGGGGCGCGGCGAAGAACTCGAAACCCTCGCGCGCGCGCAGGCGCTGCTTGCCACCGGCGCCAAGCTTGGCATTGCCGGCGCACCCAGCGCGGCCGCTCTCGATGCGCTCGACGCCGCCGCGCGGATGGCGGATCCCGAGTGTCGCGATGGACCGGCTGTGCTCGTGCGCGCCCAAGGCGACGACGCTACGGCGCTGATTGGAGACGATCTTGCACGGACACGTGCGGGCGCTGCATTGGCCTCAGGCGCGCGCGCGCTTGACGCCGCCCTGGCTGAGCTTGCGATCGAAGCCGTGCGCAACGGGTTGAACACCGACGCGGGCGGCGTGCGCTTGAAGGCCGCGGCCGCCCGACTCATCGGCGCGCCGGATGGCGATATCGTCGCGGCGCTTGGCGGCGCAGCCGTCCACGGGGCCTACACCGCCGCACTGGACGCAGGCGCCTCGCCAAGCCGACGCCGTGTTTTGATCGCCGCGCCCGAGGCGGGCGCCCATGCGCTCACGGCGTTTGCGACGGGCGCAGTCGATCCGACCGGCGCGGCGACCGGTGAAGAGGAATGCAATGTTGTGGGCGCGAGCATCGCGCTGTCGCGCTTCCACACCGCGTGTGGGTTTGACGCAGCCGCGTTCGAAACAGCGGTGCGCACACTGGTTGGCGCTCTCGACGCCGCTCATGGCGACCATGGCGCCTCCCCGTGCAGGCCCATCCTCATTCGTCTTGAGGGCCTGTCGTCTGTGCTGATGTGCGCCGGATACGAGTACGACAGCGACGGCGCGCGCGGCGCCGCGGCCTCGATCTCGGCGCTGGCTCACGCCGCAGCGATCGCCGAAAGCTCGGCGCTCGCTAGCGTCAAGAGCGCCTATCCGGACTGGAACCGCAACAAGCGCGCCGCCGAAGCGGCGGTGAAGATGGCGCGCGACGCGGCAAACGGGCTGAGCGGCGAGACCGCAGCGCGCGCGCAGACGATCTACAAATCCTTGCCCAGCACGAAGAACGCTGGCCTGCGTGTCTCCGTCGCGATTGTGTTTGCGGACGATGCGCCCAGCGCGCGCCGTCTTGGCGCGACGAGCTCTGGGCTCGCACCGCTTTCCGGCATCACTATCTATGGCGCTCGCGACGGCGGCGCCTTTGGACGCTTGATCAGCCCCGAGGCAAAAAGCGCGTTGACCGCGCTCGGTTATACGAGCGACGACATCGCCGCGATCGCTCTCCATGTTGAAGGCCGGCACACGCTGAAAAACGCGCCGGGCGTCAACTTGGACCGCCTTGCCGCGCTCGGCCTGACTGAGCCCGCGCTGGAAGCGATCGAAGAAGCCGCCGCCGATGCCTTTAATATCCGAGCCGCGGTGCATCCTTTGGTCATCGGGACAGAACTTTGCACCGAGGTTCTGAAACTGCCGGCCGATGTAGCCGCTGGTAAGCGGGGCGATTTGCTTATGACGCTTGGTTTCAGCGAACAGGAGATCCGCGAAGCAGAAGCGTTCTGCATGGGCGCGGCCGACCTACGCGCTGCAACGGCGCTGAAAGCGGAGCACGCGGGCGTGTTTGCGAGCGCGCGTGAAGTCGCGCCGAACGCGTTGATCGCCATGGCCGCGGCTGTCGCGCCGTATGCCCGCACTGCGCTTGAGCTCACGCTCACTGAAGCCAATGCCGATCATCGGGCGGCGCTGTTGGACTCCGCGCAAGCTGGCGGCGTTGGCCTCATCTCCGTGCGCGTCGAGGCGCCGCCAATCACGTTCGTCGTGCCCACATTCGAAGAAGACGCGGCGCACGCAGGAACGCTGCCCACCGCCGCACCACCAATGTCCCCGACGCCCGAAGGAGGCGCGCCGCACGTTCAACGCCGCCGCTTGCCTGAGCGCCGTAAGGGCTACATTCAAAAATCCATCGTCGGCGGTCACAAAGTGTATCTTCACACTGGCGAGTACGACGATGGCGAACTCGGCGAGATATTTATCGACTTGCACAAGGAAGGCGCGGCGTTCCGCTCGCTGATGAACAATTTCGCGATTTCAATTTCCATCGGCCTGCAATACGGCGTGCCGCTCGAAGAATATGTCGACGCCTTCTTGTTCACGCGCTTCGAGCCTGCGGGCGAAGTGAAGGGCAACGAAACCATCCGCCACGCCACGTCCATCCTCGATTACATCTTCCGCGAACTAGCGGTGTCGTATCTGGGGCGCGGCGATCTCGCTCAAGTCGATCCGTTCGATGCGCGCGGAGACGGGCTTTCGAAGAAGGCTAATGATGCCGAGAGCGCGGCGCGGCTCATCTCTCGCGGCTTTTCACGTGGCGCTTCGCCCGACAACCTCGTGATGTTGCGCCCTCGCCCGGTGGTCGAAAACATTCGCGATCGGCGGGAGAGCAAGGCGTCGGGACCTGCGTTGCGGGCGATGGACGGCTATCGCGCCGAGCCCTGCGCGGCTTGCGGTCACTTCACTGTTGAGCAAAGCGGGACTTGCGCCGCGTGCGGCGCGAAGGGCGAAGCGAGCAGCAACTAGCGCCGCTCGCCTCGTCGAATTCGGCGCTAGTGGTGGTTGAACAAGCCGATGACCCAGTTGAGGGCTGCCGGGTGCGTGACGATTTCGTAGCCAACGAATATCAACAGCGCCAAGAACATCCAGCCGATCAGGTGGACGAAGATATGGCCCATCTTCTTCTCTCGACCCGAACGGGTCATCGGAATCCCAGTGGTGCGGGAAATTTTTCCTTCCAAAGCTGAAAGGCCGATCGCGCGCCGCCAAGAAAAGGAAACGCCTGGGATGTGCGTGCCGCCGTGCGAGTGTGATCGCGTCATGATGCGCTCCGTATCTCTCCCCGAGACAGGCAGCCGTGCGCCGCTACGCTAAACGAACGGTTAAACACTCTCGCGCGCCCATCGGATTTGTAAACGCTCGTTAGCGATCCTTGCTAAGTGCTTTGCAACGGGTGCTGCGACATTCTCGCCGGCTGCGGGCAGAGTTTTCGTGCGGGACGGCTGTGATCGACATCGCTCAAATCCAAAAGGCCAGGTCACGCGCGCGCGCGCGGCTAAAGGTGAACGTGCAAAAACCGCGCATCCGCGTGATGGCCGGCGTGATGCGCAGCCAGGACGCGCGCGCCGCGGACGCGCCAGCGCCTCGCGAGTTGGCGGCCGTTGCGGAGCGCCCACCACTTCAACTCATCGTCGATAACCCGCCGCCGATTGCCTTCGCGACACATGAAGACGCGGACGCGCCGTTCGATCCGCCCGATGCCGACGACATCCTCGGCCTCAACGAGGACGACGAAACATCCGAGTTCGCGTTGAGCGAACTGAACGAAGAACCACCCCCCCCCGAGGTCGACGGCCTCGACCTTTCTGTCGCTCGATCAGAGCCGCTTGAACTTGAGGCAGTCAACGAAGGCGGGGCGAGCAAATCCGACTTGCCGGAATGTGATCGCGAGTTCGATGACGAACTGACTTTGGAAGCACACGCGCGAGAGTCGATTGAAGAAGAGCCGCCATTCGATCCGCCGGAGTTTGCAACACTCGACTTGAGCCCACCCGACCTGCCGGCGATCGAATTTTCTCCCCTCGACCCGCCCGGCGACGAAGAAGAGCTCACGCTACAACCGGCGAACGAGAACGCGAGCGTCGCCACCACGCAGGCCGACGCGTCCGCACACGTCGCGCCGATCCCCGCGCCCCCACGGCGTGCGTTTGCGCTCAACGTCGATCAGACGCTCTACACACAGCCGGTCCCGCCGATCACCATCCACGCAAGCTGGGATCGGCCTGACATGGGTGCGCTTCTGAGCGACTTCGCCGCCGATCCGCGCATGAATCGCGCAACGCTAACCACAGAGCGCGGCGGGCTTGATGGAGCCATCCTCTGGCTGCAATCGAACCCAAGCCCGGATCTGCTCATTCTCGACAGCAACTTGCGCGCACCTGAGATCCTCGCCGGCCTCGCTCGGCTCGCGGATGTGATTGAGCACGGCGCCAGGATTATCTTCGTCGGCGCGGTGAACGACATCGGCCTGATGCGGGAGCTTTCGGCTTGCGGCATCAAATACGTCGTGCCGCCGATCCGCGAGGATGACCTCGCGCGATGCGTCTGCGGCATGTACGCGGAAGCCAGCACCTCACGCGTAATCGCGGTGATGGGCGCGCGCGGCGGTGTTGGCGCTTCGACGATCGCCCATAACATCGCTTGGTCAATCGCCGAACGTCAGGACGCAACGGCGACCCTGGTGGACTTTGATCTTTCCTTCGGCGCGGCCGCCTTCAGCGCGCGCCTCGACGCGCCACACACGCTCGCTGACCTCGACGAAACACCGTATGATCGTGTCGCCCTAAAACAGACGTCGCGACTGCAAGTGCTCGCCGCCCCCACACAACTCGGCGCCGAACTCGCGCTTGATGCGGACGGCATATACAACATCATTCAACAAGCGCGTCGTAGCAGCGCCTACGTCGTGCTCGATCTGCCGCACGCGTGGAATGGTTTGGTGCGGCAAGCTCTTGCGTTGGCGGACGACGTGCTGATTGTCGCCGGACCCGATCTCGCCAGTCTCCGCAACGCCGATCACATCATGAAAGCGGTCACGGCGACGCGGAAGGATAAGGAGCCGCCGCTCATCGCGCTTTCGATGACGGGCGTCCCAAAGCGACCTGAAATACCCAACAAGGATTTCGCCCAAGCCCTCGGCGCCGTGCCGTTGGCTTCATTTCCCTATGATCCTGCTCTGTACGGCGGCGCGGCGATCAAAGGTCAGATGCTTGGCGAAGCCGCGCCGCGCACGAAAAGCGCCCTGATGATCGACGCGCTTGCGTCCGCGATTACGGGACGCGAACCGGTGGTGCGCAAGAAATCGGTGAGCAGCATTTTGCGCGAGGCAGAATCCGCGCCGGCGGAACAAGCCCATGACGCGCCGCTCGACCTCGCACGCCCCGCAGCGGATGAATATCTAGCGCGGGCACGCGATGCTGCCGCTGCTGCACTTGAACCGGCGCGGCCAAGCGGCTTTGGACAAAAACAGCGCAGCAACAAACTCCGCGTCGCGGGCTACGTTGCCGCCCTACTGATCGTCGGCGCCGCATGGGCCGTGCGCACCACGAGCGAAGCATCGGCGCAGCCCCGTGCACCACATGCCATCAGCGCGCACGCCGAATAGGCGAACTGGCCCGTCTCCTGCGACGAAGGCGGAAACATCCGTCGGAGTTGCGCCAGAATGAAACGCGCCGCGCTTTTCGCCTGCCTTTTCGCGTTAACGACGCCCACGTATGCGCAAGCGCCGGGCGACACGGGCGGGCCGATAACCAATCAGGCCCAGCGCGATGGCATCGCCGCCCGCGTTCGCGGCGGCGCGTCTTGCGCCAATTGCGACCTCTTCCAGATCGATCTCTCGTATCAAAACATTGGCGGCCGCGATTTCTCGGGCGCGCGCATTCGCCAATCTGATCTGTCGCTGGCGCAAGCGGATCGCACGCGTTTCCACGGCGCGAACATGTCGCTCGCAAACCTCTTCGGTGCGCGCATGACGGGCGCGGACATGACGGACGCCAACCTCTCGCACGCAACTTTGGTCGGCAGCTATCTGGGCGGCGCACGCTTCAACGGCGCAGTGCTGGCCGGCGCAAACCTCTCAGGCGCCGAAGCGGAAGATGCGGTTGGTCTCACACAAGCGCAGCTGAACGAGGCGTGCGGCGACGCCACGACGCAATTGCCGGCTGGGATAACCATCCCGGCATGCGCCGCCGCGCACTAACGCCTGCTCAGCTTTTCGCGGGCTCAACCACGCGAATGTGGAGCTCCTTGAGCTGCTTCGGCGTCACCTCGCTCGGAGCCTGCATCATCAAATCTTGCGCTTGCTGATTGAACGGGAAGACGATCACTTCGCGGATGTTGTCGACGCCTGCGAGCAACATGACGATGCGGTCCACGCCCGGCGCTGAGCCGCCGTGGGGCGGCGCGCCATAGCGGAACGCGTTCAGCATGCCGCCAAACTTTTCTTCGACGACCTCGCGGCCGTAGCCGGCGATCTCGAACGCTTTGATCATGATCTCCGGCTTGTGGTTCCGAATCGCGCCGGAGCTCAACTCAACACCGTTGCAAACGATGTCGTATTGGAATGCGGTGATCTTCTCGATTGTCTCGCGGTCTGATGGATCGAGATTCAGGAATTGCTCGTGATCGTAGTTCGGCATCGAGAACGGGTTGTGCGAGAAGTCGATCTTCTTCTCTTCCTCGCTCCACTCGTACATCGGGAAATCAACGATCCAGCAGAACTTGAACTGGTCTTTGTCGGCGAGCTTTAGTTCGTCGGCGACCTTATTCCGGGCAAGACCCGCGAACTTGTAGAATACGCTAGGGTCACCAGCGACGAAGAAGCACGCGTCGCCCACCTTTAGGCCCATCTGTTCGCGGATGGCGTTGGCTTTCTCGATGCCGATGTTCTTCGCGATCGGCCCTGCGCCGCCTTCTTCGCCTTCCCGCCAGAAGATGTTGCCAAGGCCGGGCTGACCTTCGCTCTGCGCCCATGCATTCATGCGATCGGTGAAGGCGCGATTACCACCGCTCGGCGCAGGGATCGCCCACACCGCGCTCTTCTGCTTTTCGAGAATGCGCGCGAACAGCCCAAAGCCGCCGCCGCGGAAATGTTCGCTGACGTCTTGGAGGATGAGCGGATTGCGCAAGTCGGGTTTGTCGGAGCCGTACTTTGAAATGGCTTCGGCGAACGGAATGCGCGGGAATTCGTTGGCGGGCGTCACGCGCTTGCCGTTGGCGAATTCCTCGAACACGCCGGCGAGCACTGGGCCCACCGCGTTGAAGACGTCTTCCTGGGTGACGAAGCTCATCTCCAAATCGAGTTGGTAGAACTCGCCGGGCGAACGGTCAGCGCGCGCGTCTTCGTCGCGGAAGCACGGCGCGATTTGGAAGTAGCGATCGAAGCCCGCGACCATCAGCAATTGTTTGAATTGCTGCGGCGCTTGCGGCAGCGCGTAGAACTTGCCTGGATGCAGACGCGACGGCACCAGGAAGTCGCGCGCGCCTTCCGGCGAGGACGCGGTCAGGATCGGCGTTTGGAACTCGGTGAAGCCCTGCTCGATCATGCGACGACGCAGTGACGCGATCACTTGTGAGCGCAGCGCAATCGACTTGTGCAGCTTCTCGCGGCGAAGATCGAGGAAGCGATATTTAAGACGGATGTCTTCCGGATAGTCCGGCTCACCGAACACCGGCAGCGGCAATTCTTGAGCATCGCCCAGAATTTCCGCGGCTTCAGCACGCAATTCAATCTCGCCGGTGGCAAGGTCCTTGTTCGCCGTCTCTGCAGAACGCGCGACAACTTTGCCGTCCACGCGCACGACGCTTTCAGCGCGCAAGCGCTCGAAAATCGGAAATGCAGCCGAGCCCGGGTTCGCGACCAGCTGCGTGATCCCGTAATGGTCGCGCAGGTCGATAAACAGCACGCCGCCCAAGTCGCGCTTACGGTGCACCCAGCCGGAGAGCCGCGCGTCCTTGCCCGCGTCGGAAGCGCGAAGCTGGCCGCAAGTATGGGTACGGTAGGCGTGCATCGAATTCTCCGGGACGATTCGCGAAGGGTACGCGAAAAGCGGGCGTAAGGCGCATGCGCGTGATGGGCTTGTCAAGGCGAGCGTCTATTGAGCCGCAGATAGGCGATGCTAGGGTCGGCCATGAGGGGGAAAACATGGGAAAACTTCGGCTGTTCTTGAGCGTCATCGTGATCATGGCCATCATGGGGTTCATGGCCTACGCGACCGGTCCCGCAATCCTGCGCGATTGGCAGCTGCGCGGCGTCCAGACCGCCGAAGTCCCATCGCGGCTCGATGGCGGCAGCTGCAAGGTCTACCTGTTCGCGGTCAACTTTTGCGATCTGAAGCTTACCACCGAGCATGGGACGCTAGATGAGACGCTACTCTTCTTCGACATCGGCCACACGCAAGGATACGACGTCGTCGCGCGCGCTGCGCAGAACGATCTGACCCAGATTACGACCAATATCGGGCTCGACATGTTTTGGAACCGCGTCGTGACACTCGCAGTGTTCCTTGGCCTCTTCTTGTTTGGGATCGTTGGCAGCGTCGGCAGGCTCTTCGCAAAGGCGCCGCAACACGCCACATAAGCCGGCGTGTGCAACCTCTATTCCATGACCAAATCGCGCGAGGCGCTCGTCGCTTACACGCGCGCGATGCGCGATCGTACGTCCAATCAACCGCCGCTGCCTGCGATCTTTCCGGACATGCTGGCGCCGGTTGTCGCCACGTCGAAGGAGGGGTTGCGCGAAGTCACCATGATGCGCTGGGGCTTTCCACCAGCGGGCGGCGGTACGCGGCCGGTCACCAATATCCGCAACTTGAACTCAAACCATTGGCGCGGCTGGCTAGATCAGCCGCGTTTCCGCTGCCTCGTGCCGGCAACGAGTTTCGTTGAATACACGGACACGCAACCGAAAGTGGCCCACTGGTTCGCGCTGGGCGATGAGCGCCCACTCTTCTGTTTCGCCGGCATCTGGCGGCCATGGACCGGAACACGCGGCAAAGAGGAAGGCACGCACCTGTTGTTTGGCATCCTCACCACCGAGGCGAACGAACTGTCTAAACCCATACACGCCGCCGCCATGCCGGTGATGCTGGCGCATGAGGATATCGAAACCTGGCTCACCGGGCCGGTCGAGCAAGCACTTGCGCTGGCGAAACCTTTTCCGGCGAAAAACATGCAGATCGTGCTTTCCGGCCCGCGAGAAGACCCCGGTTCCAGCGCCAACCCTTGACCACGGGTGCGGCACACCCCAACCCAAGGACTTAATGCGCGTTATCACCAAAACAGCCGATCTAGAGATCCTGAGCCAGGAACTGGCGCAGCGGAGCTTTGTCGCGGTTGATACGGAATTCATGCGCGAAACGACCTACTGGCCGAAGCTCTGCCTTATCCAGGCGGCGGCGGATGGCGTGGAGGCGGTGATTGATCCGCTCTCGGAAGAGTTGGACCTGAGGCCATTCCTGGCTCTGATGGCCAATCGAGCCGTGCTCAAGGTCTTTCACGCCGCCCGCCAAGATTTGGAAATTTTCCTGAAGCTCGGCGGCGCGCTGCCGCATCCAGTGTTCGACAGCCAGATCGCGGCTATGGCCTGCGGGTACGGTGACACCATCGCGTACGATGCGCTGGTGCAGCAGGTGTTGAAGCGGCGCTTAGATAAGTCCTCGCGCTTCACCGATTGGAGCCGGCGGCCGCTGTCGGAATCGCAGCTTGCCTACGCCCTCGCCGACGTTACCCACCTGCGCGATCTCTACCCGCGGATTCAGGAAAAGCTCGCGAAGGAAAACCGGCTCACCTGGCTCGACGAAGAACACGCAAACCTCCTCAATCCAGACATCTACGATACGACGCCGGAGAACGCGTGGGAGCGCCTCAAGCTACGCAAGACCACTGCGGATTATGTGTTGGGCCTGCAAGTCGGCGCGGCTTGGCGAGAACGCCAAGCGCAATCGCGAGACGTGCCGCGCGGCCGCGTCGTAAAAGACGAAGCGCTCTACGAGATCGCCGAACACCGCCCGAAGACAGCCGCAGACTTTGATCGCATGCGCGCGGTGCCGCGCGGTTTCGGCAATTCACGGGCCGCACAAGAATTGGTGCAGGCGTTAGATCGCGCATTCAGCGACCCCAATCGTCCGACCTACAAACACGAGCGCGCCCCACCGGTGCCGCCCGGCTTGGGTCCCACGGTCGAGTTGCTGAAGGTGCTGCTTAGGCTCGAAGCGGAGGCCCACGGTGTTGCGCCGCGCCTAATCGCGTCGGCGACGGATGTGGAGGCAATCGCCGCCAGTGACAGCGCCGACGTCGAGGCGCTATCGGGCTGGCGCCGGGAGGTATTCGGCGAGCGCGCGCTGGCATTGAAGCGCGGCAAAATCGCGCTGCGCTTGAAAGACGGGCGGGTGGTCGCCGACGATTTGCCTTAGGCTCACGCCCTAAGCGCGACACGGCACGTTGCTCAGGCAGGTTCGTCTTGAAAATAGGGCTCGACGGTGCCCGTATATTTGATCGCTAGCTGTTTGCCCTTGCGATCCACAGTCTTGCCAACCGCAAGCCGTACCCAGCCCTCGCTGACGCAATATTCCTCAACGTTGGTCTTTTCCTGGCCCTTGAAGCGGACGCCGATACCCCGCTCAAGCAAGGCGGCGTCATAGTAAGGGCTGTCGGGATCGACGGAGAGGCGATCGGGCGGTGTGTCGGGCATGGGAGGCTTCTTAGTCAGCCCCACGGCCCTGCTCAAGCGCCTAACCGATCTTGACGTCCGACTTCAATCGTAAAGCCTGCGCAAGGTTATCCAGTCGGCGTGTTGCCGTCTCGGTCACCAAGTGCGCTACGCTCTTTTTCACGCCTAGAGTTAGCACGCCATCGCTGGCGCTTGGCGCGAAGTTGCTGAGTAAGGGCTCGCTGCGCCCAGAAAGATCGGCGCCCAGTCGAAGCGCTGCCCCCAGCGAGGCGGCTGCCGCTTGCTCGTCATCGTTGAGAAGCCGCAGATACGCATCCGCGTGCCGCGGCGGCGCCTTGGTGTAACGATGATGGATGGCCGCGGCGAGAAATGCGCGCTCCGCATGGCTAATAGCGGCGAGCGGCGCGCGTAGGATGAGATCGAACATGATCTCGACGCGTTGATCGGGATGTAGCGGGCCGCCAACGTCCGCGAGCCGCGCCGCAGCGCCGCGCAAGACCCGGTCGCGCTGCTCGGAAAACACTGGAGGCTGTGCCGCAAAGATCGGCTCGATCCAACGCTCAAGCGCTTGCCCAAACGCGCGCGTGCGCGGCGCGCGCCCAGCAAGGGCTTCGGCGGCGGCAATCAACGGATGGACGGAGAGCGCATCAGCGCTCATGCGTTCGATCAACACGCCTTCGCGCAACCCGAAGGAGGAGACGATGACACGATCAAAATTCGCCGTCTGCATCACGCGCTCAAGCACGACTGCCGCATAGGGCAGCGTTTCCGCGCGCTTCGCTGCCGCCTCTTCCAAACGCTCAAGCGAACGTTTGGATTGCTTGCGTACGAGATCGACGACCTTCAGCACTTCTGCGCGCGTCATTTGATGGTGATGCAACACGCCGATCGGATGGTTGGTGAGCGCGATATCGATGCGTCCGATCGCGCGCCACGCGCCGCCGACTGCGTAGAAATCACCACCGCGCTTGCCAAGAAGCTTGGTGCTCTTCAGCTCTGCATCGACCTCTTCGCTGATGCGAGCATAGTCGAAATCACCTTCGCGCGCGAGGGTCAGTGGGCCCAGTGGAAAGGTCTCGCCGCGGCCCGGCCCCTTTGGACTTACCTCAATCAATTCGAGACTAGCGCCCCCGAGATCACCGACGACACCGGTCGCGTCGGGTGCGCCGGCCATGACGCCAAGCGCTGACAAACGCGCTTCGTCCTCGCCGGAAAGAATACGCAGCTTAATGCCGCTTTCTTTTTCAATGCGATCGGCAAGAGCCTTGCCATCTTCGGCTTCGCGCACAGCAGCCGTGCCGACTGCGAATACGTCGCTGATCTTCAGTGCATCGATAAGTGTTGCGAACCGGCGGAGCGCGCGTATCGCTGTCTCAGCGCCGTCTTTCGACAACATCCCGGTGCTATTGAGGTCGCGCCCGAGGCCGGCCATCACCTTTTCGTTCAGGATGGGCGTCATCGCGCGCCCATCGATGCGGTACACCACCATCCGCACAGAGTTGGAACCGACGTCGATGACAGCGGCTTCCTGCCCGTCGCGGAGCGTGCGCGCCATCAGCGCGCACCTTCGCTAGTAGCCGCGTGCGCCGATGTGGTCGAAGGCGGCCGGCGCATTGCCTTTGCCCGCACGTCCACGGCCCGAGAGGCTCGGGTTGCGCATGAAGTAATTGTGCGCGGAGAACGGCTCGTCGGGCAGTTTGGAGACATCAACGCGTTTAAAGCCCCCGTCCGGATCCATGTACCAGGATTGCGCCTCGTCGTTGAGGTTCGCGACCATGATTTGGTCGAGTACTTGCTGGTGAACCGTGGGGTTTTCAACCGGGCACATGACCTCGACCCGGCGTTCGAGGTTCCGAGGCATCCAATCCGCCGACGAAATGAAGACTTTCGCGTCCGGATTGGGGAGTTTGCGACCGGCTCCGAAGCAAACAATGCGGGAATGTTCCAAAAAGCGCCCGACGATCGATTTGACGCGAATATTCTCCGAAAGCCCCGGCACGCCAGGTCGCAGGCAACAAATGCCGCGAACGATCAGCTCGATTTTCACGCCAGCTTGGGAAGCGCGATAAAGCGCATCAATGATTTCGGGATGCACAAGCGCATTGAGCTTGGCCCAGATGGCCCCGTCGCGGCCGGCCTTAACGTGCGCGATCTCATCTTCGATCAGCTGCAACAGCGTCGATTTCACCGTCAGCGGCGACATCGCAATCTTTTCGAGTTCGCGCGGGCGTGAGTAGCCAGTGACAAAATTGAACAGGCGCCCCGCGTCGCGGCCAAGCGCAGGATCGCAGGTGAACAGCGAGAGGTCGGTGTAAACGCGGGCGGTGATCGGGTGATAATTGCCCGTGCCGAAGTGCGTATAGGTGCGCAGGCCTTCCGCTTCGCGGCGGATCACAAGGCTCACCTTGGCGTGGGTTTTGTAGTCGATGAAGCCATAGACAACGGAGCAACCCGCGCGCTCAAGCGTTTGCGCCAGCTTCAAGTTCGCTTCTTCGTCAAAGCGCGCCTTGAGTTCGATCAACGCGGTGACGTTCTTGCCCGATTCAGCCGCGGACACGAGCGCGGCCACGATCGGTGAATCTTTCGACGTCCGATAGAGCGTCTGCTTGATTGCCACCACCGCTGGATCGCCCGCGGCCTGACGAATGAACGCCACCACGGAATCAAACGATTCAAACGGGTGATGGACGAGAATGTCTTTAGCCCGAATGGCGGCGAAACTGTCGCCGCCGAAGTCCGTGATCCGGTCGGGCGAACGCGGTTCGTAGCGCGTAAACTTGAGATCCGGACGATCTTCGTTCACCAGGCTTGAAAGCTGTGCGAGGCCCAACATGCCTTGCACGACAATCACGTCGCGCACGTCAGCTTCCAACTCTCGCACAATAAACGCGCGGAGGTCCTCCGCCATCGAGTCTTCGACGGTCAAACGAACGATATCGCCAAGACGGCGTTCTTTCAGGCGCGTTTGGAACTCGCGCACGAGGTCTTCGGACTCTTCTTGGATTTCGATGTCGCTGTCGCGCACCACCAAGAACGAGCCGTGCGCTTCGCAGACGTAACCCGGAAACAGCTCGTCCAGGAAAAGCGGGATCACGTTCTCCAGCGTCACGAAGCGGCGCTGAGGGCGTTCGCCTGGCGCAAGTTCGGTTTGCGGATGCGCGAGTGTGACGTCGACAAAACGCGCCACTTGGCTCGGCACCGGGATAAGCGCGTTGAGCGGTCGATCGTCACCTTTGCGCTTTAGGCGCAGCGCGATCGCAAACCCCAGATTGGGAATGAATGGGAACGGGTGCGCCGGATCGACGGCTAGCGGCGTCAGCAGAGGAAATACTTCCGCCATAAATAGCGGCTTCAGGAAATCGCGTTCCTGCTCAGTCAGTTCACCAGGATCGAGCACACTAATGCCAACGTCGCGCAACTTTCCTTGCAGGAACCGCCAACGTTCTTGCTGACGATCAATCAACACGCCGGCGGCGGCATGAAGTTTGGTCAGCTGCTCGGCCGGTGTCAGTCCATCCTGACTGAGGATGGTCGCGCCCGACTTTAGTTGCTCATGCAGGCCCGCGACGCGGACCATGTAGAACTCGTCAAGGTTCGAGGCGGAAATCGACAAGAACCGCAGCTGCTCCAGAAGCGGATGGCGATCGTTCTCGGCTTCTTCCAGCACGCGCGTGTTGAACGCGAGCCACGAAAGCTCACGATTGATGAAGCGTTGCGGGCTGGTCATCAGCCCCGATGCGTCATCCTTTGCCGAGCGCGTTTTCTTACGCGTCTTCGCCATGCGTTAACCGTCTCCACCCCAACCCGCCTGCACTCTGGCCAAAGCGCGTTTTGCGCCCGCCAAGCCAACAGGTTTCGCGCCTTTGACTAGCTCGGCGTCCAACGCGGACGCCCAAGCCCGCGCCGCCGCGAAAGTTCGCGGCAGCCGGCGCACCACATACCGAGCGGCATCATCGCTCAATTGGATGAATTG
>Ga0209023_10005240_pt1 | contig 14267 bp, 19 predicted proteins | sample LakOneMetagenome_FD_187468 | JGI IMG/M metagenome (GOLD analysis project Ga0209023, IMG submission 187468) | Freshwater and sediment microbial communities from Lake Erie, Canada (SPAdes) (version 2) | ecosystem: Environmental > Aquatic > Freshwater > Lentic | place: Lake Erie, Canada...
AGTAAATGTGCAGCCTTCGTCTTGCGTGGTTAGCACGTATGCTGTACCACCGTTAATTGTGTGTTTAGCCTGTAATTCGTAGGTGCCTCCTACTTTATACCTATCAGCACTTGCTGGGTTTACCTCTGTTATTATCCATTTAGTGCCATCGCTGTTTGGCTTAATTGTTGCACCATATTTTTCCGTAGAGAGCGTATAACCAGAAGCCTTATAGCTAATAAGGTCTACAGTTCCTTGTAGGTCCTGGGCTGGATTAGCATAAGGGGCTGTAACAACATGAAATGATATTCTTGATGTATCACTAATTGCTTCCGACTTCAATGTACCCCATTCCTTAGGGTACCCAAAACGGAAGCCAATTGAGTCGCTCTTATACTCTTGGTAGCCTGCCGGGAGGTTATTAAACACGGGAGCTGCTGTACTTGCCGCTGGTGCTGTGGTTGTCTTTGTGGTGACGGTCGTTGTCGAGGGAGGTGCTTTCTTCTGATTCTTATAGAATAAGAAGCCAATCGCACCAAGTGCGGCTACAAGGGCAAGTATTAATATAAGTTCAACAGCACTAAAACCAGATTGATTATTTTTGAGTTTATTCATATAAGTTAAGCATAAGCTCAGCATCAGTTTTTAGCAACAAAAAAGCACCCTGTTACAAAATGCTTATGCTTGGTGGGGGTGGTTGGAATAAGCCCGCGGCTTGCGCCTACGCCGCTTACTCGAAGCGAGCTTCTGCGTGAGCGGCTTGTCTTCGAACCATTTGCTTCGCAAATCTGGTTCGCTCCCAACAACCCATAAGCAAATAAAAACCATCCAAAAAGGATGGTCTTAATTTGCTGGTGGGGGTGGTTGGAATCGAACCAACTACCAAGTGGTTATGAGCCGCCTGCTCTAACCGATGAGCTACACCCCCAGGTTGGCGCAGAGCGCTAACAGGGTGAGTATAGCAGATTTGGGGCAAACCGAGGTAAAATTGTATAATACAAAGTGCTCATGCTCGAAAAAATAAAAAACTACCCAAACTATCCTGATTTACGACGCTTGCAAGATGTTCGCGTTCTTGGATTGGTGGTGTTTGTTGGTATCGCTATCTTGGTCAGCTGGACAACCGTCTCGGCTATTCAAACTAATTATAGTTTGCAAAAGCAAATTTCTGCTCTGCAACAGCAGAATCAGGTGTTAGAGCTGCGCAATAACAACCAGAAGTTGGCTAACCAGTACTACAATACTAACCAGTTTTTGGAGCTGGCTGCCCGGCGTCAGTTTGGCAAGGCAGCACCAAATGAAAAATTATTACTTGTACCGAAAACTGTGGCGTTGGCGCATACTATTGATACAAAGTCGATAATGGATAAAACGACAGCGAGCGCTTCACCGGCATCAACCTATCAGCGAAACTTCCAGGCTTGGATGGATTTTTTCCAACATCGACTAAATGACAATTAAGGAGCCCACATGAATAACATTGATGATTACGTCTACCGCCTACTGGTTACTTTCACCATCCTACTAGTAACAACGGGTACAATTGTTTATCACTTTATTGAAAAGTGGAGCTTTATAGATGCCTTTTACTTTTGCATCGTCACACTGGCAACGGTTGGCTATGGTGATCTGGTACCGAAGACGGATTTTGGTAAACTGTTCACCACGGTCTATATTGTCATCGGCATCGCTATCCTGGGTGCTTTCATTAACGCCTTCACCAAGAAGCGGGGGTTGAAGATGCGCGCCAAGGCTGAGGTCAAGCAAGCTGATAAGCATAAGCAATAATAGTATTTCCTTGACATAAGCGCTACTAAGCGAGATGATTTAAATATCAACTAAGGAGGGATACTATGGTCGCACCAAAAAATACACCAACCGGGTGGGTTGGCTGGGTTTACTTTGCCGGAATTCTTTTGCTCGTACGCTCCGTACTGCAGGGTTTCTTTGGCATCGTGGCTCTGACACACAGCACATTCTATGTGGTCAGCCCGCGTCAACTCGCCGTCTACAACTTTACCGCTTGGGGCTGGATTCACCTAGCTATGGCTTTAGTCTTGCTGGTTGCCGGTTTCTCGGTCCTGTCAGGTCACCTGTTCGGCCGCGTGGTCGCTATGATCGTGATTGGTCTGTCACTCGTTGCTAACCTGATCTTTTTGCCAGCCTACCCAGTCTGGTCAATCGCCGCTGTCGTCATTGACGCACTGATCTTGTACGCACTGGTTGTCCACGGCAACGAAGTCGAAGCCTAAATAGTCTCGACCCATACAAAAAACCGGCCGGTAGAATGAACGGTCGGTTTTTTATTTATTCGAATTTTGTTGGGATATTGTAGAGCTTGGTGGCGGTGGCATCAGCCGCTGTGCCGGCGTATAGGACAACCCAGTCTTTACCGGAATACTTCAAGTAGTAAGTCTTAGATGGATCTTTGGCATTGGCTGCTGGGGCACAGACTGCCGTAACGGTAGCAAACTTCTTGTCAGCTGAGTACAGTACTTTCTTCTTGGCTGTTCCGGATGTTCCTTGCGTGTACACCAGAGCTTTAGCGGTTGTTGGGTCAACGGCAGCCTGGCAGTAATCAGTCGTTGCAGTAATAACAAGTTCATCAGTCGTCGGCGTGACAGTAACCTCTTTAGTCAGTTTGGCATTCTCAGCTTCCATCTCAGTCATATGAGCTTGTTGATCAGCAATTTGCTTTTGGAGCTCGCCTCGCTGGGTGATTAAGCGATCAACATGCTGGTGTTGCCAGTAGAACGTTCCGTAGCCAACGGCACTGAATAAGCCCAGGATCAACACAATTATCAAAAATACTTTCAGGCCTTTATGACTACCGGATTTTTTAATTTTGCCGGAAGCAACAGGGGGTTTCGGAGCATCTGGCTTAAAGGGATCTTCAGCAACTGGTGGTGGGGTGGGGTCAACCAATGGCGCCTGTGGGCCTGGTCCTCGAGGGGTGGGGGGTTTTAAATCCATGTCCATTTGTCTTTATTATTACCGAAGATACTAATAAACACAAGCGGAATCGATTTGGTAGCAGGGGCGAGATTTGAACTCGCGACCCCAGGCTTATGAGTCCTGTGCTCTAACCACTGAGCTACCCTGCCACGGATGATTCTGGTTTAAGGAACAGATGTGAATATACCATGTTTCGTCTCTGTTGACTAGGCCATTAGTGAATAAATGCTAGCCATCCATTGTCGTAGTTGATATAATGTAATCCCAGTATGATTGCTGGAAAAACCATCATAAATTTGTCGCCTAACGCCTCGTCTGAGGCGTTTTTATTATGTAAAAAGGAGGATTAAAGGCATGGCATTAATAGAACAGGCACGCGGGGGTGCAGTTGAGCAGCAGTTTGACGCAGAAATTCAAATGTGCCTAGAAATAGTATGGGCTGATGAGCGTTGCCAATGCCCCAATCCTAAAGATGATGAATTCTTTGATCCTTCCAAGGCAGATGCCGACCTAAGATGGTTGCAGCCACTACCAGCTGTGGACCCAGAGGGTGCCCAAGCGTTTAGTCATGCCCGCACTGCCTTTATAAAAGGTACCGCAACACCAGAGCAAATGGGCGTGATTGCGCATGTCGATAGGATCCAGGATATCTTTGGCCTACGAATCGAACGGGCTCGCCAACAAACCCAAATATAAAAGAACCCTTTCTGCAGAAGGGCTCTTTTATGAGTTTTGGTTAAGTTGTTTTACAAAGATGAGATTAATTCATCAAATTGTGAAACCGAATTGTCATTGGTCTGGACGAATTCGTAGGCGAGTTGGTTTTTCATTTGTTGATTATTCCTTTTATTTTTTATAGTTGGTTTTGTATTTGTTTGTCATTTTTGTTTCTTAATGACAAGTACTATTATACATGAAGTTGCTAATTTGTCAAGAATAATGTGCTCGATATGCTTGTAAACTGAGTTTGTATCTGTTACGATATAGCTTGCTCAATTCGTCGCGGGGTGGAGCAGTGGCAGCTCGCGTGGCTCATAACCACGAGGTCGCAGGTTCGAGTCCTGCCCCCGCTACCAAGAAAACAGACTCTTCGAAAGAAGGGTCTTTTTTCTTGGCCAATGGAGAAGACGAGAACCTGTAGGGCGAAGCCCAGGTTCGTTCGTAAGGAGCTAACGCAGGTGCTTGGCACCGAGTAAGCGACGCCATGTGCCGCATGCAGCCTCTGCCCCCGCTACCATAAGCACTTTGGCCTCTGTTATTCGTAGCAGAGGTTTTTTGTTGCCAAAAACTCTAAGATGTTATTTGGGTCGAGTCTAGTTTGGTGTTTGGTATGATAAGTAAATGAGTGAAACCACTAGACCCAACAAAATTCCCGCCTATACACTGATGACAGGCGAAATTTATGACCTGATTTATGCCGATAAAGACTATGAAGGTCAAGCAGTAAAGTTAACAGAACTTATAGACTCCAGTTGTGAATCTGGTGGCAATCGAGTATTAGAGGCCGCTTGCGGCACTGGTACGTACATGCAGCTCCTCAAACCACACTTCTCCGTGGATGGATTTGATTTATCTGCTGAGCAAGTTGACGCAGCAAAAATGCGGCTACCTGGTGCCCGCATTGAAAGGGCCGATATGCTAGATTTCGACATGGGCGGACAATACGATGCTGTACTTTGTCTTTTTAGTTCCATCGGATACTTGAAGACTAAGGCCAATCTTGATAAAGCTATGGCCAACATGGCAAAGCATACGTTACCTGGTGGCCTAGTAATCGTTGAGCCTTGGCTCAAGGCCGAAGACTTAAAACCTGGTCATACATCTATCGAGCAAGGCAAAAATGAACACCTCGCAGTCCAGAGAATGGGCAAGCTTACCAAGGAAGGCAATATTACTTCCCTAGCCATGCATCATATGATAGGTACTGATAGTGGAGTCGAGCACTTTGTCGAAACTCATGAATTAGCACTTTTTACTGACGACGAATTTACTGACGCATTCCGCAAAGCAGGGCTAAGTATCGAAATTGACCCTAAGGGACTAACAGGTCGTCGTCTTTGTATTGGCAAGAAGGCAAAGGCTTAGTTGTTTCCAGCGGCACAACTCTTCAAGAAGACTGTTCCAATTCGAATAGACTTGGGCTACCAAGCATAACCAGTATAGCCTCTTCGGAGGCCATTTTTATTGCCCTCGGTTCCTAAAAGTCTTATGCTTAAAATATTATGAAAAGAATCAATCAAGCTGGCCTTGGGCACCTTGTACTAATACTCGGAATTGTCATTGTTATTGTGATTGGTTTTGCTGGCTGGAAAGTCATAAGTAAACCCGCTGCCGATAATGATGATAAGGCGAAGTCATCTCAACCAAAACAGCAAGGGACTTCAGAAAAGGAAGCGGATATCAGTTTGCAAAACCTTGGGCTACTGAGCTTTGACAGCATTGATATCACCACCCAGGCTACCCGGGAATTTTCGACCAAAAATCTAAAGGGCTTTTATATATTTGGCGATAAACTAAGCGGCGGTCGTACTAATCCAAACTTCGAATACGCTTCTGTTAAGGCAGGTAGTAAAGTTGTTTCGTCCATTGATGGTGTGGTGGGGTTTATAAACCAACAGCAGGACAGTAAAGATTCGGAAGTCTTTATCCAGCCAAAAGAGGGGTCTGCGTGGACAATTGGCTATGATCACATAGCCAATGTTGCGGTCAAAAAAGGCGATGTAGTGAAGGCTGGTGACGTACTTGGGGAGCCAGCCGTGCAGAATAATGGCTTGTTGCGCTTTGAGATCCAAATTAACAAAGATGAGAATAGTATAACAACTCACTATTGTCCCACAACATTGCTTGCAAATAGCGTCAAAGAAAAGTGGCTTACCGACTTAACGGCGATGCAAAATCGTTGGGAGTCAGTCACCAAACTGGAGCTTTACGACTTAGCTTCACAGAATCCAGTCGGATGTACCACAAAAACGCTCACGCCAAAACAAGCAGAAGGCGGTTAAAGTTTATGAAAGCAATGTCTGGAACTGTATCCAGCTTGCTAGCTCCTTACCGAGCAGGTTCCAGTTCGATTAGCCTATAAGCTAAAGCGTTGCGGCCTGAGCAATCTTGATCAGCGCGGCCTGGGCGGTGGCATCGTTGAAGGTCAAAGCGGAGCTTGGTTGGCTTATTTCGAACGTGTAAATCTTGAGGTCTTGGTGGACTTTCAGTACGAAGTCACGAGTGTGCGTTAGACTAACGTCTTTGGCGAGGAAGGTAGCACTTTCGCCAACACCCGTTACGGCTGCACCTGTTTCGGTAACGTATTTCTGGGAATTATCCATGTTGGCTTGGTTGGCGTAGGTGCCGCGGTCGATCATGAAGCTGTTTTCGGCAGTTGCGCCGGCTACGAATGGGTAGACACAGGTCTGCGCTTTGTCGCCACCAGGAACGTCTACAACACCGGTGTCGCTCGGGCCGGTCATGTTATCGGCTGCGCTGCCTAGCAACGATTTGATAGTTGCTTTTGATACGCCAAAACAGCTATTTGCTTCGGTGGCTGGCGTAGCGGCGGTTTGTGTGGTGCTCTTAGCCGGCGTAGTGGATGTATTGCGGCGGCTTATAAACATAAACCCAGCGCCGGCAATTACTCCAATGACTACCAATACAATTATGATTTCAATCGCTGTAAAGCCTGATTGATCGGAACGAATTCTTTTAATGTTGTTCATTTTCTGGTGCCTTTATTTATATGGGATAAGTATATGGTCTTTTTAACCATAATGCTAATGGTAATTGCATCAAGTCAGTCCGAGTTTGACAGATTATTCTATAGCGCCTATTCTTCAGTTAAGAACAACAAAATAAAAAGAGAAAAAAATGGCAAAAAAAGCACCTAAAAATCGATTGTTATCAAAGTTTTCGAGTGTCCGGAAAAACCCAAAGCTCGTTATCGGCGGACTTATTATATTAGTACTTATCATTGGTTTGGCAGTGTTGCTGAGTACCCGGAATAACACCCCAAGCAGGACGAGCTCTGCCAGTGAACTAGCCAAATCCCCAATTAACACCAAGAATACTAAAGAGGCTGCCGCTAGCGCGCCGACGGGAACCTCTACGGGTACGCCAGCTACATCCAGTACCAGTAACTCAACCGCTGCCTCATCGGCTACCAGCAAGGCTGCTCCGGCAACAACTGGGTCTAACGCTGGCTCGTCAGCCTCGTCATCTGGGGGTAACAGTACGCCAGCTTCCAACCCAGCCGGTGTCCCCTTCGCGATAGATGGTCCACCATATGGCCAAGTTGATCCCGATACTGCCGATGTTGGCTGTAATCAGTCGCACCAGTTTGTTTTCACGGCATCCATCACCGCTACTGCAGCTGGAACAGCAACCTATCACTGGGAATTTAGTGACGGCGGCTCAACCGCACCACAGTCGCTTGTCTTTAGTGGAGCAGGTACTCGACAGGTCAACACTAACTGGACGCTTTCAAGTGGCAGCACGCCTGGAATGTATCAAGTCTCTGGTTGGGCAAAAGCCGTTATTACCGCACCAACAGAGACTGCCACCAAAGCCAGTGACGCTGGCTTTACCATGTATGTGAGCTGTTAGTAAAAAGTGAAACTAAACTGGAGAGCAGATGAAAAAAGAATTTACACCAGAAGAAGCTCAAGAGATTGGCGAACAGATCGGGATTGATTTTACGAAGATTGATCTGGAGCAGTTCCGGATGGGGTTGTCTGTTGAGCTTGAGCACGGCTCGCATTTTGGCGAAGATACCAATGTCACCAAAGATGACCCACAGTTTACGGGCAGAATTGCCTGGGCGCACCTCAAAGAAATCCCAGACTACTACACCAGGCTAGCTAAGATGGAAGCCGAAGCCGAGAGCTAAGCTCATAAACTCGTTTTGGTGTATTCCTCAAGTTTGGTAACATCAGGTACCAGAATGTGTTTGTAGCTGCGGATGATTAATTTTTGATCGGCCAGTTTTTTGAGTTGGCGGCTGACAGTCTCTCGAGATAGTCCGGCCCTGGCACCCAGCTCCTTTTCGGTTAAGTCGACTTGTATGCCGTCCGGGTGTGGTTTGCCAAAGCGACGACAAGCCACGATGAGCTCAAAAACAGTTCGTGATTGTGCCGAGCCTCCCATGAGCAGAACCATCCGGCGCTGCATGCCATTGGTGCCAGAGTATAATCTTGCCAACAAGTTTAACGCAACATCCGGGTTATTCTGTATGAAAGCAACTGCTTGTGCGGCGGGCGCCACCCGCACAGAAATACTCGTTTTTGCTTCAAAGAAGTATTCATTGGGTATTTTTGTGATAGCCCAGGACATCGGGAAGAACGCGGGTGGCTTGAAGGCATTTACATCCACCTCGTCACCGCTGCTGATAATGTCGTACTGGCGTACCTCGCCCTTGACGAGATAAATTATGCCCGGCGGGTCTTCACCGGCGTAGACAAGAATCTGACCCTTTTTAAAATTTTTAAGTGGGTAAGAGGCAAAGAAATGTTCAATTTTCCCTGAGATTCGTTCGTCCATGGTCGCTCCATCTATAACTATACCCCGCCGTTAGACAAGAAGCCACGTAGCGTTACTGTGAGTTGCATCACACAAATTGCTTGCACGATACCACAGATTTACAATGAGAATCAGCAGTAAATATAACCGGAGAAATCAAATGACAAAAGAAAGCAAAATGACAGCAGGCAGTAAGGTCGCGAAAACCGGCGGGGCTGGAGGCTTCTGGTTCCTTGGTTTTGTCGGCGCGCTCGCGTACTACCTACACTATCATTCGGGGACATTCTGGCTGGTGGTATTAGCCATAATTAAGGCAACTTTTTGGCCAACGATCGTAGTGTTTTACCTCCTCAAGTCCCTCAGATTATAAATCTGGTTCTCGGAAGGTAGTGTAGTATTAGGTATAAGCATAAACAGTAAGGAAAAAAATGTCCGCAAAAACAGAACGCAAAGCAATCGATAAAGTATTCATATTATTAGGTTTGGCCGTAACCGTGATGCTACTGGTTGCCGGAAGTTTGGCTTGGTATGGCTATAAATTTGCCACTAATAACGTGCGGACCGAACTAGCCGCTCAAAAAGTTTACTTCCCAGCCAAGGGTAGCCAGGGTTTTGATGCAGCTGAATTCCCTGATTTACAAAAGTATGCCGGCCAACAGGTTGATGATGGCATTAAGGCCAAAGCCTATGCCAATGGCTTTATTGGACGCCATCTCGAAAAAGTCGCTGGCGGTAAGACCTACTCCGAAGTCAGTGCCGAAGCCATGAAGGATCCAACCAACCAGAAATTAGCTGCCCAGAAGCAAACACTGTTCCAAGGTGAGACTTTACGGGGTCTATTACTCGGCGACGGTTATGCCTACTGGATGTTTGGGATGATGGCTTTGTATGCCTCAATCGCTGCCTTCGCCGGAGCGGCTGTTATGGGCCTTTTAGTATTACTGGGCGTGCGGCACCTCTCACGACTAAAATAGCAGCACACGTAATAACTGCACAAAGCGCTATACTGTGGATATGACTAAATCTGACGAACATACCCAAAGAATTGCTACTGAACTAAAAGCCGCCGGCGCCAGTAGCTACGGCGCCATCAAGTTTGCCAGCCGGTATTTGCCAACGGTAATCCACCCTGATGAACATGTTATGGCCGCCGTCTACGGTCGCTATGATGAGGGAGGCGGTTTACTGAGCTTATCGGCTGGCATGCTAGTTGCCACCGAAAAGCGGGTTATCTTCCTTGACCACAAACCCGGATTCACTTCCATGGATGAAATTACCTACGACGTCGTGTCGGGCGTTAAGAAGGTCTCGAGCACCTTGGCTTCGACGCTTACGCTGCACACGCGAGTTGGGGACTATGTCATTCGCTTTGCTAACGCCAGTGGTTCGGATAAGTTTATACACTACATTGAAACACGTCGGGTGGAAATTAGTGAGCATCCTGACGAGACGATACCGAAACCAACACCCGCCAGCAAGGTAAGCCCGGTTGATGCTGTTGAAAAGGAGGCCTTTGAATTCCTGCGAAAGCACGAAGTTGCTGTACTCTCAACGATTAATCGGACTGGAAATTTGCATGGTGCCACAATTTACTACTTTGTTGATGATGGCAATCGAATTTGCATCGCCACCAAAAGCAGCACCCAGAAGGCCCGAGACATCTTTACCAACCAGCAAGTTGCTTTGACTGCCTACGACGCAGATACTATCGAAACCGTGCAGCTACAAGGCTTTGCCCAAATCGTTACAGACGCAGCCGAGAAGCAAAAGATACTCAAAGAAATAGTTAAACCCCGCGACTATAAAGGCAAAATGCTTCTACCGCCGGTAACGACTATTCACGAAGAGAGTTATGTGGCATTGCGTATCATTCCAACTAACGCCCGATATATAGACTATAAAAAGCGCCTGGAGGGCTGACAGGAAACAACTCACTGGACTACTAAACCTTAAAGGCAAGAATGCTACCAAGGGATTTTTTCTGGTATCATGAAGGTAATGCGTAAGCTGTTTAATGTATCACAACCGACACCCCTGATGATCATTGCCTTTTTTGCCTTTTTGGTTGTCGCAAGGCTTTATCATGGTCATGGCCTGAGTGATTCATCGAAGATTTTGCTTACGGTTACCTCATTTGTGTTCGGTTTTTATATTAATAATCTGATAACCCAAAGCCGGAGTCGACACGCCAAGATTGTTGAAGGGTTGCGGGAAGAAGGTGGTCACATAAAGGCAATTTACTTTATGGTCCACAGCGTTTTCAATAAAGAAGCTGAGGCGGAGTTAGCGGTCATCGACGAATATCTCATGACGTGCATGGACTACAAGAGCGTAGATTACGCGAAGAGTGCTCCAGCTTTCCGCAAACTCTTCGAACATACAATGAAAATTGAACCAAAGTCAGGCGATGCGCAGCAGGGCATGACTTACAGCCACTTAGTCCGTCTGGTTGATGAGATATCAAAAGCCAGAACCAGGATTGAGGCAACGGTAAAAGAGCGGGTATCGGCTTTTGAGTGGATGACTGTCGCGATTCTTCTGCTACTGGTTATTTATTTTGTTTTTTCTCTCAATAGTGGTGGCTGGGTTTCGGCAGTCATTACAAGCTTTATCGCTACTGCCTTGCTCATGCTGATTATTATCCTGAATAGTCTTGATTCCCTGGAGTGGAAAGAAGATAAGTGGTTCTGGGTGCCGATAGAAGAACTCTTTATCGGTCTTGATCTACTTCCGTATTACCCAAGGATATTGGTAGATACTGGTAGGCTCAAGCTAGCAGAAGGCAAATCAGTTCGACTCGCCGACTATCCACATCCCTACCCTGATATCAGTGACAGAAAAGTTAACATTCATACAGAGGGTTAAGGTCCTCGGCTTTGCCGTGTAGGAACGTCGGGTTCATCCCCAATATTTCCTCCAAAAAGCTTGATTCTTTGGGGGCATCGTTCAGGATAAATATAGGTTTTTTGAGGTGGAAGGCCAGAGCCATTTCCATCAAGACGTTGCCGCCAATGTAATTTTCAACACCGTGCTTTTCTTCATTGACCACCAAAATGGCATCGGCTCTTTCGACTTCGTCAAAGTGGCCGCGCATCAGGGCAGCTTTTTTGTCGTAGTCTTTAGAATCTTCGAACCAGGTTTTGTAATGGCTAACGTCGTAGTCCCCGGTTCGTTCCATTTCTAAGGCGTTTGAGGGGACGAGAACGGTATAGCCAAGTTTCTCCAAGTTCTTCTTGATATCAATGACTTGTTTGTAGAAGTTGGCGCTAGAGCAGACGGTGATTGTTTTCATGGCTTCAGTATAGGCTATTTGCGGATAGTCAGAAATAAATCCTTAAAGGCTAGTTTGTAACTAATTTTTTGACGCTTCAGTTCGTCAACCCACACCACGGCTCCAATGAACCAACCAGCCGCTACCAATAAGGCCAGCGACACTAAAAGGGGTGTGTGGGACGAGTTAGCAAGTTGAGTATCCCAAACAAGAAGAATGATATAGAGGCCGGTAACACCCCACCAGATAGTTGCCCACACTCCAACCCACCAGCGTTTGGTATATGGTTTTGCTTTTGGTAACTTTTGCATATTTTAAGCATAACAAAAATAAACAACTGATGAAGTGTAAGATAAGTCATACAATTATCGAGCTAATAGTGGTACTTTAAAGCTATAAACTAAGGAGGCTATCATGGCTGAATATAAACAAACTGTTACCAAGGCTGAGCAAGAAGGGGTTACTGAGGACGGCGGTCAGGTTGTCAGTCAAACAAAACGCGTTCAGACCGAAACTACGCCAGATAGTCGAGTTTTGGTCACTAACGTCGTCTGGTTCTTGGTGGGCTTCATTGAGATTATTCTCGGTATACGCTTTGCACTAAAGCTTTTGGGCGCCAATCCGGAAGCGGGGTTTGTCAGCTTCATATACACCGTCAGCGGCTTTCTATCGGCACCGTTTGATAATATTTTTGGCGTTCGCGCAGCCGCTACCCAACGAGGCGTGCTGGTCTTTGAACCCTCAATTTTAGTGGCGATGCTGGTCTATCTGTTAATTGGTTGGGGAATCATTAAACTCCTTAACCTCAATCGTCCTAAGTCAGTCTAGTCTTGGCTCTACTGCTCTTGCTGAAGGGCATCACGGGTTCGCCAAAAAGCTGGCTTTGGTTGATATTGTTTGTCGAACATTAATGGGCGTGGTTCTTTAAGCCCAAAGTAGTTGTACCAGGTCTCTTTGTCGGTGATGCCAAGGTAGGCAAAGCTATTGCAGCCCTTCGTTTCAATACAGGCTCGCATCATCTCATAATATATATCACCCTCAATTTGATCTTTTTGAGCAGTGTCAGCCTTAACGTCATTCATGTTGACATCAAATTCGGTTACGTAGACTCCAATACCCAGATCGGCAAAGCGTTTCATGTTAGTTTTAACTTCATCTTTCGTTGGTGGGTGAGTCCCATCAATGTGCATTTGCATTCCAATGCCATCAATTGGCACTCCACGCGCTAGGGCATCTTTGATATAGGCATACATTGTATCGGATGTAGTGTTGATCGCCTCATTATTAAAATCGTTCAAAATTAGCTTTGAGGAAGGATCAGCCTGACGGGCCCAAATAAAGGACTGGTCTATATAACTTTGGTCACCAATGTGGTCACCCCACCAGTCGCGTAAGCCGTAATAATGTTCCCCTCGGGTGAAAGCCTCATTAACGACGGTCCACTCTTTAATCCTGCCCTTATAGCGTCCCCCGACGGTGCTAATGTGATCGTGTAGAATATCAAGTAATTGCTGTTTATTGTAGTTACCTTTCTTGAGCCAGTCTGGTAACCACTTTTCTTCGCCCCAAACATAATGATGGGCTTGAACGGGCATTTTGTGATTGGCTGCAAAATTCACTACTTGGTCCATTTGCTTGAAATTGTAGGTTGTCGGGCTGGGGCGAAGGCCGCCATCGGTGAAATACCAGTTCGGCGTATTATCGGCCAGGGCAAAGTCAAACTGTGAGGTCAATATGTCGGTGTAGGGTTTTTCGTTAAGATAGCTCGTCATGGCAAAGTTACCAACAGCAATCTGTTTTTTGGCTGCCAGCTCTTTTAGTGCTGGTTGTGGCAATTCTGGTGTGCGGGGGCGGGAATCGTAGTAACGAATCCCCCAAATAGTAAAGCCAATTAAAAGCCCAAAAATGCCAAGAGGTAGCAGGTGGAGGAGTTGGGACTTGTTCGGAATTCGCATCAGTACTACGTATTGTAGCTGTAAAGTGTTGAATTTACTGTGAGATATCTTATAGGAATGATTTATACTAGAGACATAAGAGGGTTCCATGGTATTTCAAAAAGTTAACTCAGCTGATGCAGTAACAGGTTATTTGACGAGCATTCTCGAAGAAAAATTAGCTGGCGGACAACAGGTTTTGTGGCTTATTCCGGGGGGGTCAGCCATTGAGGTAGCTGCCGCCGTTTCTCAACGGCTGCAAGACATAGATTTGTCAAAACTGACAGTAACACTGACGGATGAACGGTATGGGCCGGTCGGCCACCACGACTCTAATTGGCTCCAACTGGCACAAGCTGGCTTGAGTCTACCGGGGGCGCGATTGGTGCCAGTTCTACACGGTCATTCTGTAGAGGATACAACTGCTGAGTTCGCCCGCCACCTTCAAGAATACTGCCAAGGAGCAGCTTACTGCCTGGGCTTTTTTGGTATGGGCGCCGATGGACATACCGCCGGAATTTTACCTGATAGCCCAGCAGTTTTAGCTACAGAGTGGGCGGCCAGTTACCAGGGGCCTGATTTCATGCGGATAACCATGACGCCACCGGCGATTGCAGCGCTGG
>Ga0209023_10005241_pt1 | contig 14265 bp, 13 predicted proteins | sample LakOneMetagenome_FD_187468 | JGI IMG/M metagenome (GOLD analysis project Ga0209023, IMG submission 187468) | Freshwater and sediment microbial communities from Lake Erie, Canada (SPAdes) (version 2) | ecosystem: Environmental > Aquatic > Freshwater > Lentic | place: Lake Erie, Canada...
CTTCGGCGTGCACCATCAGCGGCTCTGTGCCGTCACCGTCGAGGTATCGCTGCCTGGCATCGACGCGACCGGACCGGCTCACGAGGACCAGCCGCGCCGCGGGAGCCTGGCCCCGTTCGGAACGGAGCGCCTGCGCCGCATCGACGGCCTGCGGACGCCGATAGTGCTCCGCCCGAGCGGTTCCGGCACCGACCAGGACGACGTCGGCGAGTCCGCGAAGGCACCGGAAGACGATCTTGTCGCCAGCGGTTCCGAGCCCGCCGGAGCGTCCGTCGACCGCGTACGCGCCGTCGATGCTGGCAACCATGTTCGCCATGATCCAAGGCCGACCAGCGGGTGCCGGGCGGTCGTCGTCGGCCAGTGCGTTCATCGCCGCCGACATGTCGGCGATGGGCCTGAGAACCGGCAGGAGCTGGCGCACGGCGTCGACCCTAACGCCAGGTCGTCCACCCGTCGTGGTCGCTGGGATGGCTCGGCCGACGCTGCGGCGGGACTCGACAGTGTTCACAAGCGGAGTCGGTTCGGTCATCGGTCACCACCTGACGGAGGGGCGATCGGACCCAACCTGTGGGAAACATCAGAGAAATCCACATGTTGTTCCCCTTTCGACCCACAGGGCACCGTTCGTAGAGTCGCTTCCTGCGGGCCGTGACGTGGACGGCCGGAATGGTGGCTGACGCCCGTCCCGACCCGTCGGGAAGGGCGACTCCTGGGGGTCTGGGCACCTCACGACCTCGGTCGGCGAGTGGTCCTGTCCGTCCTCCGCCCTGCCGTCCGCGTTCGGCTCCGCTCTGTCGACATCAGCTCATCGCAAGGGTTCGCCCCTGATCCGCCGGGCGGGTCTTTACGGTGTCACACCCCCGAGGCAACATCGGGTCAGCCGATCGACGGAGGCGTCGCGACACGACAGGGTCGTGGAGTGCTCACCTCGTGGCTGACTGAACTTGCACAACGACCCCAACCGCATCCATCCCAGTTCTGAACCGATTCCCCCCGATCACATGGAGCGCCTCGTGAGCATCACGCCACCCGATACGACGATTCGACTTGGTCGGCGGTTCTCCACCGCCGGGCGCTCGCCGTACGACGACGTCGTCTGGGAGCATCGCGATGCCCGCCTCACCGACTTCCGGACCGGATCGGTCGCGTTCGAGCAGACCGGGGTGGAGTTCCCGTCGGACTGGTCGGTCACGGCCTCGAACATCGTCACCCAGAAGTACTTCCGAGGGCAGTTGGGCACCGAACGCAGAGAGCGTTCCCTTCGCCAGGTCATCGACCGGGTCGTCGGCCGCATCGCGGAGTGGGGTGAGCGTGACGGCTACTTCGCCGACCCCGAAGAGGCGGACGTCTTCTCGAGTGAGCTGCGATGGTTGCTGTTGCACCAGCGGTTGTCGTTCAACTCGCCGGTGTGGTTCAACATCGGGACGCCGGGCGCTCGTCAGCAGGCTGCAGCATGTTTCATCCTCGACGTCGAGGATGACCTGGGCTCCATCCTGAACTGGTACGAGGAAGAGGGCGTCATCTTCAAGGGTGGTTCCGGCGCGGGAGCGAACCTCTCCAAGATCCGCTCGTCGAAGGAGCAGCTGAGCAGCGGCGGAACCCCGTCGGGTCCGGTCAGCTTCATGCGTGGTGCCGATGCATCCGCCGGCACGATCAAGAGCGGCGGCACGACGCGGCGTGCCGCCAAGATGGTCATCCTCGACGCCGATCACCCCGACGTGGCGGAGTTCATCTGGTGCAAGGCGATCGAGGAACGCAAGGCGCGGGTCCTCCGCGACGCGGGCTTCGACATGGACCTCGACGGCGCGGACTCGTTCTCGGTGCAGTACCAGAACGCCAACAACTCGGTCCGTCTCACCGACGAGTTCATGCAGGCAGCGCTGGACGGTCGTGACTGGGCGTTGCTGGCCCGCAGCACGGGCGACGTGGTGGACAAGGTCCCCGCTCGGCAGCTGCTGCGTGAGATCGCCGAGGCGTCGTGGGAGTGCGCTGATCCGGGCGTGCAGTTCGACACGACGATCAACCGCTGGAACACCACGCCCAACGCCGGCCGTATCGAGGCGAGCAACCCGTGCAGCGAGCACCTCCGGCTCGCCAACAGTGCCTGCAACCTGGCCAGCATCAACCTGCTGTCGTACCTCGCCGAGGACGGCACGTTCGACGCAGAAGGCTTCGAGCACACGGTGCGAGTCGTCGTGACGGCACAGGACATCCTCGTGGGCGCGTCGGAGTACCCCACGGACAAGATCGCCGCAGAGGCGAGGGCCGCCCGAGACATCGGCATCGGCTACACGAACCTGGGTGCTGCACTCATGGCGCTCGGCCTTCCGTATGACTCGGAGGATGGCCGGGCGTGGGCGGCCACGGTGACCGGGATGCTGACCGGTGCCGCTGCGGTGCGCTCGACCGAGCTCGCGGCCCGGATGGGTCCTGCACCGCTGTTCGCCGGTGATGCAGTGGCGTGGACCGACGTGTACCGGATGCACCTCGATGCTGCTCGGGCGGTCGACGCCGTCGAAGGTCAGCCCGACCTCAACCAGCACCTCGTGCGGCTGTGGTCCGATGCGCTCGATCGCATCGGCACCCACGGTGCTCGCAACGCAGAGCTCTCGGTCGCAGCTCCGACGGGGACGATCAGCTTCATGATGGGTGCCGACACGACCGGCATCGAGCCTGACCTGGGTCTGGTCAAGCACAAGAAGCTGGTCGGTGGCGGCTCGCTGCAGATCGTCAACCAGACGGTACCGCGGGCGCTGCGGCGTCTCGGCTACTCGCCCGATTCGATCGAGCGGATCGTCGCCTACATCGACGAGCACCACAGCGTCGTCGGTGCACCTGACCTCGATGCAGCGCACCTCCCGGTGTTCGCATGTGCCATGGGAGACAACACGATCTCCTACGGCGGGCACCTGAGGATGATGGCGGCGATCCAGCCGTTCTTCTCGGGTGCCATGTCCAAGACGGTCAACGTCCCAGAAGACACCACCGTCGACGACGTCGAGCAGCTGTTGATCGACGCGTGGCGTTCCGGCATCAAGTGCGTTGCGCTCTACCGAGACAACTGCAAGGTGGGTCAACCGCTGACGACAGGCAAGCAGTCCGCAGACGCGCAGGGCCAACCCACCGCCAGCACCGTCGAGCAGGCCGTGGTCCAGGTGGTCGAACACGTGGCACGCCCGGTGCGGGAGCGTCTGGCGCGAACGCGTTCATCGAAGACCTTCGAGTTCCGGGTCGCGGACTGCAAGGGGTTCGTGACGGTGGGCGAGTACGCCGATGGTCGCCCTGGTGAGCTGTTCATCCGGGTGTCCAAGCAGGGTTCGACCCTCGCCGGGATCATGGATGCATTCGCGATCTCCGTCAGCCACGGCCTGCAGTACGGGGTGCCGTTGCGGGCGTTCGTCGGTGCGCTCGTGGGCATGCGTTTCGAGCCGGCCGGCATGACCGACGACCCCGAAGTGCGCATCGCCAACTCCCTCGTCGACTACCTGTTCCGGCGTCTCGCTCTCGAGTACATCCCCTACGAGGAGCGGGTCGACCTGGGCATCCTTGGCGTCTCGGAACGTCTTCAGCCCACGTTGCCGGGTGTGGAAGAGGCGGCCACGCCCACCGTCCAGGGCGCCGACGCCCCGGCCGATCCCCCCACGCCAGCTGCCCATGCTGCTGGGACGCCGCCGGCACCAGAGGCCATCCGGCCCGCCGCCGAAGCCCCGCTGTGCATGACCTGCGGCGTGGCGATGACCCGGGCCGGATCGTGCTTCGTGTGCAGCGAGTGCGGCACCACGAGCGGTTGCAGTTGACCGGTCGCGGGATCTCCATCGGCAGCGAGATCGGATCTCGCCGGGTCAGCTCCGGTTCGTGTGGAGCGGCGCTGCGGGCCGGTAGGGTCCAAGGCGCATGAACATCGAGCAGTTCTACGACGCGGACCCTCGTCGCCGGCACTCCAAAGAGGAGCAGTTCGGCCGTGACTGGATGGCCGACGACGGCGTCCGCTGGGAGATCAACTGGGTCGTCGACACCGGCGAGGTCTACGCGATGCGCGAACCGATGGAGCCCGGCACCGTCGATCCCGTGGGCGACACGTGGGTGGCGGACATGCCGGTGGACCTCGTCACGGTCGACATCCTTGGCGTGGTGACCGACGAGGAGGCGCTGACCGCAGCGCTCGCTGGCTGGCAGGACCACAACGGCACCGAAGCCAGCCTTGCGTGGGTGACGTCACGCGTGGCCACTGTCGTTGCCCCGTCCGCCTGAGGCTCAGCAGTTGGCTCGCTGTCAGCAGGTGCCGCCGGCACCGAACGACTGCGTCCAGAAGATGGTGCCGCTCGAGCCGGTCGCCCGGCCGAACCCGACGTGCTCCGAGCCGCCCAGGATGTTCGCTCGGTGCCCGCTGGAGTTCATCCAGGACGTCATGACCTCGTTCACCGAACGCTGCCCGGCGGCGACGTTCTCTGCGAGCAGTCGCCACCCCCGGTAGCCGGCCGCCTCGGCGTTGGTCTTCAGGTCGGCGTGGAACATGCGGTTCTGGGCGGCCTGAGCGTTGGACTGGTTCTGCGCAGCCGTGGTGAGCGAGTTGCACAAGGCGAGTGGCGCCAGCCCGGCGGTGGCGCGCTGTGCGTTGAGGTTCGCGAGCATCTCCTGGCGCCAAGCGTCGGACGTCGGCGATCCCGGAACCGTCGAGGACGTTGGCGACGCCGTCGTCGGAGGCGAGACCGGTGCGGCTCCGCACGCGGTGAGGGCCGCAGCGAGGGCGCAGATGGCACCGACCGCGAGGGTCCTGGTTCGGTTCGACGTTGTGTTCACCGCTGCGTCCTTCTGATCGTCGGCGAGGGTCACGACGAGGCCGGGCCTTCGTGCAACGCTCGACCTGGGTCGTTCGGCCTACTGAGGTTGTTCGACAGATGGGCCGTTGGACTTGAGCCCACCGAGCCGCTCGAGGTGCGCCCGGTGGCGTGCAACACGATCCGTCGCAACGTGGCGGGTGCACGTCGGGCAGATCGCCGGGTCGCCGCGTTCGGCGCGTTGTCGGCCAGAATGCGGAAGTGAACGACATCCCACCTGCGATCAGCGCTGGCTCCGACGAGTTGGCTTCCGGTCCCGCGCAGAGCAGCGAACCTGCAGCGGACGGGCCCTGGCCGCTGGATGCCGCGTTGGGAGCGGCGTCGATCGCGGCGAAGGTCGCTGGTGGAGTGGCCACAACGGTGGTGTCCGCAGCGCCGGTCCGTGCTGCCGGGGGCGTCGCCCGCTGGCTGGCTCAGCCACTGGTGCGCCAGGGCCATGCCGTACGCGAGTCGATCGCCACCGACGGCGTCCCGGCCATCAAGGACACGGTTCGGCGAGTTGCTCCGGCGATCATCGACGCCATCGACGTGGATGCCGTGATTTCGGCGGTCGACATCGGCGGGCTCATCGACCGGGTCGACATCGATGGGATCGTCGGCAGGGTTGACATCGGCGCCATCGTCGATCAGGTCGACATCGATCGAATCATCAGCCAGCTCGACCTGAACGCGCTGATTGGCAACGTCGATCTGAATGCTCTATTGACCAGCGTCGACCTGAACGCGCTCCTGAGCGACGTGGACCTCGACAGCCTGATCGGGGAGTTGGACATGAACGCTCTGCTTGACGGATTGGACCTCAACCAGGTCCTCGCCCAGATCGACATCAACGCGCTCGTGTCCGAGCTCGACCTGAACTCGGTGATGGACCGGATCGACGTCGACGGTCTCATCGCGAACACCGAGATGGGTGCGATCATCGTGCGTTCGACGGGCGGTGCGGCATCCGAGGCGCTCGATGCCGTGCGCAGCCAAGGTGTGAGCATCGACACCGTGGTGGCGCGCATCGCCAACCGGCTCCTGCGCCGGGACCTGGATTCGTTGCCCGCGGGACCGCCGCTGCTTGTCGATTCCCATCTGGCGCTGCCGGCAGCGCTACCCGTCGACATGGCCCCAGCCCATGATGCGGCCGACACGGCCCCCGCCCATGGTGCGGCCGCCGACAGCGCGTCCGACCCGACGACTGGCGAGGGACCCCGATGACACCGTCGAACCCCGCCGCACCGAACCCCGCCGCACCGAACCCCGCCGACTCGTCGGCGTTGACAGCCGGCCACGACCCGACGATTGCGATCACGCGGCAGGGCCACTACGCGGGCGCCGCCACTCGTCTGGCGGCGTTCGCGATCGACCAGACGGCGTTGACCGCTGCGTTCGCGGCCGGTTCGGCCGTGGTGGCATGGGCGCTTGCGCTCGTCACCTCGGACGAGATCAAGTGGAATCCCAACGCGGTGATCTCCGGCCTGGCGTACGTGTTCTGGTGGTTCCTGTACTTCGCATATCCGTGGGCGATGAGCGGCAAGACGATCGGGATGGCGCTGCTCGGCATCCGAGTGGTGCGCAGCGACGGAGCGTCTGCCAGCCCGGGCAACGCGGTGCGTCGGGCGCTTGCCTTGCCACTGTCGTTCCTGACGCTCGGCATCGGATTCGTCCCGATCATCATCGGACGTCACCGTCGGGCGCTGCACGACAAGCTGGCGAACACCGCCGTCGTGTACTCCTGGGACGCCCGCGGTGCCCGCTGGCGATTCCTCGCCCGCCAGCAGGAGAACGACCCCACCGTGCTGTGATGGGTCATCGGGACCGCATCGTGGTAGTCCGTTCTGCCTGCCCGTCGTTGCGGGACTGAGGCGGCGGACCGGGGTCATCGGTGAAACTCCCCAACGCATCGCTACGAGCGGCCACAGGATGGCCAAATCGGCTACAGACAAGGGCGGTCCGGGTGTGCACACTGCCGTCCATGGGTGCTTTCGAAGTCGTAGAGAACTTCAAGTCTGACATCGTCGAGATCGGCTATTCGGTCGCAGCGATAACCGGGGATCGCACGGGGTGTGATTGGGCCTACAGCGTGGGGCTGATGCAGACCTACGGTCACCCCGAACTGGTCATCGTCGGCGTGGATGCTCCGCTTGCCGGCGCGATCATCCAGGCGATGGCCGACAAGGTTGCGAGCGGGATCGACCTGCGTGACTGCGCCGAAGTCCAGATCGGACCGATGCGGTTGCGCTTCGCGGAGGTCGACGACCTCTTCTGCAGTCAGGGCGATTGGTTCAACCTGGGGCGAGAGGTCATGTCGCAGATGGGCCAGCGGTGGCCTGACACGTTGCAGATCGTGTGGGCAGACGCGGACGGCGTCTACCCGGAGCGATCCGACGACCCGGTGTGGTTCATGCGTCAGCCGCTCCTCGCAGGCTGAGCAGTCGAGTGCCAGGGCAGCACCACTTCGGGAATGCTGGACGCCGGATCGAGCGCCAACTCGGGTGCCGTTCCCGCCAACTCGGGACCGAACCCCGCAGCCGGCTAACGGCCGTGTGACAGGCTCGCCGGATGTCGATACCCCGACCGATGACGCCCGATGCGGTGCGCGCCGACGTGTTCGCCTCGCTCCGGCACTTCCACGACCTCGTCGCGTCGATGCCCTCCGAGGCGTGGAGCACACCGACCGAGTGCCCCGGCTGGGATGTCCACGACGTGGTGGCGCATGTGGTCACGTTCGAGTCGATGCTCGCCGGCGAGCCGACCCCGGAGGTGGACTTCGACGACTCCAACGTCCGCAACGACCTCGGTCGCATGAACGAGGCCTGGGTAGAGTCGGTGCGTTCCCTGCCGCACGACGAGCTGCTCGCACAGCTGTCGGCCGTGGTCGCTCGGCGTCAGGCGGAGCTCGACGCCATGACCCCGGCCGACTTCGATGAGGTCGGCTGGAGCCCGGTGGGACAGGTCCCCCGGTCGCGGTTCCTGCAGGTGCGGGTGATGGACGTCTGGTTCCACGAGCAGGACATCCGCGAGGCGATCGGTCGCCCGGGCGGACAGGACCGACTTCTGGTGGAACGAGTGCTGTCCGAGATCTTGAACATGATCGGCTACGTCGTCGTCAAGCGAGCGAAGGTGCCGGACGGGACGTCGGTGCGGTTCCAGGTGGAGGTTGGCGCTGATTCGGGCAACGACCGCGCTGGTGATGACCTCACGACCGATGCTGGTGAGGAGGCGGTGGGGCCAGTGATCATCGATGTCGTGGTCGATGCTGGACGGGCGACGGTCGTGGCCGAGCAGCTTGTCGACCCGACGGTGACCGTCGTTGCCGACGCTGCTGCATTCAGCCGCCTCGTCGGCGCTCGGCGTGACTCCGGCGAGCTGGTCGCGGCCGGCCGCGTGGAGATCGTCGGCGACGCAGCCCTCGGGAAACGGCTCGTCGCAGGTCTCGGCTACATGATCTGATCCCGCGCCAGGCCTGCAGCGGGGACGCTGATCCGGGTCAGGTGTCACGCCCGTACTGGTACCCGCTGCGTCGACCGGAAAACGAGGGAGTGGTATCATCGTCCGTTCGTCGGGACCGGCTCGCGCTGTTTTGGCGCCCGGACCGGATCCGCCCGACCAGCTCGTCCCCCTGACCCCGTGAGGACCCCGCAGTGGCATTTGACGTCGGCGATCGCGTTGTCTATCCGCATCATGGTGCGGCCGTGATCAAGAAGCGCGAGAAGCGCAAGATCAACGGCACCACCACCGAATACCTGGTGTTGGAGATGGCGCACGGTGAGCTGACGTTGTCGGTCCCCGTGGACAAGGCCGACGACGTCGGCATGCGTCCCCCGATCGGCAAGGAAGAGGTCGACGACCTCTTCGAGTTGCTCGGCAAGAAGGACGTCCGGGAGCCGGCGAACTGGAGCCGACGCTTCAAGAACCACCAGGAGAAGCTCAAGTCCGGCGACGTCTACCAGGTTGCCGAAGTCGTCCGGAACCTGGCGCTCCGCGACCAGGCGAAGGGCTTGTCGGCCGGCGAGAAGTCGATGTTCGTCAAGGCCCGCAGCGTCTTGGTCTCCGAGCTCAGCTTCGCCCTTGACGTCAGCGAGGACGACGCGTTGGACCAGGTCGAGCAGCAGCTCACCTGACGCTCGCCGTCGCAGATCGCTCCGGCGCACCTCGCGTGGGCTCCGACATCACCCAGCTGCGGGTCCTTCAGATCATCGGAACCACCGACGCGGATGAGGTCAACTGTTCCGCGCTCGATCTGCACCAGGGGCTGAGTCAACGCGGCGCGCAGGTCCGCACGCTCGCGCTCGCCCCGGGTCGCGCCGCCGGGCTGGGCACAGCGGTGCCGTCGATGGCACCGACGACGCGGTCGCTGTCGGCGCACACCCAGTTCCGCCGCGAGCAGCGGTGGGCCGATGTCGTGGTGCTCTTTGGCGCTGCACCCGCCGCTGCCGCCGGCATCACCTCGATCCGCAACGCCGTGCCGACCGTCATGGTGCTGGGCGATGACGCCGCACGCTGGCGCGACGCTCCGGTGCCGAGCCGTGCGATACGAGTGGTGTCGAGCGCCGCAGCCGTGGTCGTGGACACCGACGCGGACGCCGACATGGGTCCCCGACTCGGCCTCGACCCGGCGGTGCTGCGGGTCCTTCCCATCGGGGTCACGGTGGGAACGGTCGTGAGTCCCGCCCGTCGTCGGGCCGCCCGCGACGCGCTGGGTCTCGATCCCGGCGGCATCGTCGCGCACCTCCCGGCAGCCCGAACTGGCACCGGCGCCGGTACGAGTGCCGCGACCGCCGATGGCGATGCCGTGATTGCCGCCGCCTCGGGGCTCGACGTGCAGTGGACCAGGTCCGGAGTCGCGGACGGTGCAGTGGTGCACTTCGGCGGAGCCGACGCTCCCGATCACGACGAGCTCGCGTTGGCCGCTGCGGACCTGGTGGTCCAGGTAGGGGAGCCGAATGCGACACCGCCCCGGTCGCTACTGGTGGGTGCCGCAGCGGGCCTGGCGCCCGTTGCGCCGAGGTCTGGTAGCGGCGATCTCGTCGACGACACCACCGGCTGGGAGTCGCTCGCCGACGCGGTCGATGCGGGAGCCGAGGAGATCCACCGGCGGGGTGCGGCGGCGGCGGTGCGGGTGGCGGAGCGCTACGACCTGCACGCATCCGTGGACCGCTGGATCGATCTGCTCGCCTCGGTGGCGCAACGATGAGGGACGAGTCAGCTCAGTTGCGGGCGGGGTCGCTGCGGACGTGGAGCGCCGCCCCGCTACCCTCGAACACCGTGCGTCGTCGCCGATCTGTGATGGCCCTGCTGGTGGGCGTGGTCGTGCTCATCGGCGCGCTCGGCGCCACGGGGTGTCTCCCACAGGAGCGGGGCAAGTCGAGCGAAGTCACCGAAGCCGGCGCCGAGACCAAGCCGCCCAAGTTCCCCGCCACCGGCCCGGTGTCGAGGGAGCTGCTCGTCGAAGGTCTCGTCTACGACTTCACCGCCAAGGAATCGAGTCTGGACCTGTGGGTCCCGCCGACGCCACAAGCGACGTGTGCGGCGACGAGCATCGTCGACACGCTCGGCACTCCACGTCTGTCGGAGCTCGGTTATCGCCCAGGCACCAGCGGCGCCTCACTCAACGACATCGACCTCACCGATGCGGAGCGGGACGTCGTCGCGGCCAAGTTCGCATCGTGTGTCGATATGACCGATGCCATTGCCTCGGTGTTCATGGGTGACAGCCACATGGACGCCAAAGAGGCGACCTGCATGGCCGACGGTCTCGCCAAGCAGGACCTGCTGCTGCCGTTCGCTCGAGCGTGGGCGTTCGGACGCACGGTGAACCCGGCGGCCGACGGGGGAGCGATGGCCAAGGGACTCATGGCGCTCGCGTCGGTGTGCCTCCCGTCCGACGCGTTCACCTGGAACGACACGAACCTGCCCGGAAATGACCAGGTGCAGGGCACGGGCGCGGTCTCTGGGACGAGCACCTCCACGGTTCCGGGTACGCCCGACGGGCTCCAGAGCCGCATCGGCTCCACCACCACGCCCTGAGCGACCATCATGTCGGGAACATGACTGTGCACCTCCTCTCCTCGGGCCTCTTCGCGTCGATCCCGAGCCCGTCGTTCAAGGAGCTGACGATCGGGCCGTTGTCGTTCCGGATGTACGGGCTGATGATCGCCATCGGCGTGCTCGTCTCGGTCTGGATCGCCCGACGGCGCTACGCCTCCTACGGCGGTGATCCCGAGGACGTGACGACGATCGCTCTGGTCGCGGTGCCGGCGGGACTGATCGGCGCACGCCTCTACCACGTCATCACCGACTGGACCGACCTGTACTCAGGTGGGCGGTGGTGGCCCGACGCCTTCATGATCTGGCGAGGCGGACTGGGCATCCCCGGCGGGGTGCTCGCTGGGGTGATCGCCGGCATCGTGACGTGTCGGGTCATGAAGATCGACTGGCGTATCGCCGCCGACGCCGCGGCGCCGGCACTGCCCGTCGCTCAGGCGATCGGCCGCTTGGGCAACTGGTTCAACCAGGAGGTGTTCGGACGCCCCACCGACCTGCCGTGGGGATTGCGGATCGACCCCGAGCACCGACCGGTCGACTTCTTGAGCTCGACGACGTTCCATCCGACCTTCCTCTACGAAGCACTGTGGAACCTTGGTCTTGCCGGGTTGATCGTCTGGGCGAGCGGCCGCGTCGTGCTCAAGCGGGGTCGCTGGTTGGCGGTCTACGTGACGGGCTACGGGTTGGGACGACTCTGGGTCGAAGCGCTGCGCTCGGACTTCGCCAACACGATCCTCGGCCTTCGCGTGAACACGTGGACCTCGCTCTTGGCGATCACCGGCGGTCTCGTGTGGTTGTTCTGGAAGGGGAGCCCGGTCGACGCCGAGGCGACCAGTCGATTGCGCTCGGGCGTCACCATGGACGAGATCATCGGCGGTGTCGGCGTTCGTCGAGCCCCGGGCTACGTGGCGGTCCACACCGCAGGATGTGACTCCGATGCGCCCAGCGATGCGGCCGAGTTCAGCGATGCGGCCGAGTCCAGCGATGCCGGCGGGGACCAGGGTTCGGGCAATCGGTCCGAACCGCCGTCCGCTCCGGGTCCGAGCAACTGAGCGCTCCTCAGGCCGCGCCGGCGAAGGCCGCCCGGACCTGGTCGGAGAACGGTGGCCACGCGGCGGTCGCCCACGAGTCGAACGGGCGGTCGGTGAGCGCCACGCACGTCATGTCGAGCGCCGGGTCCACCCACAGGAACGTGCCGGAACCGCCGAAGTGACCGTAGGTGAGCGGTGACGCCGTTGCTCCGCTCCAGTGCGGGGATTTGGTGCCACGCAGTTCGGGACCCAGGCCCCACCAGCACGGGCGCTGCGGCCCCCATCCGGGCAGCACACCGTCCAGGTCGGGGAACGTCGGTGCCAACGCCGCGGCGACGGTCGACGGGTGCAGCAGCGTCGGGGTGCGGCTCTCGTGGGCGAAGCGGAGCAGGTCCTCCACGTTGGACCACAGGTCGCTGGCTGCGGAACCGCGGAGCTCGCTCGACGTCATCATGAGCGGGGCCAGGACGCCTTCGCTCAGGTAGTCGGGGAACGCGATGCCGGTGACCTCGGTGAGGTGTCGAGCGATGTGCTCGTAGCCGGTGTTCGAGTAGATGCGGCGGGTGCCTGGCGTCGCGAGCACCGTCGACGTGTCGAAGTCGTAGCCGCCGGCGTGGCACAGCAGGTGCCGCAACGTCGAGCCCGGTGGTCCGAGCGGAGCATCCAGGGCGGTGGCGCCTTCCTCGACAGCGAGGAGTGCGGCCCACGCGGTCACCAACTTGGTGATCGACGCCACGCGAACTGGGTGCGTGACGTCGCCATGGAGTGCGACCGTCGTGCCGGCACGGGCGACGCCGGCCGCGGCGAACGATGCGCCCCAGGTGTCGATGGCTCCGAGTGAAGCGGCCTGCGCAGGTACCATGGCCCGATCATCACGGATCCGACAGGGATATGACAACGACCTTCGAAGCGCTCGGCATCGACGCCGACATCTGCCACGCACTCCAGGAACGGGGCATCACCGACGCCTTCCCCATCCAGGAGATGTCCATCCCCGACATCCTCGCCGGGCGCGACGTGTGCGGGAAGGCGAAGACCGGCTCGGGCAAGACCCTCGCGTTCGGTCTGCCGCTGGTGCAGCTCCTGCCTCGTGCACACCCTGGTCGGCCGACCGGACTGGCGTTGGTGCCCACCCGGGAGCTCGCGACGCAGGTGCGTGACGAACTGGTGGCTGCATCGCACGCCAAGGGCATCCGCATCGCCGCGATCTACGGCGGCGACCCGATCGAGAAGCAGATCAAGGCGCTCAAGTCCGGCGTCGAGTTCGCGGTCTGCACGCCGGGTCGAGCCATCGACCTGATCGAGCGCGGCGACCTGTCGGTCGCGGACGTGCGCCACGTCGTCATCGACGAAGCGGACCGCATGGCCGACATGGGCTTCCTCCCCCAGGTGGAGTGGATCCTGCGCAACGTCGAAGGCGATCATCAGACGCTGCTGTTCTCGGCGACGCTCGATGGTGTCGTGGACACCCTCGTCCGCCGCTACCAACATGACCCGACCCGTCACGAGGTTGCCTCCAAGGGCGTCAACGTCGAGCAGATGACGCACCGGTTCCTGCTCGTCCACGAGATGGACAAGGTCAAGGTCACCGCTGCCATCATCCGCAACGCGGAGCGCACGATGGTGTTCACCGCGACCAAGCACGGAGCGGATCGTCTGGCACGCAAGCTGGAGGACGAAGGCGTCGATGCTGCGCCGATCCACGGCGACCTGCGCCAGAAGTTCCGGGAGCGGGCGCTGGCGGACTTCGCCGCCGACAAGCTGCACGCGCTCGTCGCGACCGACGTCGCAGCGCGCGGCATCCACGTCGACGACGTCGACGTGGTCATCCACTACGACCCACCGAACGACCACAAGACCTACGTGCACCGCTCCGGCCGAACCGCCCGCGCCGGAGAATCCGGTGTGGTGGTGTCGCTGGTGCTCTACAACCAGGAACTCGAGATCAAGCGCCTCCAGAAGCGCCTCGGTCTGGACATCCCGATCGTCGAGGTCTTCTCCAACGACGCACGCCTCGCCGACGTCGCTGATTGGCCTGACGCCTGATCGGTTCCGAACCGTCACACCTGGGCGACTTCGACGCCGGGGCCGTCGTTGCAGCTCACGCGGCGGCGCAGTCAGCGGCGGACCGTCGTTCGTTGGGATCGCACGCGACCCCGCCCGAGCTCGCCCGCACGCTGGTCGACCTTGCGCTCGATCACCTCGGTCGCATCCCTGAGTTGGTCGTCGATCCGTCCTGCGGTGCCGGGTCGTTCCTGCTGGCTGCCGCGGACGCCCTCGTAGATCGGGGAGTTTCGCCGGCAGAGGTGCCCCGCAGGCTGGCGGGCTGCGACGTCGATCCTGAGGCGGTACGTCACTGTCGA
>Ga0209023_10005243_pt1 | contig 14262 bp, 17 predicted proteins | sample LakOneMetagenome_FD_187468 | JGI IMG/M metagenome (GOLD analysis project Ga0209023, IMG submission 187468) | Freshwater and sediment microbial communities from Lake Erie, Canada (SPAdes) (version 2) | ecosystem: Environmental > Aquatic > Freshwater > Lentic | place: Lake Erie, Canada...
TGGAACGACAACGCCTTGCGCGTTGTCGTTCCACAGCAGAGCAGATTGGCAGCATCAGCGCTACCGTGTTCCCGGAATCTTGCTACCGTGTCGCCGGACTCGCGCTACCTTCAAGGGCTACTCGCCAATCCCGATCGTCCTCCGCCCGGGCGCTCGTGTCGCCTAGCTGCAGCTCTGGGCCTGCACCGCGACGTCCAAACCGTATTCGGCGGCTGGAAAGTATCGAGTTCCCGTCAGCCCTGAAGCCGCACGATGAGAAAGTGAACGAGACGAAGGCAGAAACTCGCAGAGATCAGCAAGCGTCTCGTACGCGGCCATGACCGTACCGCTGCCCATGACGCCTGCTCGGGGATTGCCCAATCGGCCGCGGGGGACAAGGCGGGCTGAGCGGAGTTCGCTCAACTACGCCGTCCGGGTTGTAACGTCGGTCGTCACGATAAAATCCTCGCCGACTGCTCGAGGATATCAACTAGGTCACTCCGGAGTATGTTGTCGTGTTCATGAGCCAAGCCACAACATCAAGTCACGCTGGTACTACTTCCGGAAATCCCTCTGAGGCGCGCCAGCTGGGACGGGTGTATGGCCCAAAATCCGACAATCTGCGCTTGCCCTCCATAGCCAAGGAACCGGTTCTCAAACCAGCTACCCCGCGTGGTGTTACGTGCGCAGGAAGTCCTTAAGCGATTTCCTTGCCGCCGCCAGGACGAGGCTTCCCACTTCTGACGATTCCCGTTCCCGAATGAGGCGCGCTGGTGAAAGCCCGCCAACTTCTGGGTTCAGATCTTCAAGCCAGACTTCTACGGCGTCGAGGGCGTTGAACTCTTCGAACAGCGCCACGACTCTTTCAGCGCAGCGAAGCTTCCTTTGAGCGGGCGCGCTCGGAATTAGGGTCCTTTGACGCCAGCGAAATGCGATGCGGGCGTCGCTGGCACCGGCGATGAACGTGATCAGTTCGTCGGAGAGTTCGGCGCTAACAGCTTCGAGGACCGGCGAGATCGCGTCCGCCTCAATGTCGTCTTCAACGGCAAGGTCGTGGCTCATCAGGACATCCCAGACATCAGCTTGGCCCGACGTCTCGCGAATGTTCCCGGGGTCGATGGCTGACGAGTCCGTGGGCTTCGGGCCGGAGCTGGCCGCGTACGCGAGGAGTGTTGTGATGTCGGGGCCCGTCGCGGTCATGGTCCCCTCAGCTATCGCCTGCACCGCGGCGTAGTCGTTGTGAATCAAGTCCTTCAGGTTCATGCGACTGGTTTCGAAGATCCGCACCTGATTGCCTGTGAACACCTGAAGGTTCTGTCGGATTACGGTCAGGAATTCTTTGCGTGCTTCGGCCCGCACTCCGTCGGCGAAGACGATCACGAGTCCAAGCCACTCATCCGGCGATACCTGCACGCTGTTTGTCTCATTGAACGTCATGGCGACTGTGACATCGGTTGCACTAAACGCGTTCACGATGCCCAAGATGCGGTCCTGAATGCGCGTCCGTGCGTCGAGAATCTCGTTGACTGCAGACCAAAGAACGTGCACGCGGTTCAGCCGGTAGACGGCGACGTTCGCACGGGTCTTCGTTGCAATCAGCCCGATCGAAACCAGGTGGCGAATCGCAGTTTCAGTCTGATACATCGTCGCTTGGATGGCGCCAGCCACTTGGCCACTAGACAGTTCGGTGGTCGGACCATTGAGCACGTTCAGGATTGACGCTGCAGGGAATCCGAAGATATCGGCGCCAAGCTTATTCAGGTTCATCAGCTTCGACCTGCACCCGTTCGATGCGTTGAATGATGCTCGTGTCGTGCCAGTAGAACTCAACCGTTTCCGACCACCCATCCTCAAACATCGTCCAATGGCCGCGGGCACCAACCGCGCAAGTGTCAATTGAACGCAAGGGCCGGGCTCTGTCATTGAAAGTTGGCCACGCATTCGGGCCAGGTATGCGCGTAACAGTCTGCGCGTCGAAATCAAACAGGTGGATGCTGTCTCGCGTGAACACGCGCCAACGGCCGGTTTCGGCGCCCGTTAGATGGTCCACTTCCTCTGGCTCGTTCATTAGTTGACCCTTGGGTTTATGGCTCCTAGGGCGGAGTCCAATCGGGGCAGTCCGCCGGTGCTCGTAACGATTACTTCCTATGGTTATAGTAATATACGCAAACCTGAAACGAATCAAGGTGCCAACCCGATTGGCCCGCAACGCGGACTGACCAGCGAGTCGGAGTCGACTAATCAGTGAAGCCTGTGACAAAGCGGCCGAGGGAGTCGGTCGCGGGCCATGAGAACCTCCGCGCTCGTGGCGACTTTGACATCACCACTAGAATCGGAGGTTCTCCCTTTTTCAACCCCGAACTGTCACCAACCTGTCGGCTCAGTACAGTTAGCGGGCGGGCTCCCCACCCGGTGACTGGCCCGTGAAGGGGCAGTCCGAGCTGTGGCTGTGCCGAGTTACTTTCCCTGAGCGTCGGGGCCATTGATGAAACCGAAACGAGCGGATGCGACCAGGCCGTGTTCTGAAATCGCAGTCAATGAGAAGCTGTTGAACGTTCGGGACCCTCGTTGAATTTGAGCGCTTTGTGTTATGTGGGCGGTGGTCATGAAGTCATGTTGAGAAGACGTGGGCTCCCTACGCTGCAGTATCGCTGAGCGCATCCAAAGATTTTCGATTGAACCGCGGTCTACTTCTGCGGTTGCGAAGACCAGAATCTGTGCGAGTTGTCCGCACAGGACGAGATTGTCAACGTGGGTTAGCAGAGGCCAAGCGGCACTGTCGATTCCTGTCGCCCGCGAATGGCCGAAGGAGTAGCGGTGATGTGCGCGGATCGTTTGGCCCGCTCGGTCGTACTCCACAATCTCTGACTGATTTCTGGTCAACCGAAATCCGTGCTCATATGGGCTGAGCCGTTCGACTGGTCTATCGACGGCGACGGGCTCTCCAGCGCGAACGGTCAGGGTTACCCTAAGGCTCCCTACTTGGATTGTCAGGTCGACTGTCGTTCCGATCTTCGGCGATGCGAGGTTCAGCGCATCAGCGTCAATGAGTATCCTGCGGGTTGTCGTCGTTGTCGTGGCTGGCGCGGGGCGGGTCGTCAGCGTCACGCGGTCGATTGTGGCTTGGCCTAGCCACTCGGCGCCTGGGGTTGTCCTCGAAAGTTCATCAAGGGACAACGCCGAAATTGCTACGCCATCGACGGAACTCACGTGGGGCACTCGCGGGCTACCATTGGGAGCAACGGACCAAGTCAGAGGATAGTCTGCCTGCGCTTGCCCGGATATTGACGTTGCACAGATATCTCCACTGGTCGACATCTTCTTGATGCGGTGGAAGACTTTTCGGTGGCCGTCACCGAAGTAGCGGCTTTTCGAGGGACCGAGCAGAGCGTCGAAAGTGGATGGAACGTTGACTTCGATTGGGTCCTTCTTGCTGAGCGTCTCGCATTGGACTGAATTGCTGTCAGCATACATTCATGTATGTACTGTGTCGGAGAGTCCGTTCGATTGAGATGGAATAGATACAATCACCCAGGCACGTTTAGAAAAGGGAGATAGGCCGTGGGCAAGCAAGAGCGAAGTGCGCTCACACGTGCAGCCTTGGTACGAGCGGGAGGGGCGGTATTCTCTTCGACACCGTTCTCTCGAGCCAGGATCGTGGACGTCCTACAGTTAGTTGGGCTCACTCAAGGCGCGTTTTACTTCCACTTTGAGAATAAGCGTGCTCTCGCCTTGGAGATCATTAATCGAGAGCTTGAGCTGATGACCGAGTTGACTCTGAATGTGCGTGACACGTCAACGAATGCCCTTTCAGCACTGTCCCGGATGTCTCAGGATCTTGGCCGCCTCATTCAATCTGACCCTGTCGTCCAAGGCGGTCTGAGGCTGACTATGCAGTCCGCAGATGAGTTCCCTGAGGTCATCGGCGCTTCCTACATCATGTGGTTCGAAACAATTTCTCAAATCATCCAGTCCGGGGTCACAGAGGGATCGATTCGCTCTGACATTGAAATTTCAGAGGCTGCCGAATTTGTAGTCACGGCGTTCGTTGGCTCTCAGCAAATTGCGAGCGTGAATCCGATGTGGGAGGGACTGGCCGACAGATTGCGCACTACTGAGTCATTCGTACTCGCTGCGCTTGCGGCGAGTCGGTAGCCACGAATGCACGTCTCAGCAAGGGGATCGAACCACTCTGCAACGCCTTCTGACGTCGTGCCTATCATAGTCGTTGGCGCTAACGGTTTGATTGGGCGAGCGGTGATGGTGGCCCTTGCAGAACACCCGTTGTATGCCGTGTCTGCGATTTCTCGTCATGACGTCCTAAACGTGCCCTCCGGGGTGTCGGCCACACGGTGCGACATCCGCGACGCCACCGCGGTTCGGGCCGCGATCCAGGGCCATAAAGTCGTCGTGCACTGCGCGACGTATGTTGGAGCTGACCCTAAGTACCTCCAATCGATTAATGTTTGCGGCACACAGAACGTGATAGAGGCCGCGCGTTCAGCGGACAAGGCACACGTTTTGTACTTGAGCACTGCTGGCGTCTACGGCACGCTCGCGACTTCTGGGGAGATGGAAGGCGATTATGCGGTATCACCTGAATCGGCACTCAGCCAATCCCGGGCTACCGCTGAAGACCACGTGCTCGAGTACGGAGGATCGATCGTTCGCCCACTCTTCGTAACCGGGGTCGGTGATCGGCACTTCCTCCTGCCGCTCGCGCAGGCACTTCTTCGTCTCGGTACTTGGGTAGATGAGGGCAAGGCGCGCTTGTCCGTCACCTCAGCGGCGGAACTGGGCCGTACGGTCGTCGATATCTGTCGCCCATTGATTGACGGACAGTGCCCTCGGGTGCTTCACGCAACTTCGACCAATCCTTCATCCGTACGCTCGCTGCTCACACCAATATTCGAAGGGGTTGGTGTCAGGCTCAGGGAAAGTGTCCAACCGGAACAAGCCTTGGCTCTTGCCGCTAGCCAAGGTATTCCTGTACGCAAATTTCAACAGTTCACTCAGGACTACTTCATTGGTGGCACAACTGTTGCGCAGCACTCGAAGCATTTGGTTAGTGCCACGGGGATCCCGGTGGGTGATGACTTGAAATGGTACGTGAACGAGGTTCGAAGCGCGCTTCTTGCTTCAGTCTAAGGACGGGCTGCTAGGCCGGCACCATCAAATCCAGCGTTTTGTCGCAAGACGTGATGAGGTCCTCATCGTGTGTTGCTATGACAACAGTGGCCCCGCGCGCGGCCTCAGACCGCAGAAAGGTCGTCACGATATCTCTATTCGCCCGATCGAGCGAAGCGGTAGGTTCATCCGCGAAGATCACCTCAGCTCTTCGGAACATCGCCCTTGCAAGGCCGACGCGCTGCTTCTCGCCGCCACTCAGTGACGAGACTTGGTCTCGACCTCGACCGCCTAGTCCGACGCGAGCCAGCGAATCATCAATTTCGGCCCGGTCTTTCTTCCTAATACCAAATAGCGGCAGACGCGCAAGGAGTACGTTGTAGGCGATGCTCTGCTCGTCAATCAGTCCATAGTCCTGAAAGACGAAGGCGGCATGTTGCTGCCAGAAGCGGCGCCGCTGTTGGTCCTTCCAACGCGTCGCGTCCGTGCCACCGACTATTACGCGACCGCTGTTCACGCGAAGGAGCAGGCCCAAAGTATTTAGAAATGTCGTCTTGCCGCTGCCGCTCGCCCCGACCAAGGCCAAGGTTTGGCCTGGTTGCGCATGAGCGCTTTGTCCTGTGAGGACGGCATGCCCGTCGATGATTACGGAGACGTTCTCGGCTTCAATTTCCACGGTTCTCTCCTTTTCGGTCACGACTGCTACTCAACCCTCGCCAAGCGACGAGAGAAAACGCTTTTGACTGCGGTCAGGTGGAGCACCGCACTGATCGTTATGTAGATTGGAATCGCGCCCAAGGTCCACCAAGCCTCGGGCCGCTCAGCAACATTCGAAGTGACAAGAACGGCGGTCGCAACCGCGGTTGCTAAAGCGGCCTCCCAAACAAGACGACGAACAAGTATCCTGGCCCAAGCCCAACCAGACGTGCGCTGCACGAACAGTCGCCGGCCTCTTGCGAGGGCGTATATCCACGCCGAGACGGCAATGCTCGCCACAAGAGCCAAGACAACGAGAGCGTAAGATAACGACCGCATTCCCGCTGTCTGGCTTTGCTGCTGGCTGAAATAGAGTCCGCTGTCGGAAACCCTGTCTACAGACAGGACGACCTCAGCCAGTGCGCTTTTGGCAAGATATTTGTGCAGCCATTTAGAGTCGCTGACCATCAGATTTCCCGAGGAGAGCGCGGACGAAAGAAAGCTTGTGTTGAAGGTTGCTGCTGGGTCATCGACGACGATGATTAGAGGGTTCTTGAAATTCTCCATCTCGCCCGCGACAGGCGCTAGACCCGGGAACGTCTCGGATCCCGTATAGCGATACGGGACGAAGTTTTTGTCCATTCCCTCAAGGTTGCGACCTTCCCTGTTCCATAATTCGAAGGATGAGCTTAGATATTCAGTGAGGTCGGTCGGCAGTTCAGCCAGTGGCACCGCGGTTCCTTGGCCACCAAGTGGTTGTCCGGCTTGACCCGAAAGTCCCATTATCGGTCCAACAGCTTCCAAGTAAGCCGGATTGACCATGATCAATCCTTCGAAGCCCCCCGCGCGGATGGCAGGAAAGTCGAAGGCATTCTGTGCGAATGAAAAAGTCAAGACGCCGTGGGTCGAAGCGTCTTGGATGAGCTTGTCCATGTCTGGCATATGGGCGTCGAACTCTTCAATCGAGCTCGTGCCAACTCTGACGGAGACCTGCCCGGTCAGGGCTTCCCATCTGGCACCTTGGTCAGAGAGATGTGATGCCGTTGCTATCGCGCTGCCGACTGCAGGGAGTGAAACCGCAACGAGAATAAGTGTTCCAACTTTTAACGTCTCACTAACCAGTTTGAAGTGACGCTCCGGCGGGAGTCTGGACGCGATGCCAGCGACTGTTGGCCAAGTCATCACGCTGACGAGGAGGGCGCTGAGGATCATTGCGGCCAAAGCGAACCCAAGGAAAGCAAGGGTGGTTGAGGCGAATTGGAAGAGGTACGGACTTTTCCCGCTGATCGCAATCACGGCCAATGCTCCAGCGAAGCCGAGTAAAGCTGGAGGAATGCTTATGCGGAGGAGAGAGGTTAGGTCCTCAGCCAAGATACTGCTGACTCGCGTTCCGTTGAGAACCTTAATAGTCCGAGCCCGGGCACGCAGAACGTACCAGGACACAGTCAGAGATATGAGCAGGAGGATGCTGGTCAACAGAGGCAACCATGCACCTGTGTTGAGAAGAGCGTAGGAGAGGACCGCCGGGATCGTCTTTACCGCGACTGTCGTCTGGACGCCGACTTCATCGGCCCACTCGATGAGACCCGCCGTGGCTGCGTCCGACCCGGAATACACATACGTTCCGTCCAATGAGGCGTCCCCAAGCGTGCTTGCCGCGCGTAGCTCGCCACTCATCTCCGCACGGAACCAGTTCAGCTCTTTCGGACCGTGACCAGCCGCGTTTCCAAAGACGTACAGCGACTTTGACGTGAGGAAGTTTTGCGGATCGGCGACCAATTTGCCGAGGCGGAGGCCCGAGGAGTCCACAAGGGAATCCAATTCGCCGATCGCTTCGTCCTTAGTTAGCTGCGACTGGGAGAAATCTAGGCTGGCCGAGTGGTCTGTGCCCCACGGGAATCCATCTTCACCTGCGGCGAGGAATATCCCCGCGAGCGTCGCGAGGAAAATAGACACCCCGAAGGCCGTCAGCCGGACGAGCAGTTTCAGCATCACTTCACAAACTTTCTTGGTCTATCACGCCGAACTCGGCCCGACTCCAGAGAGCCAGACCGAGTTGCTTCCCATCGGCTTTCTGAGGTCAGCAGACGCGGAAGTAGTAGTGGTTATTGGTCCAAGCCGTGGCCTCGTGGGAAGCATTTGCCCATTGGTTCGCCGCTGTTTCCACCGACCTGTTCGTTCCCCAGTCGTTGATAACGGTTGTCCCGTGACATTTGCCGACCAGGTAGTCGGAATACGCGTGCACGCCCGCCGAGAGGCCGAAATTCCAAGTCCCGCCTTCCACCGGATACTGCGTGGCCGCGTTGGCGGCCGCGGTGGTGGAGCACAATGCACCGACCAAGAAGACGGTCGCAAGAATCTTTTTCATTGACATAGTTCTCTCCCCAACTTTGAAGGGCGCGGCCCGAGGGGCGCCCTTTTTGTCAACAACATAGCAATTCGTTGTTGTGGTGATTGCTTTTGCAAACATCCATGTATGTATGTTAGCGGTCGATCGTCGCGTGTCAAGAAGAAATCAGGACCGCTTTGGGCGTTGATTGTGGGTTTTGGACTCCAAGGCGACGGCAGAGCTTCAGGCGATGGAGCCGAATTGTGGCCCAAGTGGGGAAAAGGAAATGGAGGAACGATCAACTTCATGTCTAACTTGACGTCTGCAGTGTCCTATGTGGTTCGTCAAGCTGCGACCAGTGATTGGGCATTCCGAGACGGCGCGGCGTGGATCGATGACGGCTACAACTGTCGCCGTCGTCAGGCTTCGATCGGGCACGTCACGCGTGTGGACTTCGAGCTGCAATAGTCGTCACACGCCGCAGAGGCCCAACTCGTGATGCGCATGATCGACGCGCCCATCTCTTGGGATCCTGTCGGGGCCACGGCGAGGACGTTGCGCACGAAGTGCAGTCGGCATCGCTGCCAGCCGGCGCTTTGAAAGACGGTCCCGATGACCTTCTTCAACTGCACCCCTGTGAGCCGACGAGTACCCATCGCCCCCAGCGATGACCTCTAGGAGAAAGCGCTCGACAGTTGGGCGGTAAAGTACGGAAGGCGTCCTGGGCCTGCCCGCTCGCCCAAAGCCGGATAGACAGCCTGAACGATCTCACAATCTGGGCGCGGGGTAACCGGAAGGCCTTCAGCAGGGTGCCCATGTCGGAGAACATTTCGAATGAGTGCCTTGCCTGAACTGGGGCGCGGGTACAGGATTCCCATGTGGCTGAAGGGGACAAGTTCGATCCGTCAATTCGGGACGGGATGCGACAACCATCGGATGAGAATACGACGGCTGTGGCATCTGCCGCAGTTTCGCCGGAGCTTGCATGGAGCAGACGCGAAACGGCCTCGGCCTGGCGGCGGATGGACGAGGAATTTGGTCTGCTCGACGTCGGTGAGGTCCAAGACCTTCTCAGGACCGGACCGGATCGGGACTTGACCCCTTCAGAAGCTGCGGTGGGCGGTCTCCTCCGCGTCGAGGTCGGCGGGAGGGTCCTCTATCCTGGATTCCAAGTCGATCGGGACGCGCGGGCGATCCTCCCCGTGATCGCTGGCCTCCTCGATCTGGCGGCGAAGAACTCGTGGAGACCGGAGGATTTAGCGCTCTGGCTGCTGGGGCCGTCCACGTCGTTCGAAGCGGAAGATCGGCCCGTTGACCATTTGCGGAGCGAGCCCAAGGCTGTCCTAGCAGCAGCCAAGAACGAAATGGAATCGACATGGTGAACAGCCAGCCCCTGTCGGCTGGTTGTACTGCGCGAGCAGGTTGGCTCATCGGTTTACGGACGGGTTTCCGATGGTGCTGGCCGTGCCGAGGGCGCTCTTGGTGAAGCTTGATAGGTGCGAAGTATTGCCATCGTTCGAGCACCACACCAAACCTCGCCGACTTCACCCGCTTCGTTGACTACGCAGACCTGATCGCCCTTCAAGCGGTTGAAGTATCCGGTCAATGGCCGCCAGCGGGCGTGTAGACGGGTAAGTCTGTCGTTTAGCGTCACGGCGACGAACAACCCGCTGATCTGGCAGGTCAAGGACCGCTTCGAGAGCGCAGTCGCCTTCGAGGCTCACCAAGAACGCGTCGCCAGCAGAAAGTGGGGTCGCGCCACCTTAGGAATCGAAGGCCCTACGCCGAATCCGGACAATAGCTCCTCGCTCACCTCGGCACCCTGAACCTGGCATGAGAGTTGGGCTTGTCCCGGCCGGCGTTGCCCTATCGGCGCCTTCTGGCCCTTGCCGCGAAGTCTTCGAGGGCTCTCACGACGTCCTCTGCGAGCCAGATTCGGTTTCTTCGCCCGTCCGTGATCTGAATCAAGATTTCGGCGTCCACGAGGCGGTCAATGGCGACCTGAGCATTGACGGGCGAGACGCCAAGCTGAGCGCCGACGCAGCGGGTACCGATCGCGGGTTGGCGAAGGAGGAGACCCAAGAGGCGGTGAGTGGCAGAGTCTCGTCTTGCGCTGATGCGCCCGGGCCATTCGATCTGAATCGCTTGCAGATCGTTTACGAGGAGGTGTCCATTGTTCATCGCGACGAATGATGCATCCGCAATGGAGCGAATTATCGGAATGACATCTCCAGTCCGGTAGGCCGCTAAGGCATCGAAGTATCGGGTGGTTTCAGTCAGTAGCCCTGCCGAGACGGGAACGACCACGTTTCGCGTGAGTCTTCCGGCCCGCAACCTCGCTTGTATGAGGGCGCGACCGACCCGACCATTGCCGTCGGGGAACGGGTGAATGGTTTCGAATTGGGCGTGCACGATCGCGGCCTGAGCGAGCACCGGGAGATCCACGCGATTTGCGAAGGCAACAAGGTCGTCCATCAGTGCGGGCACCCGATCCTGATGTGGGGGCACAAATCGTGCGAGGTGCGGTCCGCGGCTCCTGCCGCCGATCCACACCTGCTCGTCACGCCAACGACCAACGATGCCAGGCCTGCTGCGCTCGAGGAGAGCGCGATGCACCTCAAGGATGGCGTGGCCGTCGAGAGACTCGGTCAACGCCAGCGCGGCCTGCATCGCGCGAGCATTGCCCACGATGAGCTGGGCATCCTCCGAGGCCCGACCACCGAGTTCCGCGAGTGCGATCTCCCGCGCACCGCTGCGCAGGTGCTCGATCTCGGAGCTCGCAGCGCTCTCGACGCGCAGAAGGACGGAGGCAATGGGTCCCACAATGTGGCCGACCTCCGCATCGAAACGTGCCAACTCGCTCGACGCCTCTTCCGTGAGCGCGTTCAGGTCATCGTTGAGCGGGATATTGAGATCGGCGATGAACGAAGGCACTGAGGCTGAGTACGACTCCAAAGCACGTCGGCTCTGTGGCCGTGTGCCGAACTCGTCTTGAGCCCCGTCCCATGGCCGATCTTCGTAGCCCACGGACGGCCAAGACGGCCTGTCCCTAAACGTAGTCATGGGTGATCATACCAATGCTTATGTGCTTAGGCATGGGCATAACCCCTCGTTATTCTGATTTATGGCGCGGGCCTGTTAGTCAGGCAATCAGGGCAGATAGCCGGCGCTGCAACGCTCGGCCTCGTGAGAAGAAACGAATCTTGCTCCAATCCTCAGAATTCCTCCCCGGTCATACCTTCAATGCGTACGTAGAGAATGTATTCGTTGGCGATGTCAACGGCGATCCACCGCCCGCGAGCGAGGCTGTCCAGCTCGGCGGCGGTCAGCGTTAGTGCGTGGGCGTCGTAGCGTCTGCCGAATAGGAATAGCCCGTCCCTGTCGAGTCGTGGGCGGTGAACAGTGATCCTCTTCGCCTCACCCCGCGAGTGCATCCCGGCGCGGTCTTTGTCGGCTTCGCAAGGCGTCACGAGCCCTCCACGGTCGGGCCCGCAGTGTCCGGAAATGGTTCAATCGCCGTCACGTCTGTGGTTCGACGGGTTGTGCGCATCACACCAGGCACGTGCAGGTCGATGATCAAGTTCATGGGCCGGCCAATTGAGCATTCAGTGAGAGAGATTAGGTCGACGCACTGGCCATCGCGGCGCAGGGACCTGTCCGCAGTCATATCCATCGCAGGCAGCCTGCTCATCACTGATCGGTCCAAGTCGATGAGATACACGGATCCTGAGCCGGTCGTCACGAGATATCGCCCGGTGTTCTCACTGTCCAAGGAGTGCATTTTATGCGCCAATTCTCTCGGTAACCTCACTTTGATGGTTATACTAATATACAGTCTGATTTCCCGGGAGGTCTCTCGACAATGAGTGAATACGAGCCAGTGCTCGACTTGACGATTTGGGCAGAAGTTCGAGAATTTGTCGGCGCGGCTGTGGCTGACTCGGTCAGGCGAACACCCTATGACGAAGCCGATCTGAACAACGCAGCATCGCACTTGGTCGCTTGGACTTGGCAGACAGCAGGATTGCCACTGGAGCGCCCTGCCGTCTTCAATCGGGACGTTATTGCGAGATTCGTGACTGTGGGCTGCCCCCATGTAAAATCCGCAACACGCGGAAACCTCCGGTCCAAGCTCTTGAGAATGTCGGAAGCGCTCCTTGAGACGAAATCGGTGCAGCGACGGCTGAGTCCTTTACCACCCTCAGACCCATCAATCCCTTACTCGGCGACAGAGTTGACATCTCTCCGGAGCTGGGCGTCCACGCAGTCCACCCAGGCACGGCGGAGAAATGCTGAGGTATTGCTCGCGGCGGGCGCCGGCGCAGGGCTCTCGGCGTCGGAGATTGGTGAACTTCGAGTTCGTGACATCATCATAGACAAGGTTGGTGTGGTTCTCACAGTTACCGGTGCTCGGTCACGGCACGTTCCCGTACTGGAAGCTTGGGCGGAGCCCTTGGCCGTGGCGGCCCGCTCACTCGAGCCATGCTGTTATGCATTCAGAGAGAGGCATAGGTGCTTCTACCCCAACCTGATTTCCAATTTCGTCGACCGCGGCACCGTCCTCGGAGTGCGTCCGCAAACCCAACGTCTCCGCGCGACGTGGATCGTGCACCACCTGAACGCCGGCACGCCCGTCGGCATACTCATGCGTGCTGCAGGCCTTGAATCACTCGAAGCACTGACTCGCTATGTTCAATTCATGAACGACATCGAGCCAGAGTCGGCGCGACTCTGGCTCATGCACCCACAAGAAAGCCCCCAGAAATGCCGTGCACGGACAGGCCGCCTACTCAGGTGAGGATCTCGAGGGCTGGGTGTGAATGGAAAGAGCGCGAAGGATCGCCGGGGCTGCATTCAGGTTTCGCTCCGCACTCACGATGTCTTCGAGGCGAATGATCTGGTCACCCCGAAGCACGGCGCTTAGCCTCTGGTAGCTCAGGCCAAACGCGTCTGCATAGGCCTTCACCGAACCATATCGGCGCATGGCCTCGCCCCGAATAACGTAAGCCAAGGTCACGTCCCGCTGAGTGGTGTAATTCATCGTCACCGTGCGGGTCAGTTGTTTTAGTTTAGGCGGCAGCGAGTTCTGGGAGGATCACCGCCTCGTCGATGACGTCGACGGGGTTGTTCATTGTGGTCAGCTCCAGCATTGATGCTTCGGAGAAGTAGCGTCGTTCGCCGGCTTCCCATTCGTCGTGTTGCTCGATCAGAACTGACCCCGCCAGGCGCAGGAGGGCGGCGGAGTTGGGGAAGACGCCGACGACGTCGGTGCGGCGTTTGATCTCCTTGTTGACTCGTTCCAATGGGTTTGTCGACCAGATCTGTCGCCAGTGACGCCGTGGGAAAGCGGCGAAAGCGAGCAGGTCGGGTTGGGCGTCGGTGAGCATCGACGCGACCTTCGGGTGGGAGCGGCCGAGCATCGTGGTCACCTCACGGAACTGCTTCTCGATGTGTTCGCGGTCGGGCTGGGCGAAGATGGTGCGGATGATCGACGCGACCATCTCTTGGGATCCTTTCGGGACCACGGCGAGGACGTTGCGCATGAAGTGCACCCGGCATCTTTGCCAGCCGGCGCCTTGGAAGACCGTGCTGATGGCTTTCTTTAGCCCGGTGTGAGCATCGGACATGACCAGCTTCACTCCGTCGAGACCGCGAGTCTTCAACGACCGGAGGAAGCTGGTCCAGAAGCCTTCGTTCTCGCTGTCTCCGACGTCGAACCCGAGGACTTCCCGCCGTCCGTCGGCGGCGACGCCGATCGCGACGACGATGGCCTGGGACACGATGCGGTGCCCGACGCGCGCTTTGCAGTACGTGGCGTCGAGGAACACGTAGGGGAAGTCCTGCGCGGCCAGGGTCCGGTCCCGAAACTCAGCCACTTCCGCGTCAAGGCCCGCGCAGATCCGGGACACCTCCGACTTGGAGATCCCAGTATCGGCGCCGAGAGCTTTGACGAGGTCGTCTTTGACGAGGTCGTCGACTTTGCGAGTCGAAACGCCGTGGACATAGGCCTCCATCACAACGGCGAACAAGGCCTGGTCGACGCGGCGGCGCCGCTCGAGCAGCGCGGGGAAGAACGACCCGGCGCGCAGCTTGGGGATCTTCAGATCAAGGTCCCCGGCGGTCGTCGACAG
>Ga0209023_10005244_pt1 | contig 14261 bp, 15 predicted proteins | sample LakOneMetagenome_FD_187468 | JGI IMG/M metagenome (GOLD analysis project Ga0209023, IMG submission 187468) | Freshwater and sediment microbial communities from Lake Erie, Canada (SPAdes) (version 2) | ecosystem: Environmental > Aquatic > Freshwater > Lentic | place: Lake Erie, Canada...
TAAAAGCTGATGATATACTTGCCGATGTGGAGACAGACAAGGCCACCATGGAAGTTGTGGGTTACGAAGAAGGAACATTATTGTATGTGGGTGTGGAAGCCGGGAAAGCAGCAAAGATCAATGAGATCATTGCCATTGTGGGTAAGGCAGGAACAGATGTGAGTGCTTATGTGGCTGCCGAGAAGGCCGGAACAAATTCAACCCAGGTTACAACAGCGGCACCTGCAGTAGCAGAAGCAATTGCACCTGCAGCTGTATCAATAAATAACGGGCAGGCGGAAATGGTAAATACAGACCAACGTGTAAAAGCTTCACCGCTGGCCAAAAAACTGGCTGCTGATAAAGGGATCGACATCAGCAAGGTGAGCGGCAGCGGTGATGGTGGCCGTGTTACCAAAAAAGATATCGATACGTATAAAGCTACTCCGGCCGTGGTAGACACAGAGCAGAACCGAACTGGTTCTACAGGCAGTTTGATAAAACCCTTTACCGGTTCTGCAGAAGAAGGTCATACCGATATTCCGCTTACCCAAATGCGCAAGACGATTGCCCGCAGGCTGGGAGAAAGCAAATTCAGCGCACCGCATTTCTATCTTACGATGGAAATCAATATGGACAATGCCATCAGTGTGCGCACACAGCTGAACGAGTTGAGCCCGGTGAAAATATCTTTCAATGATTTTGTGATTAAGGCCGTTGCCTTATCACTGCGCCAGCATCCGAATGTGAACAGTAGCTGGATGTCTGCCCTTGCCGGTTCGGACGGAGGCGATTTCATCAGGCAGAACCACCATATCCATATTGGCAGTGCCGTGGCTACACCGGATGGACTGATCGTTCCTGTGATCCGCTTTGCCGACCAGAAAACATTATCGCAGATCGCTGCGGAGGCAAAGGAATTATATGGAAAGGCAAAAGATAAAAAATTACAACCGGTTGAATTCACAGGCAATACCTTTACCATTTCCAACCTTGGAATGATGGACATAGAGGAGTTCACCGCCATCATCAATCCCCCCGACAGTGCGATCCTGGCTGTAGGCAGAATCAAGGAGACCGTGGTGAAAAAAGGGGAGGGCTTTGGTGTAAGTAATTTCATGAAACTTACCATGAGTTGCGACCACCGGACTGTTGACGGTGCTGTGGGGGCTGCTTTCCTGCAAACATTAAAAAAATATTTAGAGAACCCGGTAACGATGTTGCTTTAGTTAGCCTGGGGCATATTGTAAAAGCCGGTCATTACGACCGGCTTTTCTTTTGACCAGGATAAAATTAACTTTCAATAAGTTTTGAAAATTCAATAAATGACTTATCTTTATGGTATAAAATCATTCTCATGAAACTTACAGAAGCAAAAGCACAGTTCATCAGCAGTTGGGGAGCTTTTGGTACGCACTGGGGTATCAACCGCACCATGGCCCAGATCCATGCTTTGTTGCTGATCAGTCCGGACCCCATCACCCAGGATGATATCATGGAGCAACTCAATATCAGCCGGGGCAATGTGAATATGAATACCCGCGACCTGGTAGATTGGGGATTGGTAGACAGGGTGCTGATACCCGGTGAACGCAAAGAATTCTTCAGTGCAGAAAAAGACATCTGGAAAGTAGCCACACAGATCATCAAGGAAAGGAAGAAGCGGGAACTGGACCCCATGCTGAAATTATTGGGGCAACTGGAAAATATTGACGGCGATAAGAAAGATAAAAATGTAAAGCAGTTTGTGGATACGATAAGTGGCATACGCCGGTTTGGCAACCAGGCCGATAAAATGCTCGACGTGATGATCAAGGCCGATGAGAGTTGGTTCCTGGGCAGTCTGCTGAAGTTCTTTAAATAATGGTTGCAGGGCTTTTAAGCCATTACAACCATAGGCCGCTTTGCGGCTTTTATTTGTATGTATTCTTTCAATTTTTTCTGAAATTATAAAATACACAGTTATGAAAAAATTTAAACAAATTGATGCCTGGGTAAGCATCATCGGTATCATTGGATTTGCCCTCGTGAGCATGATAAGATTTGATGCCACTTTTATTATCGGGTATTTTGCGGTTGGGGCATGGCAGGTAGTCAGTATGCTGGTGCATGCCATCAACGGATGGTTTTGTGAAAAGGGTAGTGCCAGGTATAATTATCACTGGGTAGTTGCTGTCATACTTGTGTTGGCTCTTTTGGGAATGGCCATTTATCCATTGTTATTCATCCTGCTTATTGCATTACTTTTTACAGCACCCTTTATGGCTATCGGTTACGCTTCTATGTGTTATAAAGAAGTATATGAAAAAATGCAAAGGCCCCTTTCACAGTTAAAATAAGCATACCATGAAAAATAAAAGGATCATAATAGCAGGAGGCACCGGTTTTATAGGCCAGGCCATTATTCATTTCTTTGGCGCCGAAAACGAGATCATCGTGCTTACGCGGGAAATAAAGAATGAAAAGACCAATTCATTCGGCAATTCTCTCATCAACAGTCATGAATTGCCCGCATTGCATTATGTAAGATGGGACGGTATCCATACCGGGGATTGGGCAACGGAACTGGAAGGGGCCGATATGGTGATCAATCTTGCAGGCAAAACCGTGAACTGCAGGTACAATAAGAAGAATAAAAAAGAGATATTCGACAGCCGCACAAATGCCGTAAAGGCCATCGGGCTTGCCATACAAAATTGTACGGTTCCCCCGAAACTCTGGATCAATGCGGCCTCTGCAACCATTTATCCGGATGCAACTAATCAGCCAAGGGATGAAAGCTTTACCCACTTTCACGATGATTTTAGTGTAAGGGTTTGTCGTTTGTGGGAGAAAACAGTTGATGAACAAAGAACCCCCTTTACCCGGAAACTGATACTTCGCATGGCCATTACATTGGGAGCAGGCGGGGTGATGACACCTTATTTCAATCTTTTAAAATTCGGTCTGGGGGGCAAACAGGGCAGCGGGAAACAGATGTACAGTTGGGTGCATGTGGAAGATACCTGCCGCATGATCGAATGGATTGCCACACATGATGAAATGGAGGGTGTTTATAACTGTTCTGCTCCAAACCCCGTTACCAATAAAACATTCATGGAAACACTGCGGAAACTTACAGGCCACCGGTTTGGCTTGCCCGCCTATGAATGGATGTTGCAGATCGGTGCCCGGCTCATCGGTACTGAACCCGAGCTTGTTTTAAAAAGCAGGTGGGTATTGCCAGTGAAGATCATGCAGGCCGGTTTTCAGTTCAGATATCCCCTGCTTGAAGATGCTTTTAAAGAGATACTCGGCAAAACCCCTAGAAAGCGTTATCATTTGTTTTAACTTTACAGCAATGAAGGAACAGCCCGTAATATTATTTGATGGCGTTTGTAATTTTTGCAACAACGCCGTAAAGTTTGTACTCAGGCGTGATAAAAAGAAACTGATATTATTTTCTCCTTTACAATCGGAGAGCGGGCAAAGATTATTACAGCAATACCATCTTGGGGATAACGACATGCAGTCCTTTATATTTATTGAGAACGGAAAAGCCTATACCCGGAGCACGGCGGCATTGAAAGTTTGCAGGCATTTGAAATACCTCTGGCCCCTTTGCTATGGCTTTATGATCGTACCCCGTTTTATACGCGACGGAATTTATGACTGGATTGCAAAGAACCGTTACAAATGGTTTGGTGTAAGGCAGGAGTGCATGATACCCACACCCGAAATAAGAGCCCGCTTCCTCAACTGATATGAAAAAGAAAACCACACTTGTATTGGGGGCTTCCGAAAACCCGGAACGCTACAGTTACCTGGCCATAAAAAAACTGCAAGCCCATCACCATCCGGTTGCTGCCATCGGCAGAAAAAAAGGAAGAGTGGATCATGTACTCATCGGAACCGACCCCGAACATTTTGAAGATATTGATACCGTTACATTATACCTCAATGCGGCCAATCAAAAAGCCCATTACGATTATATCTTCTCGCTTCACCCCAGGCGGATCATATTTAACCCCGGTGCAGAAAATGATGAATTGTATGAGCTGGCCGTTCAGAAAGGAATCATGGCACAGGAGGCTTGTACACTGGTTTTGCTGACTACAGGACAGTATTGAGAGTGCCATCCTCACGTATTTTTCCGATACGTAAAAATACGTTTCCCCGTTTTTTTTTGTTAAAGGCATACTAAATTTCGACAGCCTGCGTTTCTATATCCGGAACACATTTATCCAGATACCTTAGAAACCAAATTGTACACTATGAAACGCCTTGCACCCTATGCAATCGTGTTGCTGTTGACCCTAGTTTCAGCAACCGGATTCTCACAAAATCCGAATGGCATCAAGCCAAAACAATTCAGCAACTATCCCGATATTATCAACTGTTCAGAATCTGAACTGAGCAGGGTTTTTACATCTGTACCGGGGCAGGACATCAGCATCAATTTCTCGAACGACCTTTTATTTGACGGCAAGGTCACCAGCAACCTGGTAAAATACAGCAACCTGCAGAGCGCAGTAATAAAATCTGCTTTTTTTAATAACTCTGTTTTTAACGTTTCCAGGCGTACTAACCCAGACAACAGCATTACCTATGTGGGCCGTATCATCAATACAGATTATTTTGATGGATATGAACTCAGAAAGGAAGCAACTGGTAATTACAAACTGGTAAAAATCGAGACCGATAAAGTTATCCAGCCCTGTAAAATGCTGTAACCCAACCACACAAACCTTACCTATACCTCATAAACCTTATCCGTGAATCCCCTAAACCCCAAGAAATATGAAAAAGCCTTCTACATGTTTCATGTTAGCAATGGCGTTATTGTTTTCTTTTAACGCATATAGTGTACCCAAACTGAATAGTTTCCCGTCTGCAGTTGCAACCATATTCCTCGATTTCGACGGTCATACCGTGAGCAATACATTCTGGAACGGCGGCAATACTTTTTATGCTGATCCTTCAGGAATGACGGATCCACAGATCACCGAAGCATTTAACAGGGTTGCCGAAGACTTCCGCCCGTTTGATATTAACATTACAACAGACTCAACAGTATTCCTGGCTTCACCCCTTACAAAAAGATTACGGGTCATCATTACCCCTACAAGTGCATGGATGCCCGGCTCAGGAGGTGTTTCCTACGTGGGTACATTTACTTCAGGCGACGATATTCCGGCTTTTGTTTTTTGCGACAGGCTTGGCCCTAACAGTCCGAAAATGGTTGGCGAAACATGCTCACACGAAAGTGGTCATGCAATAGGTTTATCTCACCAGTCGAAGTACGATGTAAGCAACTGTGTTGTTCCCATACAATCGTACAACCAGGGTGCAGGAGGCGGTGAGATCGGTTGGGCACCTATAATGGGCAATAGTCTTTATAAGAACATGAGCAACTGGAACAATGGTCCAACTCCTGATGGTTGTACGAACCTGCAGGACAATCTTTCTATCATTACCACGCAGAATGGTTTCGGGTACAGGCCGGACGACTATGCGGAAACACTGAATTCTTCAGCATTTACCCTGCCGGTTTCAAATTTTAATGTGTCGGGAATTATCACAACCAATAATGACAAAGATGCATTCAGGTTTGTGCTTACACGGAACTCTAATTTTCATTTAACGGCCATCCCGTTCAACGTGGGGTCAAATTATATTGGCGCCAACCTCGATATAAAACTGGAAATCTTCAATGCATCAGGTACATTGATAAAGACATACGACCCACCTGCAACAATGAGTGTTAGTATCGATACCGTGCTGAATGCAGGTACCTACTTTATTAAAATTGACGGAACCGGAAATACCAATACCGGTGAATATGGCAGCCTGGGATCTTATACTTTAAGCGGTACCAGCGGTGCCCTTCCTATCCATGATGTGAATTTATCTGGCAATGCAGATAAAGGAAAGCATAACCTCAACTGGAAGATCATTGCAGATGAACCCATCCGTACCATTGTGGTAGAATCATCAAATGATGGCACAAATTTTAAACCGCTTGCCACGGTGGGTTCCACCCTGAGCAAATTCTCGTATACATCTTATACCACCAACACTATATTTTACCGGCTGAAGGTTACATCTGTACTCGATCAGACCGTGTATTCAAATACCATTGCCATCATCGGAGCAGGCGCATCGGATAAGGCTTTCTATGTTTCCACATTGGTTCGAAATGAGGTATCCGTAAATGCACCTTCAAATTACCAGTATATCCTCAATGATATCAATGGCCGCATCGTGAACAAAGGAACAGGAGTAAGGGGCGTCAATAAAATAAATGTATCGGCGCAGCAGGACGGGATGTATTTCATACAGCTTTTCAACATCGATCAACGACAAACAGAACGAATTATAAAACAGTAAGGTAGATTCATGTGAAAGTTAGGGGGTAGCGTTAGGGGCTATCCCCTTTTTTATTGCTGCCTGCGGCAAGTGAATACAGTAACCACAGATTACCACAGATATATTTACGTCGGCTAAATTCATTGTGCAAATAGTATATAAAAATCTGTGTTAATCTGCGCCTTAATCCTTTTTTAATCTGTGGTTAAACATTACCGCCGGAGGCGGTTGATCAATATTTCCATCTTTTTTCCGTAACTTTAGAAAACCCCATTTTATGTTATGGAGAAAATTTAACGGAGATCCCATTTCCCTTCCCATAAAAGAAGCTGTAGAACTCGCCATTAAAAGAGAGACTGAAGACGGGTATCACCTCAAAGTTTGTATTGGAACCGACAGCCAGGTAAAGGGCAAGGAAACAGAATTTGCAACGGTCATCGTTTTTTTACGGGAAGGCCGCGGAGGATTCATGTTCATTCACAATGAAAAAACACTTCACCGTTACAGCATCAAGGAACGCATGCTGGTGGAAGTGGCAAAGAGCATTGAAATTGCCTATGAATTGTGCGACCTGTTCACGCTTTATGATGTGGATATGGAAGTACATGCCGACATCAACACAAACCCTCAGTTCAAGAGCAATGAAGCATTGCGGGAGGCGATGGGTTATATCCTGGGGATGGGTTTTGCCTTCAAGGCCAAACCCGAGGCTTTTGCCAGCAGCAGTTGCGCAAACAAGGTTGTGAATTGAACAGGGCAAATAAGCCCTTTCGCTGCTTTGATTTTGCCGGCTAATTTTTCGGCTTTCTTTTCCTGCTTATTCCTATGATACCCACGATCAGCAGTACGATGCCAAAACCAATTCTCAGCCACATGGCTTTTTTCTGATTGTTTTCTCTTTCTTTCATTTCCCTCACCAGGCTGTTAAGCCCGTTGTTGTTGATCTCTGCCTGGCTGCGCATGTATACCGAATCAATGGTTCTGCTTTGCTGCTGAATCAGGCTGTCATTTCTTTTGGAAATGCTGTCGGTCCCGGCTTGCTTTTTTTCGATCTGCCTTTGCAATTCATCAAGCTCCCTGGCGCTGTTTTGCGCAAAAGTTCCAAGGCTGCATGCAGTGAAAAGAACGAGGAATAATTTTCTCATGTAAGTCGTTTCTGTAAAGTAAACGGCAAAACGTTCTGAAATCAATACCCTCTGGCGGGTATTTACAGGGAGGTATTGGTTTCACCAATAAAAGCGAGGATCTTGTCTTTCCCTGTTTTTTTTACCGCGCTGGTAACAAAATGCTGGGGCAGGAATTGCCAGGTTTTTTTCATGGCTTCCAGGAAGTCCTTCACATTTTTACTTACGGTACGCTGGTTCTCTTTATCGCTTTTTGTGAATACAGGCAAAAAGGGATCTTCCACAGCTTAAGTTGTTCAAGAAAATCAAGGTCTATCTTTTGGGGAGTATGCCTGGCATCGATGAGTACAAAGACCATGGTGAGGTTTTCTCTCTTGCGGAGATAATTCTCAATCATCTGCTCCCACCTGCGCCTGCTTCGTTGGCTTACTTTGGCAAAACCATACCCGGGCAGATCAACCAGGTACCATTCATTGTTTACCATAAAATGATTGAGTAACTGTGTTTTGCCGGGAGCGGAAGATGTTTTAGCCAGTTTCTCATTGTTGCACAACATGTTGATCAGCGAGGATTTGCCAACATTACTGCGACCAATAAATGCGTATTCCGGCCTGTCGGGAAGAGGACATTTTTCGAAATCAGGGCTGCTGATGATATATTTGGCCGATTTGATCTGCATGGGGCAAAGATACTGGATACTTGATACCCGATACTTGATAGCCTACAATTAGCAAAGAGTCCTTAATTCTTAAAGCTGCTTCTAGTATCTAGTATCCAGCATCCAGCATCCAGCATCCAGAATTCGTTATCTGCCCCCATCCCCCAAAACCGCTTATCTTTGCACCCGATGACGGAATTTGCACATGATAATATTGTACCCTACAAAGGATCAGGGCTTGGAAAAAAAGAGCAGGTAGCACAGATGTTCAACGACATCTCTTATCGCTATGATTTCCTGAACCGTTTTCTCAGTGCAGGTATTGATGTGAAATGGCGCAAAAAAGCGATCCGTAAGCTGGTCGACCTTCATCCAAAAAGAATACTGGATGTGGCCACCGGTACAGCAGATGTGGCCATAATGGCGTCTTCTATCCTGAAACCTGAAAAAGTGATCGGGATCGACATCAGCGACGGAATGCTTGCCGTGGGTAATAAAAAGATACAAAAGCTTGGATTACAGGATACTATAGAACTGTTAAATGGCGACAGCGAAACAATAAATTTTGATGATGATTCGTTTGATGCGGTAACCGTGGCATTTGGAGTACGTAATTTTGAGAACCTCGAGAAGGGCCTGGGTGAGATCAGGAGGGTGTTAAAACCGGGGGGCAGGCTGGTTGTTCTCGAATTCAGCAAACCGAAAATGTGGGGTACAAAAGCCGTGTACAACCTGTACATGAAGATCGTGGCTCCCAATATGGGGAAACTATTCTCGAAAAACCGCAACGCATACGAATATCTCGACCAATCGATCAAAAAATTTCCGGAAGGGAAGAATTTTACCGGCATCCTGGATGGCCTGGGGTATAAAAACACTAACTGTAAACCACTGAGTTTAGGAATATGCAGCATCTATTGCGGAGAAAAATAAGTTACATACTTGTTGGTATAATATTTAGTCCCTTGTTTGGCAAGGCCCAGTTGAGAGATGACCTCAACCTGCCCGACCATGACCAGAAACTTTTTCATTTTGGTATCAACCTCGGAATGAACCGCTCTCATTTCAGTTTTTCGCACCACCCCTTATTCATGCAGCAAGACAGTGTTATGGTGGTGGAAAGTATCAACAGTACCGGTCTTAACCTGGCCTGGCTTGTTAATATGAACCTTGGGCAACATCTTGACCTCCGGACTTACCCACTTGACCTTTCTTTTACGGAAAAAGCATTTGAATACAATCTGAAATATCCCGACAAGCCGGGAGGAGAAGATTCCATCACAATAAAAAAAGTGCAGTCTATTTCTTTGAGTTTCCCGGTGCAGTTGAAATTCAGCAGTGACCGTATCGGAAATTTTAAAGTATACATGATCGGAGGGGCCAAGGCTGAATTCGATCTTGCATCCAATGCCGGTGCCAGGAAAGCAGAGAACCTCATCAAATTAAACCGTTTTGATTATGGCGTGCAGGCAGGCATCGGATTCCATTTTTATTTTCCGTTCTTTGTGCTCACACCTGAATTGCGTGTAGACTGGGGGCTTGGTAATTTACATAGCCGCGATAAGAACCTCAAGTTCTCTAATGTAATAGACAAGATCTATTCAAGGACGATCAGTTTCTCCTTAACCGTTGAATAATATTTCCGAAATCTCCTTAATAATCATATTCACGCCTGAACATATTCAGGCGAACACCGCCAGAGATAAAGGTGGTCTTTGTTTGCCCCGGCACATTTGCGATCTTATAAGTCCGGTATTGCATGTTTAGGTCGAAATATAAATTTTCCCTGAATTCATAAGATACCTGTAACATACTGTTTAAACAGGTTGCTTTGCGCCCGCCACCGATTTTGAAACCGGTCTCCATTGTCCTGCTGCGGTAATCTTCAAAAGGGTTGCTGCCAAAATTCTTTCCTGCACTATCAAGTCCCTGGGTATAGTAGATCGCTTTCGCATTCACATACCACCTTGGCCTTGGCTGAAACCTGATGATGCCGATGAATTCCTGGAAATTTGCGCCCAGCGGGTGTGCCAGGGCCTGGTTATAATGCGTGTAATTGGCAATCGTGTCGCCGTGCGAATAAGTGAAAGGCCTCACCCTGTTGGTTTCAAACTGGAGGTCGAGGTTGGGAATGCCAAAGGCATCAAGGTATTTGGCGCCTGCCTGAATACCCCATTTGTTTACCCAACTGGTAGGGTCATTCTTGATCTTGGATAAGATGAATTCATCGAGCAGGAACTGGCCATAAAACTGCAGGCGGTGCGCCACATTTGCTTTAAAGTCGATGCCCACCAGTGCGTTATCCGGACTTCCCACATTGCCTTCCACGCTCCTGTAAAAAATGATCGGGTTCAGGTATTGAAAATCGAAACGGTTCTTCCGGCCAAAGATCACACCCTCAAAAACCCCGATATTGAGCCACTTTGTAACATTCATGCTTAAATGATGCATGGCAGCGTATTTCCGGTCAAGTAAAGTATCTCCCGATTTTTTAAACTGGGGCATCAGTTCCATGAAGATATTCTGGTAATTGAATTTCCAGATCTTGGTATTCAGTTTTAAGAACAGGTAGCTGTTGCCCCAGTCGCTCAAAAAAAGACTGCGGTAACCATTGCCGATGAAGTTCTTATCGTAGCCAAATTGTACATCAATATATTTTGTTACACCGAATGTGATGTATCCCCGGGCATCAAAATAATCATAGCCTGTTTTTTTGAATGGCTTGTAAAAGCCAACTCCCTGTACCGCACGCAATGAGGCTACCTGTTGCTGAAAAAATGCAGGTCCTCTTTCCTGGTTATCTGTGATGAATGTGGAAAAGCCGATCTTATGTGCGATCATGCCCCTTGCAATGGCTCCCCGCGTATTCACAAACATGTTCTCACTGTTATTGTTTTCCTTTCCCTGCTGGAACTGGATCACAGGGTTTACGGCCAGGAAAAAATCACGCGTGTTTACTTCCAGGAGATTGGTCTTTGTTTTGTACAGGGATTTTAAAATGGGTTTCCGGCTCAAAAAATCCGCCCGGGGTACCGAAATCCATTCACTGTTGTTCATTAAAAAACTGTGCAGGTTGTATTCGTCGATAGAAGTAAGGGCCTGGTCGGTGAGTTCCTTGTATTTGTCCTGACCGGTATTGGGGTCGGTATAACCCAGTCTTGCACTGTCAATAAACTCGGCCTGCCTTACAATCGCTTTCCGGCTGAAGGGGCGGGCTGCAGAAAAATTGAGGTGTAAATTGGTCTGCTGTTTGATCTCCATGCGGTCAACAAAATGCAGGTCTTTGCTTCCCTGGTTCAGGTAAGTGGTTTGTGCTGTGGCAAAAACCGGACAAATAAAAATCAGCAGTTTGGATAAGCTTTTAATAATTTGCATTGAAATCTTTTAGTTTATCAGGTATCTAAATTCAAGATATGCAAAAATACCTTTTTAAAAACATCTGTGTAGTAAATGAAGGTAAAATTCAGGCATTGGATGTTTTAACCGATGGCGCACGGATTGAAAGAATTGACAACAATATTCAGACAAAGGGTAAAGTGGCCGAGATCAACGGAGAAGGCAAACACCTGTTGCCCGGTGTTATTGATGACCAGGTGCATTTCAGGGAGCCCGGCCTCACACATAAGGCAACTATCGGTTCTGAAAGTAAAGCTGCAGTGGCCGGCGGGGTAACCGGTTTTATGGAGATGCCCAATACGATACCCAATGCCCTTACTCCTGAATTGCTTGAAGAGAAATACGAGATCGCTGCGCATACTTCGCTGGCGAATTATTCTTTTTTTATGGGAACCAGCAATACCAATGCCGAAGAAGTGTTGAAGATCAATGCACGTAAAAGAGATGTATGCGGGGTGAAGATATTCATGGGAGCCAGTACCGGGAATATGCTGGTAAACAGCCATTCTACCCTTGACCGGGTATTTCGTGAAAGCGAATTGCTGATTGCCACGCATTGTGAAGATAGATAGATCATCAAACGCAATTATGAAAGGCTGAAAAATGAGAAGGGGCATTTAACCCCCTCCGATCATCCGCTGGTAAGGGATGCCGAAGCCTGTTTTGAGTCATCACTTGTTGCCATACAATTTGCAAAAAAATACAATAGCCGCCTGCACATTCTACACATCAGCACCGAAAAAGAACTGCAGCTCTTCAGCAATATGCTTCCCCTTACCGAAAAAAGAATCACAGCAGAAGTATGTGTGCATCACCTGCATTTTACTTCCGATGATTATGATGAACTGGGCTACAGGATCAAATGCAATCCCGCCATCAAAGCGCCACACAACAAGGAAGCGCTCTGGCAAGCCTTGCTGGATGACCGTTTGGATGTTATTGCTACCGACCACGCCCCGCACACACTGGAAGAAAAAGCCGGGGATTACGAACACGCACACGCAGGATTACCGCTGGTGCAACATCCCCTTCTTTTGATGCTGCATTATTTTAATGCAGGAAGGATCAGCCTGGAAACGATTGCCCGGAAAATGAGCCATGCCGTAGCAGATTGTTTTCGTATTGAGAACCGCGGTTATATCCGGGAAGGTTATTTTGCCGACCTGGTTGTAGTGGATACCGGGAAGCAGACAAAAGTGACAAAAGATAATATTTTATACAAATGCGGCTGGAGTCCTTTAGAGAATTTTATCTTTCCTGCATCTGTAGAGAAAACATTCGTGAACGGGAATATGGTTTGGGATGGCAGCGGCTTTGATGAGAGTACAAAAGGGAAAAGAATGTCATTTGACAGGTAATGCATTATTTTCATTGCCCGGCCTTCAGGCCCGGGGTAATAAAATACATTTTTAGTGGCTTCAGCCAAACGGTAAAGAAGACAGTACGAAAATCAGTATTCTCATATAAATGGAAACAGATAAAACAACACTGGCCGATCTTTCCATCTTCAATTCAGAAGAGGAATTCTCTGTATTCAATAAACTCAACCTTACGCGTACGGTAAACGGAAGAGAACAGTTGAGGGCCAATTTCAGCAGCACCCTGAAAACCATGGAGGAAATAAAGGGCGTGCAGCAAACCATACAGCTTATCATGCAGCAGGAGGCGCTTTGGCCTATGCAGGTAAGCAATGGCAGCATCATGGTCATTGAAAAATTTTATGATGCCACCATTGATGAGATCCCCGCTCAACCAACCGCACTTTCCGCATTCAGTTATAAATTGTTTCATGGTCCCGATTTTTCACTGGTGAAATATTCAGCCGGGCATTGTTTTGATTTTATCAGGGGGATGCAGCTCTTGGTAGAGCTTTTTTTAAGTGATACCACACCAGCGCCTTTGAAAAAGATATTGCAGAAAGCACAGCATATCCTCAGCAAAGAACAGTTTGAAGTGTTGGCACAGCATAAGAATGCTTCAGAACTTACAGTGCCGCAGTTGCTGCAACTGGCGGGGTTCATCAGGTACCATTACAAACTCAACATGTTTGAGCTGCTCGATATTTATGCTCAATTGGATGCATGGTATGGAATGGCGCAGGCGGTAAAGCAATACAGGCTGGTGTTTCCTGAGTTTGTAAACAGCAACCAGCCGGTGGTTTCCATCAAGGGCCTGTATCATATCCTTCTTGAAGATCCTGTGGCTTATGACATTGACCTGAATCCCCGGTCGAATTTTCTTTTTCTGACCGGGGCCAATATGGCGGGCAAAAGTACTTTCATCAAAGCCATGGGTATCTCGGTTTTCCTGGCACATACCGGTATGGGGGTGCCTGCCCTGCAAATGCAACTTACTCTTTTTGATGGTTTGCTCAGCAATATCAATGTGGTCGACAATATCATCAGGGGGGAAAGTTATTTTTATAACGAGGTACAGCGCATAAAGGCTACCGTTACTAAGGTGAACAACGGAAAAAAATGGCTCATCCTCATTGATGAGCTGTTCAAGGGCACCAATGTACAGGATGCCATGAAATGCAGCAGTACCGTCATCGAGGGCCTGCTGAAAATTAAGAACTCGCTCTTCATTCTTTCCACACATTTATATGAGATCGGCGAAGACCTGAAGAAATACGACCATATCAGTTTTAAATATTTTGAAACGGCGGTATCCGGCGAACAACTGAACTTCAGTTACCAGTTGAAAGACGGTATCAGCAACGACAGGCTGGGGTACCTGATATTGAAGAAAGAAGG
>Ga0209023_10005245_pt1 | contig 14259 bp, 12 predicted proteins | sample LakOneMetagenome_FD_187468 | JGI IMG/M metagenome (GOLD analysis project Ga0209023, IMG submission 187468) | Freshwater and sediment microbial communities from Lake Erie, Canada (SPAdes) (version 2) | ecosystem: Environmental > Aquatic > Freshwater > Lentic | place: Lake Erie, Canada...
GTTTCACCCCGTTAGGTCGGCTGCGCCGTTCAAGCCCAGGTCGCCACCACCGTTCGGAGTCAACCCGCATGTCGAATCGCCGCCGCTTCCTCCGCCTCGTTGCCGCCCTGTCGGGCGCCGGCGCGGTGTTCACCGCCACCCCGGCCCATGCGGTTGGCAGCCTGGTCGACGTTCAACTCGTCGATCGCGAACGCAGCCAGCCGCTGCCGACCTACCAGCAGCGCGGCACCCACTGGGTCGCCGGACGGCCGGGCAGTCGCTACGCGGTGCGGATGAGCAACCGCAGCGGCGAGCGCGTGCTGGTCGTGCTGTCGGTCGACGGCGTGAACGCGGTCAGCGGCGAGACGGCCGCGACCGGCCAGGTCGGCTACGTGCTCGCACCGTGGCAGACGACCGAGATCACCGGCTGGCGCAAGAGCATGAGCGAGGCCGCGGCGTTCTACTTCACCGCACTGCCCGACTCCTATGCGGCGCGCACCGACCGGCCGGACAACGTCGGCGTGATCGGCGTCGCGGTGTTCCGCGAGCGCGAGACGGCCGCCGTCCTGCGCCAGCCGGCGCCGCCGCTGGCCGCGGACGCGCGCCCGGACGAATCGCGCAGCGGCGAGGCCGAGTCGAACCGTGATCGCGCCAGCGGTCGCGCGGCGCCGTCGGCGAAGTCGGCCGCACCGATGCGCGAGGAGCGCCTCGGCACCGGCCATGGCGAACGGATCTACGCGCCGACCACGCAGACGACCTTCGAACGCGCCAGCGAGCGCCCCGCGGAGGTCGTTCGCCTGCGCTACGACAGCGTCGAGAACCTGCTGGCCAGCGGTGTCATCCCGCGACCGTGGCGGCGGCCCGCGGCGCCGGAGCCGTTCCCGGGCTTCGTGCCCGATCCGCGGGGTTGATCATGCTCGCCGCGCGCAGCGGGCGCAGTTCGCTGTGCAGCGTCAGCGCCGCGGCGCCGACGGCGGGCGCCAGCAGGCCGTCGCGCGCGGCATGCAGGCCCGGGGGCGCGATCCCGGCGCTGTCGCCGTAGCGGGCGAGCGTCGCGCGCGCGGCGTCCAGCAGTGCCGGGTGGCGCACACACGAACTGCCGCCGAGCACGATGCGGCGCGGGTTGAACGCGACCCACAGGTTCTGCAGCAGCACGCCGAGGTAGGCGCCGGCCCGGTCGATGCCGCCGGGCCCGGCCAGCGCCCGCGAGCCGACGAACGCCTCGGCGCAACCGCGCCGGCCGCACGAGCACCGCGGGCCGTCGATCTCGACCACCGTGTGGCCGATCTCGCCGGCCATGCCTTGCGCGCCGCCGAACAGGCCGTCGTCGAGCACCACGCCGGCGCCGACGCCGACATCGCAACTGACGAACACCAGCGGCCCCTCGCCTTCGCTGCCGCCGAACTCGTACTCGCCGAGGGCCGCCACATGGGCCTCGTTGCGCAGGTGCACCGGCACGGCAGGCAGCCCGGCGTCGGCCAGGGCATCGACGAGCATCGGCAGCAGGTCCAGGTCGCGCCAGCCCAGGTTCGGCGCGAAGCGCACGATGCCGGTCACGTCGTCGACCGCCCCCGGCACGCCGACGCCGATGCCGCTGACGACGAGCCCACGCGTGGCCAGCGCGCGCTCGACGCGGCGCGCGAGCTTCGCTGCCTGGCGGCAGCGCGCGCGAGTGTCGCTGCCTTCGGGTGATTCGCTCTCCTCGCTGCACAGCAGCGCGCCGAGCAGGGAGACGCCGACGACCCGCACGCACCCGACCGCGATCTCGATGCCGATCAGCGCGCGCACATCGGCGTTGATGAACAGTGGCGTGGCCGGGCGGCCCAGGCCTGCGGTCACCGGCGTCGCCGCCTCGCGCGCCCAGCCTTCGTCGAGCAGTTCGCGCGCGAGCAGGCTGACGGTCGACTTGGTGAGGCCGCTCGCGCTGGCGAGCTGCGCACGCGACAGGCCCGGCCTCGCGCGCATCAGGCGCAACAGCAGACTGCGGTTGATGCGCTTGATCAGTTGCTGGTCGCCGGTGGCCTTCATGCCGGCGTGCCGAGCGGCGCGTGGGCCTGCGCCTTGCCCGGCGGCTGCTTGCCCGCGATGATCATCCCGAGCACCTCGTCCTCGGTGACGTCGGCGGTGCGGTAGGTGCCGACGAGGCGGCCGTTCTTCATCACCGCGAGCCGATCGGACAGGCCGAACACGTCCGGCATGTCGTGCGTGATCAGGAAGATGCCGACGCCGTCGTCCTTCAGCTGCTTCACGAGGCGCCCGACCATTGCGGTCTCCTCCGGGCCGAGCGCGGCGCAGGGCTCGTCCATGATCAGGATGCGGGCGTTGAAGTACAGCGCGCGCGAGATCGCGACGACCTGCCGCTGGCCGCCCGACAGGCGCCGCACCGGCACGCGGATGTTGGTGAAGTTCTTGTTCAGGCGCTGGAAGACCTTGCGCGCCTGCGCCTCCATGAAGTGATCGTCCAGCGTGCGCCAGCGCGTCAGCTTCTCGCGCCCGAGGAACAGGTTGGACACCGCATCGAGGTTGTCGGCCAGGGCCAGCGTCTGGTAGATCGTCTCGATCCCTTGCGCCTGCGCTTCCGATGGCGTGCGGATGTGCACCGCGCTGCCGTTGATCAGCGTCTCGCCCGCATCGATCGGGTAGGCGCCGGCGAGCATCTTCATCAGCGTCGACTTGCCGGCGCCGTTGTGGCCGAGCAGTGCGACGACTTCGCCCGGGAACAGATTGACGCTGACGCCATCGACCGCGACGACGCCGCCGAAGGCCTTGCGGATGTCGCGGAGTTCGACGAGGGGCGGAGTGCGATCGGCCATCACCGCTCCCCCACCCAGCGCCGATACAGCACATCGAACACCACCGCGACGATCAGCACCTGACCGATGATGACCATGCGCTTGCCGATCGGTACGTCGAGCAGCAGCATGCCGCTGTCCAGCGATTGCATGATCAGCGCGCCCAGCACCGAGCCGAAGATCGAGCCGCTGCCGCCGGCCAGCGCGGTGCCGCCGATTACCGCGGCGGCGATCACGTAGAGCTCCATGCTGGTGCCGAGCGAGTTGGTGCCGGCGTTCAGTCGTGCGACCGAGACCATCGCCGCGATCGTGATCAGGACCGCGAGCAACGCGAACAGCATCAGCGTGACGCGCTTGACCGGGATGCCGACGAGCGCCGCGGCGTCCGGGTTGCCGCCCATCGCGAACACGTAGCGCCCGAAGCGCGTGCGGTGCACGATGAACGACAGCACGAGTGCGACGCCGGCCCAGATCAGCACCGGGATCGGAATGCCCTGCGGCTCGGTCTTCGACGAGATCTGGTAGCGGTTCATCGTCAACGCGAACGCGAGCGTCAACACCATCGGGACGGCGGTGATCAGTGCGTCGATCCACAGCGGCGCGGGCGTGACGCCGTGGCTGTGCAGGGCGCTGCGGCGCAGCGCGGTGCGCGCGATCAGGCCGATGCAGACCAGCGCGGCCAGCGACCAGGTCGCCGTCACGCCGATGCCGCCGTCGTAGCCGCCGCCCAGGCGCAGGAACAGGTCGTCGCTGACCGGCTGCGTCTTGCCGTCGGCGACGAGGAACGCAGCCCCGCGGAACGACATCAACCCGCCGAGCGTGACCACGAACGACGGCACGCCGAGCACCGCGGTGAGCCAGCCCTGGTACACCGAGACCGCCAGCGCCACTGCGAGCCCGGCCAGGCACGCGGCCGGCCAAGACCAGCCGGCGGTGTACTGCAGGAACGCGATCAGCACGCCGACGAAGCCGAGCACCGAGCCGACCGACAGGTCGATGTGGCGCGCGACGATCACCAGCACCATCACGGTGGAGACGATGCCGACCACCGCCGTCTGCTGCGCCAGGTTGTAGAGATTCTCCGGGCCGAGAAAGATCCCGCCCGACAGGACGTGGAAGCCGATCGCCAGTGCCGCGAGCACGAGGCTCATCAGCACCAGGCGCCAGTCCACCCCGGCGTCGCGCCAGCTCTGCGCGGTGGTCGGCGGGGTCGTCACGTCAGTTCACTTGCAGGCCGCAGGCGCCTTGTCGCCGCTCACGCCCTTGCAGAGTTCGTCCTTCTTGATCCAGCCGGCCTTGACGACGACGTCGAGGTTGTCGCGCGTGATCGGCACCGGCGCGAGCAGGCGCGATTCGAGCGTGATCTTCTTTTCGCCACCGCTCCAGGGCGCCGACCCTGCGGGCTTCTTGCCCGCCACCAGCGCCACCGCGGCCGACGCGGCTTCCTTGCCGAGTTCGCGCGAGTCCTTCCAGACCGAGACCGTCTGGGTGCCGGCGGCGACGCGGTTCAGCGCGGCGAAGTCGGCGTCCTGGCCCGACACCGGAATGCCCTTGATGCCCTTGGCCGTCAGCGCCGCGACGACGCCGCCGGCGGTGCCGTCGTTGGCCGCCACGACCGCATCGACCTTGCCGCCGACCTTGGTCAGGATCTGCTCCATGTTCTTCTGCGCGACTTCAGGCTTCCAGCCTTCGGTGTACTCATCGCCGACGATCTTGATGTCGCCCTTCTTGACCGCGGCGTCGACGATCTCCTGCGCGCCTTCACGCAGGAAGTTCGCGTTCGGGTCCGTCGGCGAGCCCTTGATGAACACGTAGTTGCCCTTGGGCGCGGCCTTGAACACGGCGCGCGCCTGCATCCGGCCGACTTCCTTGTTGTCGAAGGTGATGTAGAAGACGCCGGGCGCTTCGATCAGGCGGTCGTACGCGACCACCGGCACCTTCTGCTTGGTCGCCTTGTTGACCGCCGGCAGGATCGCGTCCTTGTCCATCGCGAGCACGATCAGCGCCTTCGCGCCCTTGGACATCAGGCCTTCGATGTCGGTCAGCTGCTTCTCCGGCGAGCCGCCCGCGTCGGCGCTGATGTACTTGGCGCCGAGCTTCTCGAGCTGGGCCTTGATCGCGGCTTCGTCGGTCTTCCAGCGCTCTTCCTGGAAGTTCGACCAGCTCACGCCGACGACGGTCTGGGCGAACGCGGCACCGGCGAACAGGGTGAGCGCGGCAACGCTCAGCGGGCGGGCGACGAGCAGGGTAAGGCGGCGATTCGACGGCATGGGGAGGTCTCCGGATCCTAGTTAGTATGGCGGTCGAACTATTAGCCAGCGCCGCGCGTCTGGCATCAGGGGAAGCCCGGAGAGCGGGTCGGGTGCGCGCATACACTTGGGTCGACTCACACGCGCGCGAGCCCACCCATGACCACCCAACTCGACGAGCTTCTCGACAACAACCGCCGCTGGGCCGCCAAGGTCGAAGGCCGCAGCCCGGGCTTCTTCACCGAACTGCTGAAGCAGCAGGCGCCGCAGTACCTGTGGGTCGGCTGCGCCGACAGCCGCGTGCCGGCGAACGAGCTCGTCGACCTGCTGCCGGGCGAGCTGTTCGTGCACCGCAACGTCGCGAACGTCGTCGTGCACTCGGACCTGAACTGCCTGTCGGTGATGCAGTTCGCGACCGACCTGCTGAAGGTCAAGCACATCATCATCGTCGGCCACTCCGGCTGCGGCGGCGTGAACGCGGCGCTGAACGACCTGCGCGTCGGCCTGGCCGACAACTGGATCCGCCACGTGCAGGACGTGCGCAACAAGCATCGCGCCTGGCTCGAGACGGTGCCGGCGGACCGCCGCGTCGACGCGCTGTGCGAGCTCAACGTCGTCGAGCAGGCGCTCAACGCCTGCCAGACGACGATCGTGCAGGACGCCTGGGCGCGCGGTCAGCAGATCGTCGTGCATGGGTGGTTCTACCGGCTGTCGAACGGGCTCCTGCAGGACCTGAAGATGACGGTCGAGGACCCGGCGCTGATGCAGGAGACCTACGAACGCGCTGCCGCTGCGGTACGCGCACGCTACGACGACAACGACGGCGGCGCCGGGGGCGCCTGATGCCGACGACGTTCCCGACCGCGCTCACCGACCCGCGCGCGTTCGACATCGCGCGCGCGATGCTCGACGGGTTCAACCGCCACTACACGCTCTTTCGCGAAGCCAGCGCCGACGCGAAGCGGCGTTTCGAGGAGGCCGACTGGCACGGTCAGCAGCGCGCGCAGCGCGAGCGCATCGAGTACTACGACCTGCGTGTCGACGAAGGCGCCGAGCGGCTGCAGCGCGAGTTCCAGGCCTCGGACCTGCCGAAGGACACCTGGCAGCAGGTCAAGCTGCACTACATCGGGCTGCTCGTCGAACATCACCAGCCCGAGCTCGCCGAGACCTTCTTCAACTCGGTGACGACGAAGATCCTGCATCGCAGCTACTTCCACAACGACTTCATCTTCGTGCGCCCGGCGGTCTCGACCGAGTACATCGAGAACGATGAGCCGGCGTCGCTGCCGACCTACCGGTCGTATTACCCGACCAAGCCGACGATGCGCGAGACGTGGCTGCGCATCGTCGACAACTTCCAGCTCCAGCGCGAGTTCGCCGACCTCGGGCGCGACATCGACCACGTGCTCGCGGCGGTGGCGGCGCAGCTCGGCGAGTTCCGCATGCGCGCGAACTTCCAGGTCCAGGTGCTGAGTTCGCTGTTCTACCGGAACAAGGGCGCGTACCTCGTCGGCAAGATCATCAACGGCTTCAACGAGACGCCGTTCGCGCTGCCGATCCTGCACGACGACGCCGGCCGGCTGACGATCGACGCGGCCCTCTTCGGCGAGGACGACCTGCTGCTGCTGTTCAGCTTCGCGCGCGCCTACTTCATGGTGACGATGGAGATCCCGTCGGCCTACGTGCAGTTCCTGCGCTCGATGATGCCGCGCAAGCCCCGCTCCGAGATCTACAACGCGCTCGGCCTGGCCAAGCAGGGCAAGAACGCCTTCTACCGCGACTTCCTGTACCACCTGCGCCATTCGAGCGACCACTTCCGCATCGCGCCGGGCATCAAGGGCATGGTGATGCTGGTGTTCGACCTGCCGAGCTTTCCGTACGTGTTCAAGGTCATCAAGGACTTCTTCCCCGACCAGAAGGAGACGACGCGGGAGCAGATCAAGGGCAAGTACCTGCTGGTCAAGCAGCACGACCGCGTCGGGCGCATGGCCGACACGCTCGAGTACAGCAACGTCGCGTTCCCGCGCGCGCGCTTCGAGGACGAACTGGTCGCCGAGCTGCAGCACTACTGCCCGAGCTTGCTGGAGGAAGACGGCGACCAACTGGTGATCCGCCACCTCTACATCGAGCGGCGCATGATTCCGCTCAACATCTATCTGCAGGAAGCGTCGCTGTCGCAGATCGAATCGGCGGTGGTCGAATACGGCAATGCGATCAAGGACCTGGTGCGGGCCAACATCTTCCCCGGCGACATGCTGTGGAAGAACTTCGGCGTCACGCGCCACGGCAAGGTCGTGTTCTACGACTACGACGAGATCGAGTACCTGACCGACTGCAACTTCCGCAAGGTGCCGACGCCGCGCACCGAGGAGGAGGAGATGTCCGGCGAGGTCTGGTACAAGGTCGGCCCGCGCGACGTGTTCCCCGAGACATTCGGCCCGTTCCTGCTCGGCAACCCCGGGGTGCGCAACGTTTTCATGAAGCACCACGCCGAGCTGCTCGAAGCGTCGTTCTGGCAAGGCCACAAGGAACGCATACTGGCCGGATATGTGCATGATGTCTTCCCGTACGACGCGAGCAAGCGCTTCGAGCATCCGCTCCGTTCGGGCTGAGTGTCGAAGCCCGAACGGCGACCATCGAAAGGACTTCCCATGAGCGACCCCATCGTCATCGTCTCCGCCGCCCGCACGCCGATCGGCGGCCTGCTGGGTGATTTCAGTTCGTTGAGCGCGAACCAGCTCGGCGCGATCGCCGTCAAGGCCGCGGTCGAGCGTGCCGGCATCACCGGCGACGCGGTCGACGAGGTGCTGCTCGGCAACTGCCTGATGGCCGGCCAGGGCCAGGCGCCGGCGCGTCAGGCGACGCTCGGCGCCGGCTTGCCGCAATCGGTCGGCGCGGTCACGCTGTCCAAGATGTGCGGCTCCGGGATGCGCGCGATGATGTTCGGCCACGACATGCTCCGCAGCGAGACCGCCAACGTCGTGATCGCCGGCGGCATGGAAAGCATGACCAATGCGCCGCACCTGACGATGATGCGCAAGGGCGTGAAGTACGGCGTCGCGGCGCTGTACGACCACATGGCGATGGACGGCCTGGAAGACGCCTACGAGAAGCTGCCGAACGGTGGCGGCAAGGCGATGGGCGTGTTCGCCGAGGAGTGCGTCGCGAAGTACGCGTTCACGCGCGAGCAGCAGGACCAGTTCGCGATCGCCTCGACCGAGCGCAGCAAGCGCGCCAACGAAGACGGCAGCTTCGACTGGGAGATTGCGCCGGTCACGCTGAAGAGCGCGAAGGGCGACACGGTGGTCAAGTTCGACGAGCAGCCCTTCAAGGCCAAGCTCGACAAGATTCCGGGCCTGAAGCCGGCGTTCAAGAAGGACGGCACGATCACCGCGGCGACATCGTCCAGCATCTCCGATGGCGCGGCCGCGCTCGTGCTGATGCGCGAAAGCACCGCGGCCAAGCTCGGGGTGAAGCCGGTCGCGCGCATCCGCGCGCATGCCGTGCACGCGCAGGCGCCGAACTGGTTCACGACGGCACCGATCGGCGCGATCTCCAAGGTGCTGAAGCAGACCGGCTGGGCCGCCAAGGATGTCGACCTCTGGGAAGTGAACGAGGCCTTCGCCGCGGTCACGCTCGCGGCGATGACCGAGTTCAAGCTGCCGCACGAGATCGTCAACGTGCATGGCGGCGCGGTCGCGCTCGGCCACCCGATCGGCGCGAGCGGCGCGCGCATCGTCGTCACGCTGCTGGGCGCGCTGCGCCAGCGCGGCTTGAAGAAGGGCGTCGCCGCGCTGTGCATCGGGGGCGGTGAAGCCACCGCGCTCGCCGTGGAGTTGTGCTGAGCGAGCCACGGATCGCGAGTGCGCTCGTCGTCGGCGCCTCGCGCGGCATTGGTCTGGAGCTCGTGCGGCAGTACCGCGCGGAGGGCGTGCGCGTCGCGGCGACCGCGCGCACCGACGACGCGTTGTGGACGCTGCGCGGACTCGGCGCGACCGCGATCGGCCTCGATGTGGCGAGCGCGGAGAGCGCGTCGCGACTGGCCTGGCAGCTCGACGGCGCGGCGTTCGACGTGATCGTCTACGCCGCGGGCGTCTACGGTCCGCGCACGACGGCGCTGGAGCCGCCGACGGATGCCGAGTTCGTGCAGGTGATGACGACCAACGTGCTCGGCCCGATGCGCGTGATCCCCTCGCTCGTCGACGCGCTCGCGCCGGGGGCGCGGCTCGGGTTGCTGTCCTCGCGCATGGGCGCGATCGGGCCGCGGCTCGCGCACCAGGGCTGGTTGTATCGTGCGTCGAAGGCCGCGGTCAATTCGGTGCTGAAGGACGTCTCGCATGCGCTCGCCGGGCGATGCATCTGCGTCGCGCTGCATCCGGGCTGGGTTCGCACCGACATGGGCGGCAGTGGCGCGGACCTGACGGTCGAGCAGAGCGCACGTGACTTGCGTCACCTGATGGCCGCATTGACCCCGATCGACAACGGGCGCTTCATGAATCACGATGGCTCGTCCATCGACTGGTAACCGACCCTTCACGACCATGCAGCTCAGCGACGACCACCGCGCGGTACAGGATGCCGTGCGGGCCTATGTGCAGGACCACATCGCGCCGCAGGCGGCGGCGTGGGACAAGACGCATCACTTTCCGAAGGACGAGCTGCGCGGGCTCGCCGATCTAGGTTGCTACGGCGTGGCCGTGCCGACCGAGTGGGACGGCGCGGGTCTCGACTATCTCGCGCTGTCCGTGATCCTCGAGGAGATCGCCGCCGGCGACGGCGCGACCTCGACGATCGTCAGCGTCAACAACTGCCCGGTGTGCTCGATCCTGATGGCGTGGGCAAGCGATGCGCAGAAGGCGCAGTGGCTCAAGCCCCTCGCGCGCGGCGAGATGCTCGGCGCGTTCTGCCTGACCGAGCCGCACGTCGGTTCGCAGGCCGATGGACTCAAGACGACCGCCGTCCGGGTCAAGGATGGCGACGGCGAAGCCTACGTGCTCAACGGCGTCAAGCAGTTCATCACCAGCGGCAAGAACGGCGATGTCGCGATCGTGATGGCCGTGACCGACAAGGCCGCCGGCAAGAAGGGCATCAGCGCGTTCATCGTGCCGACGAAGACGCCCGGCTACACCGTCGCGAGCGTCGAGGACAAGATGGGCCAGCACGCCAGCGACACCGCGCAGATCGTGTTCGAGAACTGCCGCGTGCCGGCCGCGAACCTGCTCGGCGAGGAAGGGCAGGGCCTGAAGATCGCGCTCTCCGGCCTCGAGGGCGGGCGCATCGGCATCGCGTCGCAAAGCGTCGGCATGGCGCGCGCGGCGTTCGAATCGGCGCTCGCGTATTCGAAGGAGCGCGTGGCTTTCGGCAAGCCGATCTTCGAACACCAGGCGCTGCAGTTCCGCCTGGCCGAGATGGCGACGCAGATCGAGGCCGCGCGCCAGCTGATCCATCACGCGGCGAGCCTGAAGGACGCTGGCGTGCCGTGCCTGAAAGAGGCTGCGATGGCCAAGCTGTTCGCCAGCGAGATGGCCGAACGGGTCTGCAGCGCGGCGATCCAGATCTACGGCGGCTACGGCTACGTCAGCGACTTCCCGGTCGAGCGCATCTACCGCGACGTGCGCGTGTGCCAGATCTACGAAGGAACGAGCGACGTGCAGAAGATCCTGATCGGGCGGGCGCTGGCATGACGGCGCAGCGGTCCGTGAAGGCGCTGGTGTTCGACGTGTTCGGCACCGTGGTCGACTGGCGCGGGTCGATCATCCGCGAAGGCCGCGCGACGCGCCCGCGGGTCGATTGGGCCGCCCTCGCCGACGCGTGGCGCGCCGGCTATGTGCCGGCGATGGACCGCGCGCGCCGCGGCGAGATCGCGTGGACGAACATCGATGGGTTGCACCGCACGATCCTCGACGAGATCCGGCCGCGCTTCGGCCTGGCCGACCTGCCCGAGGCCGAGGTCGCGCAGCTGAACCGCGTGTGGCATCGGCTCGACGGCTGGCCCGACGCGGTGAGCGGCTTGCAGCGCCTGAAGGCCCGCTTCGTGATCTCGACCTTGTCGAACGGCAACGTCGCGCTGCTGGTCAACATGGCCAAGCACGCGAAGCTGCCGTGGGACTGCGTGCTGTCGGCCGAACTCTTTCAGCACTACAAGCCCGACCCGGAGGTCTACCAGGGCGCGGCCCGCCTGCTCGGATTCGAGCGCGACGAGGTGATGATGGTCGCGGCGCATCCGAGCGACCTGGTCGCCGCCCAGCGCGCCGGGCTGCGCACCGCGTACGTGCCGCGGCCGCTCGAACGCGGCGAGGGCGGCTGGATGGAGCCGGTCGGCGATGCGCGGTTCGATGTCACGGCCGCCGACTTCAACGCACTCGCGGTGCAGCTCGGCGCGTGACGGTCGGTTCGAGGTGGCGATGAACGAAGCGGCGGCGCGCGAGGTCGTCCTCGTCCAGGCGTTCGAGACCACCCACCCGGCGCCGCCGAGCTGGGACGACGACGATCGCGCGTGGGCCACCAAGGTCGCGTTGCAGGAGGGCGCGTCCGACGACGATCCCGAGCGTTTCGTCGCACGCCGCGCGCACCACGCGCTGCGTCGACTCGGCCCGCGCGAGCCCGCGGCGGCCAGCTGGTTGACGCGCCGCCTGTGGCGCGACCGCTGGATCGCCTGGGCGGTGGTGGCCGGGCTGATCATCGGCATCGCTGCCGACGCGATCGGCGCGAGCCAGCAGATCAACCTGCTCGCCCCACCGCTCTGGGGCGTGCTGGCGTGGAACGCCGTCGTCTACGCGCTGCTGCTCGGCAGCGGCGCGATGCAGCTGGTGCTGCGGCGCACGCGACGGGGCAGCCTGGTGCGCCTCACCGAGCGCGTGCTGCGCCTGGGGCGCAGCCTGCCGGGGCTGGGGTCGGTCGGTGCGTCGGCCGGCGGCAGCGCGAAGGCGCTGCAGGGCTTCGCGAGCCTGTGGCTGCGGCTGAGCGGGCCGCTGTCGGCCACGCGCGCCGCCGCCGTGCTGCACGCCGCCGCCGCCGCGCTCGGGCTCGGCCTGATCGCGGGCCTGTACCTGCGCGGCCTGGTGCTCGACTACCGCGCGGCCTGGGAAAGCACGTTCCTGAGCGCGGTCAACGCGCACGCGATCCTCGCCACGGTGCTCGCGCCGGCCTCGGCGATCTCGGGCATCGCACTGGCGGATGTCGACGCGTTCGCGGCGATGCGCGGCGCGCACGGCGTTGCCCCCGGGGCGGCGCCGGCAGCGCCCTGGATCCATCTGTTCGCGCTGACGCTCGGGCTCGTCGTCGTGCTGCCGCGCACCGTGCTCGCGCTGTTCGGCGTGGTGCGCGCGCACTGGCTCGCGCGCCATCTCGCGCTGCCGCTGGACAGCACCTACTTCCAGGTCCTCACCCAGGCGCGCAAGGGCGAGCTGGCAAGCGTCTTCGTCACGCCGTACGCGAGCGAGCCCGGCGCCGGCGTCGCGCCGCTGCTGCGCACGATCGTCAACCGGGTGCTCGGCGACACCGCGCAGATCTCGACCGCGAACACCCTCGTGTTCGGCGCCGAGGACGATCCGACCGAGTTCGTGATGCCGCCGGAGGGCACGACGCTGGTGATCGCGCTGTTCGACCTGGCGGCGACCCCCGAAGCCGAAAGCCAGGGGCGCTACGCGCAGACGCTCGCGCGCTCCGCGCCGACCGTGCTGATGATCGACGAGGCCGCGTTCGCGCGGCGCTTCAAGGGTGACGCGACCCGCCTGGCGCAGCGTCGCGATGCGTGGCGCGTGTTGGCGGTCGCGCTCGGCACGACGCCGGTGTTCATCAACAGCGACGCACCGGACGAGGCCGCCGCACGCGGCGTGGCCGTGGCGATGCGACGGCCGGTGAACGCCGCATGACGACGCCGCCGTCCCTATCGTCCGACGCGATCTCGCTCAGCCTCGTGTCGCACACCAACGCGGGCAAGACGACGCTGGCGCGCACGCTGCTCGGGCGCGACGTCGGCATCGTGCGCGACGCACCGCACGTGACCGAGTTCGCCGACGTCTACACGATGGTCGAGACGAGCGACGGCGAGCGTCTGCAGCTCTGGGACACGCCCGGCTTCGGCGACAGCGTGCGCCTCGCGCGCCGGCTGCGCGAGCGCAGCAGCCCGCTCGGCTGGTTTCTCAGCGAGGTCTGGGACCGCTGGCGCGACCGTCCGTTCTGGTCCAGCCAGCAGGCGTTGCGCAACGTGCGCGACGAGGCGGATGTGATGCTGTATCTCGTCAACGCGGCCGAGTCGCCCTCGGCGGCGGGATACGTGAAGCCCGAGATGGAGATCCTCGGCTGGATCGGCAAGCCGGTGATCGCGCTGCTGAACCAGCTCGGCGCGCCGCGCGAGGCCGCGCTCGAGGAGGCCGAGCTGACGCAGTGGCGCACCCACCTGCAGGCCTACGCGCCGGTGCGCGCGGTGCTGCCGCTGGACGCGTTCGCACGCTGCTGGGTCCAGGAGCTGACGCTGCTGCGCGCGATCGAATCGGTGCTGGACGATGCGCCGCGGCGCGCGCGCATGACGCGGCTGCGCCTGGCGTGGCAGGCTCAACGCGAACGGACGTTCGAGGCGTCGATGCGCTCGCTCAGCGAGAGCCTGGCGCGCATCGCCGACGCGAAGCAGATGCTCCCCGATGCGCGGGGCCTGAAGGCGCGGCTGAGGAGCGTCGGTGCCGCCGTGGCGCACGGGGTCGGCATCGCCCGGCCGGAAGAGGCGCCGACCGCGATCGCGCAGAAGGCACTGGCCGAAGCCCTCGACGCGGAGGTGCGCGCCAGCACGCTGGCGTTGATCGAACTGCATGGCCTGAACGGCGAGGCGCAGGGTGAGATCCTGACGCGGCTGGCCACCCACTACGAGCTGCGCCTGCGCATGGACGAGGGCAAGGCCGCGATGTGGGGCGGCATGCTGACCGGTGCGCTGGTCGGCTTGAAGGCGGACGTGCTCAGCGGCGGCCTGACGCTCGGTGGCGGCCTGCTGGCCGGCGGGCTGATCGGTGCGCTTGGTGCGGCCGGGCTCGCGCGCTGCGTGAACCTGGTGCGCGGCACTGACCGTTCCTGGATCTCGTGGAATGCCGAGGCGCTCGATCAGATGGCCGAGGCGGCGCTGTTGCGCTACCTCGCGGTCGCGCATTTCGGTCGCGGCCGTGGCGACTGGTCGCAGGGCGAATCACCGCCGCACTGGAAGGACGTGATCGCGACCGCGCTCGCGCCGCAACGCGAGGTGCTCGCCG
>Ga0209023_10005246_pt1 | contig 14259 bp, 11 predicted proteins | sample LakOneMetagenome_FD_187468 | JGI IMG/M metagenome (GOLD analysis project Ga0209023, IMG submission 187468) | Freshwater and sediment microbial communities from Lake Erie, Canada (SPAdes) (version 2) | ecosystem: Environmental > Aquatic > Freshwater > Lentic | place: Lake Erie, Canada...
TATCAATAGCATATTCCCGTAGCATGTATTTACCTTTGTGTACACAGAGAATCAATAATATATGGATCACGTATTGCCGGTTATCAATAAGCAATTACAATTAGTAGAGTGCCCGCGCGATGCAATGCAAGGCTGGCAACATTTTATACCAACTGCATTAAAGACTGAATATCTCAACTCATTGCTGAAGGTAGGTTTTGATGTACTTGATTTCGGTTCGTTTGTTTCAGCAAAAGCTATTCCTCAACTGGCTGATACCAAAGTGGTACTCGAGGGCCTTGATCTGAGCAACACCAATACTAAATTACTTGCAATCATAGCTAATACACGTGGTGCAGAAGAAGCAGTACAATACGATGAGATCACCTATCTCGGTTTCCCTTTCTCAATATCGGAGACATTTCAGTTAAGAAATACCAATAAAACTATAGCTCAATCCTTGGTGCAGGTGGAGGAGATCCAGAAGCTTTGTGTACAGAATAATAAAGAGCTGGTAGTTTATATTTCCATGGGTTTTGGCAATCCATATGGCGATGAGTACAATGCAGAAGTAGCTATTAATTGGGTGAGAAAGTTATCTGCTTTAGGTATAAGGACTATTGCTATGTCTGACACAGTTGGTGTTGCAAAGCCTGATAATATATCCCATATATTCAAACAGCTAATTCCTGAGTTCAAAGACGTCAGCATAGGCGCACACTTCCATTCCCAGCCCGATAAATGGGAAGAGAAGATACAGGCAGCATACAATGCCGGTTGTGTGCGTTTTGATAGTGCTCTTAGAGGTATAGGTGGTTGCCCGATGGCAGAGGACGACCTAGTTGGTAATATTGCCACAGAAAAGATCATTGGCTGGTGCGAACAGAATAACGTACCGCTTCGCCTCAATAAGCCCGCTTTTGAAGATTCATTCATTATGGCAGGGCATGTATTTATATAGGCATATAGCGGTATTTCAGGTTTTTAATTCCTAATTTTACTATTCAAAAAAAGTCCTCATGAAGGTGTTCTCTTCTTTGTCTGATACACAGGTGATGTAGGGAAGCCCTTTCAGGGGTTTGGGTTTTATGTCTACACACGGAGAAATTAAGCGGGTAACCACACATACGCTGCAATGGATGAAGCAGCATGGTGAAAAGATAAGTATGCTTACCGCATACGATTTTTCCATGGCGCGTATATTTGATGATGCAGGCATAGATGTAATACTCGTTGGTGATTCCGCCTCCAACGTAATGGCAGGCCATGAAACTACGTTACCTATCACGCTCGATCAGATGATTTATCACGCCCAGAGCGTGATACGAGCATGTGCACGTTGTCTCGTAATTGTAGATATGCCGTTTGGCTCTTACCAGGGCAATAGTAAAGAGGCATTGAACTCCGCTATACGTATCATGAAAGAATCCGGTGCGCATGGTGTAAAGCTGGAAGGCGGTGAAGAAGTATGCGAGTCTATAAAACGCATTGTAGGTGCCGGCGTACCTGTAATGGGTCATCTTGGGCTTACGCCGCAGTCTATTTATAAGTTTGGCACCTATGCTGTGCGTGCAAAGAAAGAAGAGGAAGCCGAAATATTGCTGCATAATGCTGCTGCTTTGCAGGATGCGGGCTGCTTCTCGCTGGTACTTGAAAAAATACCTGCAAAACTTGGAGAGGATGTAGCAACAAAACTCTCTATACCGGTTATAGGTATCGGCGCAGGTGGCCATGTAGATGGCCAGGTACTGGTAATGCACGATATGCTGGGCATCACCAAAGACTTTTCCCCACGCTTTCTGCGCAGGTATATGAACCTGTATGAAGATATAGGCAACGCTACCAAAAGCTTTATAAAAGATATTAAGGATAAGGATTTCCCCAACGAAAAGGAGCAATACTAATGGTGAATACTGCCGTTTGGCAAAAGCTGACCCAAGAGTTTTCCGGCAAGGGCGTAACGCTTATTGCCGTTTCAAAAACGAAACCCGCGTCCGATATTCAAGCCCTGTATGATCTCGGGCAACGAGATTTCGGGGAAAATTATGTACAGGAGTTAGTAGAGAAACAGGCTGCTTTGCCTGCCGATATCCGCTGGCATTACATAGGCCATCTGCAGGGCAATAAAGTAAAATACATCGCCCCGTTCGTGCATCTCATTCATGCCGTCGATAGTTTTAAGCTATTGCAGGAGATTAATAAGCACGCGCAAAAAAATAACCGTGTGATAGATGTACTGCTGCAAATGTATATAGCTGCTGAGGAAACCAAATTCGGCCTCGACGAAAAAGAAATCATCAACCTGCTCGATCAGTACGAAGCTCAGGTAGCAGATATGCAACACATCCGTATCTGTGGTCTTATGGGCATGGCTACCAATACAGATAACGAAGCGCAACTACGGACAGAGTTTGGTCAACTGAAGAATTTCTTCACATTCCTGGCAGACACCACTTTTTTTGCCAAGTCTTATTTTGCCACATGCTCTATGGGCATGAGCGCAGACTACAAAACAGCCATAGAAGAGGGTAGTACAATGGTGCGCATTGGCAGCATGCTGTTTGGTAACAGGTAGTCCTTTGTTTGTTTTTGTATATTAGTGCCTCTATGGCCGGGTTTATCAAAAACAGGTGGGTATTGTTTCTTGTACTTATAGTGTTCTTTATCTGTAAGCTTCCGCACTTGTCTTATCCTTATTATTGGGATGAGAGCTGGCCATATGCGCCAGCTATACAGGCTATGTATCATCATGGGGTTAGTCTGTTGCCCTCTGCCATCGATCCTGAATTATCGCGCGGGCATCCATTGTTTTTTCATGCTATTGCTGCTGCCTGGGCAAATGTTTTCGGGCCTTCCCTTGTGTCGATGCATTCTTTCGCACTGGTCATTTCGCTGCTGTTTCTTATCGCTATATATGAGGCCGGGCTATGGTTGTTTAACCAACGGGTGGCGGTTATGGCTACGCTGCTTGTCGCTACGCAGGAGTTCTTCTTTGTTCAGTCTTCATTCGTATTGTTCGAAGTGCTGATTGCTTTCCTATGTTTTTTAAGCATTGTTTTTTATACTAGAGATAAATATATACTTACTGCATTGTGTCTTACGATGCTTTTCTATACAAAGGAAAGCGGCCTGATAGCCGGCTTTGTATTGGGGCTGCATGCCGTTATCTGCTTTTTTGACAGTAAGGAAGCAATGAAGGTGCGTTTGTTTAGAATGGGGTCGGTAGCCGTTCCTTGCATATTGATACTGTGCTTCTTCTTATTGCAAAAACAGCAACGTGGCTGGTATATATTTCCTCTGTATTCAGGCATCATAGAGCATAGCTGGAAGGCTTTCTGGTATAAATTCAGAATGGGGCCTGTGCGGGATTCATTTTATGAACATGGCAAGTTTTATTACTTCCTGTTACTACCGTTGCTGGCGATTGTCGCAACTATAAAGAATAAAAGGTCCCGCTATCTGGCTCTATTGCCACTGGTGGTCATTATCTATTATTTCGTTGATGACTTGCGCGCAGGCAGGATACTACCGAGTATTCCATTTTTTATTTTGTTTATTGCATCGGTTGTTTACTTCCTCTACCGGTATAGTCGCCCTGATGTGATCGCAGATCGTCTCCAAGCTAAGTTTATTATCCTTACAGGTTTCTTTATACTTTGCTTCTTTTGCTTCTCAACAATGAACTACTATACCTTCAGGTATATGCAGGCGGCCATTATACCTCTATTATTTCTGGTGGCAGTTTTTACAGAGATGCTCATGAGACATTCGTTCAAAGTGTTGTACTATCCGGCCATTGCCATCTTCCTATTAATCAGCCTTTACTCGTTCAGAAATAATAAAGGGCACGGAGACTGTGACTTGAGATCATTTACCGCAATGGAGGTGCAACAAAAAGAAGTTGATTTTATGCAGGCACATTATCCTGACAGAAATATTCCGGTTAGTTGTGCCTCATTCCTTACTTCAGAACACCTGATTGACTCAACAACGGGTTTTTTGCATGGAGGCAGGCAGTTTGCAAATGTTCATTGGGAATATGACCAGGCGCTTGTAGTCCTCTTCGATAACATAGAACTTGACAGCAGGTACAATGACCTTAAAAAAGATCCTGCTTTTAATAAAGTGTACCGTTATGAAAAGGATAGTATCTGGACAGAAATATATGCCCGGAAATAACCAATCACCCCACAGACCTCTGCACCACACTCCATGTTTGAGGCTTTTCCGCAAATAGGGCCTTGGTTTTACCCCATGTATCCTTGAAGAATTCTGAAAAGCGGTAATGGTCCAGGTGTGCCTCTGATGCCCAGTGGCTGTAGGTAAAGAAGACATTTTCTTGCTTGGTATCCTGCCATAGCTCTACGTGACTACATCCGGGGAAACTCCTGATGGTTGCTTTACGTTCCTCAAACAGAGCGGTAAAGTCGTTTATCTTATCCTGCTGAAAGGTCATTTGCACTATACGTACTATCATTGGAAGAATATTTTAATGTCGTTGAACTTACCACCCAGCCGTAGCCCGAATAAACTTGCTGCTTTGCCGCGGTTAATGCACAATTCCAGGTAGCCGCTGCTGTTGAATCTGCATAGTTTATACCCTGGCCTTACGTCGTTATAGTTGTTGCTTATCTCGTTTATCTCTTCTACACCAACGAACTGCAAACGGAAAGCCCTGCCCTCACCTAGAGAAGCCAGTTGTTGCCGGGTAAAATTGATAACCACATTTTCAAAATGGTCTATATGGATCACTTCGCATTTCAGTCCGCCGTCTTCGGCAGTTGATTGTGCCGTTTTAGGTTTGGTTTTTAGCGAATATGTCTGCAGCCCAAGCGCTTCCGGTTGTTGTAATGAAAGTTGCTCAATGATCCTTCCTGCCGCATGCAACCAGTTATTGAATGTGTCAGTTTTACTGAGTTCATAGCAAAGCCATGATTGTTCAGGGTTCTTGCCAAGGGTAGTAGTAAGCAGGCCATTATCTGCAGACAGGAAGTATTGCCCTTCATGCTCACTCAATATCAGTTTTATCTCCGCTTCAGAAAATACATCAAAAAGTAACAAATGAAAGGTGCCTGCCGGGAAATTCTTATAAGCCGAGTCTAGCAGGTAGGCAGCCTGGCCGGCGTGGAATGGCTGTACCTCATGGCTAATGTCAATGATCTGCCCGCCCGGGCTATACTGCATCAATATGCCTTTTGCAATAGCCACGAAAGCATCTTGCAGGCCAAAATCTGATAACAGTGTGATCATTCGGTATTTAAGTGGATTTGACCTCAAAAGTACGCTGAAAATTAACGAGATACTAAGATGTAAGCTTTATAGCTATATTTTCAATCAAATATTTTACCATTTTAAGCGTTATCATAATTGTAACCTATTTTTACATTCCAAAACCAATACGAATGCGCTTTAAAGCATCATGGATAGTTACCCTTATCTCATTAGTGGCAATCACGCTACTCAATAATGCATGCAAAAAAGTAAAGCCGCTTAGTGCCGGTGGCGTGCTAACGTTTTCTGAGGATACCCTGAAATTTGACACAGTGTTCACTACTCAGGGCAGCTATACCAGTGGTGTAATGATCTACAACCCGCAGGGGCAGGAAGTGACTGTTAGCTCTGTAAGACTTCAGAATGGTGCAAGCTCTTATTTTCATTTGAATGTAGATGGCTTTCCGGGGAACGACATCAGCAACCTGAAGATAGCACCGCACGATAGTATATATGTATTCGCTACCGTGAAAATTGATCCTAACGATACGCTAACTCCTTTTTTAATTGTAGATCACCTTATAGCTACAATGAATGGTAAAGACTTTTCCATTCCCTTTACTGCTTATGGACAGAACGCTTATTTTGAAGTGAGTGATAGCTTTACTACAGGAAACACAACGTGGGCAACAGATAAACCTCATGTGGTGATGCATTCCTGTGTAGTGGGGCCCGGCGCAACACTTACTATTCCCAAAGGCTGCAGGGTATACATGCATCAGGATGCCCGCTTCTTTGTGTATGGTTTGTTATATGTGAATCCTACTGCAGGTGCTCCCGGTGAAGATAGTGTTGTCTTCCAGGGTGACAGACTAGATCGTGGTTATTTTTTGCATAAAGGTTATCCCGGGGAATGGGGTGGGTTCTACTTTGCAGGTGGTGGTGGTGTGTTTAGGAATACAACGATCAAAAATTGCGGTGCTTCAACGCCATATCACGCATATGGCATTAGGCCGGCAGCAATAGAAGTGGACACAACAGGTAAAGCTATTTTGTTTAATAGCACTATTAAAAACTCTATTGGGTATGGTCTCCTTGGTATCCAGGGAAATATAAGTGCCGTTAATTGCCTGGTACACACCTGTGGCGCGCAAACCCTCGCAATAATTCAGGGAGGTGCCGATACCTTTATAAACTGTACTTTCGCAAATTACGGTACCAGCGAGGTTGCGCACAATAGCGATCCTACAATGGCAGTATTGAGTTACACTCCCGGCACGTCCAGTACGGCTCCCATACCCGGTACGCTGAATGCACTGTTTACTAATTGCATTGTATACGGTTCTTTAGACAGTGAGTTCTATTGCGACAATAGTGGTGGTGGCACAGCTAACCTGCTTATGGATCATTGTATCTTCGGCATGGGCTGGAAAAAACCTGCTTTCCTGCAAACCAATGTATGCAAGCTGGGTCAGGCGGTAACAGGCTTTATAGATCCTAAATTTTCAAACCCTACGAATGGAGATTTTAGGTTGAGCGGCACATCCCCTGCTATTGATGCTGGCTTGCCGCTTTCTTGGCTGCCATTCGATCTGCTGAATAAACCAAGATCAACATCGGGAACTACAGGCAATGATATGGGCTGTTACCAGCATCAATGATCATAATAGGTAATGGCATGTGTTTTGTCGTAATTCCGGCAACACATAGCTATTATGCCAAAAAAGATTATTATTCTCGGTGCAGGTTTTGCAGGTTTGCAGCTTGCGCGCAATATCACGTCAGACGATTATGAGGTCGTCCTCATCGACCAGTATAATTTTCACCAGTTTCAGCCATTGCTGTACCAGGTTGCCACCGCACGGTTGGAGCCAAGTGCTATTTCTTTCCCGCTCAGGAAAGTATTCCAGGGCAATAAATGTGTACATGTTCGTGTAGCCAAAATAAATGAAGTAGACGCAACACAGAAAATTGTAAAGACCTCTGAAGGTAATTTCACCTACGACTACCTTGTTGTGGCCACTGGCTGTACTTCCAATTTCTTCGGCAATAAGAACTTTGAACGGTATGCCTTCCCCATGAAGAGCACCAACGAAGCTATTGCGTTGCGCAACCGTATCCTGCTCAATTTCGAAGATGCGCTAAGTGCTGCGCCCGATGAACTGGAAGGTATTATGAATATTGTGGTGGCCGGTGGCGGTCCAACGGGTGTAGAGCTTGCCGGTTCACTGGCAGAGATGAAAAGGAATGTGCTGCCCAAAGACTACCCGGATATGGATTTCTCCAGTCTGAATATATACCTCGTGGAGGGCACGCCGAACACACTAGCTAATATGAGCACCGCCTCCCAGCAAAGGTCGCAGGAATACCTGCAGCAAATGGGCGTGAAAGTATTGCTGAATACGCTCGTACAAGACTATGATGGTAAAGCAATAACGCTGAAGGATGGCAGCACCATTAAAACTCGAAACATGATATGGACTGCAGGCATCATGGGCAATGTACCTGTGGGTATCCCTACGGAAGTGCTCGTTCGCGGAAATCGCATCAAGGTTGACCCATTCAGCCGAATGCAGGGTAGCAATGATATATTTGCGATAGGGGACATTTCCTACATGGAAACCACCGACTTCCCTAAAGGTCATCCCCAACTGGCAAATGTGGCCAATAACCAAGCGAAAAACCTGGCAGCGAATTTTAAGCGATTAAGCAAAAACGAACAGTTACAGGAATTTAAGTATAAGAACCCGGGCACCATGGCCACAGTCGGCAAGCACAAGGCCGTGGTTGATCTACCTACATTCAGTTTCCAGGGCAGGCTGGCCTGGTTTACATGGATGTTCCTGCACCTGATGCTCATATTAAGTGTAAAGAACAAGTTGATGATATTTATCAACTGGGCCATTAGCTACTTTACAAATGACACCACGCTGCGCCTTATTCTCCTGCCCACTAAAAAGCAGGTAGAAATGAGTGCAGACAGGACGGAGGAGCTGAAAGATTAGAGGTTTGCGCGTGGATACCATACTTGGCTACTAAAATTAACAAGTCATAAGAATTCCTTTCTTTATTTTCATAAATTGTATTCGCATAGGGATTAATAAATGAATTGGAAACAGATAAAATGGCAGATACGCTATGCATGGCAGTATTTCCCGTTTACAATTAATACATTGTTGTGTGCCATCGCTGGTTGGGGTGCATTCAAGCTTTTGTACAAACCCGTTCCCAAGGGCGATGAACCATCACCCCTGATGCCCTTTATGATACTCATGGGCAAACTGGCCCTCTGGTTTATTATAGTGCTGGTTGGCTTATCTGTCCTTAGCACATTTGTTAGCTTTTTTTATTATTTGTGGCTACGAAACAGCAAGGGCTATAAACTGGAGGTGGAGTTTACCACTGAAACAAAAAAAGGAAAAAAGAACAAACTTTTTCTCAATGCTCGCCTGGAAGGTGTTATTCGTCCTATACTTGGCTTTATCAAAGGTCGCCTGTATTATGACGATAATGTAATGACTGACCGATTCAGTATGCTATCCAATAAGCGCAAAGAGCAAAGCTTGCGCCGGGCGGCCATAACCGGCAAAAGCAGGCTGAACCTTCCGGATATTAAAGAATACGAACTAAAGGGTGGATTCATCTATTTTCAGGATATGCTTCATCTTTTTTCACTGGCAGTAGCGCAGCCGGTCAGCGGCCATTTTTACCAACCGCCGGTTTTGGCTGATGGTACAGATGCTGATGTATTTCCTAAGAAAACGGAATCGATGGATGTGCGTATAGAACAGTTACGCAGGGTAGAGGGGGAGCATCTGAATTACAAAGACTTTGAAGCAGGTGATGATGTGCGCCGTATAGTATGGAAGGTATATGCCAAGAACCGTGAACTGGTGGTGCGTACACCGGAAATGTTTGAGCCTTATGCATCGCACTTGTATTTCTATGCCTCGTTTCATGCTGCTGTAAAAGCACATTGGATTAGTGAGGGTTATCTTAAGGAAATGCTCAACTATTACAAGAACAATGTCTGGACCATATACGACACCCTCTCGCATAAAGAATGGGATATGCGCTACGTTCCTGACCAGTCGTTCAATATACCGGAGCAGCTCACTGATGAAGAACGTACCGCTCGCATTATCAGCAACAGCACATGGCATAAAGATGCATCGCTACAGCAGTATTTCAATCCGCGTACAGGTGCAGTCCTCGTCATATCATCGCTCACTGACCCGCAGGAGCTGAAAAATCTGCTGGATAGATGCGATGCATCAACAGTGGTTTACTTTGTCAAAGTATCCAATGCGCTTAAACACTTTGCGCCACTCAATCTTCTCGGCCGCCTTATATTCTTGCCCCCTGACGATCGCCTCTCAAAGTTGCGTACCACATGGACATTCTCACCTATCCGCCTCAGCATTCAGAAGAAAGAGAAGGAAATAGAAGAGGTACTGAAACGAAGCAACGTGGTAATGGGTGTTGTTTAAAAAGCTATAGCACGCAACGAGATTATATCCCACGGTTTCAACCGTTGAGACAAATAAGACCAATCACTACAAAACCGTTTTAACGGCTTCTTTTTAATGATCTTTACGCAGTCACGGCACTTTTAGCCAGGTATTTACCTATTTCATTCAGCGCATAGTTCAGCCGTTCCTGGTTCTCATAATATGGTATGCCTATACGCAATATATGATACTTGGTGCCCGCTATATCGTGGTCCTTTATACACTTTACATGCACCTGTTGTTCGTTCAGGTATTTATACAACGCATAGGGATCGTAGTCCGTGAAAGCAATGGTGATCACCGGCGATGCATCCGTATCGTTCAGAAATACATGATTATAGCTACTTGCAGTAAACAACTCATCCAGTTTTTTCTGGAATATGGAGCCGAGGTATTTGGATCGTCCCAGTATATTATGCTTGCCTGCTTCTTTAAAGAAACGTAATGCCTCTGTTATCGCCGGGTACAAACGGAAATCCTGCCCACCCGGTATGCTTATCGATTCATTTACAGGGGTGTGCGATAGTCCGTGCCCACTCCAGTACATAGCCTCTATCCATTCCTGGAATTCGGCTTTCATCCACATTAACCCGCCGCCATGCGGCCCGAAGAGCCACTTATGCGTGCTGCCCAGTACTATGTCTGCGCAGCCAAATGGGAGGTCATACAATCCCAGCGACTGTGCCACATCTAGTATTATTTTGCAATCAGGCAATGTTTCTCTTACTATGCTGCACCATTCGGCAGCAGCTACTATATTGCCTGTATCATAATATACATGAGAGAAGAATGCCACCTCAGGTTGCAGTTCCTTCAGCTTACTGATCATGGCCTGCTTGTCATTAAGTATGCTGTCTGCTATATAGCATATCTCAAATTCCGGCAGGTGGTGAAAGCAGCCTATACCGCCTTCATGCTCATGCGTGGTAGTAAATACTTTGTATGGCCCTTTCGATGTCCGGTGAAACCTGCGCAGCATAGCCAGCGCCAGTAGGTTCATCGTTTGCGATGTGCTGTGTGTCACCGTTAGCCTGTAGCCTTCTGAAGGCCACAGTTCGTCACATAGTTGGTTAATGTCGCTCAGGCTCTTTCTTCCGCTTTCGTAGCTCGCAAGCGGAAAACCTTCAGGGTCTTTTGTAGGGTGTTGCTGGTTGCGGCTTTTCTTTACTATGGCCGCCGTTGTGCCCAGTGTTCCAGGGTTCAGGTTTATTCGGTCACTCTGGAAGTGCTGCTCCCTGAATATGTCCCAGTATAGTTCATCCTTAATGTCAACCTTGTCAAGTGCTGCGGGTTGCGTCACGCCCTGGTTCAGGTCTTCGGCCCATTTTATGCTTGGTATGAACAGGTTTTGCGTAATGTTTTCTTTGAACCGTTCTATGATGCCCAGCATCTCCCGCGTCACATCCGCAAAAGGGGAGTGCAGCGTATCGTGGCCGCTGTAGTCTGTGTCTATGTCATACACAGGCTTGGTGTCTGCCTGCTCCTGCCGCGGGTCGTGTGTTCTTATTATTTCTACCTTATATCCTTCGCTGTCTGCTATGTCCTTTATACTCGATGCAAGTTCATTTATAGAAAAGTTAGTTTCCGTTACGTGGTTCACCACTTTATGTGTTCCTGCTGCAGGAGCATCGTCTATAAATGTCACCAATGAATTTACAGAGTCCTTCAACGCCATTAGACCTGTCCGTTGGTTGCCCTTGCCATATACGGTCAGAGGGTGTCCCGCTACTGTTTGTGTCAGGAATCTGTTTACTACCGTGCCAAAGATATGGTCATAGTCGCAGCGGGTATACAGCGTTTCATTGCCATTCATTTCTTCTGTCAGGAATCCGAAAATAGTGGACTGCATTACATCCGTTATGCGCAGGTTCCAAACCCTGCATGCCATGGCCACATAGTTCGTGTCGTTTATCTTCGATATGTGGTATATGTCATCTGCCTCGCGCGGGTAGGGCATACGCTTGGTTGCCTCTATGCCTTTATGCCTCGGGAAAAAATACCCTTCTGCTATGTCTATTCCTCCTTGTGCATATTCGCCGAAAGAGCCCAGTTTAATAATGTGTGCGTCAGGTACATGTTTGCGCACAGACCATAGCAGGCGCATATTGCCTGCTTCATTATTATGTACGGTGAATAGCGCCTCATCTATACCCTTCATAGAGTAGGGTGCGGAACATTGTTGTGCAAGGTGGAAAATAGTGTGCGGAAGTTCTGTTTTAATGATGTCGTCCAGCCGCTCAGAGTTCACATCCATTCGTATGAAGTGCAGGTTGTGCTGGCCGTGCGTTTTGCCAAATGCAATGATGCGCTCAGATGTTTTGGCTACCGGTATCAGTGTCTGGAAGCCGTAGCTCTTTACTGTATTCCTCCGCCATTCATTATCTATAATAATGATTTTGTCGTTAGGGTATTTTACGGCTATTTTCATAGCCAGTGGCCAGCCGTAGTAGCCGTCTCCGCCCAGTACCAGTATCGTTTTGTTCATTGTGTGTGCGTTGTGTGGGTGCGAACCAGTCACATAAAGACAAGCATGTGCTAATTCCGACACAAGATATACATTATCGGCAATTATTGTATTTTTTTTAGCTATAAGGATGTTGCTACACTTATCTCAGCATTTTGTTTCACCCTGTTTTGCACCAGTTTGAAACCAATAGCCGTAGTTATACTCATGCAGCCCACTGCCCACCACAATGCATTGAACCCTAAGTGCTGGGCTATTTGTGCCCCTGCTGCAGGGCCGGTCACTTGCGCTATAGACCACGCTGCCGTATACAGCCCTGCATATTGCCCCCTGTTATCGGCATTCGTCCTCGCTATCCAGAAGGAGTTCATGAACGGCATAGATAGTATTTCTCCGGCTGTACCTATCACCACTGCCAACAGCGCCACCCACTGCCAACCTGGGAACAAATTGAACACAACGAATGATAATCCGAATAATAGGGAACCGACTATTATGTAGCTCATACCCCTGTTCCTTTGTTCCAGCTTAAAAACAATTGCCATCTCGAACGCTGCTACAAGTGCGCCGTTCAGCGCCATTATACTGCCTATAAATGCCGGTGTTAGGTGCAGGTTCTGGTTGTAGAACACAGGTAGGGTAGAGAAGAGCTGAAAGAAAGTACAGCCATATAGTACCGTCAGCAATATAAATGCCAGGTACATTTTATCCTTGTACGGTGAGTTTGTTTTTACGATCTTCTTTTCTTTTTTTGCCGGCGTCTGTTTATTTCTTTTTGGTGATAATACCGCGCGCAGGAGTAGGGCGGCGCCAATGTTTGTAAAACCATCTACCCAAAACAGCAAGTGGTAATTATGAGATGCGATCAGACCGCCCAGTGCACCGCCCATTGCCCAGCCAACATTAATTGATAGTCGGTTAAGCGAGAACGAACGTGTACGGTTATCTTCATTACTATACTCTGCAATTGCCGTCGCATTTGCCGGGCGGAAAGATTCATTGAGTACTGCCAGTAAAAAAGTGCAGGAACATATTGCCGGAAAACCATCCATCTGTCCCAGCAGCAGGAACATAATGCCCCCGCAGGTAAGCGCACCAAGCTGTATATTGTAAAACCCGAATTTATCAGTCAGCTTCCCGCCCAAAAAGCCACCGCACACTGCCCCCATACCAAAAAAGCTCATCACCAGCCCGGCCTTGCCTACGGTATAATTCTTGGTTTGTGTCAGGTACAGTGTCATGAAAGGCACTACCATTGTACCGCTCCTGTTCACCAGCATTACCAGCGACAGCCACCACGTAGCCGGCGACAATCCGCTGTATGCATTTTTATATAGATTGGTAACGCGTTTCATGGGTGTTGCCTGCAAAAATAGCGCAAATGCCTGCAAGGCGCACACGGAAGCGGTTAATAAAGGTTAGGGATTATATAGATGTAGTTAATACATTGTCGGGAATGCAATGTTTTTGTGGGTAAATATCAATTCTTTTCAACTCGCTTTTCACTTATTTCTCATAACTTAGCGCCGAAAAAAGAAGGGTGGCTTTTATGTTCAGGACAATTGTTTGCTTTATTGTTGTTTTAGTGAGTTTGTGTTCAGTATCTGTCGCTCAGACTGCTACAACCGGGCAAGGCACAAAAAAGTCAGACATCAATTTTACGAAAGCAGCAAAAAAATATAAGAAGCAACGCAGAAAACACAAGTACGTCGTGCGCCAAAAGCCGGCGAATCAGACACCGATGCATGTATATACGCCAAAGAAAATGACGCATGAAGACTCCATGAGAATTCACCGTATCAAACGGGATACAGTCGGGAGATGAGATAATAGAATTCAACAACATTAATTTGCAAAATAGCTCTAGCAATAGTGACCAATTTATGAACACAAAAAGATTTTTCGCCACCTGCACTATCATATTTTCACTTAGTTCACTGCATGCCCAGGAAACTTCTACGGGCCGCGGAACAACAATGCCAGATATAGATTTTACTGCTATGGCGGAGTATGAAAAGGCACATCCCGTTAAAGTAGTACCCCGACTCCCGTTTGAGGAGGAGCAAGAGGAGGATGAGCGCCCGGAGCGTTTTG
>Ga0209023_10005248_pt1 | contig 14257 bp, 14 predicted proteins | sample LakOneMetagenome_FD_187468 | JGI IMG/M metagenome (GOLD analysis project Ga0209023, IMG submission 187468) | Freshwater and sediment microbial communities from Lake Erie, Canada (SPAdes) (version 2) | ecosystem: Environmental > Aquatic > Freshwater > Lentic | place: Lake Erie, Canada...
CTGTCGCTTCGGACGAAAAGCGACAGTTCCGGCTACCGCGCTTCAAGAAGCATGACTGACACGTCCATCCAGAGGTCCCCGTTCTCGTAGATCGTTCCGTCGGAGCCGCGCGTCCAGAGGTTGAGCACGATGTCCTCCCGTCCGCGGTCGCTCACTCGGACTTCAATCCGTACGCGCGTGTCCGGGTAACTGCCCTCTAGGCAGACGGGACCCGCCGTGACACGCGGGTTCATCGTCGCGGCTTTCTTCGCCACCTCTTCTCGCACGAGGCTGAGCGTCTGGCGTTCGTCGTCCGCCGGGTCCATGCGCGGAGTATCGGGCCAGGCGGTAACTGGCTGTCGCTTTGGACGAAAAGCAGCAGCCATCCCAGCGTCCGCGTCGAGACGTCGAAACGGCAGCGACTCGCCAAACCCCCTAGTGCGACTCCTGTCCGTCGAGCGAACGGCCTTCGGCGGTTAGCTGGCCTTGTGACCGAAGCTCTTCAAGGGCTTGAGGAAGCTCGTGGGGCGGCACCACGAGGAGGGCAACGTGGAAGTCCGGAAGCTGCGCCTCTTCAGCCCACTGGGCCGCGTCATCGCCACTCTGGAATGGCCCGTAGAGCCGCTGGTATGACGGCGGTTCGTAGCGCGTGTGCTGGACAACCCAGACCTCGTTCTCGTGCACGCAGCTCAAGATACGCCGCGTTGGAACTGTGACGTGTTACGCCCCCGTCGCTTTGGACGAGAAGCGACAGCGCTCGCTATTCACGGAGACCGACAGAGTGAGCTCGCTGGTGGTCGCTCTATGCGCAGGCCGACGCGCAGTGAGATCATGCGGCCATGGAGCGGGCCGCCGAGATGGACGAGGGCCAGGCTGACGCCGAGGCCGCGCGGTTGAACGCGGAGCTTGCACACGGCGCGGGCAGCACGTTCTACGTCGCTCGTGAGATCGAACCGGGCCAGTGGGCGGTTGCGCTGGTGCGCGACCCTCAGCCGTTTCCCTGGCCCGCGTGGCTGAAGCCTGACCGCGCGCTCGTATGGATCATCGCCGGGACGCTCGCGGCCGCCGGTCTTGCTTGGTACGCGCTCGCGCCGGACAGCTTCTCGTGGTGGCTGGGCAGCTTCATGGTCGCCCCGCTCGCAGGCCTGATGTCGTACTACGCCTTCAAGGACACCGATTCCGACGGGACGTTCACCGACGGCGGACCGTGGGGCGCACCTTGAGACGGGCGTGCCTCGCATCGCCCTGACAAAGCTGGTTGCCCCCGGGCGCGACTGTCGCTTTGGACGAGAAGCAACAGCCTGGCCGCTCGCATGGAGTCGAGATCGGAATCGTCAGCTGCGTGCTCGCCACGGTGTGAGATCGCCCCACCTGACGGTGGGAGATTGCGCCACCTCGCACGCGCCCGTCGTGCGGCTCCTCCACGTGTACAAGGAAGGGCAACGGAGCATCACACCGCCCCGGTGTGTTCTGGGAGGCGTTCTCCGTACCAGGTGTGGGGAACTTTGAGTTCGACGGGGCGGTTTGCCTCGGCGCGTGCCACTGCCTGGGCCGTCGGACCGATGGCCGGCTTCTCTCGCGTGGCGATCTCGGTGAGCCCGAGATCCACGGCCTCCTGTTCGGAGCGGGCCACCAGGTTCCGTCGGAACGCGGTGCGGCGTGCGGCGAGGCCCAGGAGGCTGATCATGAGCAGCCAATCCATCTCTTCGTCTTCTTGTACCCAAGCTGCTCGGAGGGGCGCGTGGTTGCCCTGGAATCCGCCTGCCATTGCGGACCAGGCTGCCTCGACGGCGTTGGCGGATGCGCGAAGCAACAAGCGGGCGGCGGGCAGCTCTCCGTGCACCTGCGTCGGGCTCGGCGGGCCGGGTTCGGCCGGCTGCGGCTGGCCGAACTCTTGCGCGGACCGGCATGCATCCTTCCAGCGCCGGAGTTCTGCCTCGTGAAGTGTGTCCTCCATGGTCTGAAGGTCGTCAAGTCCGATATGTGGGTACAGGGTGTAGAGCCGCGCGTTGCGAGCCGGGTAGGTCGCCTGCTCCGCACACGATCCGACGGGGCATTGCCAGCGGATCCTGAACTTGTCGAAGTCCGGGGCGGGCTCGCCGCGTCTCAGACCTTCTGCTGAGCGCTTCTCGGCGTCCCAGTAGTTGGCCTTGCGCTTGAAGCGCATCAGGCCGTGGGCGCAGCACGGAACTCCGTTCACGCCGATCCGCTTCTGGTCGTCGCTGTCGGCTACCCAGTCGTTGTACGAGCCGTGCACCTTGCCCTTGCTGAAGACCGGCTGGATACCCCAGTCGCGTACGAGCTTCTGGCAGAAGGCTTCGCTGTCGTAGAGGCCGTCGCCGATGAGTGCGTGGACGGGAGCGTCCGGCCAGAGGTCGAACAGGTCGCGCAGCAGTTCCAGGACGGCCGCTCGCTCGTCCATGTTGGCGGGGAAGACGTCTGCGATCACGGGCTGGTTGAGACGAACGCAGTGGAGCGAGACGACCTTGTAGCCAAAGCAGGTCTTGAGGATGGTCTGGACGACCTTCGCCTTGGCTCGGCTCTTTGCGGTTCCCTGTGCGGGCGCGGACTCTTCCGGCTGCGCTGTGGCGGGACGCTGCGGCCCGTCGTCGCCGCCCAGTTCGTTTGGGCTCTGCAAGTGAGAGCGAGTTGAGGTGTAGATGACGAAGCGTGCGCGGCGCAGCTTGCGGCACCTGAGCCGGAGCTCGGTTTCGTCGAGTGCCGCGCGCTGCTGCACGTTGGCCTTGACGAGGAAGCCATCGGCGGCCAGATACCGCACGGCGCCCGGGACCGCAGGCCGACCGGTTTCGTCCATCTCTTCGCATGCCTCGCGCGCGAGGTCGACCATGATGTGTTTTGCGAGCAACGGATCGTGGCGACCCAGACAGGCCCTCATCGTCTTCAGGAAGGCCTTGTACCCCGATCCAGGTTCTGGGTACCCGAGTGCCCAGGCCCGCTTCGGGCTGCCTTCGTGGTCAAGGAGCGTCTTGGAGACGTTGGCGTTGTCTTGCGCGAGAGCCATCCACAGGAAGGTCGAGGCCTGCATGAGGCCGCCGCCCGTTGCTTTGCGCCCGCTTCCCGGGCGATGCGCGAGCAGTTGCTTGAGGTAGGCGATCTGCGGGATCTGCAACAGCGCATGGACGACGACTTCGTTGGCTCGGCGGCCTCTTGGCGTGTAGCACGCCGGCGTGTAGTGCTCCTCCCATTGTTCGAGGCGCTGGTAGCGGCGGCACACCGCTTCGGCCATCTCGCGGGCGAGCGCCGCTGTGTCGGGATGGTCGAGGTCGAGAGTTGGGTTCTGCTTGACCGCCGTGTACCGAAACAGGTTCGCCAGTTCCTCGACGCGGCTCTTTCGCGCGAGCCGTCCGACATTGCGCGCTCGCTTTGTCCGGCGCTCCGCCTTGCCCGCGGTCTGCGCTGCGAGGCTCTCGCGGGCATCCGGGCGCTTGGAGCCCCGGTTTGTAGATGAGTTGGTTGGGGGGCTGATGGCCTCCTTGTTTGATGTGGTTGACATAGCTGATCGGTAGGTATCAGCCGGTCCCAAACATCCCGAAAACGCATCAGGGATGATGCGTCGATGCCACCACGGCGCAGCTCAACAATCCGACGCACCCAGAGCCGTACCCGGCTGGCGAGGGCCCGGAAGGAAGCGGTCATCTCCCAGGAGGAGCTCGCAGACGCAGCAGGGATCTCCCGCGCCACGCTCCAGCGACTTGAAGCGGGGCGGGTCGATGATCCCGGAGTCCGAACGCTCGCCCGATGCGCGAGTGCGCTGCGATGCGAACTGAGCGACATCCTCGAACCCGAGTGGCTGAAGTAGATCTCGTCCGACGTCGGGTGTGGCATGCCGTTGACGCTACGTCCCCGGGTGGCGTGAGCGTGCTCACGTGGTGCAACCTCAGGGTTGCGCGTCCACGCCTTGACCGCCAGCGGCGTTGGCTTCCGCAGACCACGAGCCGGGGGCGGTCTATCGCCACTCCGCCGGTCGCAGCCTCGTTGGTACTACCAAGTGCTCAGGCCCCGAGCACCTCATCCGAGAGGCCCGCGTCCGCTTCCCGGGCCTCCACATTGGGCCATTCGGCGGCCTGCAAGCCGATCAGGATCTCCGACGAGCCCAGCGCAACTTCGCCTTGCTGGCTCTCCAAGTTCAAGAGCAAGGCCAGGTAGTCGCCGGCCTCGGCGCCTTCCCGTCTGAAGAACGGGCTGAAGCCCCAGATTGCCCCGTCCCTGACCCCGAGCGTGCCGACGAGCTCGCCGCGCCTATCGCTGAGTGGGTAGGAGCTGCTAACCAGCGGCTTGAGTGCTGAGGGGACGTTGAGCACGCCGGACGCGCAGCTGGCCGCCGAGAGCCGGTAGACCACCCAGAGGCGTCCGTCTGGCAGCCACCCGTGGTCTTGGAGGACCTTTCCCTTCTCTCGAGGCGGCACGAGCGCCTGAATCTCTGCGGCGGTGATCGGCGCCCCACGCAGGCCGTAGATGCTCGGGGCGAACCGGGTGATGAGTGGCGAGTAGCCGAGATAGACGTAGAACGAGGACCTGTTGATCCCGGCCTCGTCGACCGCAACGCGCTCGAGATCCTTCCGCCTCATCACAGAGCCGTTGTCCATGAGGATCTCGCACAGCCGTCTCTCGACGCCGCCGAGAAGTTCCCTCCAGTCGGGGAGATCGTCACCGCCGAAGACGCGGTCCCCGTCCACGCCGTAGCCGAGCTGCCGGCATAGCTCCGCGAGCACTGCAGCCGGCGGGCGGAAGCCCTCCATCCTGTGGTGCCGACCAACTCCGTCGCGAAGGTCAGAGACCGTGACTGAGCCCGCGACCGCGAGGATCTTCTCGATCTGATTGAGGAGCCGGTTTCGGGCGTTCTCGCACAGCCAGAACCATCGCTTCTCGCGGTCCAGCCAGCCAAGGTCGGGTGCGCCTGAGAGCGCGGCCCGGAGATATGCGGGGGGTAGACCTGTCTCGCTCGAGCCGTCGCAACGGTCCGCTAGGTCCTCGAGCGTTGCGACTCCCCAATGGGTGATGAGTTCACGAGCCGCCCGCACAACGATCTTGGGCTCGGGGAAGGTCGCGTCGTACGCGACCCCCAAGTCAGCGTCCCAAATGAGTGCTACGGCTCGATGGAAGACGCGCGCGGCGGAAAACACGGTCGAGAGAGGCGTGGTTGTGTCCAGAAGATCGCTCGCCACGAGGTGGTCGGTCATCTCCTGCTCACCCACAACATGCACTTTGCGGAGTTCCTGAAGCGTTCGGTCGAGCACTGGAAGCCATTGCGACTGAGCTGTGTCCACTGCTTTGCGGAACTGACCCTCTAGCTGCCTGACGCGCTCGCGCGTCACGTTGTGTTCCTCACCTACGTCCGCGAGCGTTCGAGCGGGGCCGGAGAAGCCCAGCCTCTGCATCGTCATGAGCCGGGCGCGATCTCGCGGGTGTGCCGCGTTGACGACGGCCGCGAGCTCCTGCCTGAGCGTCAGCCCTTGCGCTTCTTCCGCCGCGGCCGCCAGAGCTTCAAGCGAAGCCATTCGCGCGGCGACGGAACCGCCGACCAGGCGACCCTCGCAGACATGGCGGGCTGCGTCGCGTGCGGATTGCGCGGTTGGGCTGAGCGCTCCCACCAGGCGGCCGAAACGGACGTCAGACAGAAAGATCGCTGCGGACCAGTCGGCCGCGACCACGTCGTTGGCGACGGCTGCCTGGCGTCCCGAGAGCGGGACCGGTCTCTCCTCGTCCAATGGCAGCTGGCTTCCCAGCTTCTCCTCGACCCCAGACAACAGGTCCAGGATCCCCACAGCCCCGAAGTTCGGAAGCTTGCAGAGGTCCGAGATGCGCAACCCTCGCAGGCCATCGGACCGTCCGGCCCCAGATGAGTACAAGGAGTTCATTGTCCGACGAGCGAGGTCGAGCTCGTCGATGAGGATGCCCGCCGGAACGGCCCGCACCTCCAGAGCGCCCACCCAGCTCCAACGCCTCCGCACTGCAACCACCACTGCGGCTGCGAGGCGCTCAATCTCCGGGTGGGTGTAGTGCTCCCAAGTCTCGGCAGTCAGATCTGCGAGCGTCTCGAACCCGCGCTGCTTGCCAGCCAACGCGGGGCTTAGGTTCACCCTGGCGAGAACCGGCCGAAGCTTGGCTGGGACAAGGGAGACGCCACGCCGCGGATACATTCACTACTAGCAATATCCGTATTTGCGTGATGAAGCAACCAGCAACTAGGGTCCTCCCGTGGCACTGAGCTCCAAAGAGGTCGTAACCGTTGCCCTCTTCCTGTGTGGCGGCGCCGCGAAGTCGGTGCATACCGAAGACGTCGCGCTTCGCGTCGCGGAGATCGCCCCGGGCCGCTTTGCCTGGGAGCGCTATCCGGACCACATCGACAAGGAACTTGTCCGTATCGCGCTGCGCGACGCGGGAAGGAAGGACCCGCTCGTCGTCGGCACGCACTCGACGGGGTGGATGCTGACGCCGACAGGACTGGCGTTCGCCCAGACGCACGCCGGCGATGGGGCCGCCGCCCCAGCGCAACGAGCAACCGCGCAACGCGATCAGGCCCGGGAGGCTGCGCGCCTGAAAGCGACGACCGCCTTCGCGAAGTTCGAGGCGGGCGAACTAGGCGAGGTCACGGACGACGAGGTCGATGCCTTCTTTCATATCAACGTGTACGTACGCGGACACGCACGGGAACGGAAGCTCGCGCGTATCGAGAACGAGCTTGGAAGCGATCCTGAGCTGGGCGAACTCGTGACGGCACTAGCCGCTCGCGCGCGCGAAAGGGAGTAGCCGTGTCAGACGCACTCGAAGTCCGAAGCCATGTATCGAGAGATCTGCTTCAGAGCGCAGCGCTCTTCAAGAACGAGCGCCTCGTTGTGTGGGAGTACGTCGCGAACGAGCTCGAGTACGTCGACCCAGGATCAAGTCCGACGGTCCGGGTTAAGCTCGACAGCAAGGCGCACAAGATCTCCATCTCCGGCAACGGCAGAGGGATGTCATGGGAAGGCCCAACGGGCCTAGACCACTTCTTCTTCATGCACGGAGAGAACCCGGACCGAGCCGCCGGACGTCCCGGCCGCGGGCTGTTCGGGACCGGCAAGTCCGCCGCCTTCGGAATCGGAGACGTGCTGCGCATCACCACCGTTCGTGACCGCCGCCGCTCCACCGTCGAGCTCCGTCGAGAGGACCTCGAAGCAGCCAACTCAGGCTCCCCTGTCCCAGTTAGGACGGTTGAGAAGAGCGTCAAGACTGACGTCTCAAACGGCACCCTCATCGAGATCGAGGGCATCCACCTGCGCGCGCTCGACCAAGCCGGCGTCGTGCGCTACATCGAGCGTCAGCTCGCGCGATGGCCCAAAGACGTCTCCGTCGTCGTCAACAACCACGTTTGCGAGTTCACGGAGCCACCCGTCGAGCGGACGGTTGAGGTCCGTCCTACGGGCGAGACCGCGGAGGTGATCGGCGACTGTCTTCTGAGCCTGAAGGTTTCGTTGTCGCCCCTCGACGAAGACCTGCGTGGGGTTTCGATCTTCTCCGAAGGGGTCTGGCACGAGACGACGCTCGGGGCCTCTGCGGGCAAGGAGACGGCGGAGTTCATCTTCGGCGAGATCGACGTTCCCCTTCTTGGCGGCGACAAGTCGGTGCCCCCACCATTCGACGCATCCAGGTCGATGCGTCTCAACCCGGACAACCCAATCGTCCGAGCCATTCACGCCTTCATCGGACCGCCAATCGAGGAGCTCCGTAAGGAACTCGTCAGGGCGCAGCGGGAACAACGCAAGACCGAAGATGCCAAGCGCCTTCAGCGCGAGGCCGAGCAGATCGAGGAGATCATCAACGACGACTTCAGTGCCTTCCGCCGACAGCTTCAGAAGGTCAAAGCAGCAGCCGCCACTACAGGCCCGGACATCGGCTCCAACCCGCGTCCCGCCGGCTCAAGCGGCGAGGACGACTTCCTCTTTGGCGGCGACGAACCCGCGGAGCCGACCTCCCTCGACGGGTCTCCCGGGCGAACAACTTATGGAGACGGCCACCCCAATGGCGGCCCGCCCCGCCGCCTCAACCCGACGGTCGCCCCAGATCAGGCCGGACCAGAGACGGGCCACCACGAAGGCGCCGCGCCGAAGAAGGCGCGGAAGAGCGGTGGCTTTCACATCGAATTCGACAATCAGGGCCGCGACTCGGATCGAGCGAAGTACCAGCCGGAGAAGCGGCTGATCTACATCAACCTGGACCACCCGCAGGTTGCTGCTGCACTCCAGGGTCGCGGCCCCGAGGACCCGGTCTTCCGCCGGCTCGCCTACGAGGTTGCGTTCTCCGAGTACGCGGTCGCATTGGCGTCGGAGCTGGACAGCCGCGGCGAGTACATCGACCCGTCGGACCCCATCGTCGACATCCGGGAGACTCTGAACCGAGTCGCACGCAGCGCTGCCGCGCTCTACTCGGCGTAGGTCTTGTGCGGTGATACGGCGCCGAGCGGTGCGGTGGTATGGCACCCGCCAGTCCGCCGCGTTCGGGCGCGGATGGCACGGCTCGCCGGCGTGCCGGAAGGAGGCATTGACCGTCAGGACTAGCCGCGACCAGGCTGTGTCATCAAGACGCGCGGGTCACCACCGAAAGACTGCGTGTACGGACCCGCTCACCTCCACGCTGCCGCCGGGCAAAGGGATACGTTCGGGGCGTGTCGGTCAGCTTCAGAGTCGAGAGCCTTGCCTTCAACAGCGGGGAGAGGGTCGACGTCCCGGAGACCGGGGTGGTCGTGATCGTCGGACCGAACAACGCGGGGAAGAGCGCACTCCTCCGCGAGCTCACTCAATGGTGCACGTCCGATCCCGTCTTCAACCCGCCGAAGGTGCTTCGCGAAGCCACCTTCGTGAAGGAGGGCGGCCGAGAAGACCTTGAAGCATGGCTTCACGATCACGCGCGCGAGCTCCGCCGGCCCGACGGGCCGTACTTCCGTCCCCCCGCAGGCGGCGAGCAACAGCTGGTGCAGCTGACGAACGAGTGGGACGCAGGACCGCACGTCTTCAACCTCGAGGGCGTTGAGCGGACGCGTTTCTTGATCCCGAACGTGCAGCAGTTCCTCTTGTTCCTCGCCTCCGCGGAGTCCCGGCTCAGCCTCATCGGCTCCGTCGCACCGCATAACCCTGTGGCAGACGTCCCCACTCATCCGCTGCAGGTGCTGTTCATTCAGAAGGATCTGGAAGACGAGCTCTCCGAGACGTGCTTCAGAGCCTTCGGCGAGGAGTTGTCGCTCTCGCGGGTCGTCGGCGGCGAACTGGCCTTGTACCTCGGAAAGCCGACCGTCGAGCCGTCGGTCGTGCCCGACCCTAGATATCTCGAAGAGCTCGAGCGGATGCCCAAGCTGCAGGAGCAGGGCGACGGCATGCGGAGCTTCATGGGCCTTCTGCTCGCGCTCTCCACCTCGGCGTACCAGGTGGTGCTCATCGACGAGCCGGAGGCCTTCCTGCACCCGCCTCAAGCGCGGCTTCTCGGGCGTCGCCTCGCGGAGGAGTCAGAGGGGAAGCAGGTGTTCGTTGCCACCCACGATCTTCACGTACTTCAGGGTGCACTCGAAGCCGACCAGGACGTGACGGTCGTCCGTGTACAGCGCAGCGGTACGACGAACCGGCCGGCTGTCCTCAACTCAGCAGGGATTCGAGAGCTCTGGAAGGACCCGCTCCTGAGGTACTCCAACACGCTCGAAGGGCTCTTCCATCGAGGTGTGGTCGTCTGCGAGGCGGACACCGATGCCCGCTTCTACGGCGCTGTGCTTGAGCATTGGGCAAAGGCGAACGAGGAACCCTCGAAGGACCTTCTGTTCACGCACACCGGCGGAAAGGACAGGCTCAAGCTGGTCGTTCGTGCACTTCAGGCCCTCCAAGTGCCGGTGGCTGTCGTCGCGGACTTCGACCTCTTCCGAGACGCCTCAGTTACGCGCGAACTCCTCGAGGCGCTCGGCGGCGACTGGTCACAAGTGGAAACGAGCTGGCGAGTCGTAAACGCGGCGATCACCAAGCTGGGCCAGGAGCCACCCCGCTTGGAAGTGCAGCGCAAGATCAACGAGATCCTCGACGGCGCGGACGCGGTAGTCGGTCGGGATGAGGTCCGGGAGATCCGGGAAGCGATTCGCCTGATCGACGGTTGGCGGAGCGCAAAGCTGGGCGGACTTGCCGCGGTGCCCCAGGGGCAGCCCTCCGAGGCCGCGCTTGAGCTTGTCAATCAACTCAAGAGTCACGGCCTGTTTGTCGTTCCAGTTGGTGAGCTCGAGAGATGGGCGCCTCAGGTAGCCGGTCACGGCACGCGATGGGTGATTGAGGCTCTATCGCGCGACGTCCATCGCGATACCGCATCGCAGGTTGCCAGCTTTGTCCTTGAGATCGCCGCCTGGATCGACGGCTTGGCTGGGCCTGCGCCGACAGGCTTAGAAGGCGTTGGAGCGAGCTAGTGCGCAGCAGACAGAGCTAGTCCCGTTCGGTCCCTCTCGGAGGCCTGTCGAGTTCGCGCTCGGCAAGCCGGATCGCGTGCTCGAAGTCACCCACGAGGGTTCGGATCTGCTTGGCGCCGGGAAGGTTGGGGTCCTTGATGCCGTGTAGGCGTGCGAGTCGGCGGCAGTGGCTCGCCCACTCGAGGTACTGCTGCTCGAACGGCCACGCACCGACGTGCTCCCGGCAGGCAAGAACTGCGTCGGCGAGCTGGAGTCGTGTGCACGGACCCTTGAAGGTCGCGTGCGAGTAGTCGGCGGGAAGCTTCGCCGCCGTCCCAAGGCGCGAGAGCCGAAGGGCCGCTCCGGTGGCGCCGTTCCACCCTCCGTAAGCGGCGCTGACGGTCGACGAGCTGGGCCAGCTCTCGCCGGCGGCCTCCCTCGCTCGGCGCTCGGCTTCGTACTGCGGCTCGCTGATCGGCTCGGCCTGATCCAATCCGTCGTACATGGATGTGAGCAAGCCGAGCCGCGCTTCACGTCTGCGGGCGGAGTGGCCTTGGGCGAGGTGATGGCCGAGCAGGCGGTACAGCTGGTGGGCTGTCTCGTCGGGAAGCTGCGGAACCGTGCGCCCGAGAAGAACTGCGTACTCCGAGGCCCACACTTCGTTCGCGACTGGTGGGATCGATGCGACCGCGGCTCTCACGGGGTAGCCCCTCGCTCGGCGATAGCCGCGTCGCGTGCTTTCTCGAAGCTGCCCCAGCGGCCACGCAGCCAGGCGTCGCTCGGCGGTGTCCCCGCGTTCTTCCCGTGACGCTCGATGTGCAGAGACCGCCAAGTGACGTACCGCGAGCGCGAGATGTCGGTGCCGTGCTCATCGATGGCACGGTTCAGCTCGCGGCGCGCGAAGTCATCGCTGATGGCCTCGGACCGGCAGTCTCGGCGCCGCTGCGCGTCGAGTTCGGAAAGCACCCCGGCGCGGACCCAGGCCGCAAGCCAGCCGCCAAAGCGGTTCACGATGGCGCTCACGGGTGGCAGCACGAGTCCCGGAACTGCGAGCTGTCCCGTACGCAACCCCTCTGAGTAGTCGCTCTGCGAAGGGACCCGACCCCAGTGCGCGTGAGCCTCGACGAGGAGTTGGGCCATCTGTGCGTCTGACATCGCGGCGAAGGTGCGAGCAACGTGAGATGCATTCCTCTCCGATTGCTCAAGGACACCCGCATGCCGGAGGGCTGGCACCCAGCCGCCAAGGTTTCGCTTGATCGGGTGCTTGTTGACCGGAAGTTCGAGGTGCGCAAAGGCGGGATCCGGTCGACGCGCCCGACACCACGCAAGAAAGTCATCTCGGGTGAGCCGCCTGGTAAGAGCGTCAGTGCCAAGCCAGTCCACCCACGCCTGAATCGAGCGCACGATTCCGTCCGCGGTGAAGGTTGCAGCGCGTCGCAGCGTGCGGGTTGAAGCATCGAACAGGCCTGTGGTGTCGACGGCAGCGCGCGCGTCGACCCATGAGCCGAATACGCGGCGCACGACGTTTGAGGACGGCCATTCCGAGCGGTCGTCCAGAGAGCGCCACCATGAGTCGTAGCGAGGCTTCGAGCACGAGCCCTGTTCCTCGCGACAGAGGCGAAGAGCGTCAGTGCACCATGTCCGCTCCTCGTCGTCGGGCTCATTCCCAAATCTGGCTTGGAGCGCCCGGTACACGTGAACGACGTCGACCACTGGCCGACCCTTCAGCTGCCCGAAGAGAAGCCTGGCGAGCGGGTCACCCCCGTTGTCCGGTGCGGGGGGAGGTGAGTCGGGACGGGGCGGCGATGTGTTGACCATGACGCCGTGAACCTACGTCCCAATTCCTGAGCCGGCGACCGCTCAGCCCCGGCCCTTGCACCCCCTACTGGACGGGCCGCACTGGGTGCGTGGTGTCCGTGCCTTCCGCTCCGCCGAAGCTGGATGCAGGGAAAATTGAGGGCGGTCCACAGTTCTTGGACCACCTGCGCTGGGAAGTTGGACCACGCAGGGCAGTTCAGGCGTTCGACCCACCGGCTACGCCGCTTGAAACCGCGGTGGACCGCCATTTGCGACTCGCCGATGAGGACCGGCCGACGCGGGCGGTTCACGCGGTGCGACCGCGGCGGCCGCGTCGCCTACCGGATGGCGCTCGACCATCCGGGGCGCGTGAGCGCGGCCGCCGTGTTCGACGTCGTGCCGACCGGCGAAGTGTGGGCACGCGCCGGCGCGGAGCTCGCGCTCCTCTCTGGCACTGGACATTCCTTGCGCAGCCCGCGCCGCTCCCCGAGCGTCTGATCGCCGGCGATCCCGGCGCGTTCTTCGAGGTCCACGTCCGCGCGCAGCTGGGGCTCGGCCGCGCGGAGGGCCGGTACCCGGACGAGCTCATGACCGGCTACCGGGGCCTGCTCGACGACGCGAGCGTCGTGGAGGCGATCTGCGAGGACTACCGCGCCGGCGCCGGCATCGACCGGGAGCACGATGACGCGGACCGCGGTGCTCGGCAGATCGAATGCCCGCTGCTTGCGCTGTGGAGCGCGCGCGGTGCGCTGCCGCGCCTCTACGGCGACGTGCTCGACGTCTGGCGTCCCTGGGCGCGAGATCTGACCGGCCGCGGCCTGGACGCCAGCCACTTCCTCGTCGAGGACCGACCTGACGAGGTCGCCGCCGAGCTGACATCCCTGCTCACCACCACCACCTACCAGGAGGCCTGACCATGTCCACTCACGCGAAGCCCCGCGACGACCTCGCCGGACGGCTCAAGCGCACGGAGATCCAGCACGAGCCGTCGTCGATCCCCGGCCGCGAGATCGTGCAGACCCTCACCGAGATCCCCGCCGGCGTCGAATCGGGATGGCATCAGCATCCCGGTGAGGAGGTCGGCTACATCGTCGCCGGCACGGTGCGCATGGAGATCGAGGGCCACCCGACGGTGACCCTCGAGACCGGCCACGGCTTCCTGATCCCGCCCCGCACGCCGCACAACGCGACCGACGTGGGCCCCGACACGGGCCGGATGCTGTCCACCTACATCGTCGAGATCGACCAGCCGATCGCGGAGTTCACCACCACAAGGAGCACCTCATGAAGTCCACCGTCATCCTCGTCCACGGCGCCTACGCCGACGCCTCAAGCTGGAACGGCGTCATCGAACCGCTGGTGGCCGGCGGCCACCACGTCATCGCCTGGGCCAACCCGCTGCGCAGCGTCGCCACCGACGCCGCCGCGCTGACCGACCTCGTCCGCACCGTCGACGGGCCCGTGGTGCTCGCCGGGCACTCCTACGGCGGCGCGGTGATCACCAACGTCGACCCCGACGCCGGAGACGTCACCGGCATCGTCTACGTCGCAGGGTTCGCGCTGGAGGCGGGGGAGAGTGCGGGCGACGCGTCGGCACTGACGCCGGGATCGACCTTGGCCGAGACGCTCGAGCGCGTGTCGCTTGCCGACGGCGGCACCGACACGTACATCGCCTACGACAAGTTCCGCCACCAGTTCGCCGCCGACGTGCCCGAGGCGCAGAGCGCGCTGATGGCGGTCACACAGCGGCCTGTCACCGAGGCTGCGCTGTTCGAGCCTTCCGGCGATCGCCCGTTCTGGCGCAGCGTGCCGAGCTGGTTCATCTTCGGCGAGCTCGACCACAACATCCCGGCCGGCGCGCATCGCATCATGGCCGAGCGCGCTGGTGCCCGGCGTTCGAGTGAGATCGCCGGCGCCTCGCACGTTGTCGGCGTCTCGCACCCCGACGAGACGGCGCAACTCGTCCTCGAGGCCGCCGCCCACGTGGTCGCTGCGACGTGACCGCTCGAACAGGACACGCGCTTTCCTCGACTCGGTGACGATCAGCTCGCCGTGCTCGCCGGCGTTGGCGAG
>Ga0209023_10005249_pt1 | contig 14256 bp, 12 predicted proteins | sample LakOneMetagenome_FD_187468 | JGI IMG/M metagenome (GOLD analysis project Ga0209023, IMG submission 187468) | Freshwater and sediment microbial communities from Lake Erie, Canada (SPAdes) (version 2) | ecosystem: Environmental > Aquatic > Freshwater > Lentic | place: Lake Erie, Canada...
CTCCTTGCCTATTTTTTATCTCGGCAAGCATAGCATTGAAAATCGAAGCAACCCATACGAAAGATTTATTTTATGTGATCGATCTGTTATGAAACGGGTTGCGGTACGATATAGCTTCAAGGACAGACATAATCACGTGCATTAAACAAAATGACTATCAGAAATTCAGCTTACCATTATGAAGACCTGTTACGATCGGGACGCTGGTTCGGCTCGCTTCCCGACGCATTTAGAAGAGCATTACTCGATTCAGCAACGATTGTTCAGCTCAGTGCAGGACAAATGTTGTTCTCGCAAGATGATCCTTTGCACGGAATTTATGCGGTACTCTCAGGAGGCATCAGCATTGGTCGCCATCGTGAGGATGGCAAAGAAGCCTTGCTGACCCTGATTGATCCACCCAACTGGTTTGGAGAAATCACGTTGTTTGATCGAATGAATCGCACACACCACGCTTATGCAGTGGGTGATACCGTGTTAATGCATATCGCAGGACATACTCTTGATCAGATTCTAGAAAAAGAACCTCGTTATTGGCAAAATTTCGGACAACTGCTGACTGAAAAATTAAGAATATTACTTGATCAAGCAGAAGATCTGGCTTTACGCTCGACTGCACAACGCTTGGCAAAACGTCTGGTACTCTTTGCTGATAATTATGGAAACTGGAAAGATCGTAGCCGTCGTACCATCAACATTCCCCAAGAACAACTTGCCATGATGTTGTTTATTACACGTCAAACGACCAATCAGATTCTTAAAGATCTGGAGCGACAAGGGTTGATTAAGCTGGTTTATGGTGCGATTGAAATTATTGATTTTGAAGGACTCAGTGCATTTGCCGAAACTAGTTCTGAAACAAAATAAGTCAAATGTCATCTATCTGACAAAGTAAAGTCATCAATTGTTTTAGGCTACACATATCCTCTTTAAGAACCTCAATATTTAACAAGGAGTCACAGACATGTTTCCTGTACAGTTAAACGCCGAATGGAGCGGATTGATGAAGCAATATAAAGCTGATCATCAAGACCCTCGTAATCAATTCTGCCATAGCATTGGGATTCCAATGATTCTAGCATCACTGCCTGTCGGTGCAACAATCATTGGTCTGCCTGTGGCCGTTCCACTATTTACTGTGGGTTGGGGATTTCAGTTCGTAGGTCACATGTTTGAAGGAAAAAAACCATCATTCACCGAAGATCGCCGCCAACTTGCGATTGGGGCGTTGTGGTGGACACAAAAAGTGGGATTAAAACTCGTTAAAACCACTGAACAAAATGCATAATCGACACGAATAAAAATCATTGCATCAGGAAACTTTGACCGCTTCCTGATGCTGATTTGTTCATATCGACTTTTGCTTCTATTTTTGTTTTGCCACTCGCCAATCATACGGTGTTGCATCATTGGCTGGCGCAAGAGGCAAGCCTATTTGCCCTGATACACTCACCGAAGTTGTCATATGTGAGTCACTGAAATGAAATTGATCACTGTGACCTTGTACAAGCAGACCTAATACCTCACCCGGCATCAACTTGTCGCGCACCGCATTCAATTCTAGATCAAGCCGACCATGAGCTCGGACTGGAGTCACTTGCTGACTTAAAACACGATAACTCCCTGAATGAGGAGTCCATGCAGCCAAGCGCAAAAAGAAAACAGCTTTTTTGCTATTTGCCTCAGGAATGGTCAATTGCACATGAGGCACACCAACAATCCACGTCGGAACAGTCGCAGCATAGATAGGAATACGGGCTGGACGCAGCCAGCCATTACTCGGATGATCCCAATCCTCTGAAACACATGAAGGTAGAGTTCCTTCAGGCGCATTTTCAGGTGCGGATTGTGGTTGGCAATTCGGAGTGAAAAGATTTTTGGCACCTTCCAATGGCTTTGCCAACCATTCAAATTCACCAGTCAAACCGCTATGAGAAGTTACTTTTTGCAAAGGAAACCACGTCAGTTGCGGCGGATTGGCATCTATTTTTGGATCACCTGTCACACAATAACGCGGCACACGATCCAAAGCAGCCTGATCATCGCGCAACTTGCCATTGAGCCAGTCATTGATAATGTCCGCCAACTCATAAACTTGCCCCTCACATCGGACACGATCCTGTGTATACCAGATCGGCAAACCTGGTGATAACTGCGCAGTAGGTTGCAGATGACCATGCTCTACCGCAATCAAACGCACATCACGACCCGCACGCTGAAAACAAGCCCGCGCATCGAGTGCCTGATTCAATGGAAAAAGCACATCGCGCACACCCTGAATCAGTAGTGCATCGGCATGTGGTTCTTCAGTACCCTGACAGTGTGCTGCCAGACTATTCTGATAAAGTTCATTGAGAAATTGTGGGTTACTTGTGCCAAAAATTTCTTTAAAACTACTGATTGCCGCATGATGATCCATATGCACAGGGCCCATGGTATATCCCACAACACCCAAGAACATCAGCCAGTCTGTCTTTGGCACACCTTGAGGAAAAAGCGCTTCTTGCAGGTTGTACCATGTCGTCATCGGAACTAATGCCACAATCCGAGGATCTTGCGTGGTGACGCTCATTTGCACAGCACCGCCGTAACTTTCACCAATCATGCCAATCATCGGATGGTCGTTTTTTTGGCTTATGGATAAGTTTTTTAATGCCCAATCAATCACCGCGGAAACATCTTTCGGTTCTTTATCAGCGGCCATTAATGAGACTTGTCCCTGACTATCGCCCATTCCGCGCAGATCATAACTAATGACCCAATAGCCCTCATCCCAAGCACGCAACGATACCTTGCCCGGAATTAACAGCTTTCCATACGTCGAAAACGGTCGAGCCATACGACCCATTTCATAGCCATGAGCATGGATCAGCAAAGGCGCTGTTTCACCTTTTTTAAGCGCAGGTTGATAGACCGTCATGCGGATGCGAGTACCGTCAGAAGCAATCGTTTCCGCATGATAATAAGTCTTCTGCAACGTCACGCCATCATGGCTGACGAGCATCGGAGGCGTGGTATGAAAGGTGGTGCAGGCAGTCAAACTGATCAAAGCCATCAGTACAATGAGCTTTGTTAAACATATGCGCATATAGGGATATCTGTGATTTCACAACAAACGGTATTATTGCAACACCTTGCGCGATGAACAAGCCACAAAAAACTCGATCAAAAAAGCTCGATCAACGTAGATTAAAATACATTGATCGAGCTGAAAAAAAGCTATGACAAAATCGAATCAATGACTCCGCTCGGCAGCTTTGTGTTTAAACAGGACAATACAAATCACTATCACTACAATTAAAGCAGCAGACGCTGAATAACGACTTAGCTCCAGACCACCCTTACTGATCGGTTTATCCAAAAAATCACCAACCACTGCGCCCAATGGACGAGTCAGGATAAAAGCCGCCCAGAAAAGCCCTGTACGAGAGATTTTGGTCAAAAAATATAAACCTGCGATCACAGCAAGCATCGACCCAAAAACAATTGCACCACCTGTATAGCCCAGTCCTGCCGTATCTGCCGTCCAATCTCCCAAAGCCGTACCGAGTGTCTGGGAAAACATGATCGTCACCCAATAAAAGGCTTCCGACTTAGGAGAGCTTACTGTATTAATCGACACAGAGCCTAGCGTGCGATGCCAAATCCACAGAGAAGCCATCAGCAATGTCACGAGAATGGTTGTTCCACCCGCATAGCCAATGCCCAATGAACGATCCACAAAATCCGCTAAAGTCGTTCCTACTGTCGTCGTCGCAACGATGGTGACCCAATAAATGACAGGGTGAAATTTCTTTGCGGAAACCTGAGTAATCACAGCGATCATAAAAATGACCGCAAAGATGCCTGTACCCACTAGATAACCCAAATTCATGGACATGGATACAGCATCACCACCCGTTTCACCAAGCGTTGTGGCAAGAATTTTAATGATCCAGAAGATAAGCGTTACTTCTGGAACCTTGCTTAAGACCTGTTCAGTCTGATTATTCACAATATTGCTCTCCAATTTTATTTTGAACCCACGACCAACACTTCAAATTTATCGTTTACAACCGCTGGTAAATAAACTGTATTCGTCGCTGAATCCATTGCTAATGTCTTAGCGCCTTGAACTGTCTGCAATGTCTCAACAGGAACATAATGATTTGCATCCTGCTGATGAATCACAGAAAGCGTACCGCCTGCCCCGCCATTCGATGAAAAAATGTTACTGTGCTGTTGATCATAGATCACTGCATCAGGATGTTCGCCTATCGGAACATTCGCAACAAAATGTCCAGATTTGGCATTGGTAATGACCATGTTTTTATTTTGGCAGACGGAAAATAAGCGTTGATGTGTTGCATCAAAAGCTAGACCTGAAGGCTCAACGCAGTCTTTCAAAGACCATGTTGTGATTAACTTATCGGTCGCAGTATCAATCACACCAATTTTGGATTTATCTTCCAAGTTAAAGAAAACTTTACCAGCACCATTACCGACCGCAAACTCAGGGCGACCTGTTGCGGCAAACGTTGACAACATGTTGAGTGTTGTCGCATCGATCACGGTAATGTTGGCACTTTTACCATTAAATACATAGACTTTCTTGGATACTGGCTCAAATAAAATCACGTCTGGGCCAACACCTGGAATTTTAATCTCTTGCTGAACTTTTAAGCTATCCAGATCAAATACAGTGACCGTATTCGATTTACCATTACTGATAAAACCACGTTTCAAGTCCTGTGCAAACACAACTCCGTGTGCACCATGTGCAGGAATTTCACCAATCACTTTTCCTGTTACTAAATCAACGACTGCAACACTCTCGCCTCTCGTCACGAACAAATGATGGCGAACGGTGTCAATCGATACAAAATCCCATTTACTTGAATCGCCAATTGTCCAATGCTGCAATACTTCAAACTTCTGTGCTTTAACTTCTTGAGTATCTTGAGCAAAAGCAGGCTCTTGCATGGACATCGCGATCACCATTGCGGTCGCAACATACAGCACGTTTTTTGGAAATGTCATGACTTTATTTTCCTTAAAAATAAGTAATAACTCTCCAGCTCTCCAAAATAAACTGGAAAGCTAGAAACTTATTTAAGTGGTAATTTACAGAGAACGAATTAGTTCTTCCTTAGTAAACGTCTCTAGCCACGAAACCTTTACAAGAACTCAACATCTACTGCACTTGCCCAATATCACAAACAGAGTTTTTGCCTTCGATATGACAAGTATTGACTTGTTTGCCGTTGCGATCCCAGACTTTAACTAACCACTGATTGCTAGTGATGCTTGCCGTATTGATACGTTCGATGGTCATAAAACCAAAGCCGTTTATCCATGAGCTAAAATGATCTACGACTGCGCCAACTGCTGGTGTTGCACCTACTGGTAAGGTCGCAGGCATCGGCACAGTATCTTCTTCGGTTCCCGAAAAACCTGCCACAAATTGAGTAGGATGAGGTGAAGAAAAACTAACCTCTTGCCACAAATGAACATGTCCAGACAGCATCGCATTCACACGCGGTGGCAGCATCAGCGGATTAATTTTGGATAAAACTGACTGTAATCCTTCATTACCAGACAAGAGTTTGACATTGCCCTGCTTATCTTTTTTCGCAGCGAAACCCAAAATCGGATGATGATTTACACCAATGTTGTATGCAGCGTTCTGAGATAAGTGATCCATCTTGTGATACATCTCACGATATTTAGCTTCGCGAATATCCCCCTCAGGAATTGGTTTACCGATCGTATTTGCTGTATCCAACATGATCAGTTGAGCATCACCGCCCAATGGAATTGCATATGGATCACTATAGTCGCCGATATTATCATTTGCGGCGTCATTACAATCTTGTCCTTTGACCAATGGTCTAGGGTCGATAAAGCGCCACCAACCTTGACCAGCACGAGCACAGGATTCGTGATTTCCACGCGCCATTGCCCACGGTGCCGCTTGCAATAACACTTGACCCGGCTTAAAAAAATCCACATTCCACGCATCAAATCCGTATCCCCATGGACTTCCTTGACAGCCAGAATTTCCGTCAGGGCATCGATTTTCACGATAGAGCAAATCTCCGACATGGATCACAAGATCAGGTTTCCATGCAGCAGCCTGTTGTGCAACTTGGGCAAAAGGATATTGCACAGGATCATTACACGCTTGAAAGGCGTGATCAGATTTTTTCAAACGACAACCTGTGTCTCCGATCACAACGATCCGTTGTACATCATGCTTCGGCAGCGGCAAAACATGCCCAGCAATGTTGGCAGATCGTGTTGTTACAGGCAGTGACTTTTCGCAGGTTAAAACAGAAAATGCGGAAGGCTTGGAATCTTCAGGTGCTGACATGGTAGGTCGTTGTGCAATAGTTTCCGCTTGCGCACGGATATCCATCATCATCTCTTTGCCATCCACCGTGATCATTGGACACTGCGTATGATGTGTCAATGCATGTGCGACTGGCACGCCATTTTCACCCAGAATGACATATGTGATTGGGTAAATCTGTGATGTATGAGTGACCTGAAAATGATTTGGTGAAATCGATGCACACCCAAACATCGTCAGTGGAATAAATATGATTGACAATAATGTGATCAATGAGCTTATTTTTGCTTTCATAAATTATCCTTTGTCGACATAAACTACTAAAATTTATGATAAAAGAGCACTTAAATCACTGGCACGTTAAATTCACCCATGTCTGGTAATTGCGCTCAGTGCCCTTCATTTCAGCTGGTGGTTCAGGAATAATTGCGTCTACGACTGCATGACGCGCCGCATCATCAATGGCTGCAACACCACTGCCACTCAATACATGGACATTGCGCGGATCAGTATCTTTGAGACTAAATGCCACACGGACACGCCCAGTAAATTGCACATCATTCGGACAATGCGTTGCAGCTTGTACAGCAGCTAAAAGTTTTGCCGCATAAGTATTAATCACATGTGGATCTACTTCGCTTTTCACCACTGGCTGTGGAACAGGTGGCGGAGCTGGCTCAGTGGCTGCTGTTGGCGTTGCAACAGGTGTCGGTGGCGTTTTATCAATCGCTGGTTTAGGCAAAGGCGGTAATGCAGGCTTTGGCGGAGACAGTGGCTCAACCACTTTTTGCTTAATGGGCTTCGGTACAATTTCTTTTTTAGGCTTTGGCGGTGTCGGCTTAGGCTTGGCAACCTCATGCTTCGGCTCAGATGGTGCATCTGGCAACAGCGTAATGACCTCAGGTGTTGCAACACCTTCAGTTTTGACATGCAGCATGCCGTATCCCATCGCACCCAAAAATAACAACGCCTCAACCAATACTGCCAAACCAAACGCCTGTAATGATCGATTTTGGATTGGATTTCTTAATTCTACAGTCATGGCGCAGTCTTCTGGCTATCTTGCTCATTGTTCATGCTGCGTGCAGACAGTGCGACTTCAGTTGCACCCCCTTTTTTTATCGCATCAATCACATTCATCACAGTTTGCAGCGAAGCATTTTGATCACCAGCAATCGTCACCACCGTTTTTTTGCTATCACGCTGACGTAGCAAATCAGTGAGTTGTTGCAATGTGACCACATGATTTTCCACCATAATCGTATGTTCTGGCGTGATCTCAACCAATAGCTTAATCGGTGGAATCGTCACAGCAGTTGAACTGGTTGGTAACTTGGTCACATGACCCGAAGTGGGAATCATCTTCAAGACCATCATGGCAAAGAACACCAGCAAAAACAGCATAATGTCGATCATCGGAATGATCTCAATGCGTGCCTTTTTAGCTTCAAGGTAACGCATATCAGATTCCTGCACGAACGTGTTGTGACTGGATAGCGTGGCTTTGACCCGCATGACTTACGGTTGAGCTTTTTGGAGTTGCCCATTGATGTTGATCGTGGCGATTGACCAACATGATTTTGATCGTTTCTAACTGATGCAAAACTTCACGGACGCGAGTGTGCAAACCATTGAAAAATACCAAGCCAATAATCGCAATCATCAAACCTGATGCAGTGGCGATCAAAGCTTCTGCAATACCACCAGTGACTTGTGCTGTATTGTTTTGAATGTCGACCATGACATTAAAAGCATTAAACATGCCCACAATCGTACCAAACAACCCCAAGAGTGGAGCCAATGTAATCACAGTATCAAGCACCCACAATGAACGATCTAACTTCGGCACTTGATGCATCAAGGCCTCTTCTAGATGATCACCCAAGACCGCTGAACTGGCATTTGCGGGTTCATGATTTAAAACATCAATCAACTCAACATGCGGAAGATTCTTTTTCTTTTCCGTAAAAGCTTTCAGCTCACTTTGACCTTGATTTTTTTTCAGCATCTCAATGATTTGCTCGCCGCCATGCAGCATAGAAGACAAATAGCGTGTACGCTCAATAATCACGGTCAAGGCAATAAGTAATAAAATGACCATGACATACAACGTGCCACCTGAATCATTTGCCAACTGAATTAAATGAGAAATATTCATAAGATCACTTTTTTAATTAACTATTTCATGAAAATAAACAAAGGGAGCTGCTATCGCGCCACTCCCCTGTGATGGATTAACGAAAGCTTCCAAACATTTAAAAAAGCTTAGAAGTTTTGAGTAATGGAGAATGTAAAACTACGCGGTGCATTCAACACCAACTGATCATCCCCCGATGGTGTAAAAGGTGATGCCGCTGTTGGTGCATTCGCTGGACTGACTGAGACAACATTCTGATTGCTGAACAAATTATTGATCGCAAATTGAAACTTTGTACTCATGGAAGGATGGGAAGCCCAAGGCATGGTGTAATTCACATAGACATTGGTCATGTTAAATGCAGCAATTTTGACAGCATCAGGCACATTGCCATTTGAATTCCACTGAGAGCCAATCCATTTACTCAAAACCCCCACATCCCAACGATCTTTTGCGTAGTTCAAGCCAATTGCTTCAGTATGGTTGGGTGAATTAGAAGCAGTCTGACCTTTAACTGCACCACTGTTGTACTTATTTGTGCCGTAAGTTGCATTTAAATACAGGCTTATACCACCATCAAACAAAATATTACTTTCAGCTTCAATACCTTGAGTCGTTGACGTACCCGCTGGATAGTAAATTGTCTCACCAGTCGTGTTATCGCGTGAAGAAGCATACGAGTTATCAAAGTTAATGTGATATGCATCGACATCAAAGGTAAAGCGATCGGATTTCCACACTGAACCAATTTGAGCCGTTTTGCTTAGGATCGGCTTTTGATTAACAACCAATTGCTGACCATTGATCACAGGTACGTCATACGCATTTGAGGGTGGGATCACGTCACCATAGGCATACTGAGCATAGACTGACCAGTTTTTTTGCAATAAGTAATGCACGTCTATAGATGGTAGCCAGTCACTATACGTTGCGGTAGAGTTAACAATTACTCCAGGCACTGCGTGGCAAGATGACGAATCCAACATCTCCCCTGCTGGAATCTTCACACTCTTACCAGCGCAAGTTACTGTTGATTTAGGATACATCTTGCTACTTGGATACTGGGTAAACGACTGTTGATACTGTGAATACTTCACACCTGGTGTGATTTGCAGTGCATCAGTGACATCAAACTGATACTCCAAATATGGCTGCAACGTCTTCGTGATAAAATCTTGATTAAACTTAGGCGTTGAGACATCCACTCGAGTCACTGGATTGGATGGCACTTGATGACGATTAGTATTTGCTTGTTCCGCCCATAAACCAAAACGCAGTGTGCCTAAGCGAGAATCCTGACTAATCCGTAGAATGTCGCCATAGGTATGATAGGCGTTCAATTTATCCGTAGCACTAGTCGGACCAATCAAGCTTGGATCATACGTTGCAGGCACTGTTGGTAGCTGAGGATCAAGATATTGAGCATTATGGTAATCATAGTCATATAACTTGTTATCTACTTTCCAACCTCCGCCCAAATCTGAAACTAATCCCAAATACACAAAATCAGTATGAACACGATATGTGTTGTAATCGACATTGTTCGGCTGAGTTGGATCTTTGACTAAATAATAGTTATTTCCATAAGTTGCAAGCTGGCTACGGGTTGGATCACCGTCTTGTGTATTTGACTTTAACTCTTGTGTCGTACCGAACAAAGTCAGCACTGTGTTATCCGTCAAGGCATATTGATATTTGGCGGTTAAATTCTGGCGTTGTTGATCATTAAAACGCTGATAGCCATTTGAGTTCATCTGACTGGCGTTAATCATCAAATTTGATGAGTCATCTGGTCCAAAATTACCCGTATCGACCTGTGCTGCAAATAAACGAGTATCCCATGTCCCGTAGGAAGCAGTGACGCTACCACTCGGATCGCGAGTCAACTCTGGCGATAATAGATTGATCGAACCACCAAAGTTTGCAGGGCCGAGTGTTGATGCCTTACCTGGACTACGATCTAAGACAGTCCCACCGATAATTTGTGCAGGAAAGTATGCCCAAGAATGATGCGTTGGATCATTGGTATCCTGAAATGGGATACCATCATAAGTCATCGTATAGTTACCATCTTTAAAACCACGGAAATAGGTTTTAGACGAACCCAAACCAGGTCCATTTGGACTAAAACTAAATGTACCTGGGGTCATCGCAACAACTTGACTATAGTCAGCACTTGGCGTCAGTAAATTTTTAATAAATTTATCGCTGACATAAGACTGCGCGGAACTCGCTTGTAAATTACCTTGAGACATTGCAGCCTGAGCTGCTGCTGGCAAGTCTTTCAGCGGATCAACTTGCTTAAGGCGTGATTGTGGCTTTTCTGGCACTGCTACAGGTGCTGTAGTCCGCGATGCGCTCACTGAACCCAGATCAATCACATCATCCGCAAATGCACTGCCACTGATTGCTGCACTGACACAACATGCCAAAACAGATAATTTAAAACCTTTTCTTGTACCCCGTTGTTCGTTCTGAACTTCTTTAAATGTGTTTAAAGCACTCATTAATGTAACCTTCTGTCTGGAGGATGAAGATATCGCCTTGAAGACCGACAAACTACAGACAGCGAGTTACAGTTTCATATAGATTTAATTACAATTCGATTACAAGTCAAAAAATAAAACATTAAGTATTAAATACTTAGGATAAACTTAGCAACACTACCCCCTAAGATAAAACTCATCAATAACCCTCTATATTCAAACACTTTCTGAACGTAATGTGATCAATGTAATCTCGGAAGGCACGCCAGTTCGTAAAGGCGGCCCCCAATACCCTGTTCCGCTATTAACATAAACCCACATCCCCTCATAACGATTCAAGCCTTTATAAAATTTCTGAAAAAATCGAATCATCAAGCTAAACGGAAAATACTGTCCTGCATGGGTATGCCCTGAAAGCTGTAAATGAAAGCCAGCTTCATGCGCCATTTCATAACTGGCAGGTTGATGCGCTAAAAGAATATTGGTTCGTCCAGTTGGCGCGCCTTCCAATGCTTTCTTTGGATCTGAGGCATGTGTACCTCCATGTCTGCGCGTTGAATAATCCGTCACTCCCGCCACAATGATAGAATCACGATCACGTTGAATGACTTGATGTTCATTAACCAAAACTGTTGCCCCTAGCTGCGTAAACTCTGCCATCCAAGCTGGCGCATTCCAGTAATACTCATGATTACCGGTCACAAAGAACACGCCATGTGGCGCACTTAATTCGGCAATAGGTGCTAAATCATCAATTAAATCTTCGACTGTTCCATCAATAAAATCGCCTGTCAGTGCTATTAAATCTGCATTGAGCGACTTGGCGATATTGACTACGTTCTGTGTGTATTCAATGCCGATCGTTGGCCCGACATGTAAATCAGAAATCTGAACAATTTTAAAACCATCGAAACTCTGAGGAAGATTACGCAATGGAATGTCAACTTTTCTCACCGCCGGACCAGCATGCGCCTGCCGAATTCCAAAAATCGTCGTAATAATGGTTGCTGTACCCAATCCCAGAAGAACTCGACGATCAAAGTCGATCGGATCAGAAGGCATCGAAATCCACTTCCAAACCATACTGCCAATATCAGTTAATAAACAGTAAAACACCAAAACCGACATGACACCAAAAGCGGCATAAGACAGCCAATCCAACACAAACACAAGTAAGTCCGCGTCATATTCTTTTTTTAATCGTGGAAAAAGAATGATATCGCCAAAAGGTCCCACGAGCTGCAAAAGAAAAAATCCAAGAAATAAAAAACAAACCACTATCACATGATGATCAGCCCAAGGCCACCGCGCAATAATTCGAGATGCTGCGTAACCATTAAGTAATGCGAGCAACCCAATAGCGATCAGGATTCTAGTGAGCATCATTTTTTCCTTTATGTGAGCAAACGTACTTTTAAAATCATTTTGACTCAGAGACTCTATGATGAATTTTTCATTTTTTCATACGCTCTAATATATTTTATTTGTACTGACTGGTATACACTTACTAAACGCAAGAGTTTTGTTTATGCACAAAATGCGTACATTGTTATTTTGTTTTATCTTTTGAATTTATGCGACATTATTCGAGATCTCGTTGATCAGATTGAATCAACAAGAATGAGTGATAAACGTTTACTGATGACTAATTCAAGTCTTGATTTCAGTCATAGTAACGATGCTAAAAAATCGAATTAACACTCTCAAAACCCATGACGTTTTCATTGGAATGAATGCCGAGATTTGCAACTGAACACTCGCCTACATTTTTATGATGCTAATCATGATGTACGACAGGGAAAAGGAAAGCGTGTTGGTCAGACTAAGCACAACAGATCACAGCAATAGATCATTGTTTGCTAGATAGTCGGATTAACCGAAGGTTATTTTATTGGGGAACACATGGTGCACTTACATCACGCCTCTATAGGCCAAGCAAGGAAAAAACCAGCTTCGCGTTCATTGAGTTCGGCATATTTGCCCAAACTCTCGAAGCAGACGAGCCTGTCGATTGCGATGAGCTTAGCACTAGGCGGTTGTGTGGTTGGTCCAGATTTTAAATCACCAGATGCACCACAATTATCGAATAATCGCTACACAGCAACAGCCATACCATCAGCCACGGTAGAAACCAAAGATGCTGGGCGCGCTGGAATTGCTCAGCATACTCATTATGGTCAAACCCTTCCCCATCAATGGTGGACACTATTTCACTCTGAGCAACTGAACCAGCTCATTCAAAGTGCGCTAGAACATAATCCGTCTTTAGCCGCTGCAGAAGCCTCTTTACGTCAAGCACAAGAGAATTACAACGCTGAATCAGGTTCTTTAAAATATCCAAGTGTGACCGGTCAGCTCGGTGCGACTCGTGAACGCGCACAACTTTATAGTGCTTCACCAAGTACTTTTAATTTGTATAACGCGTCAGTCAATGTGTCCTATAACTTAGATATTTTTGGTGGAAATAAACGACAGCTAGAAGGCTTGATGGCAAGTGTCGATTATCAGCGCTTTGAAGTCGAAGCGGCATACCAAACGTTGGTTGCAAACGTCGTTACTACAGCGATCACTGAGGCCGCTCTACGTTCACAACTCAAAGCAACTCGCGAAGTACTCAGCTCGCAACAAAAACAATTGGATGTCATCAACAAACAACTTGCACTAGGTGGAGTTGCACGCTCAATCCAACTCACACAAAGCACACAAATCGCACAGACTCAAGCACTCATTGCGCCACTGGAAAAAGCGCTTGAACTCACACGCAATCAACTTGCTGTCTATATCGGTAAGCTACCAAGCGATGCAGGACTACCTGAGTTTGAGCTCGACTCACTTGAACTGCCGCAAGAGTTACCAGTTTCACTGCCATCATCACTGGTTAGTCAACGACCTGACATTCGTGCCAGTGAAGCACTCTTACATCAAGCCAGTGCACAAGTTGGTGTTGCGACAGCAAATTTATACCCTCAAATCAATCTGACGGGTAGCTATGGCGCAAGTCGTGTGCAAGCAGGTGGCATTAGTGCAAGCAGCACTCTTTGGAATATTGGCGCAGGTCTCACTCAGCCGATATTTAATGGCGGAGCTCTCACCGCGAAGCGGCGTGCAGCAATCGCGGCATATGACCAAGCCAATGCAAACTATCGCTCAACGGTACTCGCTGCGTTCCAGAACGTTGCCGATAGCCTACGAGCAATCGATGCTGATGCCATTACGCTACAAGCCCAAGCGAATGCGGAATCACTCGCCAAAGCATCGCTGGACTTAACAACTCAGCAATACAATATTGGCGAGTTGTTAAG
>Ga0209023_10005250_pt1 | contig 14256 bp, 15 predicted proteins | sample LakOneMetagenome_FD_187468 | JGI IMG/M metagenome (GOLD analysis project Ga0209023, IMG submission 187468) | Freshwater and sediment microbial communities from Lake Erie, Canada (SPAdes) (version 2) | ecosystem: Environmental > Aquatic > Freshwater > Lentic | place: Lake Erie, Canada...
AGACGGCGGCGATGGCCGAGCCGGGCCGCATCGAGGGTGTCGTCTGCGACATCCGCGAGGAGGACCAGGTCGACGCGCTCGTCGACGGCGCACTCGAGCGGCACGGGCGGATCGACATTCTGGTGAACAACGCCGGGGGCCAGTACCTGTCACCCGCCGAGGACATCACGCCGAAGGGCTTTCGCACGGTGGTGCGCCTGAACCTCGAGGGCACGTGGCTCATGACGCACGCCGTCGCCACGAAGGCGTTCATCCCGTCCGGCCGCGGCGGCCGCGTCGTCAGCGTCACCCTGACGCCGCACACGGGGCTCATGGGGATGGCCCATTCGTCGGCCGCCCGGGCCGGCGTCGAGAACCTGATGAAGGTCCTCGCCGTCGAGTGGGCGCGGTTCAAGATCAACCTCGTCGCCATCGCGCCGGGCGTCGTCGAGACCGACACCTTCCTCACGAAGTACCCGCCGGCGTTCCGTGACCACTACGTCAACACCGTGCTCGCGGGTGAGCTCACGCAGCCGGGCCACGTCGCCGAGACGATCGCGTTCGTCGTCTCGCCGGCCGGCCGCGCGATCACCGGCAGCGTCATCAACGTCGACTTCGGCCACGACGTCTCGCAGAGCGTCTACCCGCCGCGCGAGGTGGCGACGGAGGGCGGCGCCATTCCCCAGGAGGAGCGGCGATGACAGCGCGTCATTGCTCGACCGGCCGCACCGGTCTCCGGCACAGGGAGCGCTCGCGATGACCGTTCTGCGCACGAGCGTCGATCGTGGCTCCGCCGACTTCGCGCGCAAGCGCGAGGCGATGCTCGAGTTGATCGGGCAGCTCGACGAGGTGCTCGAGGACGTCCGCGCCGGCGGCGGCGAGCGCTACACCCAGCGTCACCGCGATCGCGGCAAGCTCCTGCCACGCGAGCGCATCGAGCTGCTGCTCGACCGCGACACGGCGTTCCTCGAGCTCAGCCCGTTCGCCGCGTACGACACGCAGTTCAAGACCGGCGCGAGCGTCATCACCGGCATCGGCGTCGTCGAGGGCGTGGAGTGCGTCATCGTCGCCAGCGAGGCGACCGTCAAGGGCGGGTCGCAGAACCCGTACTCGTTCCGGCGCGCCGTCCGCGCGATGGAGACCGCGCGCGTCAACCGTCTGCCGTACATCGCGCTGACCGAGTCCGGCGGGGCCGACCTGCCGACGCAGGCGGAGATCTTCGTTCCCGGCGGCGCGGGCTTCCGCCGCCAGGCCGAGCTGTCCAAGGCCCGCATCCCGAACATCTCCGTGGTGTTCGGCAACGCCACCGCGGGGGGCGCGTACAACCCGGGCATGGCGGACTACACCGTCTTCATCAAGGAGCGCTCGAAGGTGTTCCTCGGCGGGCCGCCGCTCGTGAAGATGGCGACGGGTGAGGAGTCCGACGACGAGTCGCTCGGCGGCGCCGAGATGCATGCGCGCGTCTCGGGCCTCGGCGACTATCTCGCCGTCGACGAGCCGGACGCGATCCGCCTGGCCCGCCAGATCGTGCGCCGGCTGAACTGGCGCAAGCAGGGACCGGGGCCGAGCGTGCTGCCGGTCCGCGAGCCGCTGCACGACATCGACGATCTCTGCGGCATCGCGTCGGTCGACCTGAAGGAGCCCTTCGACATGCGCGAGGTCATCGCGCGGCTCGTCGACGGGTCGGACTACGACGAGTTCAAGCCCGCCTACGGCACGTCGCTGACGACCGGCTGGGCGGCGATCCACGGCTTCCCGGTCGGGATCCTCGCGAACACGCAGGGGATCATCTTCAGCGAGGAGGCGCAGAAGGCGACGCAGTTCATCCAGCTGAGCAACCAGATCGACGTCCCGCTGCTCTTCCTCCACAACGTGACCGGCTACATGGTCGGCGCCGAGTACGAGCAGCGCGGGATCATCAAGCACGGCTCGCAGATGATCCACGCGGTCTCGAACTCCGAGGTGCCGCACATCGCGATGGTCTGCGGCGGGTCCTACGGCGCCGGCAACTACGGCATGAGCGGCGACGGCTACCTGCCGCGGTTCAACTTCGTCTGGCCCAACGCGAAGATCGCGGTGATGGGCGGCGCTCAGCTGGCGGGCGTCCTGTCGATCGTCGCGCGCGCCGCCGCGGAGTCGCGCGGTCAGCCGTACGACGAGGAGGCGGACGCGCAGCTGCGCGCCGGCGTCGAGCAGATGATCGAGTCGCAGTCGCTCGCGCTCCCCATGTCCGGCCGCGTCTACGACGACGGCATCATCGACCCGCGCGACAGCCGCACCGTGCTCGGCCTGGCGCTCTCCGCGTGCCACGGCGCGACGATCCAGGGCGCCGACGGCTACGGCGTCATGAGGATGTGAGCACGCTGCCCGAGCCGCGCGAGATCCGCACCCTGCTCGTCGCCAATCGCGGCGAGATCGCCTGCCGCATCATCCGCACCGCGCGGGAGATGGGCATCGCGACGGTCGCCGTCCACTCCGATCCCGACGCGGACGCCCTGTTCGTCCGCCTCGCCGACCGCGCGGTCCGCCTGGGCGGCGCGTCGCCGGCCGAGTCGTACCTGCGCGGCGACGCGATCGTCGAAGCCGCCCGCGCCACCGGTGCCGACGCGATCCATCCCGGCTACGGCTTCCTCGCCGAGAACGCGGCGTTCGCCCAGGCGTGCGCGGACGCGGGGATCACGTTCGTCGGCCCCTCGCCCGACGCGATCGAGCGGATGGGATCCAAGCTCGGCGCCAAGCGCCTGCTCGCCGAGGCCGGGGTGCCGGTGCTGCCCGACGTCGACGCCGGCGGGCTCGAGGGCCAGGCGCTGATCGAGGCAGCCGAGGCCGTCGGCTACCCGCTGCTCGTCAAGCCGTCCGCGGGCGGTGGCGGCAAGGGCATGCAGGTCGTCGCGTCGGCCGACGGGCTGGAGGCCGCGGTCGCCTCGTCACGCCGGCTCGCCGCCGACGCGTTCGGCGACGACACCCTCCTCCTCGAGCGCTACGTCGCCTCGGGCCGCCACGTCGAGATCCAGATCCTCGGCGATCACCACGGCACCGTCACCCATCTCGGGGAGCGCGAGTGCTCGGTGCAGCGCCGTCACCAGAAGATCCTCGAGGAGTCGCCGTCCGTCGCGGTCAACGACGTGCTGCGCGCCCACATGGGTGACGCGGCGATCGCCGCCGGAAAGGCGATCGGGTACGTCGGCGCGGGCACGGTCGAGTTCCTGCTCGCCCCGGACGGCGCCTTTTACTTCCTCGAGGTGAACACGCGACTGCAGGTCGAGCACCCGGTGACCGAGGAGGTGACGGGGCTCGACCTCGTGCGGCTCCAGCTCGAGGTCGCGGCGGGCGCGCCGATCCCGCCGGAGGCGCACGCGCCCGAGCCGCGCGGGCACGCGATCGAGGTCCGCCTGTACGCGGAGGATCCGTCGGCGGACTTCCTCCCGCAGACCGGCACGCTGACGCGCCTGCGCTTCCCCGAGCGCCGCGGGCTCCGCGTGGACACCGGCGTGCGGGACGGCTCGACGGTCTCCGTCCACTACGACCCGATGGTGGCGAAGGTCATCGCTCACGCGCCGACGCGCACGGAGGCGGCGCGCGTCCTGGCCGCCGGACTGCGCGAGGCGCAGATCGACGGGCTGCGCACGAACCGCGACTTCCTCGTGCGGCTGCTCGAGGACCCGGCGTTCCTCGCCGGCGACGTCGACACGCACTTCCTCACCCGGCCGGGCGCCGAGGGCCTGCTCGCGGGCCTCGTCGAAGGCGCCCCCCGGCGCGCGGCGCTGGCGGCCGCGGCGCTCGCCGGCCAGGCTGAGCGGCGCGCGGGAGCGCTCGTGAACGCCACGCTCCCGAGCGGCTGGCGCAACAACCCCGGCGACGATCAGAGCGTCGACTTCGCGGACGGCGAGGAGACCGCCCGCGTCTCCTACCGGTTCCTGCGCGGCGAGCTCGACCACCTCGCCGTCGACGGCGAGCCGGTCGCCGACGCCATCCGGCTCATCGCCGCCGCTCCGGACGCGGTCGAGCTCGAGCTGGACGGCGTGCGCTCGCGCTGGAGCGTTCGGCGCGGCGCCGCGGGCGCGGTCCACGTGTCCGGCCCCGCGGGTCAGGTCGACGTCGTCGAGCTCGAGCGCTACCCGGACCCGGCCGCGACGGTCGCCCCCGGCTCGCTGCTCGCGCCGATGCCGGGGAGCGTGATCCGCGTCGACGTCGCCCTCGGCGACCGCGTGAGCGCCGGGCAGCCGCTGCTCGCCATGGAGGCGATGAAGATGGAGCACGAGATCGTCGCCACGACCGACGGCGTGATCTCGGTCCTGACGGTGGAGGTCGGCGCGCAGGTCGACGCCGGTGCGCTGCTCGCGGCGATCGACGACGCCGATGCCTGACGCGGCGCGGCCGCGTGCACGGCGCCTCGCGCCGGACGAGCGCCGCGCGCAGATCCTCCGGGCCGCGGACGAGATCTTCCGCGCGCACCCGTACGACGAGGTCTCGCTCGACAGCATCGCCGAGGCGGCCGGCATCACCCGCGGGCTGATCAACCACCACTTCGGGACGAAGCGCGAGCTCTACGTCGAAGTCGTGCGGCGGCTGATGCGGATCCCCGAGCTGCCCGTGCCCGCGTACGTGCAGGGGGCGACCTCACGCTCGCGACTCGACGAGAGCGTCGGCGGCTGGCTCGACGCGATCGAGCGCAACCGCGATCTCTACCTCGCGGCGATCGCGATCACCGGACCGGCCGACGCCGAGATCGGCACGATCGTCGACGACGCGCGCGAGACGGCGGCGCAGCGGCTCGCCGAGGTCATCGGCCTCGGGCCGGCCGACGCGCTCAGCCCGGAGCAGATGGGCCTGCTGCGCGCCTGGGAGGCCCTCGCGGAGGGCGCCGTCCGCCAATGGCTCGAGTACGGCCGGCTCACCCGCGAGCAGGTCCACGTCCTGATGGTCGAGACGGCCGCGCGCGCGTCCGAGGGGCTCCTCGACGAGCTGCTCGCGGTCATCGGCGAGCGCGGCCGGTCGCGAGCGTGACGTGCCGCAACTGGAGCTGAGCACGCGAAAGGCCCGCATCAGCGGGCCTTTCGGTCGTCGGCTGGATGGGTGGAAGCGTCAGGCGGCGACGGGCGCGCCGTGCTCGAGCGGGAGGCCTGCCTCCTCCCAGTCCTGGCGGCCCTCGGCGTAGCGGCGCACGCCCGTGTAGCCGAGGGAGCGCAGCTGCGCGGTGGCGGCGTGCGAGTTCTGGCACGCGGTGTTCGAGCAGTAGGTCACGATCGTCGCGGCCTTGTCGGGAAGCAGCTCCGGCGCGAGCCGGGCGACCTCGGTGTGCGGGATGTTGATCGCGCCCGGGAGATGGGCGGCCTCGTAGTACTGCGGGCCGAGCGTGTCGACGACGATGACGTCGTCGTTCGCGATGAGGGCCTGCAGGTCGTCTCGTGTGATGGTGGTCATGCGCTCAGCCTGCGCGAGACGGAGCCCGCTGTCCAAGACCGATCGCCTGGGGCGTCATAGGCTTCGCCGATGGTTCCCGAGCTGCGCCTGGTGCGCTACTTCGTCGCGGTCGCGCAGGAGCGGAACATCACCCGCGCGGCGGAGCGCCTGCACCTCTCGCAGCCCTCGCTCAGCGCGGCGATGAAGCAGCTCGAAGAGCAGCTCGGCACCCCGCTGCTGGAGCGGTCCGGGCGCGGGCTGAGCCTCACACCGGCCGGAGAGCTGCTGCGGGATCGCGGCCGCGAGCTGCTCGAACAGGCCGAGGCGGTGGCCCTGGAGGTGCGCGAGCGCGGCGGGGCGCCGGCTGCGCGGCTGCGCATCGGCCTCACGCCGACCGCGCGGTGGGGCGTCGGGCCCGAGCTGCTCGCCGCCTGTGCCGCTCAGGCGCCCGCGGTGATGCTCTACACGAGCGAGGACACCACCGGCGCACTGCTGCGTGACGTGGCGCGCGGGCGCATCGAACTCGCCGTGACGTTCTGCGCCGCCCCCGCAGCGGTCCCCTCGGGCGTGATCCTCGAGCCGCTGCGCGACGCCCCGGCGGTGGTTCACCTGCCCGCGGAGCACCCCCTCGCGGGTCGCTCGTCCGTGACGCTCGCCGACCTTGCGGGGGAGACCATCCTGGTGGCCGGGGGAGGCGAATCCGGCGGCTTCACCGACCGCGTGCTCGGCGCGTTCGCGGACGCGGGCCTCGAGCCCGTCACACGCCCCGACCCCTACCCCGACCTCGGGCTGCAGGCGGTCCGCGAGGGCCTCGGCGTCGTGGTCTACGCTCGCGACGCGTTCCCGCCGACGCTCGACGGCTCGGCGTTCGTCACGCTGGAGCCGGTGCTGTCGCTTCCGTTCCACCTCGCGCGGCGCGAGGGGTCCGAGACCCCGGCGCGCGCGGCGGTGCTCGCCGCCGCCCGCGGGCTCCCCGCGGCGTGACGCCGCGGCAGGCTCGTCAGCGACAGTCCCGCGAGGACGATCAGGCAGCCGGCCAGCTCGGCCGCCGTCGGGCGCTCCGCGAGCAGCACCCAGGCGGCGGCGATGCCGACGACGGGCACGAGCAGCGTGAACGGCGCGACGCGTGAGGCGGGGTGGCGCCGCAGCAGCCACGCCCAGGTGCCGAAACCGAACGCCGTCGACGCGACGACGACGTAGAGCAGCGCGGCGACGCCGCCCGCGTCGATCGAGCCGAGCGCGTCGCCCATGCGCGCGGGCCCGTCGAACGCGAAGGACAACGCCAGCAGCACCGGCGGCGGGACGAGGCTCGTCCAGACGAGCAGCGACACCGCGTCGGGTGCCTGCGCCCTGCGGACGAGGACGTTGCCCGTGCCCCACGACAGAGCCGCCCCGACGCAGAGCGCGAGCGCCCCGAGCGGCACGCCTTCAGCCCGCCCGGCCGCGATGACGCCGATGCCCGCCAGCGCGACCGCCGCGCCCGCGAGCTGCCGGCGGCTCGGCCGCTCGCCCAGGAACGCCACCGCGAGCGCGATGGTGAAGACCGCCTGCAGCTGCAGGACGAGCGAGGCCAGCCCGGCCGGCAGCCCGTGGTCCATCGCGACGAAGAGCAGCGCGAACTGCCCGGCGCTGAGGGTCAGCCCGATCGCGATCACGCGCCGCGCGCCGATGCGCGGGGGCCGGATGAAGAGCACGGCGGGGAACGCGACGAGCGTGAAGCGCAGCGCGGCGAAGAGGAGCGGCGGCCACGAGCGCAGACCGACGTGGATGACGACGAAGTTCACGCCCCAGACGACCGCGACGGCTGAGGCGAGGAGCGCGTGGCGGGCGGGCATGTCCAGGAGGATGGCGGCACGGACTCATCAGAGCGACTCGCGTGTCTGCGCGATATCCGTAAGCTCTGCTGCATGATGCATCTCGGTCGCCTGCGCGCGCTGCGCGAGGTGGCGGACCGCGGGACGATCGCCGCGGCCGCCGACGCCATGCACCTGACGCCGTCAGCCGTGTCGCAGCAGCTCGCCGCGCTCGAGCGCGAGGTCGGCGAGCGGCTGCTGGAGCCCGACGGGCGCTCGGTGCGCCTGACCGCGGTCGGCCGGCTCCTCGCCCGCCGCGCCGACGGGATCCTCGCCGAGGTCGAGCGCCTGCGGGCCGACGTCGACGCCCACGCCCGCGGCGACGCCGGCGAGGTCCGTGTGGGCAGCTTCGGCACCGCGATGGCCGCGCTCGTCGCGCCGGTCGCCGGCCGGCTGCAGCGCGAGGGCGGCGAGGTCCTCATCCGCGCCGAGGAGGTCGAGGCCGAGGAGGGCTTCCAGCGACTCGAGAGCCACGAGCTCGACCTCGTGATCTCGATGGAGGCCCCGGGCGCCCCGGGCCACGACGACCCGCGCGTGCATCGCGTCGACCTGCTCGCCGACCGCCTCGACGCCCTCCTGCCCACGAGCCACCCGCTGGCCGGCAGGCGCCGCATCGCGCTGGGCGAGCTGGCCGCCGACGACTGGATCGTTCACCCCGTCGGCTTCACCTGCGAGGCGGTGGTCCTCAGCGGCTGCCGTGCCGCCGGCTTCAGCCCGCGCGCGCTGCACCGCACCGCGAACTTCGACGCGATGATCGCGCTCTGCGGCGCCGGCCTCGGCGTCGCGCTGATGCCGCGCCTGGCGCATGTCGCGCCGCGCGCGGAGGACGGCGCCGTGCTCGTCCCGCTCGCGGGCGTCGCGCCGGCCCGGCACCTGTTCGCGGCGTGCCGGCGCGGGGCGGAGGGTGCGCCGGTGCTCGAGCGCGTCATCGCCGAACTGCGGGCGCAGGCGAGCATCGAGGTACGGCGCGAGCTTCCCGTCGCGGAGGCGGCCGCCTGATGCGGCGCCGCTAGACGGAGTGTTCGGCGGCGCCCTCGGGCGCGCCGATCCGCTGCGTGGTCACCGCGCTGGGCGGGCGGTCGATCGCGCCGATCTGCTCGAGCAGCGCGCGGTCGGAGAGGTACATCGTCACCCTCGCGATCCGCTCCTCGCGCACCTCGAACAGGGCGACCACGGCCGTGCCGTCGACCGTCGCCTCGGCGAGGACCCGCCCGTCGCCGAGCAGCCCGGTCGAGAACGTCGTGACCGGCAGGCGCTCCGGCCCGGCGTCCGCGAGCCAGCGCTCGACGCCGCCCGCGCCCGTGTAGAGCCGCTCGCCGTGCCCGGCTCGTGGCCGGATCTCGATCTCCGGATGCGCGAGCGCGCGCAGGTCCGCATCGCGATACGTGTAGTACGCGTCGATCCACTGCTGGACCAGCCGGCAACGGTGATCGGACATGCTCGCGGGCGTCAGCGCTTCTTCAGGTTCGGGTAGAACGAGCAGTCCCCGACGATGAAGCCTCCGGAGCCCGCCTTCGGGCCGTCGTAGTTCCAGGCGAGGTACAGCGATCCCTTGACGGTGCCGCCGGTGCTGAGCTTGAACGTCGCCGGAATGGGGCTGATGCCGTTCGAGGTCTTCGGCGTCGAGCGGCCCACGATGGAGGTCGTGTACCCGCCGCGGTGCGCGGCGCTGATCCTCAGCTTCTTGGAGATGCTCGCCGTGATCTTGGCCGCCGGCAGCTTCGTGGACGAGCAGGTCGCGGTCGGCGTGAGGCCGTTCTCGAACGAGAAGTGCAGACCGCTCACGCTCGTGCGCTTCTTGTTCACCGTGAAGCCGCCGTCGGGCTCGCTCAGTCGGTAGGCCCCCGCGGGCGGACCGCCCGGGCTCACAGCCGAGGCGGCGACCGCATCGGCGACGAAGGCCGCGATGAGCACGACGCAGAGCAGGGCGGGCCGGCGCATGCGGGCGACCCTACCGAGGAACCGGTGCTTGGCGGCGCGGACCCGGGGGTAGTGTCCGGGCCATGACCGGCTCAGACGATCAGCTGTTCGGCGCCGAGCACGTGCGCGTGTACCGAGAGACCGGAGGTGCGCACGGGTACCACTGGCGCGGCACGGAGATCCTGCTGCTGACCACGACGGGCAGACAGTCGGGCGAGCCGCGGACGACGCCCCTCATCCATCGAGTCGACGGCGACCGCTGGGTGATCGTGGCCTCCAAGGGCGGGGCGCCGGAGCATCCGGCGTGGTTCGTGAACCTCGAGGCCGATCCCGACGCCACCATCCAGGTGCTGGCCGACGAGATCCCCGTCCGGATGTCCGTCGCCGAGGGCGAGGAGCGCGCGCGCCTGTGGAAGCTGATGACCGAGGTGTGGCCCGCCTACGACGAGTACCAGGCGAAGACCGAGCGCCTGATCCCGATTGTCGTGCTCGAGCGTCGCTGACTAGCCGAACGCGGCGGCGATGTCCGCGAGCGGCTTGCGGATCCCGGTGAGGAACGGCAGTTCCTCGCGCGTATGCGCGCGTGCCTTCGCGCCGCGCAGGTGGCGCATCACATCGACGATGCGGCCCAGGTCCTCGGCCTCGAACGCGAGCAGCCACTCGTAGTCACCCAGCGCGAACGAGCTGACGGTGTTCGCGCGCACGTCCGGGTACTCGCGACCCATGATGCCGTGCTCGGCGAGCATCTCGCGACGCTCCTCGGCCGGCAGCAGGTACCACTCGAGCGAGCGCACATAGGGGTACACGCAGATGTACTTGTGCGGGTCCTCGCCGGCGAGGAAGGCGGGGATGTGCGCGCGATTGAACTCCGCGTCGCGGTGCACGCCGATCGCGCTCCAGTAGGGCGTCAGGCTGCGGCCGAAGGGAGTGCGGCGGAACGCGCCGATCGCGTCCTGCATCGCATCGGCGCTCGTGCCGGTCAGCCAGATCATCAGGTCGGCCTCGGCGCGGAAGGCGGTCAGGTGGTAGGCGCCGCGCAGGGTGAGGTCGGGCGTGCCGGTGAGCACGGCCTCGGCCTCGGCGCCGGCCGCGGCGTCGCCGCCCGGCGTGCCGGCGGACTCGGGCGCCTGGTAGGCGGCGTAGACCGTGTAGTGGTGCCCTTCGCTCGAGGCGGTGCTCATCTGCTGTTCAGCTCCTGGGGGTGGGGTGCGGGTGCGGGCGCCGCCTGAAGCAGGCGCTCCGCGGCGGCCCGGCCGCTCGTGATGCACGCCGGCACGCCGACGCCGCGGTAGGCGTTGCCGGCGACCGCGAGCCCGGGCAGCGCGGCCTGAAGGTCCTCCTCGATCCGCGTGACACGGTCGAGATGGCCCACGGCGTACTGCGGGAAGGCGTCGAGGTGGCGGACGACGATGGCGTCGGCGGGCGCCTGGGAGATCTTCATGGTGCGCTCGAGGGCGCGGCGCGCGCGAGCGATCAGCGCGTCGTCGGGCTCGCGGACGACGGCGTCCTCGCCGGCCCGGCCGAGCGAGCACTTCAGGATCGTGTGCGTGGCGCCCTCGGCGAGGTGGGGCCACTTCGCGGTCGCCCACGTGCAGGCGGTGATGTCGAGGTCCTCGTCACGCGCGACGAGGAAGCCGGTCCCGTCGAGCGGGGGCACCGCCTCGTGGGGATAGGCCAGCGCGACGAGTGCGACCGAGGCGGTGCGGATGCCCGCGAGCTCGTCGGCGGCGACGGGCGCGGCCGCGCGCACGACCTCCGCGGCCGGACCTGCCGGGAGGGCGAGGACCACGCCGTCGGCGTCGAGGCGCTCGCCGGACTGCAGGACCACGACGAGGCCACCGCCGGCCCGCTCGATGCGGAGGACCGGCGTGTTCACGCGCACGTCGACGCCCTCGATCTGCTCTGCGAGCGCGCCGGCGAGCCGCTCCAGTCCGCCGCGCAGGGTGAGGAACGCCGGCGGGCGCGGAGCGCCGGACGGAGGCGACGGCATGGTTGAGCGCAGGCCGCGGACGAGGCTGCGGTTCGCACGGGCAGCGGTCGCGAGGTACGGCGCGCCGGCGGCGACGCTGAGGTCGTCGCAGTGCCCGGCGTTGATGCCGCCGAGCAGCGGGTCGATGAGGCGGTCGAGCACCTGGCCGCCCAGGCGCCGGCGGACGAGCGCGCCGATCGCCTCGTCGCCCGCGGGGGCGTTGCCGGGGAGCACGAGGTCGAGGCCCGCGCGCCCGAGGCCCGCGGGGGAGAGGATGCGCGAGCGCAGCAGCTCGCCCGGACCGGCCGGCAGACCGGCAAGCAGGCCTGCGGGCAGGCGGCGCAGCTTCCCGCGCGACCAGACGAACGCGCCGCCGTCGGCACACGGGACGAGCTCGTCGCCGAGGCCGAGCGAGCGGCAGAGCTCCACGCCTCCGGGCGCCCGGCTCAGCAGTGCGTCAGGGCCGACGTCGAGCTGCACGCCGCCGAAGGGCACGGTGCGGATCCGGCCGCCCACGCGCTCCGAGCCCTCGAGCAGCGTGACCTGAGGTGCGTCGTCCGCGGCGCTCAGCGCCTGGGCGGCCGCGAGCCCCGCGACGCCGCCGCCGACGATGACGACGCGGCGGCTCATCCCGCGGCGACCCCGCTCGCGGGCAGGCTGGCCTGCGCGCGCACGACGCCGGCGAGCATCGCGGTGAACTCCGGCTCGGCGTTCGGCGACGCGGTGCGGGCGAACGCCACGCCGAGCTCGTCGGCGAGCGCCTTGGTCTCGATGTCGAGGTCGTAGAGGACCTCGAGGTGGTCGGCGACGAAGCCGCACGCGCAGACGACGATCGCGCGGGTGCCGGCCTGCGCCCGCGCCTTGACGACGTCGAGGACGTCCGGTCCGATCCACGGATCCGCGGTCCGCCCGGCGCTCTGCCAGGCGACCGACCAGACGTCGATCGAAGCATCCTCGGCGAGCGCCGCGGCCGTCTCGGCGAGCTGGTCGGGATACGGGTCGCCGGCCTGCAGGATCCGCTGGGGAAGGCTGTGCGCGGTGAAGAGGACCTCGCAGCCGTCCTGGCCGCCGACCGCGGCGAGCGCGTCACCGAGGTACCCGGTCAGCAGCTCGAGGTAGCCGGGCTCCAGGTGCCAGGAGTGCACGACGTCGACGGGAACCCGGCCCTCGGCGGCCGCCTCGGCGCGCGCCGCGTACTGGGCGATGCTCATCGTCGAGAAGTGGGGCGCGAGGACGATGCCGACGATCCGCTCGACGCCGCGGTCGAGCAGCTCCACGACGCCGTCCTCGATATACGGCGCGCTGTGCTTCTGGCCCAGCGCGGTGATGAACCGGCCGGGCTCGGCCTGCTCCAGCGCGGCCGTGATCCCGTCCACCTGCGCGCGCGTGATCGCGAGCAGCGGTGAGATCCCGCCGATCGCGTTGTAGCGGTCCTGCAGCTCGACGAGCAGCTCGGGATCCGGTGCGCGCCCGCGGCGGATGTGCGTGTAGTAGCGCTCGACGTCCTCGGGGCTGTCGGGCGTGCCGTACGCCATGACGAGCACACCGATGGGGTTCTGCGAATCAGCTGACATGAGCTCCTGCCGTGGCCTGCGGACTGACCGTGGATCGATCACGGACATGCTCGACCAGCGCGGTGAGGATGCCCGGGTCCGTTTCAGGGAATACGCCGTGGCCGAGATTGAAGATGTGTCCGCGCTCGGGCGCGTCCGCGAGAACGGCGTCCGCGCCGGCGCGGGTGATCGGCCAGTCCGCGAGGCAGGAGGCCGGATCGAGGTTCCCCTGCAGGGCGAAACCGTCGCCCAGGCGGGTGCGCGCCTGCGCGAGCGGGGTGCGCCAGTCGCAGCCGACGACGTCGGGGCCCGCGGCGGCGAGCAGCTCGAGCAGGTGGTTGCCGCCCAGCGCGAACGACACGACCGGGACGCCCAGCGGGCGCAGCCGCTCGATGATCGTCCGCATCACGGGGAGAACCTGGGCTTCGTAGCGCTTGGCGGAGAGCGAGCCGGCCCAGCTGTCGAAGAGCTGCACCGCTGCGGCGCCCGCGCGCACCTGCGCCTCGAGCGAGCTGACGGCGTGGTCGGCGAGCCGCTCACAGAGTGCGGTCCACAGCTCGGGGTCGGACAGCATCAGCGCGCGCGTGCGCGCCTGGACCTTGGACGGGCCGCCCTCGACGAGATAGCTCGCCACGGTGAACGGCGCTCCCGCGAAGCCGATGACCGGCACGTCGAGGCCCTCGCGCACGAGGCGCACGGTCTCGCCGACCTCGGGCGCGTCGACGTCCGGCTCGAACGGCCGCAGCCGCTCGAGGTCCGCGCGCGTGCGCACGGGCTGTTCGAGCACGGGGCCGACGCCGGGCCGGATCTCGACGCCGACGCCGATGGCGTGGAGCGGAAAGACGATGTCGGAGAAGAGGATCGCCGCGTCGACGCCGTGCCGGCGGACGGGCTGCATCGTCACCTCGGCGGCGAGCGCCGGGTCGTGGCAGAGCTCCAGCAGCCCGCCGGAGCGGCGCAGTGCGCGGTACTCGGGCAGCGAACGGCCTGCCTGCCGCATGAACCACACGGGCGTGCGCTCGACCGCCTCGCCTCGCATGGCACGAACGAGCAGCGAACCTGAGCCCTGCGGATCAGCGTCCTCGGACGGAGAAATCACCGCATGGATGCTAGGCGTCCGCGCACTTCCGTGATCCGTAGTCTCCCGAACCGAATCTTCCACACCGTCCACGACCCGACGAACAGAGGCCCCCCGATGTCCAGCTCCGCCGTCACCTACCTGAAGCAGATCACGATCGTGCCGGACCAGCTCGAGGACTGGGGCCCGCTGAAGGAGGCGACGGGGCAGGAGATGCAGACGTCCGGCAGCGAGCTGTGGAGCGACGGCGATCAGTCCGCGGGCATCTGGCGGTGCACGCCCGGCCCGTCGCGCTGGAGCTTCGACACCGTCGCCGAGTTCATCCACGTGCTGGACGGCTCGATGACCGTGACGGCGGACGGCGCGGAGCCGGTGAAGGTCGGCGCGGGCGACCTCGCCGTCTTCCCGAAGGGCTGGTCGGGCACGTGGGACATCCACGAGCCGCTGACCAAGGCCTACGTGATCTTCTAGGCGCCCGCCTGGCCGCGCCGGCCCGCGAAG
>Ga0209023_10005251_pt1 | contig 14255 bp, 10 predicted proteins | sample LakOneMetagenome_FD_187468 | JGI IMG/M metagenome (GOLD analysis project Ga0209023, IMG submission 187468) | Freshwater and sediment microbial communities from Lake Erie, Canada (SPAdes) (version 2) | ecosystem: Environmental > Aquatic > Freshwater > Lentic | place: Lake Erie, Canada...
GCAAGTATCACTGCCAAAACATCGGGCGAGCGCGCTAACGGCTGATCCCTTTGCTGCGTTCGTCGCCGAAGCCTCAAGGCGTTTTGCGGTTCCGGAACGCTGGATACGCGCGGTGATGCGCGTTGAGAGTGGCGGGAATTCTCGGGCGCGGTCGCGAAAGGGCGCCATTGGTCTGATGCAGATTATGCCGGGAACATGGACCGAGCTACGCTCTCGCCACTGTCTCGGCGCCGATCCCTACGATATCAGGGACAGCATTCTGGCTGGTACGGCGTACATCCGCGAGCTCAGCGATCGATACGGCGCGCCCGGATTCCTGGCCGCCTACAATGCAGGACCAGGGCGCTACGAACGCCATCTGGTGACAGGCCGTCCGCTGCCGGCTGAGACGCAAGCCTATGTCGCGAAGCTCGCGCCAGACATCGAGAATACCCGAACCACGATGCAGGTTGCAGCCGTCGGGAAGTCCTTCGCCTGGGCCAATTCGCCGCTGTTTGCGACCCGCGCGGAGAGCGTCGTTCGCGACGTCCGATCATCAACTGACATGCATAAAAGCCGTTCGTCGCGCACCCACACTGCTGTCGACGTGTCGGCGCTCGTGCCGCAGTCGGGCAACCTGTTCGTGCGTCTTGCCAGGGGAGTCAGATCGCAATGATCGAGATCACGCTTCATCGCACGGCGTCGCAGTGTGTCGCACGTTTTGATGTGAGTCAGTCAGGGCAGGGAGATAGCAGCCACAGACGGCAAGATTAAAGCAAACTGACGTTTGCCCGAAGTTGTTGTCTGCACACTGGTTTTAGAGATGAGTTTTCGAGAGAGCGGCTTCATCCCCGCCAAACCTTTGTTTTTGTTGCCGGCAGTGCGCCGCCGGCCTGTCTTCTGTTGTCTTCTTGATCGCATGTGGTGAAATCGCCGGCATGAGCCGCGACGACAGTTCCGATTTTCGTCCACGCCCCGGACGCATCCGCGATCGGGGAGCGCGCATTCGTCGGAAGCCACGCACTTTCGTGGCGGAGGTGATGAGAGCTGCCGCCAAGGCCAATGGCGGGCCGCTCACGCTGGCAAAGTTGCGCGGCAAAGGAAGGGGCTCTGCCGGTTCGACAAGGCCCAGGAAGGGCCGCTGCTCGCGGATCGGCCGGGGCCAGGCCGCGGCCGATCGGTTGAAGCTTTCGGCAAGCAAGCGAGGCCCAGGCCAGCGCATGCGGCGCGTCGTGGTCAAGGCGCGCATCGTCCGCTTGAAGATCGGCAGCCGGGCAGCGCGGGTTCATATCAGCTATCTCCAGCGCGACGGCACCACCCGCGACGGCGGCCGCGGCCAGCTCTATGGACCGGACAACGATCAGGTGGACGGGCGCGCCTTCGTCGAGCGGGGTCAGGAGGATCGCCACCAGTTCCGGTTCATCGTAGCGCCCGAGGACGGCGATCGCCTCTCGGACCTGCGCGGCTTCACCCGCGATGTGATGCGGCAGATGGAGCAGGATCTCGGCATTGGGCTCGACTGGGTCGCGGTCGACCATTTCAACACCGGCCATCCGCACAGCCATGTCGTGATCCGGGGCAGGGACGATCTGGGCAAGGACCTGATCATTGCCCAGGACTACATCACCGACGGGATGAGGCTGCGAGCCCAGGAGCGCGCGACCCTGGAACTTGGCCCGGAGACCGACCTGGAATTGCGGACAAAACTGGAGGCAGAGATCACCCATGAACGGCTGACCCGGATCGACCGCGCCATGATCGACGAGGCCAGCCAGGGCTTTCTCGATATGCGGCCGGAGGCCGGCCAGCTACGTGCCGATTTCGACCGCACCTTGCGTATCGGTCGATTGCAGGTCCTGGAGCGGTTTGGATTGGCAAGCGAGCCCCAGCCCGGAATCTGGCACCTGTCGGATCGGCTGGAGCCGACGTTGCGGGAACTCGGCGAGCGCGGCGACATCATCAAATCGATCCACCGTTCGCTTGCACAGCTGGGGCACACCCGTGCCACAGAGGGCATACGCCTGCACGGCGAGGGCGCACCGACACCGGTCACCGGTCAGGTGATCGGCAAGGAGCTGATCAATGAACTGGACGACCGTGTCGGCCTGATCATCGATGGCATCGACGGGCAGGTCCATCATGTCACCATGGGCGGGACCGCCATGGAGGAAAAAATCCGGATGGGGTCAATCGTGGAGATAGGCCGCGCCCGCTCTGAGCCACGCCCGGCTGACCGCAACATCGCCGAGATCGCCCAAGCGACCAGCGAGTACCGTCCGAGCCATCACCTTAGTATCGCCGAGGTCGGCCGGGTCCGGGTCCCCGGCGGGGACTATGAGGCCTATGTCGAAAGCCATGTCCGCCGCCTGGAGGCGCTACGCCGCGCCGGCATTGTCGAGCGGATCGATGCCGACTGCTGGCGGATTCCTGACGATTTCGAGGACCGAGCCCAGGCCTACGATGCCACCCATGGCCGCAAAACGAATATGCGCGTGCTCTCGGCCTATGATCTTGACAGCCAGGTCACCAGCGATGGCGCCACCTGGCTCGACCGGCAACTGGTCAACCGCGAACAGGGCGCGCTTGCCGACGCCGGCTTTGGTGCCGAAGTCAAAAATGCCCTGGAACGCCGCAAGGACGAACTGATCCGGCAGGGCCTCGCCTGGCGCCATTCCGACGGGAGTGTGCGGAGCCGAAAGGATCTCCTGTCCGCCCTCGGACGTCAGGAGGTCGAGCGGGTGGGCCAAAAGCTTGCCGGAGAACGCGGCCTCAGCTTCAGGCCGATCGAGGACGGACAAACCATACGCGGCACGCTGATCGGCTCGGTCCAGCTCGCCAGCGGGCGTTTCGCCATGATCGATGACGGGTTCGGTTTCAGCCTCGTGCCTTGGCGGCCAGTGATTGAAAATGAGATCGGCCGCGAGGTACTTGGCGTTATGCGGGGCCACGATGTCTCCTGGCAGCTCGGGCGGAGCCGCGGGCTCGAAATCTGAAGACGGTTATCACCTGGCAAAACTGCCTCGACGTGCCCCGGCACACCGGCACAGGGCAGATCTCCGATAGAGGCAAACTGACGAGGGGAGGCGGGCAAAGCCCTGCAGCTCTGCCCGGCCATCTCAGACATCAACTTGTTCCGCTATCGCCAAGGCATCGTCGACCTCTATGCCTAGATACCTGACCGTGCTTTCGATCTTGGTGTGCCCGAGCAATAGTTGGACAGCCCTGAGATTGCCTGTGCGACGATAGATCAGCGTAGCCTTTGTGCGCCGCAACGAATGAGTGCCGAACAGCCTTGGGTCCAGCCCGATGTTACCGATCCAGTCCGCTACGAGCCGCGCATATTGGCGCGTGCTCATGCTGGTATTCACACCACTCCGACCCGTGAACAAGAACTCGCCCGGTCTCTTGTTCGTCGCCTTCAGATATTCGTCGATGGCCTGGCGGGTTTGCTCGGTCAATTCGAACCTGACTGGCCGTCCAGTTTTCTTTTGGCTGACGGTTGCGCGATCAGCCGTGTAGCCGCCTGCTGCGACATCCTCGACCCGGATAGCGACCACATCACAGCCACGAAGCTTGCTGTCTATCGCCAAATTGAACATGGCAAGGTCGCGAACGCGGCCTTCTATCTGAAGTTTTGTCCTGATCGACCAGACGTGTTTTGGCCGCAGCGGCGGCTTTGCCCCGGTAATCTTGCCCTTATTCCAGGGCAAACGCTTATGAGACGTCGGATTTCCATTTCCTTGGTCCTGCATGGTCACACTCCTCGGTTACAGAGGAGCAGAGCACGTGCACCGGTTCACGAATTGACCTGAGAAATCTGCTCCTTGTGCAGAAGTTGGGTATCTTGGGTCAGCCGAGAGGCAAGCGCATAAAGCAACTCTGAAGGATTCATGGTCGTGATCCGTAGCAAGAAAAGTTCGCCAAGCTGGAATGACGTCAAGACCGCACTTTCGGATTTCGACCGCGCGGGACTTCGGGGGCTCGTGCAAGACCTCTACACTGCTAGCGAAGACAACCGGGCATTCTTGCATGCGCGCTTGGGCCTGGGTGATGATCAATTTCGGCCCTTCAAGGCCAGTATCTCAAAATGGATATCGCCGGACCTGATCAAGGGCCAACCTGTTTCGGTTTCGAAAGCCAAGAAGGCCATTGCGGATTACAAAAAGGCTATCGGGCACCCGGATGGGATGGCAGAGCTGTCCATATTTTATTGCGAAGAAGCTGTAGGGTTCTTGGAATCATGCAGCCTCGACGACGAAAAATATATCGCGGCTTTGGTCCGCATGTATGCAAGGTCCCTGGACATCGTATCCAGCATGCCTCCCACCGAGCGTGGCACCTACCTCAAGCGTCTCGACAGGCTTAGGTCACGCAGCAGGAATCTCGCATGGGTTGTCGAGCAAGAATTCAACAGCCTTTGGCATGATATGGTAGAAAATCAAGAGGCTGATTGAACGAGGCCTCAACTAAGTAATGGAACGCACTGACACGAGTTCACCGTACTGGACCTTGAAGCAGCCCTATGCGCCGGTTTGCGCGGCATACGAGGGGAATTCTGGGAGAACGCGCTTCATGCTTTTGGTCCGATCGTGAAAAATCTTCAGAACAATGCTTCCGACTTGAGCAAGCCTTCTTCTGTAAATACGACGGACTTGGTTTTCCCGACGGGATCCGAGATCAATCCCTTTGCATGCAGCCGTTCCATCGCGGTCCAATCAAAGGATTTCCAGGTGCGGATCCCGTCGTGACGCCCAAGAAACAATAACGCGAGTACGGCATCGTCGATTTGGTCTCGGTCTATCTCCATGATCGCTGACCCCCAAAGTAATGTTGATCGCCCACCCAATGGGGACTTTATCGGACTCATACTAGGGGCAATTTCAGTACAGTATTTCGAGAATATTTTCGCATCGAGCTCCCTCGGCGCACATACCGTCGTGTCGCTGGAGCGAGAGGACGGGGTTCAGCTTGCCCACTATCCTTCGTCGTCGGATCTAAGTGGGGCGTCATCGCAATCAGGAAGACGCGCGCTGGAAAGGGGCGGCAATAATCGAGAAAAAACAGGATCGATGGTGGAATAACGCTTTTTTCCGCTCGAATTCTGCCCAGCCTGCCTATAGTTCTCGTCGCTTCACAGCAGGAGCACGAGCTGTTGAAGGACTGGCGTAGCCTGGCTTTACTCCTTGCCTCAATGTCTCTTGTAAGCGTTTTTCTGATCCTGGTGTTCGCACTAGCGCTTTCATTTTGGTGGAAGAGACAGCAGAGCCTTCTTCAGGCGGCCGAAGCCGCAAATTTAATCAAATCAGCTTTCCTGGCTACCATGATCCACGAAATAAGGACACCAATGAATGCTGTTCTGGGGCTTACTACAAGCCTGCTCGATGGCAAGCTTGATGATGAGCAGAGGTCAGTTCTGCAGTTGGTGCAAACTTCCGGTGAAGGACTGCTTGATATCCTGAACGACATTCTTGAGTTTTCGAAACTCGAGGCAGGGCAGCTAATGTTTGAGATGGCGGCATTTTCCCCTGACATGCTAGTCGATAATGCAATCAGCATTATTGTAACAAAAGCGAGAGCCAAGGGCTTGGCTATTCGCTTTGGCAAAGATGATCACTTTTCATCTGCGTTGGTGGGCGATTCGGGTAGACTTCGGCAAGTACTGCTCAACTTGCTTTCGAACGCTGTGAAGTTTACGGATGCCGGTGAAGTATCGATTTTTGCGAAGTGCATCGCAAATCACGGCCGAAAAGCTACCGTCCAATGGTCCGTAAGTGACACAGGTATCGGAATTAGCCCCGACGCGGTCCGGTCGTTGTTCAGTGACTTCGTGCAGGCTGACAGTTCGATAAACAGGCGCTTCGGCGGAACTGGCTTGGGCCTGTCTATTTGCAAGCGCCTCATGGAGCAAATGGGCGGTGGCATTGCGGTAGAATCGCGGCCGGGTGAGGGGTCGATCTTTCGATTTTGGATTTCGCTCGACTTGGCCGAGGAATCGAGTCTGTCGACGGAGCCAGCGCGTGCAGCCGAAACTGAGGAATTGACCGAGCGTATCCAAACGTTAGGTCGACCATTACGTATCCTTATCGTTGACGATAACGCTACTAACCGCATGGTGGCATCAAAGCTGCTGCACGATTTTAACGTACAGATCAACGTTGCCTGCAACGGCCTCGAGGCTGTTACTGCGGTAAAATCGTTCACTTATGACGTTGTGCTCATGGACGTGCGGATGCCCAAAATGGATGGTTTGGAGGCAACTCGTCAAATTCGGGCATGTGGCGAAGAGTTCTCTTCAGTGCCAATCATTGGACTGACAGCAAATGTGTTCCCTGAGGAAATCCAAGCGTGTCGGGAGGCAGGAATGAATGATGTCGTGTCGAAGCCAGTTCGTAAAAATCTGCTATTCCAGTCGATTTCAGCAACACTGATGGGTTTGGCGCCTGCTTCGGGTGCTGCACATATTGGTGTTGAAGCCCCAAGTTTGGTTCCCCAATTGTTTGTTGGCTCGGATGAGGCATCTGCCTTTGACTATGGCGAGTTTGGCAAGCTGGTCTCGGAAATTGGACAAGAAACCGCGGACGAAACGTTAGCTATCTTCGTAGGTGAAACCGATCCGCGCATTCCGCTATTGAAAGGTCCATCGGATCTGAAAGACCGTAAAACGATTCAACGCGAGGCCCATTCAATTAAGGGGGGGGCGTCGACATTCGGGTTGAAGGAACTAGCAGACTTGGCCAAATCTATGGAAAGGGGTGCCATGAGCTGCACGAGCGCAGAGTATGCCGACGTCTTAGAAAAGCTTGAATATGCCTATCTGCATGCCAAGGAAAACTTTGAGCCGTTGCGCAATCTGATAAAGTCCGGCGTCGGTTAAAAGGGGTTCAGTGCTGGGCGCGTCCGAAGAAGCGATGGGCCCCCGCGTGGAAGCGCTTAAATGTTTTAAAGGCGTCGAGTGCACCTCAGCAGCTCTGTTCCAAGCTCAATGAGACACTCATCCGACTTTAAGGATTCTTCAGAAAATTGAGCGAGGCTGGGCAAGGGCGATCGTCGCCCAGAAGTGATAAGCCGTTTCCGGTGTTCTCAGCGCCGGGAACGGCTTTTTCATGCGCTAACAAACCGATCCTGAGATACGTAAGATCTTTGCTAAGGCATTCGGATAAAAGTCGATCTAGCGGCCTCGAAAATCAAAGTGTGACATTGCCAAAAAACGACAGGCGCTGTCAGCAGAAGTTAACCACTCCCTTCGGCGGTTTGCCGTTTAGTAGATCGCCGTCACAAGCTTGATGTCATAAGCGAAAGCATTCATTCTTTGTCAAATGCAAATTGAGATCCTGCCTTTTTCGTATGGGATCTCAGAATGTTTAGCGGCTCCAATTCATACCTCGCGCGATTGGCAAACATACGGGCAGATGCGTTTGGAGGGCTTGAGCGCGATGAGCATGTCCTCGCGCACATTCGGGCGGAGCAGCTCGCGATTGTCATCAGACACACGCCTAGCATGATGTTGGCAAATGCTTGCAATGCTGCGGTCGTTGGGATCGCGCTTTGGAAATCCCAAGGAGGTTGGCTGGCAGGGGTTTGGACTATTGCAATGATTGTTAGCTCGCTATTTGCCGGGTTAATATCTCAAAGATCCAGGCGGATCGCTACACCCCCCGCGGTATCCCGTAAGGCAATTCAGCGCATCGTCTGCAATGCTGCATACTTGGGGATCATGTGGGCCATCGTTCCCTTGTTTTTCTTTGCCGCGGCGACCAACGGCCAACAGCTGGTGATAACAGCAGTGAGTGCGGGAATGCTGGCCGGCGGAGCGATGGCTTTCGCGACTATTCCCGCTGCAGCGATTGCCATAGTTGCCCCCATTGTCTTTGGTACATTGATAGGCATCAGCCAGATTGATGATTCTGTCTATCTACTCGTCGCGCTGCTGGCCATTGTTTATGCCGTAGTTTTGTTGCGAGGTGTATTTACTTATTCATCTGAGTTCGCAAGGCGACTGACTGCACTCTTTGAAACGGAAAAAGCGGTACGTGAAGATTCGCTAACAAGACTGGCCAATCGGGTCGCGTTCAATGAAGATCTCGAGAATGCGCTCGCTCGCCTTTCCCGGAGCGGAGAGCAGTTCGCCGTTCTCGCAATGGATATCGATCGCTTCAAGGAAATTAACGATCAATTGGGTCATCCGGCAGGCGATGAATTTCTCGTTCAGATTGCAAGCAGGCTTGCTCGCCGCACTAGAGAGGTCGACACTATAGCTCGAATTGGTGGCGATGAACTTGCCTTCATTTTGACAAATGTGACTCAAGCCAGTGAGGCCCTTGAGGCCGCAGAACGACTTATGATGGCGTTTAGTGAACCATTTCTCCTTGGGGATCGAAGCGTGGAGGGCTCCGCTTGCATAGGAGTTGTGATTGCGCCGCGTGACGGGACAAATCGCAACGATCTTCTCAACCGCGTTGACGTTGCGCTGTACCGTGCAAAAAAGGGAGGCCAAGGAACTGTACGCTTCTTCCAGCCAGCGGACGATCTGTTGGCTCGCGAGCGCAAGGCACTACAACGGGATCTCGAGAAGGCAATCGAGGATGACCAATTGTTCCTCGTCTATCAGCCATTTCTCAATCTTCTCGAGAATCGAGTAACAGGCTTCGAAGCGCTTTTGCGGTGGCGTCATCCAGAGCGGGGTCTCGTACCGCCAGACGAATTCATAGGAATTGCTGAGGAGAGCGGCCTGATCCACTCTATCGGGGAGAGGGTACTGCGTAGTGCCTGCGCAATGCTCTCACAATGGCCAAATGATATCAGGGTTGCCGTCAATATCTCGGCTGTCCAATTTCAGAATGTAACGCTCTTGAGCCATGTCACGAAGGCTTTAACTGATGCAGGCGTTTCGCCAGGACGGTTAGAGATTGAAATGACAGAATCGACGTCGATCGCCAAATACGTCTCAACCGAGTCTGTAGTGAAAGCGCTGGCTGAGCTGGGCGTCACTATCTCCCTTGATGATTTCGGTACCGGTTTCTCTTCGCTCACATACCTCAGAAAACTTCCCTTTGAGCGGGTAAAAATTGACCAATCCTTCGTTCGAGAAATGCTAATGAATTCGGATTGCGAAGCTATAGTAAAGTCCGTAATAGGACTTGCGCGCGATATGGGCATGGACGTGGTGGCCGAGGGAGTCGAGAGCCGCGATCAACTCGATTTCTTGATACAAGCGAAATGCAAAGAAGCACAGGGCTATTTTATTGGACGTCCGATGACAGGTGACCAAGCCACAGCACTGCTTGCCGGAGCGCGTGGTGGAAAGGTATGGGCAGCAGCATAGCCCCGCAAGCCTTTGCAAGAGCCGCTGGAGTGCTCTGTTTAGACGGGTGCAACCGCGCCTTTCCTGCATGTGCTGATCATAGAACGGCTAGCGGCGCGCCATAAGCTGGTTAAGACCCGCTGTGCCATCGAAGCCCGTAACGGTCATGTAGCTGAGGAAAGGATGCTGGCCAGTGCTCATGAGTGTGGCGGGTGGCCAATAATGTATTCGGCGTGATCTCACGTCAATTCGACTATGGTCAGCGCGTCGACAATTGCTCAAGGGAAGCCCCTTAACAACGTTGAAGGCGGTTGCGATCGAAAACGGATTTTGGCACGCAGGTGATTGTTCAAGAAACGACAAGTTGGCATTTGGAGAGTTACCAACTAATCGCCAACGATACCGTTCGAGCGATAGCAGCTTTTCGGCACAAAACTGCCGTTCGGTGATGTCCGGGTTGTGCAGGTGATAGCAAAAATCGCGGTTCGGGACGGTGCCAGCCGCTTTTGAACCAACTACATCGCGGCTGGGCCTTAGCTTCTCCCAACGGAACAACGCAGATGTTTTAGCCTACCTTGGTCCGATGTGGATCTATCTGCGCAGTTCTCCGTCGACGATAGAGCGTAGATCGCCCACCGTCTTGAGCGTTGCCGGGATCAATGCGTTTCGTACTGTGGTCTGAAAAGCGACCATCGTGATCGGGGTATCCGAAGGTGCAGGGCTAGGGTCAACCACAGGGCCCGTTGCTATCTGAAACCGAATTTGGCCTCGTCAATCACGCGCGCATGGGTCTCCTTCCCGGTTTCGCGTTGCGGGCTAGCGGCTCGATCCCGAAGCGCGTAGGCGCCAGACTTACGCTGCCTGACGAGGCTCCACCAGACTACTCACGATTTTGTTGGCTTGGTCCGATAACTCGAAGCGCACCAAGGTTGCACCCGTGTCGTGGCGCGCGACGAATCCGGCGAGATCGGTGGGGATGCCGTCGATCATCAGCGTCATCGGCGTATTAACGGGGACATTCGACAACGCTTCATCGATCATCGCTCCGCCCAGGGAGAGGTCGCGCACAATAACCGACTCAGTCCTGCCCGATATCTTGATCGTGCCCCGGCGACGAATCGCGACCCGAGACGATAAGCGCCGGTCGACGTCGGCGGTCGAGGTTCGGATCACGCGGACCAGGGTGGCGCGAAGCTCGTCAACCTTGCCGGCGATTTCGGCCGAACCGTCGCGAATTTCGGAAGCGCGGCGACCGGTTTCGATCGCCTCGTTTGATACCGATACGATCTGCGTGGCGACCTCGCGGGCTGCGTGCGAGGTCTCCTCAACGGTGCGGGAGATCTCGATGGTTACAACATTCTGCTGCTCAATAGCGGCAGCAACCGTCGCCGACACCTGCTCGACGTTGCGAATGACTTCGCCGATAGCGCTGATCGACAGCACCGATGCCTTCGTTGCCTCCTGAATTTCGGTGATCTGCAGATTGATTTCCGTAGTAGCCTTAGCGGTCTGCTCGGCGAGCGACTTGACCTCCGAAGCGACCACCGCAAAGCCGCGGCCTGCTTCACCGGCGCGGGCCGCCTCGATGGTCGCGTTTAAAGCCAGCAAGTTGGTCTGGCTGGCAATCTCGCTTATCAGGTTGGTCACCGCACCGACCTTGCCGGCGGCCTCCGACAGCTTGGCGATCGTCGCCTGCGCTGCCCCGGATGCGTTGACGGCTTCGAGCGTTACTGCCCGCGACGAATTCACCTGGGAAGCGATCTCGGCAATCGATGAGCTCAGTTCCGCGGACGCTTTGGCGACGGTTTGCGCGTTAGCGAGTGCTTCTTCGGCTGCGGCCGCAACACTGCTGCTGTTCTCGCCGAGCAGGGTCGCCGTATCGTTCATCCGTACGGCATTTTTGGCCATGCGCTCAGTGCCGGCCGCGACTTCGCCGACGGCGGCATTGGTTTCTCGTTCGACTGTTTCCGCCATTTCTTTCAGGGCTTTGCCCTTGTTCTGCTCGGCAAGCAGGCGCTGTTCTTCTTCCAGCTCCGCCTCGTGGCGAGCCTTTTCCGCTGCCTTGATTCTGAATTGATCGATCGAGCGCGCCATGTCACCAAGTTCGTCACCGCGATCGAGACCCGGCAGCTTGATGCCGAAATTGCCCTCGCCGAGCTTGATGACCGAGGACGTCATCAGGACCAGCGCCGACGACATCCTGCGCGCGATGACCAATGTGACGGCGCCGAGCAACCCGATAACGATCAGTGCGGTGATCGCGACCTTACGGGTGCTCTCCCATACCTGTGTCTGCAGATCATCCATGTAGACACCGGTGCCGAGCACCCAGCCCCACGGCTCGAAGCCCGTAACGTAGGAGAGTTTCGGCTGCGGCGCATCCTTGCCGGGCTTTGGCCACTGGTAGTCGACGGTGCCGGAGCCCTGTTTCTTGACGACATTGACGAACTCCACGAAAAGCTGCTTGCCGTTGGGATCCTTGTTGCCGGTCAGGTCCTGCCCGTTCAACTCGGGCTTGATCGGATGCATGATCATCCGCGGGCCGAGATCGTTGATCCAGAAATAGTCGCCATTGCCGTAGCGAAGTTTCGAGATCCGATCCGCGGCCCGTTTTCGCGCGAGATCATCGGAAGCACGATCGCGTCCTGTCGCATCGTATTCCTCCTTGGCAATCCCCAGCGCGATCTGCGTCAGATGGCCGAGCTCCAGTTCGCGCTGCTCTTTGAGCGAATTTGCGAGGTTGTTGGCCTGCATCACGGCGAGGCCGACCAGGCCGCAGAAGCTCAGACCGATGATGCAGTAAATCCGAAGTCCAACGGAGAAACGAAAACCCTTCATCACAACATCACCCCAAGCTAAGCCAGCATTGCCCGAATCCTGCTTGCCACAAGGTCGCAGCTCGAAGCTGACATCCCGTTAATCCGACCAAAAAATGCGCAGTGGTGATACTACGGTGCTATCGGAATCCGCCGATCACCTCAGAACAGGTGGGGCAAACCGCGTTAACGTCTACGACGAGCTTTCAACGAAACCGTCATCGCCTGTCCTGATCATACATCACGCTCAGTCTGCAATTATGGACTGCAGTTACCCCGTGAAAGTACGGGCTCGCCGGACGCATAAATCGTTAATAACTAGAGATGAATCTGGCTATGGCACGATTCGGGCTCCGCGGCCGAAATTAGGTGGGTTGCCGGCTACCCATTTTCAAATATCTGCGAGTGGTTGTGTTTGAGTTTTCCTGGCTATCAAATTCGGGGGAATGCCATAAGCACTGACAATTCAATCCTATCGCGGCTGGATTTCATTGGAATCGACCACGAAACTCGGGAAGCGTTGCGGGAATTACAACCGCTTATCTCGGGCACATTGCCAGCAATTCTTGATCCATTTTACTCACACATAAAGAAGTATCCGGATATGGCCAAGATGTTTCCTAACGATGCCATCGTCCGGCATGCCAAGGAAGCGCAGCTGAAACACTGGGCCATGATTGCCGCGGCAACATTCGACGACGCTTATGTGCAGTCGGTAACGCGAATTGGCCAAACGCATAGAGGGACGTCCAGGCCGAGCGATTAGAGGTCCGTTTACGACCCGGAACGGTCTGTCTGGCGCTGTCCTACTTATTACTAGGACAAGCCACCTTGTTCCTAACGATTGGCGCTGATACTTAGCTCAGCGATTCCGTTAGGAACTTGGATTGATTGACTGAGCGCCCCTCAAGGATTGCGCTGCCAAATTGCCCGAAGTGCCGGGGCGCCACCAACTACTTGGGAAAACTACCCGAGATTGGATTGCACCAGCTAATATATGTTTACATGTGCAGGCCCTGTCGCGAGATTATCCAGATCGCCGCAGGACGCGCCCGAAGTGAACAATAGGTCAATAACTGTCATATCGCCTGCACCGGATGCGGACTCGCCTATCAAGCTGACCAAAGCCTCCGGTTACCCTGCAATGGCCGGTTTGAGTGCTCGGCTGGCGGGGCAACTGTCTACCGATGGTCCGGCGAATACGACTACACTGACTGGCTACGAGGTGCGCGCAAGCAAGTCGTAGCACGATCTCTCTAGCGGTCAGGATGTCGGCTGTTTTACAGGGAACGGACACGACCGGCTAATCGCTAGAACGACGCGAATGACCCACAACGGACTCTCTGGGCTGGTCGCGCTTTTTTGGGCGCGAAGGTGCCATGCTACTCGACGTATGATCCGCGGAGCAAGACGACGCCGACCGGGAGGACGACGACCCGAACGAGGAAAAGCAGCAGCCGGCGGAAATGTCATGAGGCTGACCCGAGCGCTTCTTGGCAGGCTTTGCTTCAAGATCGCACACAGCTTGGCAACGCCCGGCAAGTGGATTGCCGGCATCTGAGGAAAGAACGGGGCTCCGTCAGATTGGGGTCAGGACGGAGCCCCGTGACCCCGCGACACTAGAGTACCGATGCCGCTCAGTCTCCAAAAGACTAGCGATCCATATTCGAAGATTCCAGACTGACCGCTAACAGCAGCCATTGGCGGCGTCATCCTCAAAGTATTCGTCTACGTAATTTTACGTAGAGGGTGCGGTTATCCTAGGAACGTCGAGGCAACGTAGGCCCCCCAAAAAGAAAACCCCAGCGGTACCTTGGGGCGTGCTGGGGCTTTCTTTTTAGAGGCCGCCAAGGCGCTTGCGCTAAGCGAGCGGGAAAAAAGCAAGTAGCAAATCGCTTGCGCGTGAACCGGCGGGCACGGTCCTTGCTTATTAAAATGGGCACCAATGATTTAACCTCCTTGGTGCATGGCCCAGCGCATGATCCCTCCCGGTAAGCATGCGTTGGCCCGCCTCGGCTTTGATTTAACGCAAGGCGGACTTCCCGGAGAGGTCGCTAATCTTGTGCAGACCGAACGGCATTTGGTTGCCGTGAAGTTCGCGGGGCTGGACCGCTCCTATAGTATCCATCCGAGCTAGGCCGCGGACAGGGGCTCATCCA
>Ga0209023_10005252_pt1 | contig 14252 bp, 9 predicted proteins | sample LakOneMetagenome_FD_187468 | JGI IMG/M metagenome (GOLD analysis project Ga0209023, IMG submission 187468) | Freshwater and sediment microbial communities from Lake Erie, Canada (SPAdes) (version 2) | ecosystem: Environmental > Aquatic > Freshwater > Lentic | place: Lake Erie, Canada | collected...
AGACGGATGGCCAGCGGTTGATGCACAATTGAATAATCCAGGGTGTATTGCAGTAAATAGCTTTGGTAACCTTTATATTGCGGATATAAGTAACGGAAGAATAAGAAGAGTAAGATATTCACTTTCGGTAAAGGATGCTGCAGAAACTATATCTGCAATAGATGTGTATCCAAACCCTAGTAATGGGCGCTTTATCTTAAGTGTGGCATCCATTGCAGTGCAGCATGCAAGGATAACAATAACCAATGTACTAGGAGAACAAGTGTATGAGGGAGTATGTTCCCCCGGCAAGGATAAGGAGATAGACCTTTCTACTGCGCCGGGCCTATACCTGCTCAGCGTGTATACCACCGCCGGAAGGTGCACGAAGCGCATAGGTATAGTGAACTAAACGAAAGTGAGTGATGCAGGTGTATGGGGCAATCAAATCGGCTTTTTTCTAAAATGGGCCATGCAGATCGTGCGGCTCATTTTTATTTTATAAAAAAGCTGATATAATGCTGGAGCGATGAACGGTGCCAACGCAACGGACGATGATAGCAACAATAAGCCCGGACATAAGATATTTTCTATAATAAGTTTCTCCTTCCCGCTATTAATTCCCGTTTTCCCTTTACTTTTTAATAAGTTTGTGGTATGAAGTGTACATGGATAAAGTATTTTTCGCTTGTATGGGCGATCGTGCTTTTTACCGGCTGTAAAAATGGTGGCGAAAAGCCGCCTGCAGGCAATAATGATCCTGTATTTCAGAGCGACCCAAAGCTGAAGAACATAACGGACCAGATAAATAGCAACCCTAAGGATGCAGGGCTGTACTATACGCGTGGGGTGATACTGCACAGGATGCAGTATGACAGCCTGGCGCTGAAGGATTATAAAACAGCGGCAGCTCTGGACACCACACAGGCAGAATACTACAGCGCGATAGGTGACCTGCTGTTTGAGAACAAGGATATAACAGGATCAGTAGAGTGGCTGCGGAAGGCGCTGGAGAAAGACCCGACGGATAAAAAGGCAAGGCTGAAGATGGCTAAGATGTTTTTGTACATAAGGGATTTCCAGAACGGTTTTAAGGAGGTGAACAATGTGCTGATGAAGGATGTGCATAATCCTGAGGCATACTTTCTGAAAGGCATGATGTACAGGGATATGAAGGATACGGCCAAGGCTATATCCAGCTTCCTGACAGCGATACAGGAAAACCCGGACTACCATGATGCGATGGTGCAACTGGCACTGCTGTATAATGCAAAGAATGACCAGATAGGGCTGAAGTACCTGGACAATGCCTATAAGCTGGACACGATGGATGTGTTCCCGATATTTGCGAAGGGGGTATACTACCAGGAGCATAAGGATTACGAAGCGGCAAAGGAAGAATACAAAAAGTGCATTATGCGCAACAGGCATTACTCTGACGCTTACTTTAATATGGGTGTGATACTGCTGGCGCAGGACTCTGTGGAAAAAGCATGGCGCCAGTATAACATAGTGACGAAGAATGACCCTATGAACCCTGCAGGCTATTATAATCGCGGGGTGTGCAGTGAGCTGATGGATAGTGTGAAGAACGCTGTAGCGGATTACAGGATGGCGTTGAGCTTGGATAGTAGTTATGCTAGTCCTAAACAAGCTTTGGCGAGATTGAAGGGTAAGAAGTGAGGTGCGCCACATAACCACCCCGATTGTATGAGGCGCTAGAGTGAATTGGACGGCCCTTCGACGGGGCTCAGGGTGACATTTTGATTGATTTGATTTTGACGTTTAACTTTTGAATTTTTAATTTAAGATAATGGCACTAATAGCACCATCAATGCTTTCGGCGGACTTCCTGAAACTGGGAGCGGAAATAGATATGATCAATGAGAGTGAGGCCGACTGGTTTCACCTGGATGTAATGGATGGCCGGTTTGTGCCGAATATCAGTTATGGTATGCCGATAATAGCGCAAATGAAGAAGCGCGCTACCAAGACATTTGATGTGCACCTGATGATAGAGGACCCGGAGCGCTACCTGGAGGATTTTAAAAAGGCAGGCGCTGACTACCTGACGGTGCATTATGAAACGGGCTATCACATTCATCGTACGCTTACCTCTATAAGGGCACTGGGTATGAAGGCGGGATTATCTATTAATCCGCATACGCCGGTGGATATGGTGCAGGACATAATACATGATATAGATCTGCTGCTGGTCATGAGCATCAACCCGGGTTTTGGCGGGCAGAAGTTTTTGCCACTTACGTTCCATAAGATACGCAGGGCAAAGGAGATCATCAACAATGCAGGTGCAAGCACGCTGATAGAGATAGACGGGGGAGTGACGCTGGAGAATGCAGGCGAGATCATATATGCAGGCGCTGATGTGCTGGTGGCAGGTAATACTGTGTTCAGCGCGGCAGACCCTAAGGACGCTATAAAAAAACTGAAGGCGATAGGGAAATAAATTAAGGTTCATTACGTTTAATCGATAGTATGGCGTTCAGGCGGGTATTTCTTTCTATTAGTTTTCTATGTTCATTCATATGCAGTTACGCGCAGCGTGCCACCATAACGGGTGTGGTGCGGGATGAGCATGGCAAGGCTATGGAGCAGACCGTAGTGACGGATGAGGTGACCGGGATAGGTACCTACACTAACGCCAAGGGTTACTATACACTGGAAGTAGAAGCGAATAAAAGCCTGGGGCTGGTCTATTCGTTCACCGGCTTTTATGTGCAGCGCAAAAGAGTATCGCTGACAGCAGGGGAAACGAGAACGATAGATATAGTGCTGAAAGAAAATACCAGCGAGTTAAAAACATTTACCAAGACCAGTGACCGTAAGAGGACAGAAGCAGGCCTTGTGAACCTGGACCTGAGCAAGGTGGACTATATGCCGAGCACCATAGGCGGTGTGGAAGGGCTGATAAAGCTGGCTGTGGGATCGCACAACGAACTGTCATCGCAGTACAGCGTACGCGGTGGCAGCTATGATGAGAACCTGGTGTATGTGAACGACTTCGAGATATATCGTCCATTCCTGGTAAGGGCAGGACAGCAGGAAGGGCTAAGCTTCATCAACTCCGACCTGGTGAGCAATGTAAATTTTTCTGTTGGGGGCTTTGGCGCCAAGTATGGCGACAAGATGAGCAGTGTGCTGGATGTGTCTTACAAACGCCCAACGCATTTTGCCGGCTCTGTGAGCGCCAGCCTGCTGGGTGCAGGTATGCACCTGGAAGGCGCATCAAAAAACCAGAAGCTGACCTATCTAATAGGTGCCAGGCAGAAGACCAACCAATACCTGCTGCAATCGCAGCCCACAAAGGGTGTGTACAATCCGTCGTTCACTGATATACAGGGATTGCTGAACTACCGCATCAATAAGAACTGGGAGCTGGAAGTGATAGGTAACTATGCACGTAACAGGTTCGTGTTCTTCCCGAAGAGCATGGTGTCCAGCTTCGGTGTGCTGAACCAGGCGTTCCAGCTGGATGTGTTTTACTACGGCAGTGAGTTCGACCAGTTCGATTCCCGCTTTGGTGGCATCTCTACTACGTACCATAAAGACTCTTCCAAGCTGAAGCTGAAATTCCTGGCATCGGGCTTCCAGACCAATGAGTATGAAACGTATGATATACAGGGCTACTACAGCTTTGGCGAGCTGCAGACAGACCAGGGCAAGAAAGACTTCGGGCAGATAAAATCTTACCTGGGTGCGGGAGGTATACAGGATTTTGCGCGTAACTACCTGAATGTGAATGTAGGTGATGTGGGCTTCCGCGGATCGTACGACATGCGGAAGAACTTTATACAGTTTGGCGCAAACGGAACTGTGACGAGCATAACGGATGACCTGCACCAGTGGGAGCGCAGGGATTCGGCGGCATTTACACAGCCTTATGATCCTAATAATCTGCGGATGGCTTATTTGTTTCACTCCAGCAGCACATTCAACTATATGCGCGCCAGTGCGTTCATCCAGGATAACATTCACTTCGATTCTGCAAACAGGTTTACGGCAACGGTGGGTATACGCTTCAACTACAGCGGGCTGAACGGAGAACTGATCACGAGCCCGCGTGTGCAGCTATCTTACAAGCCAAACTGGGTGAAGGATATCGTATTCTCCTTCTCATCAGGGTTGTATGCACAGCCGCCTTTCTACAGGGAGATGAGGGATGTGAACGGTGGCGTGAACAAGCAACTGCAATCGCAGAAGTCGCTGCACTTTGTGGCGGGTACTGATTATAACTTCAGGATGCTGAACAGGCCGTTCAAGGTGAAAGCAGAGGCTTATTATAAAGACATGTGGGACCTGGACCCGTATATATATGACAATGTGCGTATCCGCTACACGGGCAAGAATGATGCTATAGGACATGTATATGGCGGTGAGGTGCGCCTGTATGGTGACCTGGTAAAAGATGCGACTTCGTTTGTGAGCATAGGCATGATGAAGGCAGAGCAGAAGATAACAGACAGCGCGGGCATACCGGGCTACAATAACTTTTTCCCGCTGCCATCGGACCAGCGGTTCACGCTGGGTATGTACTTTGAGGACTACTTGCCAAGGAACAAGAATTTCAAGGTGCACATCAATGCTATGTATGCTACAGGGTTGCCGGTGGGGCCGCCGAATGGCCATCTATACCAGGGCGTGCTGAGATTGCCGGACTACAAGCGTGTGGATATGGGCTTTTCTGCCCTGCTGCTGGACGGCGCCCGCAAGGATCACCCTGCGCACAGCTTCTTTAACAACATAAAAAGCATATGGGCCAGCCTGGAGGTGTTTAACCTGCTGAGTATACAAAATACGCTTTCTTATACCTGGATACAGGACTGGACCAGCCAGCGGGTATATGCAGTGCCTAACCGCCTCACTTCAAGGCTGCTGAACGTAAAAGTGCTGTTCAACTTTTAAATAAACATTGTTTCTATCCTTTAAAAGTATTGCCAGTAAAGGGTTTTAAAGATTTTTTAATTTTTATCTGAAAAACATTTTGTGGAAAACAGTATATGCTTATCTTTGCGCTCCCAATCAGGAATGAAAGGGTAGTTCTTAATTTATGATTTCGTAGCTCAGTTGGTAGAGCAATACACTTTTAATGTATGGGTCTTGGGTTCGAGTCCCAACGGAATCACAGAAAGCCTTCGCAATTGCGGGGGCTTTTTTGTTTATGGGCGTTAGCTGCGCACGTATTTGTTATTCCAAAGCCATGCTACAGTTAAGGACCTGTTGGTGATTCTATTTTGTATACGTGATAGCCTCTTCTCTTTGTTATCATGTATATCAAATCAAAGCGCGGTTCGTAAAAAGTGATCTTTACGGGTTTTCCTGATAGTGCATTTTGCAAAGAGTCTTTATTGAAGCCTTGTTCCATACCCCTGTTGATCCGGTAGGTAACACTATCGTCGAGAAAGATACTTATGTCTTTCGTGTCGTCGTTAAAGTCTATTTTGCTGACAATTCCTGTTTTGATTCCGATACTTGATGCGGAAGGATCCGAGGGGACGCTGATCATCATTAAGAATGCCACCAGTATTACCGTACATGCTGAGAAGATTATCAATAGTATTTTCTTCATAGTATACTGCAGTTATTAATAAAGTTAACGATAGCGTTTTGATCCGGATTTATTTCCCAGGGTAATAATAACTGTACGCCTTATCGATGAATATGTGACTTGCATCTACCAGTTGGGTAATGGTGTACATCATTACTACACAATCGGTTTTTTGGAGTGCGCTGTGCCAGTCATAATCATCTATCTGCTTGCGGATGGATTGGTTTTCCCAGTCAGCGAATATTGCCGTATTAAAATAGAACCAAAATTCTGGATCTGTATTTGAGTTGAACAGGCCATCGCATAGCAACGGTGAGATAAAGCTGTCTCCAATGTAGATCACTTTAGGCTTTTTGCGGCCCGTTGTATCATCATACTTGATCTCAGGGTACCAATAGGCAGTAGTATCCACGGGGAGAAAAAGGTTGAGCAGCGATTCAATATCATCTTCAGCACGACGTGCTTTGTGTGACCGCTCTATACTTACGATATGCGGGTGCGGCATGCGAATCTTTCTTGCATGTTCGATATAGGATATGAGGCTGTCTGCAGCAAAGTACGCTCCATACAAATTCCAGTGAATGCCTTGTTTGTTGAACAGGTGATGTGGTTTCTTGCCATGGAGCGACGCGATCCATGAATTAAAGTTGACCTGGTGAATGCCGAGTGAGTCGGCAATACGGATGTAATTTTTTAGATTGGTTTTGCCGCCGCTATTGCAGTGCACATCATCGGGAATGTCTTCAGCAAAGTAGCTTGCTTTTGAGCCGGAGTGAACCAACACAAACATTTTGCCTAATTTTTCCAGCGTGTCCTGTATCTTTTTTAGTTTGCACAATGATTCCAGCGGATAATTATCGCCTTTGTAATCCTTGCCGCAGTAGGATTCTATATAGTCGCCCCAAAACAAGTTATGATGGTATCCTTCGGTGGCCCCAACCGTATTCATATTTCTGAACAAGCTGAAGTTGACCTGGTTAATTGTCCGTATCATATCTGACCTGAACCCGACAGAATCATTGCAGTATTTAGACATGCTGTCCTGGTAGTCGCCGGTCCACAGGCTATTTAGCGAGAGCCGGGGTTTCCTGTTGTATTCTACCCGTTGAAGTTGGCCACTGTGAATGATATCGGTCCAGTGATTGATGAGCGGAAATACCAGTAGTAACAGGATGAACCATAATAACCGCCCCCGTGCAGACCTGAGTTGTGTATCCATGATCAGAAGCGGAAATAGATGAAGGGGTTAAACGTAGAAGAGGATATAGCACCGGCAGATAAGAATGTGAGGATCAGGAGCACAAAGCTTACGAGGTAATGCCTGCGCATGGTATAAGGAGCATAAAATACTTTTTCCTGCAGCCACCTTCCTGCAGGTACGAGCGTAATGAACGAGAAGAAAGCAGCACAACCCAGCGTGAAAAAGAAGTTTGGCCGGGGTATCCAATTGCTATTGATGTCATGTAAGGTGAACATACGGCCTATGTAGGCCAATGCCGGCCCGAGGCGTTCCATTCTGAACAACACCCAGCCGATGGTTACTACAAAGAATGTATAGATGAACGAAGCTTTGCCTAGTTTATCGAGCCACTTCGACAAGAACAGTCTCTCGACGACCAGGAAAGTGCCGTGATACGCTCCCCAGAAAATGAACGCCCATGCAGCGCCATGCCAGAGCCCCGAGCAAAGAAACACGAGCCAGAGATTGAAGTACAGCCGCAATTTTGAATTGACCTTGTTGCCTCCCAGGGGTATATACAGGTAGTTGCGCATCCAGCTGCCGAGTGTGATGTGCCACCGCCGCCAGAAATCAGTAATGGATGTGGCAGTGTAGGGATCCTTAAAATTCTCAGGCAGACGGAAGCCCATCATCAGTGCAAGTCCGATGGCCATATCAGAATAGCCGGAGAAATCGAAGTATATCTGGAAGGTGTAGGCGATGGCGCCAATCCAGGCAGTAGTGGTGCCTAGTTGATCGGCAGGGAGTCCGAAGATAGGATCAACAGCCTGGCCAAGTACATTTGCAATCAGCACTTTTTTGGAAAGGCCTATAAAGAAACGGTAGAGCCCCTTGAGCCGATACTCGGAGGTTTCGTAAGCGCTGCGATCGTATACCTGGTCTGCGATATCGTGAAAACGGACAATGGGGCCGGCTATGAGCTTTGGGAAGAAAATGATATACAACTGGTAATCCCAGAAGCGCTTAAGGGGTTCGTGTACCTTGCGGAACACATCTACCACGTAGGTAATTGTCTCGAAGGTGTAGAAGGAGATGCCGATCGGCAGTGCCAGTTTTACCCACGAAACGGGCTTTATGCCGGATACAGTCAACACTGCATTCAGATTCTCAATAAAGAAATTGCTGTACTTAAAATAAAACAGGAGGCCTAGATTCAGCAAAAGTGAACAGCAGAGCAGGGTTATCCTTATCCGTCGCGATGCTGTTGCAGCCATGTAGCGGACGAGGAAAAAATCAACCAGTGTTGTACCTAAAATGACAAAGATGAAACGGGGGGCACCCCATGCGTAAAAAATAATGCTGCCCAATAATATTAGCGCATTTTTATACCTGCCCGGAACAAGGAAGTAGCAGATAAAAAAGACCGGTAAAAAGTAAAATAAGAAGATGATACTGCTGAATACCATGGGCTTACATATTGCTATTCAAGATAGTGATAAAATGCTGATATGCTATGGTATAACGCAGTGTTTATAATTATATTTTGTCGGTGCAAATAAAAGTGCAGTGAAGGATTGACATTTTGGTGCCGCTTGTTGTGACTGAGTATGGATCGAACGCCAGTTTATCTATTTTAAAATAATTCCTTCACGTAAGACCTAACATTTATGTGTAATCGTAACGGTACTATGCTATTGCTAAAATCGAACCCCGGCACGCTCTTACCATGAAAGACATTTAACGTTTTACTAGGACACTGGTAATTTGCTTTTTCTAATTTTGATACCCGAGATGATGCTGTTAGTCAGACTTTTTCTATCGTTACAAATTCTTCTGCTGGGTGGATTCAATAGCCTGAATGCCGGCGTGCAACAAGGTTTTACTGCTCCGTCCAGTACGGTTATATCCGAAAAAGCAGGACTTTTAGTTTCTGCATTAATTGGCCATCCGGTTACCGTTAAGTCTTATTTTTCCATTGCAAGAAGAGATAGAGCAGTGCTGGATAATGACGAGGATACTGAAGACTCTTCAAAAAAGCAACTTAAGGCCGACAACGTTTTTCGCGCGGTATCTTATCCCCTGAATCCCGGGAATAATAGCTCTCATTATATTAAAAAATGCCGGCAGTACGGCAGGCTCTCTTTCTATGCCTCATGCCCTACGCACATCCTGTATCGTGTGATCAGGATATGATCTCCACTTTTCATACAGGCGGTTAATTGCCTGGTATCCTCGTTTGTTATTTTTAGTGAATGACGCCTAATGGCTCTCCGCCAAAAGGCGCAATTGTATTGCATTTCCAAAAAGTTATTCCACAAATTATTGCGTAAAGCAACTGATCATGAAAAGAATGCTCCTGCTTACGGGCCTATGCGGCCTGCTGTGCCTGCCAGGCTGTAAACAAAAAAAAGAAGAAAAGGAGGTTGAGTCCAGGCTTTTGGTTACCACTCCATTAAAAATAGATACCTCTGTTATCAGGCAATACGTTTGCCAGATACATTCCATACGCCACATAGAACTACGTGCGCAGGAAAGAGGGTACCTGGAAAAGATATTCGTTGATGAAGGCCAGGCTGTAAAAGCAGGTCAATTGTTGTTCCAGATCATGCCGAAACTGTATGAGGCGGAACTTCAAAAGGCGCAGGCTGAAGTGAAATTTGCTGAGATCGAATATCAGAACACCAAATCCCTGACTGATAGGAATGTGGTTTCGCCGAATGAGCTGGCAATGGCTAAGGCTAAACTGGATAAAGCTAATGCAGAGATGGCATTGGCAAAAGTTCATCTTCACTTCACAGAAATAAGAGCGCCTTTTGATGGTATTATCGATAGGTTCAGGGTACGGCCGGGAAGCCTGGCCGGAGAGGGCGATCTGCTCACCACTCTCTCAGACAATAGTAAGATGTGGGTATATTTTAATGTTCCTGAAGCAGAGTACCTCGATTACAAAACAGAACTAAAAAGTGAGGATAAGATGCAGGTAAATCTTTTGATGGCCAACCACCAGCCATTTGATCATCCCGGGGTGGTGGAAACAATCGAAGCAGATTTTGATAATGAAACAGGAAATATCCCGTTCAGGGCAACGTTCCCTAATCCGGCGGGTTTATTAAGGCATGGAGAAACAGGGAATATATTGGTGCGCACCCCGCTTAAGAATGCACTGATCATACCGCAGAAGGCGACATTTGAGGTCCTGGATAAAAAATACGTTTTTGTTGTAGACAAAGACAACAGGGTAAAATCAAGAGAGATCAGCATCCTGGCTGACATGGAAGACCTGTATGCCGTAAAAGCAGGGCTGGCCGAAAGCGACAAGATATTGCTGGAAGGCCTGCGCAAAGTTAAAGACGGTGATAAAATAGCCTATGACTATGAAGCTCCGGCTTCAGTGATCCACAAGTTAAAGTTACCAGCCGAATAATTTCAACATTTAAACAAACAAAACAATGTTCAATAAATTTATTCAGCGGCCGGTACTTGCGATAGTGCTGTCCCTGGTCATCATTTTTATGGGTCTGCTGGCTATCAATACACTGCCGGTGTCCCAGTTTCCCTCTATAGCGCCACCAATGGTGGTTGTGAATATTGCCTATCCCGGTGCCAGTGCGGAAGTGTTGGTGAGTTCGGTGCTTACCCAGATGGAAAAAGCGATCAATGGTACTCCGGGTATGAAGTACATGACGTCTGACGCTACCAGTGCCGGCGAGGCGACAATACAAGTAGTGTTCGACCTGGGTACAGACCCCAACCAGGCGATGGTGAATGTGAAGACCCGTATAGAACAGGTCACCAATCTGCTGCCGGAACTGGTGCAGCGCGAGGGCCTGGTGGTGAGCTATACCTCGCCGAACATGCTGATGTATGTGAACCTGTATAGTAAAGACCCGAAAGCAGATGAAAAGTTCCTGTACAATTTTGCTGGTGTAAATATTCTGCCTGAACTAAGCAGATTAAAAGGCGTGGGTAGCGCCAAGATACTGGGTAGCAGGCAATATGCCATGCGCGTGTGGCTGAACCCGGACAGGATGCGGGCGTATAATGTATCCACCGAAGAAGTAATGCAGGCCCTGGCACAGCAAAGCATGATAGGCACACCGGGCAGAATAGGGCAGGCATCGGGTAAGCGGTCTCAGTCGCTTGAATATGTGCTGACCTACAAAGGAAGATTCAATACACCGGAGCAGTATAAAGATGTGATCATAAAGGCCAATGCGGATGGCGAAGAGCTGCACCTGGGGGACATAGCAGAGATAGAGCTCGGAAGCGAGTTTTATGATATCTATTCCAATATGGATGGCCACCCATCGGCGGCGATAACGCTGAAGCAGACCTATGGCAGTAATGCCAGTGAAGTAATTAAGGAAGTAAAAGCAAAACTGGAGGAGATCAAAGCAAGTTCATTTCCTGCAGGTATGGACTACCAGATCAGCTATGACGTGTCCAGTTTTCTTGATGCTTCTATTGAGAAGGTGGTGCATACGCTGGCGGAGGCGTTCATACTCGTTGCAATAGTCGTATTCCTTTTCCTGGGCGACTGGCGCTCTACGCTGATACCGACGCTTGCAGTACCAGTGTCGCTGATCGGCGCGTTTATCTTCATGCAGCTATTGGGGCTTACGATCAACCTGATCACTCTGTTTGCACTGGTGCTGGCCATCGGTATTGTGGTAGATAACGCTATTGTAGTGGTGGAAGCAGTGCACACCAAGATGGCCGAGGAGGACCTGACGCCGTACAAAGCAGTGAAAGAAGTATTGAAGGAGATCAGCGGAGCCATCATAGCGATCACCTTATTGATGACTGCTGTGTTCATTCCGGTTGCATTTATGTCAGGACCGGTAGGTATATTTTACCGGCAGTTCTCTATTACGATGGCTACTTCCATTGTTATATCCGGTGTGGTGGCGCTTACGCTGACCCCCGTGCTCTGTGCCATGATATTGAAGAACACGCACGGACAGCCTAAAAAGAGAAGCCCGATAGACAGATTGCTGGACGGATTTAATAACTGGTTTGAAAAATTGACCGGCCGGTACACGTCGTTACTCAAACTGATCGTGAATCGAAGGGTGGTGACATTCGGATTATTGCTGGCCTTTTGCGGCGGTATATGGCTGACCTCTCAAACACTTCCTTCAGGTTTCATACCTAACGAAGACCAGGGCATGGTCTATGCTATTATCCAGACACCTCCGGGTTCTACCCTGGAGCGTACCAATGACATCGCCAAAAAACTGCAGCAGATAGCGCAGCATGTGGAAGGTGTTCAGTCAGTATCTGCGCTCGCGGGATACGAGGTGTTGACAGAGGGTAGGGGCTCGAACGCAGGTACATGTCTCATTAACCTGAAGAATTGGTCGGACAGGAAGCACTCTGCGGCGGAGATCATTGAAGAACTGGAGGAAAAGGCTAAAGTGATACCGGGTGCGACGATCGAATTCTTCCAGCCACCGGCAGTACCAGGCTACGGAGCTGCAGGCGGATTTTCGTTGCGACTGCTGGATAAGACCAACTCCGGCAATTACAAATCGTTCGGGAAGATAAACGATGAGTTCATGGCGGCGCTGAGGAAACGGAAAGAACTGACAGGCCTGTTCACTTTCTTCGCTGCCAACTATCCGCAATATGAACTGGAGATAGATAATAAGGCTGCTATGCAAAAGGGTGTATCGATAGGTAAGGCAATGGATAATCTGTCTATACTGATAGGTAGTACTTATGAGCAGGGATTTATCAGGTTCGGCATGTTTTACAAAGTATATGTACAGGCTGCGCCGGAGTACAGGCAACTACCTGAAGATATTCTGAAACTGTACATAAAGAACAACCGCGACGAGATGGTGCCTTATTCGGCATTCATGAAGATAAAGAAGACCCAAGGACTCAACGAGATAACCCGGTACAATATGTATACCTCGTCGGCTATCAACGGCGCACCTGCACCGGGATACAGCAGTGGTGAAGCTATCAAGGTTATCCAGGAGGTGGCTAAGAACACACTGCCGCGCGGGTATGCTATAGACTGGCTGGGCCTTTCGAAAGATGAGGTAGCGCGAGGTAATGAAGCGCTCTATATATTCCTGATCGTTCTGGCATTTGTGTATCTGGTGCTTGCTGCGCAATATGAAAGTTTTATTCTGCCCTTTGCGGTGATCCTGTCTTTACCTGTAGGGATTTTCGGTGCGTTATTGCTACTCAAATTAATGGGGCTGGCAAATGATGTCTACGCTCAGGTTGGTCTGGTAATGCTTGTAGGATTGTTGGGTAAGAATGCGGTACTGATCGTAGAATTCGCTGTTCAGAAGCGCCAGCAGGGAGCTACTATCATGGAAGCTGCGATAGAGGGAGCCCGCGTACGTTTCCGCCCGATATTAATGACCTCCTTTGCCTTTATCGCAGGTTTGATCCCGTTGTTGTTTGCAACAGGGCCGGGCGCCATTGGCAACCGTACCATAGGTTCATCATCTGCAGGCGGCATGTTATTAGGCACTGTATTTGGCGTACTGGTTATCCCGGGATTATACTATGTGTTCGGAACACTGGCCGACGGCCGCCACTTGATAAGGGACGAAGATGAGGTGCCGCTGACCGAGGATATGATGCACAAAAAGAAAAAGAAGAAAAGAAGATTCAAGCTTTTTAAAGCAAACGATGAAAAACCAAAAAACGATGAAACAGACCTATATGTTTAGTAACAAGATATACCGGTTCCTGGGAATAGGTTGCATTGTGCTGGTTTATTCAGCATGTAAGACTCCCGCATTGGTGGGAAAGGCAGAAAACAGGTCAGTTCCTGCAAGCTTTGGCAGCCAGAAGGATACGATCAATGCGGCGAGGATAAATCCGAAAGATTATTTCCCAGATCCTTACCTGCTGGCCCTGATAGATACTGCGCTGAAAAACAACCAGGAACTGAATGTCACTTTGCAGGAGATAGAGATATCCAGGAATGAGATACGGGCAATGAAAGGAGCATATCTGCCATCGGTAGGTGTGAAGGGAGCTGCCGGGGTTGAGAAAACGGCCAGGTACACCAGCACGGGTGCAAGTGAAAAAAATATAAATATTGCGCCGGGAATAGAAACGCCGGAGCCGCTTCCTGACTATCTGCTGGCAGCATACGCTACCTGGGAAGTGGATATATGGCATAAGCTACGCAATGCTAAAAAAGCGGCGGTAGCCAAGTACTTGTCTACGGTCGAGGGTAAGAATTTTGCGGTGACCAACCTGGTAGCAGAGGTGGCTAATTCCTATTATGAGTTACTTGCCCTTGATAATCAACGGGACATTGTGAACAATAACATAACCATTCAGACCAATGCACTGGAAATAGTGAAACTGCAGAAGACTGCGGCTAGGGTTACAGAACTGGCAGTCCGTAAGTTTGAAGCAGAGGTGCTGAATACGAGGAGCCTGCAGTATGGCATACAGCAACGGATAACGGAAACAGAGAACAGGATCAACTTCCTGCTGGGTAGGTACCCGCAGCCGATTGCCAGGAATGACCATGCATTTGATTCACAG
>Ga0209023_10005253_pt1 | contig 14249 bp, 15 predicted proteins | sample LakOneMetagenome_FD_187468 | JGI IMG/M metagenome (GOLD analysis project Ga0209023, IMG submission 187468) | Freshwater and sediment microbial communities from Lake Erie, Canada (SPAdes) (version 2) | ecosystem: Environmental > Aquatic > Freshwater > Lentic | place: Lake Erie, Canada...
GCTGTTGTGGGACCCGGCGCTCGACATCATCGGACACCGGCTTCCGAACTGTTTCGTCGATCGGTCGAGCACCGACAAGGCCGCCGAGCTCGACGCGATCGGTGCGCTCGCCGCCGGCGCCGGGCCGGGCGAGGCGCTGGTCATCTTCCCCGAGGGCACCCGGTGGTCACCCGAGAAGCGGCACCGGGCGATCGAGCGGCTCCGGACGGACGATCCCGCGGCGGCCGAACGCGCCGAACGGCTGACGTCGACGCTGCTCCCCCGGCCGGCCGGCACCCTGGCGCTCCTCGCCGGGCGCCCCGACGCCGACGTCGTGATCGTCAGCCACACCGGCCTCGAGGGCCTCGCCGGACCGAAGGACGCGCTGCGCCTGCTGCCGTTGCGCCGGCCGATGCAGGTGTCGTTCCGCCGGGTACGGCGTGGCGAGGTCCCCGACTCCCCCGACGCCCAACGCGACTGGCTCCTCGACCAGTGGACCCAGGTCGACGACTGGATCCGGGCCGCCCGCTGACCCCGACCCCCTCCCATTTCCGAGGCGGGTAGGTTCGGTTCATGGACTTCAGCGTGTGGCCGGCCTCGAACCGAACGTGGGCCGAGGTGGCCGACACCGCCGTCGCCGCCGAACGCGACGGGTGGCACGGCGTGTGGTTCGCCGACCACTTCATGCCGAACGTCGCCGGCACCGTCGACGCCGACGACCCCGTGCTCGAGGTGTGGTCGGTGCTCGCCGGCCTGGCCGCCGTCACCAACCGGGTGCGGCTGGGCCCGCTCGTCACCTCCGTGACCTACCGGCACCCGGCGGTCCTCGCCAAGATCGCGTCCACCACGGACCAGATCAGCGGCGGCCGGGTCGTCCTCGGCATCGGCGCCGGGTGGCAGGTCAACGAGCACGAGGCGTACGGCCTCGAACTCGGCGACGTTCCCACCCGGTCGGACCGGTTGGAGGAAGCGGCGTCGATCCTCCGATCCCTGCTGCACGAGCCGCGCACCACGCTCGTCGGCGAGTTCTTCACCGTCGTCGACGCGCCGAACGAGCCGAAGTCGGCCGGTTCACCGCTCCCGCTGCTCGTCGCGGGCAAGGGTGAGCGCCGCACGCTGCGCACGGCGGCCCGACACGCCGACGAGTGGAACGGCTGGTGCCGGCCCGACGAGATGATCGCCAAACGAGCGGTGCTGGCCCGGCACTGCGAGGCGGCCGGCCGCGACGTCGCCGACATCCGCTGTTCGACGCAGGCGTTCGTGTGCTTCACCGACGGCTCGGCCCCGCCGAGCGAGTTCCTGGCCGCGACGACCGGCCGCCCGACGCTCGTCGGCACCGCCGATCAGATCGTCGAGCAGGTGGCGGCGCACGCCGACGCCGGAGCGGATGAGCTGATCGTGCCCGAGTGGTTGTGGGACGACCCGGCCGAACGCGCCGATCAGCTGGCGCGGTTCGGTGTGGAGATCATGTCGGCGTTCACCGGCTGATCGATTCGCCGCGTCCACGAGATTCGGGCGAGCACCACGACCGCCGACAGCGTGAGGACGACCGCGTAGCCCTTGAGGGCCGGGTCACCGACGGCCAGGCCGTACGCACCCCAGGTGGCGGCGTCGAGGATCGACAGCCACCACGTCGCCGGCGACAACCCCGAGAGGTCGTGCTCGCGAACCGCTTGCCACACCTGCGGGCCCTGGCTCACGACGACGCCCATCGCGAGCGCAGCCGCGAGGAATCCGGCGGCGGCGGACGTGACGACGATGCCGGCCCACGCCCCGGCGGCGAGCAGGTCGGCGAGCGCCGTGCGGCGCCGCAAGAGCAGCACGGCCCACACACCCGGCACAACGGCCACCAGGGACACGATCCAGACGACGGGATCGTCGGCCACGAGGCCGTACACGAGCCAGGCCACTGCGGCGATGACGGCATTGAGCGCCGCCAGCGGCGACACCCCGTCGGCGACGCCGGAACGGGCCAACCGGACCGGCTGTGGGGTCAGGCGGGCGAGGAAGACGGCGGACGCGACGATGCCGAGCAGGTCAGTGGCGTCCATGGAGACTCATGTTTCCATGGGCCGAAGGAGGTGGCGAACCGGGTGTAGGTTCCGGGCCACGAACCGTGATCCGAGCTCGACGAAGGAGTTCACGACGATGGCCGAACGCCGATTCAAGATCGGGGTGCAGCTGCACCCGCAGCACTGCTCGATGGAGCAGCTGCGCACCGCCTGGACAGCCGCCGACGAGCGGCAGCTCGACAGCATCTGGACGTGGGACCACTTCTACCCGCTGTACGGGCCCGAGGACGGCAACCACTTCGAGGGCACGACGCTGCTCGCCGCCATGGCCGCCACGACCTCGCACTCGATGCTCGGTCTGATGGTGGGCTGCAACTCCTACCGCAACCCGGAGTTGATGGTCGACCTGCACCGCACCATCGACCACATCTCGGGCGGGCGCGCCTACCTCGGGATCGGCAGCGGGTGGTTCGAACGCGACTACGCCGAGTACGGCTACGAGTTCGGCACGGCGATCGGCCGGCTCCGGCAGCTCGACACCGACCTCGACCGGATCCGGCGCCGGCTCGGCGAATTGAGCCCGCCGCCGCTCGGCAAGTTGCCGATCATGGTGGGCGGAGCCGGCGAGAAGGTCACCCTGCGCATCGTGGCCGAGAAGGCCGACGCCTGGAACACGTTCGGTCCGGCCGAGAACTGGGCGGCCAAGAACGCCATCCTGAACGACTGGTGCGACAAGGTCGGCCGCGACCCTGCGGAGATCGAGCGCACGGTGTGCGTGGGTGCCGACGACCTCGACGGTCTCGACGCCTACGCCGAGGCGGGGGCGACCCACGTCATCCTGATGCTGGGCGCGCCCTTCGACCTCGGGACCCTGGACACACTGCTGGCGGCGGCCGAGGGCTGAGAGCTACCGGGCGAGGGCGTCGACGGGCGGCACGTACTCGTACCCGAGCGCTTCGGCCACCGCCGACTCCGTGACAAGTCCACGACAGACGTTGAGACCGCCGAGGAGGTGCGGATTCGCCAGCAGGGCGGCCGTCGCGCCCTGGTCGGCGAGCGCCAGCACGAACGGCAACGTGACGTTGTTGAGCGCGTGGGTCGACGTGTGGGGAACGGCACCGGGCATGTTGGCGACGCAGTAGTGAACGACGTCGTCGACCACGTAGGTGGGGTCGTCGTGCGTCGTGGCGTGCGACGTCTCGAAACAGCCGCCCTGGTCGATGGCCACGTCGACGAGTACCGAACCGGCCCGCATCGCTCGCACCATGTCGGCGGTGACGAGGTGCGGGGCCCGCGACCCCTTGACGAGGACCGCTCCGATCACGAGGTCGGCGTTCACGACGAGGTCGTCCAGTGCCGTCCGGGTCGAGTACTGCGTGCGGAGCGTCGAACCGAACCGCCGTGACAGGCGGTCGAGCACGGTCACGTCACGGTCGAGCACGGTCACATCGGCGTCGAGGCCGACGGCCATCTGGATCGCGTTCTCGCCGACGACCCCGCCGCCGATGACCACGACCTTGCCGGGAGCGACCCCGGGGACGCCGCCGAGCAACACACCGGCGCCGCCCTGCGCACTCTCGAGGCAGTGGGCCCCGGCCTGGATGGACATGCGGCCGGCGACCTGCGACATCGGGGCGAGCAGGGGCAGCCCGCCCTGGGAATCGGTGACCGTCTCGTAGGCGATGCACACGCGCCGCTCGCGACGAGGTCGGCGGTCTGGTCGGGGTCGGGGGCGAGATGCAGGTACGTGAACAACACCTGACCGGGGCGAAGCATGGCCCGCTCCGATGCTTGGGGTTCCTTCACCTTGACGATCATGTCGGCGGCGGCGAACACCTCGGCCGCGGTGTTGTGCAGGGTCGCTCCCGCCGCGGCGTAGTCGGCGTCGGACGCGCCGATGCCGACCCCGGCGTGTCGCTCGACCACGACCTCGTGGCCGTGGGCCACCAGCTCCCGGACGCTCGCGGGCGTGAGCCCGACGCGTCGCTCTGCGTTCTTGATCTCGCGGGGCACTCCGACACGCATGGGCCCACCCTACGCCCGCATGGTCACGACGGGGCCGTCCGATGGTGAGAGAATGTCGGCGATCAGAAGGGGCCGAGACATGGCGAAGAGCGCAGGAAAGGTCGAGCAGAACCGGCAGCACCGCATGCGGCGCTTCGCCGACGCGTCGCTCCACATCGTCGCCACCGAGGGGCTCGCCGCGCTGACGATGGCCCGGCTGGCCGAAGAGCTCGACACCGTGCCCAGCGCGGTCTACCGGTACTTTGCGTCCAAGGGCGCGCTCATCACCGCCGTGCAGTGCGACGCGATCGAACGCCTGACCGCGAGCTACGGCCTCATCCGCACCCTGAGCGAGGACCACTTCGTCGAGCTCGGCCTCGACGAGGCCGACACCGTGGTGGCGCGTCTCGTCCTGTTCGGGCGTTGGTTCTGTGCCACCGCCGACACCCATCTCGAGGAGCTTCGACTCCTCCAGATGATCATGTCCGAGCGCACCCACGACCTCGATCCGCAGGGCGGATTCGAGGTGCTCCCGATCGCCATGGTCCTCCTGGGCCAGGCGGCCGAGTGCCTCGACGCCGCCGAGGGCATCGGCCTGGCAACCCCCGGCGAGTCGCTCGAGCGGGTCATCGTGTGGGCCGCAGCGCTCGGCGGTGTGCTCGAGACCGACAGCCTCGCCCGATACGTGCCGGAGCTGTTGGGCGACGGTCGGCTCGCCCGTCGCACCAACCTCGACCTGCTCCGCGGGTGGGGTGTTCCCGACGATCGGCTCATCGCCGCGACCCACGTGGTCGACGATCTGGCGACGCGTGGGAGCCTCGCACCCGCCGTCGAGCGGGCATCGTGACGCTCGCCCGGCTGGTCGGCGACGAGCTCACCGTCCCCTGCATCGACGGTACCGACCGCGTCTACCTGGGGCTCGACGCCGGCGCGTCGACCGCGGCGTTCGAGTCGGTCGCGGCCCGTGTCCAGGAGTTCCTGCCGTGGTACTCGAGCGTGCACCGGGGTGCTGGCCGCAAGTCGCAGGTGGCGACCCAGGCCTACGAGGATGCCCGCGAGGCGATGCTCGAGTTCGCGGGCCGGGGTGACTCCGACGACGTCGCTATCTTCTGCCGCAACACGACCGAGGCGATCAACATCCTGGCCTACCGACTCGATGTCGAGCCGGGCGACACGATCGTGACCACTGTGGCCGAGCATCACGCCAACCTGCTGCCGTGGCAGCGGCTGGCTCACGAGCGCGGCGTGACCATCCGCTACGTCGAGTGCGACGAGCGGGGGGAGTTCGCCGCCGAGGACGTCGCCGAGGCGATCGAGACCGCCGATCGCCCCCGCCTGTTGGCCATCACGGGCGCCACCAACGTCACCGGCTGGATGCCCCCGCTCGCCGGCATCATCGACCACGCGCACCGGCACGGCGCCGAGGTGCTCGTCGACGCGGCGCAGCTCGCGCCCCACCGTCCCCTCGCCACGTCGGGCGCTGCGGCCGCCGACTATCTCGCGTGGAGTGGCCACAAGATGTACGCGCCCTTCGGCACCGGCGTGCTCATCGGACCGCGCCGCACGTTCGAGACGGGGACACCGCTCCTCGTGGGCGGCGGTGCTGTGAACCTCGTCGACCTCGACGAGGTGCTGTGGACCGATCCCCCCGAACGCGACGAGGCCGGCTCGCCGAACGTGCTGGGTGCGGTGGCGCTGCACGCGGCGGTCGACGAGTTCGCCCGCATCGGCTGGGACGCCATCGTCGCCCACGAGGAGGCGCTCGCCACGCGGCTGCGGGTCGGCCTCCGCGACCTCGCCGGAGTCCGGGTGCTGGGTGAGGTCCCCGACCGCGACGACCGTGACTACCTGGCCGTCAGCTCGTTCGTGATCGGCACCGTGGGCTCGGGCTCCGCCGGTCCGCTCCCGCACCCGCTCGTGGCGGCGCGGCTCAGCGCCGAGCACGCCATCGGGGTGCGCCATGGGTGCTTCTGCGCCCACCCCTACCTGGTGCGACTGCTCGGCCTCTCCAACGAGGAGACCGCTCGCTACCGCCATGACATCGTCGTCGGCGACCGCCGCAACATCCCCGGCGCCGTTCGGGCCAGCGTGTCGATCTCGACGACCGAGGCCGACGTCGATCGGTTCCTCGACGCGCTCGATCAGGTCATCAGCGGTCCCGAGGCACCGGTGCGTTACCAACAGGACCCGACCACGGGCGACTACTGGCCCGTCCCCTGAGCCCCGTCGGCTCGGAACGAGGCCCGTCGGGTCAGCTCACTTGGCGCTCAGGTCCGTGATGTAGGCGACGACCTGGTCGAGCTGCTCGTCGCTCAGACGGTCCTCGTCGAACGTCGGCATCTGGCCGGTCGCATCGTCGCGGCGCTGGGCGTTGGGCTCGCGGACGGCGCGGATGAGGTAGTCGGCGTCGACGGTCGTGACCGTGCCGTCCTTCAAGGTGACCTTCGAACCGAGGAGACCCTTCCAGGTGGGGCCGGTCAGCTCGTCCCCGTCGACCGAATGGCAGTTCTGGCACTGGAACCGGGCAGCGACCGTCTTGCCCTTCGTGCCCTCCGCAGAGAGCTTGACCGGCGGGCCCGAATCGTGGGTGCACGCGGACAGGGCGCCGGGGACGGCGATGGTCAGCAACGCCGCGGCTGCGACGCGCACACGACGATGGACGGAGACGGGTGAGCGCATCGGTCCAGTATCACCCGTCGGTCGCGGGGGTCGCGCCCACCAGGGTGCCCCGGAACTTCGGCCCTGCGGTCGACCCGCCGCCGCCACCCGCCATCCGCACGAACCGCACGGCGATCTGCGCCCAGATGACCAGGCCACCGGCCACCTGGAAGATCGCCGCGGCCAACTCCTGGTCGGACTGGGCGTCGAACGTGTCCCACACCCGCGGCGCCAGCTCGTACACCGAGTAGATGGGCGTCGGCGACCAGGTCATGAAGAACGCCACCGGCAGCGGCGCGACCGACACGCCGATGAGATACACGATCGCCACCGGCCCCCGCAGTCGCGGCACCATCGGCGACGGCGGTTGCACCGGCATCCAGATGAGGAACCCGGCGCTGATCCACGCCAGGTCGAGCGCGAACGAGCCGAGCTGCGATGTCACCAGCGGGTCGACGAGGATCGGAGCGCTCACGGCGAACAGCAGACTCACCGACACCACGAGCGCCAGGAGCGGGTGGGTGGCGACCCGCAGAACGGCACGGCGGCGTGGCGTCGCCTCGATCCAGCGGCCGAGCGATTCGGGAGCACCGAAGAGCACGAGCGGGCACGCGATCATCACGATCAACACCTGCCGGACCATCTGCGCCGACACGATGTACCCCGCGCCGAGCGTCGACAGCGGCCAGTCGGTGCCACCGAGGATCAGCACGAGGCCGAGGGCCAGCGAGATCTTGCGCCGCGCCGGGACCTCCGAGCGGAACGCGCCCGACCGCCACAGCCACACCGCGACCACCGCCACGATGGCCCACGCCCCGATGTACGGCTTCCACGCCCACGACCAGTTGCTGCCGTCGTTCGAGCACCACCATCTCATGACGGTTCTCCGACGGGGCTCATCGCGTCGTCACCGGCCACTCGTAGTCGACGAGCCGCGGGAGATCCTTCAGCCATGCCGCCTTGCGGATGCCGAACGGATACACGATGTGGCACTCGTTGTCGGGGGTGAACGCCAGGATCTGGCTCGGGTGTTCGACCACGTAGGAGCCGTCCTCGCGGGGCTCGCCGATGATGATCGAGGGCAGCTGCATCGCGGCGAGGGCCTCGTCGAGCTGTGCCGGATCGGCGCTCAGACCGACGAAATCGGGATTGCGCTTGTCGAGATAGGTGCGCATCACCTCGGGGGTGTCGCGTTTGGTGTCGACGCCGACGAAGATGACGTTGGTCTTCGACGCCGGACCGGTGAGATCCGCCAGTGTGTCGGCGAGGATGCTCAGGTGGACCGGACAGACATCGGGGCACGACGTGTACCCGAAGAGCATCAGCGTGAGCTTGCCCGCGGTCTCCGCCGCTACGTCGTAGGGGGCGCCGGACGTGTCGGTGAACGCGATCGTCGGCTTCGCCACCGGGTACCCGAGCACCGTGCCGGCAAAGCCGAGGTTGTCGTCGTCGAGCGCGGCGCTGTCGTCGTCGGAGCAGGCCGTGACGAGGCCGGCACCGGCGGCGACGCCGAGCGCTGCCAGGCCGGAGGCCCGGAGGAACGAGCGGCGGTCGTGCTCAGCCACGGCCGACCACGTCATCGATGTCGTCGGTCACCGTCGCCGGAACCGTCACGGTGCCGGCCTGCTCGAACGTGAGCGTGAGGTCCACGGTGTCGCCGGCGGTGAGCCGGTCGGGTTGCAGCATCATCAAGTGGAGCCCTCCGGGGCTGAGGGAGACGGTCTCGCCCGCCGGGATCTTGACCGATCCGACGCCCGCCATGGTGGCGCGGCCATCGGGATCGACGGTGGTCTTGTGCAACGTCGTCAGCTCGGCCCGGGGCGTGGAGACCTTCAGGAGCCGGTCGTCGGCGTCGCCGTCGTTGGTGATCCTCAGGTAGATCGCCGCCGAGTCGGCCGTGGCAGGGACGGGAACGACGGCATCGGCGACCTCGATCCTCGACGTGCCCGGCCCACACCCGACCAGTGCGGCCACACCGAGGCTGCCGACGAGGGGCAGCACGAACCGGAGGGCGGAGGATCGACGGGGCATCGACGTCCAGTTCAGCGCGCCGGGACGGTGCCGCCCAAGTCGGCGGTCGGGCGTCACACGACGGCGACCGCCCGTTCTGTCCCGCGAACGCGCGTCAGAACGCACGCATCTACAGGACAGAACCGGTGATGTCGGCGTGCAGCTCCGGGAGGAACGCGGCGAGGTGTGCCATCTCCTGCGCGCAGTGGATCATCAACTCGGCAGCGCTCTGCGCGGATGCGCCCAGCAGTCGCGCAATGGCCGGGCGCGCCGCCCGAGCCGCGAGCGCCGTGCCGGGGCGATCGCCGCGCAGCGCGATGTGGGAGCCACCCATCCAGAAACGCGACCGCATCTCGGCACCGTCGGCGGTCGGGCGGACGTGGTGCACGAACCAGCCACCGTCGACGGGACGGGTGGCGTCGCCGAGCCGGGCGCACACGGTGAGCTCACCGTCGGGCACGTGGTCGATGCCGAACTCCGCCGGTGGAACGAACTGGATCGCGGCGTGGAAGAACGTCGAACCCAGGTACTCCCGGACGAGCGAGGTCCTCCCCACGTAGTGCCCGTCGCCGCCACCGTCGGCCCACTCGGCGGACACGTGGGCCCTCGGGTGCCACAGCTTGTACCGGCGGCTGTCGGAGCCGTGCCATCCGAACCACCACTCCCACATCGCCGGCGTCACGCCGGGCATCGGGGTGCGAACCGCCACGCGGATCGACCCGTCACGACACACCGCGTACCCGTCCTCGGTGGGTTCGGACGCGGTGCGGACGAACTCGGCGACGCCGGCGCGGTCGGTGAGCAGGGGCTCGGGCTGGGGCCCCCGGGCGAGCGCGTCGACGACGTGGGGATGGAGCGGCTGCATCTCCGGTTCGAAGAACCGGCCCCACGCAGTGTCGGCGCCGCCGTCGCGATAGCCCAGGTAGGTCGTCACGACGCGGGCCCCGATCCGTTCGCCCCGACGCGACCCATCCACGCGTGGAATCGGCCGTCGGGGTCGTAGGCGGCGCGGGCGGCGTCGAGGCGCTCCATGTTCTGCGGGAGAGCGAACGGCGCCGGTCGCCGCCCCAGGTTCTCGTCGGCCAGCTGGATGCCCGTCGCCAGGTCTTCCATGGACGCCATGTTGGACCGCGCCCAGTCGGCGTACAGGTCATCGTCGGCGGCGTCGGTCCACACGCCGTAGAGCGCGATGTAGACCTCGTCCTCCATCGAGTAGGCCATGTCCTGGCGTTCGGGCGACGACCCCCAGTTGAGCCACAGACAGTGCGACGGTGCGGGCGGCAACGACTCGACGATGCGGTGCAGACCCGGCAACAGGTCTGCGGCTGCAGCGGAGGTCCACATGTTGTCGGTGGCGTAGCGGTGGCCGTCGGGGTAGTTGTGCATGACCGCGTCGTACCACTCCATGAGGCCGGCGGGTGCGTACGGGATGGCGATCAGGGCTCGGTCGATCGCCGGACAGGTGCCGAGCAGCGCCAGGGCGGCCTCGGCCTCCTCGTCCGAGTCGGCGAACACGGGGGACGCAATGATGATCGCCGGATCGTGGATGTCCAACTCGGCGAACTCCCGGCTCATGAGGATCTGCATCTCGACGCGCCGATCGACGTCGTCGGCGATCTCCCGGGCCCACGTGAACACCTCGTCGAGACACTCGATGGGATAGGCGTAGAGGCTCATTCCGATCGCGTCGGGCTTGGGATACAGCCGGACGTGGAATCTGGTGACCACGCCGAAGAACCCCGGGCCGGCACCACGTGCGGACCAGTACAGGTCGGCGTGGTGGTCGGCATCGGCGAACACCTGCTCACCGTCGGCGGTGACCACGTCGAGGCCGATGACCGACTGGCATGCCGGCCCGAGCACCCGCCCGTTCCACCCGTACCCGCCCTGCAACAGGTAGCCGCCGACGGCGACGCCCTTGCAGTGGCCGGCAGGGAAGAACAGCCCCTGGTCCGCGAGCGCGGCGCACATCTCGTGGCCCTTGCGGCCCGGTCCCACCGTGGCGGTCATGGTGGCGGGGTCGACGGCGAGCGCGTCGAGGCGTGACACGTCGAGGAGGACGCCACCGTCGCGGACGTGGTTGGCGGCCCAGCTGTGACCGCCGGACCGCACACCGACGCGGTGGCTGTGCTCGGCGGCGAAGCGGACCGCGGCGACGACGTCGGCCTCGGTGTGCGCCTGGACGATGACGTCGGGGAAGCGGTCGGGCAGGCGCGCGTTCCACACGGTCGCCCGGCGGGCAGCCTCGTAGCCGTCGTCGCCCCGTTCGTACGCCACCCCGTCGGGGAGTGCCAGGTTCATTCGTTCGCCTTTCGCATCGGATCCACATTATGGATCCAGTGATCCGTTGTGTGGACTATACTGATCCCATGACTCCCTCGTCGTCAACCACTCCCACTCCCACCGAGCCGTCATCGACCGGCTCGATCCAGGTGCTGCAGCGCGCCGCCCTCCTGATCCGCACCATCGGCGAGCACCGCGGCGGACTCCGCCTGGCCGAGCTGGGCGAGCTCGTCGATCTCCCCAAGACCACGATCCACCGCATCGTCGGCGCCCTCACCGAGGAGCGGCTGCTCCGCATCGACCCGTCGGGTCGCATCTGGTTGGGCTCGTCGGTGCTTGCGCTTGCACGCCTCGCAGCGACCGAGCTGGCCGAACAACTCCGACCGGTCCTCGTCGAACTGCACCGCGTCGTCGACGAGACGGTCGACCTGTCCGTGCTCGACGGATCGAGTGTCCACTTCATCGACCAGATCCAGAGCACCCAGCGCCTCCGTGCGGTGTCGTCGGTCGGCTCGACGTTCCCGCTGCACTGCTCGGCCAACGGCAAGGCGTTCCTCGCATCGCTCCCCCTCGACCAACTCGACGAGATGCTCACGCGCCCCCTCGAGCGCTTCACCGAGAACACGATCACCGACCCCGACGAATTGCGCGCCGAGCTCGACGTCATACGGGCCGAAGGGGTCGCCTACGACTACGAGGAGCACACCCTCGGCATCGCAGCGGTCGCGATCGCGTTGACCGATCCGACGGGACCCATCGCCGCGATCTCGATCCCGACGCCGGCCGACCGGTTCGAGATCAACGAGCCCCGGCTCCGGGCGGAGCTGCTGGCGGCGGCTGCCCAGGCGCGGACCATGTTGTCGGCGTAGCATGTGTGACAGGCGACACACCGGACCTCATCGGTGGGCCGCCACGAGGAGGTAACCGCCATGCAGGTCTCCGACATCCTCCGCCACAAGGGCACGGACGTCACCACGGTGCGCCCCGAGACGACGATCGAGAATGCCGTGGGGGTGCTCGGCACCCGACGCATCGGCGCGCTGGTGGTGTCCGACGACGGTCGGACCGTCGACGGCATCGTGTCCGAACGTGACGTCGTGGCACACCTCGCCGCCGTAGGTCGCACCGGCCTCGACAGCACGGTCGCCACCGTCATGACCCGTGACGTGCGCACATGCACCCCCACCGACGCCCTCGAGGACGTCATGGCAATCATGACGGCGGGCCGCTTCCGCCACCTGCCCGTCGTCGCCGACGGCGAGCTCGCTGGGATCGTGAGCATCGGCGACGCCGTGGAGCGGCGGGTCAGCGAGCTCGAGACCGAGAGCGCTCGCATGCACGACTACATCCAGACCGGCCGCACCTGAACTCCTGGCCTCGGGCCTCCTCCGCTTCGCTCCGGAACCGCTTCGCTCCGGAACCGCTCAGCTCGCCCCCATCAGTGCGCTGCACATGTCCACGAGATTGGCCACGAACTGGTCGTGGGAGAGTTCGGGATCGAGTCCCTCGTCGATCGAGCGTGCCCGTTCGGCGATGGTGCCGGTCATCACCATGATGAGCGCCACGACACGTTCGCGGCGCAGCGCCGCCGATGCGTCGGGTCGGAGCTCGATCTCGTCGAGGATCCGGGCCAGCCCCTTGGTCGTGGTGACGTCGGACTCGACGCGCCAGACGGCGAAGCGGCCCCGCAGCTGGGCGACGATGCGCAGGTACGAGCGGCCTCCGGGGTCGGCGAGGGCTGCGGCGTAGGGCACCACGAGGCAGGCGACGAGGTCGTGCAGCGACGGCTGCTCGCCCAACTCGTCGCGCATCGCGCCGCGCTGATGGTCGATGGGCCCACCCCGGCGAACCAGGATCGCCCGGAGGAGGCCTTCCCGTGAGCCGAAGTGGTAGCTGACCGCCGAGGTGTTGCGCTGCTCCGCCGCCTCGACGATCTCGCGCGTCGTGACCGCGGCGACGCCGGTTCGAGCGAACAGCGCTTCGGCTTCGTCCAGCAGGCGATCACGCGTCGTGGTCATGGCGAGTCCCCGCCCACTGGTTCTGTCCTGCGGAATCGCCCCTCCAGGGGCGGATTCGCAGGACAGAACCGGTTGGCGACGGGGTTGATCAGCCGCCCAGCGGGAGGAGGGCGTTGGTCGGGATGATGCTGACGTCGAGCCCCTCGGGGAGCGGGTGGGCGAAGTCGGGGTACTTGCGCTTGGCGTTGCGGCGGTAGCGGGTGGTGGAGTGCTCGGGATCGCCGTCGTAGTTGGGGATGACCTTGGTGCCGAACAGCTCGATCATCTCGATCACCTCGTCGTGCTCGAGGCCCTCGTTCGGGATGCCGAAGACGAGCTGGTCGCAACCGACCTCCTGGTACTTGGCGATCTGCTCGTTGACCTCTTCGGGGGTGCCGCACAGCAGGTAGCCCGCCTCGATCAGCGTGTCGAGGGTCGCCTCGTCGGGGATCGCGAACGGCGGGTTCGGCCACACGACGGCGTGCTTCTGGGGCGGCATCGTGTCGTGGTACATGTTGACCATCGTGTTGAGGTAGCCACGGCCGGCCGACATGGCGACCTCGCGGGCCCGCTTGCGGTCCGAGAGGCAGACCACGGCGTTGGTCATCATGACGTTGTCGTTCATGAACTGGCCGAGCGGCTCGGTGCAGTTGGCGATGCCCTCCTTGTACGCGTCGATGCGCCCCTTGAGGTTGTAGATGGGCTCGAAGTTGAACGCGATCGCGCCGATGCCCTGCTGGCCGGCGGTCGCAAACGTGCCGGGGTTGCCGCAGCCGACCCACAGCGGCGGGTGGCCGGGACCGTACGGCTTGGGCAGGACGTTGTGGGGCTTCTCGACCTTGAAGAACTTCCCGTCGAACGTGTAGTCCTTCTGCTCCCACATGCGCAGGATCTCGGGAGCGGCCTCGTTCCACATCTCCTTGGTCTCCGACGTGAGGAGGTCGAAGGTGGCCATCTCGTGGCTGCCGGCACCGCGGCCCGTGCCCCACTCGTAGCGGTTGCCGGTGATGTGGTCGAGCATCGCGACCCGCTCGGCGTTGCGCACCGGATGGTTGACCGGCCGGGACAGGTTCATGATCCCGGAGCCGACGTGGATCTGCTCGGTCTGGGCGGTGATGTACGCGAAGACGGTCTCGGGGGCCGACATGTGGGAGTACTCGGTGAGGGCGTGGTGCTCGCCGAGCCACGCGTACTTCCAGTTGAACTTGTCGGCGTGGATGGCGTAGCTCATCTCACGCATGATCATCTCGTGCTCCGACGCCGGGTCGTGAGCGGCGGGTCCGGGAAGGTACCCGTTGAGGAAGAG
>Ga0209023_10005254_pt1 | contig 14245 bp, 13 predicted proteins | sample LakOneMetagenome_FD_187468 | JGI IMG/M metagenome (GOLD analysis project Ga0209023, IMG submission 187468) | Freshwater and sediment microbial communities from Lake Erie, Canada (SPAdes) (version 2) | ecosystem: Environmental > Aquatic > Freshwater > Lentic | place: Lake Erie, Canada...
CTCGCCAAGGGCGAGCGCGCCCTGTGGGTCGCGCTCAGGCTCGGCAACGACGTTGCCCGCCTCGCGCTGACCGCGGTGCTGTGCCGAGGGTGGGTGGCGTGCTGCTCGGTCGGCGTCGATCTGGGCCTCCAGCGGGCCCACGATCTGCAGATGCGACGGTGGCACGGTCCACCAGATTGGCTACTCAAGCGACAAGCCCGGCGCTACGTGCTGGCCGACCTGGTCATCAGACGCGGCCCACCGGCTCTCCTCGACGCTTGACCGCTCTCGCTCACGGCCACACCGGCACTCCTCATCGCGCCCGGAGGCGCTCAGCCTGACCCGTCCACGCGCCCCGGCGGGTGCCTCGCCGAGGTTCTGGTCCTCGACCAGCCCTCGCCGCGCCGCGTTCCCGCTGCGTACTGGGTCGACCGCACAACCCCTGCTCTTGTCCCCGAAAGGACCATCACCATGAACACACCACGAGGCATCCTCCCCATCGCCCTCCTCGTCATCGGTCTCGGCCTCACCGGCTGCGGCTCCGATGACCCCGCCGCGTCCACGACCTCGAGCCCCTCGGCCAGCGGATCAAGCTCCCCGGCTCCCGTGTCCAGCTCCGCGGCCAGCGAGTCCAGCTCCCCGGCCGCCGACGGCCCCGTCATCGACGTGACCATCAGCGGTGACACAGTCACCCCCAACGGTGAGCGCGTGGAGGTGAAGAAGGGCCAGGACATCACCCTCAACGTCACCGCCGACGCCCCGGGTGAGATCCACGTGCACTCCACCCCCGAGCAGGAGCTGGCCTACGACACCGGCACCACGACCCTGACCATCGCCGGCATCGACCAGCCCGGCCTGGTCGACGTGGAGTCACACTCCCTGGAGAAGGTCATCGTCCAGCTCCAGGTCTCCTGAGCATGATCCTCAGCCTGGTCGGGCGGATCTCGGCACACGGGATCGGTGGGTCCAAGAACCTGCCGATCCCGCCCGAGCTCGCCATCGCCGGCGCCACTGCCGCGCTGACCGTCTCGTTCATCGTGCTCGCGCTGGCATGGCGCACCCCACGCTTCGACGCCGCCACGCAAGGACGCCCGGCGCCGGCCTGGCTCCGACACCTGGTGGACTCACCAGGGTTCGCACCCGCCATACGTACCCTCGGGCTGCTGTTCTTCGGCTACATCACCTGGGCAGCCCTGGCCGGACCCGACCTCCTCACCAACCCGGTCTTCGGCGTCGTCTACGTGGTGTTGTGGGTCGGCATCGTGCCCGCCTCGCTGGCATTCGGGCCCTTCTACCGGACAGTCAGCCCCGTACGGACCCTGCACCTGCTCCTCGCGCGGGTCTACGGGTCCAACGCACGCCAGGGCCGAGCCGCCCTCCCTTCCTGGGTCGGCTGCTGGCCAGGAGTGGCCGGCCTGTTCGCGTTCGTATGGCTGGAGCTGGTCTACCCCTCCAGCACCTACCTGACCACCCTCCAGGTGTGGTTCGGCATCTACCTGCTCCTCGGCCTCGCCGGCGCGGTCGCCTTCGGGAACCGGTGGCTGGCGGCCTACGACCCCTTCGAGGTCTACTCCACCCTGGTCGGCCACCTCTCAGTATTCGGCCACCGCGACGCCACCCCACGCCGCAGAACCAACCGGGGACGGCCCGCGCGGGAGCTGGTGATCCGTAGCCCCCTGTCCAACCTCGACGGGGTGGTCGTCGTCCCCGGGCTGGTCGCCGCCGTCGCCGTGCTGCTCGGGTCCACCGCCTTCGACACCTTCAAGGACTCCCCGACCTGGCTGCAGTTCGTCCAGAACCGCAGCCACCCCGAGATCGTCAACACCGCCGCTCTCCTCGGGTTCTGCCTGTTCGTCGGCGCGACGTTCACCGCCGCCACCCTGGCTGTGAACCCACAGCCAGGCTCCGGCTTCACCCGGCGCGGCATGCCCGGACAGTTCGCGCACACCCTGGTACCGATCGTGGTCGGCTACATCACCGCGCACTACCTCTCCTACCTCGTCGAGGTCGGCCAGCAAACCCTCATCCAACTCAGCGACCCGATGGGGACCGGAGCGAACCTGCTCGGCACCGGCAACTGGAGCGTGAACTACTGGCTCTCCGAGCACCCCGCCGAGCTCGCCACCCTCAAAGTGCTCGCAGTGGTCGGCGGACACATCCTCGGCGTCATCGCCTCCCACGACCGCGCCACCAAACTCCTCCCCAAACGCGACCAACTCACCGGACAACTCCCCCTCTTCCTCCTCATGATCGGCTACACCAGCGCCGGCCTCTACCTCCTCTTCGGCACCTAAACCCGACCCCCATAGCCTGACCAGTCGCGCACACCGCGACGCCGCCCACCACGACGCCTACCCGCCACCACCCCCACTCGACCCTGCCCGTCCCGTCGGCGCTCACCCCCGCCGCCCTGCGCGCAGCTCTGCCGATGTCGGGTCGTAGCCACCTTGGCTACATGGGTCGACCTAGGAGACCTGAACGACGCTGCGGGCGGGAGGACGGAGTTCTGAGGCTCGGGGGGCGTTGGGCCATGGAGTGCTGTCTAGGGGCTGGACGCGGCGGAGCCGCCCAGGAATCCCGAGATGTTCTGGGCGGCTCCGACGTCGCCTTGCCACGCTATGCCTGGCCTGCCCTGCCCTGCCCCGCAGGCCGAACCACGGAGCGGTCTGTCTGGAAAGTCACACCTGCAGGCGTCGGGCGACTATCCACGGCATGGCCGGCGCAGGTTGCCGGACCTACCGCGGTGGGTTCAACGTAGGGGTTCAGACCGCCGTGCCGTATTCCAGGTAGATCGCTGGCCGAAGAGTCCACCATCGACTGTGTGGGCCGCGTGGAGCTCAGGACTCGATGGCGGAGGCATCGCTCTTCTCGCTGCCTCGGCGCGGATGGGTTGTTTGAACAGACGTTTAGTATATTGAACATGAGTTCAGCCTCCGATGATCGGGACCTCACCGCCCGGGCGAACATCCGCAATGCCGCACTTCGCTTGTTCGCCGAGCGCGGGCATGATGCGGTGACCGTGCGCGCGATCGCCGCCGCCGCGGGGGTGTCGCCGGGCCTGGTGCTGCACCACTTCGGGAGCAAGGAGGGCCTTCGTGCGGTCGTTGACGCCCACGCGGCCGAGTCGTTCGACGCGATCTTTGCCGGGCTCGGTGGTCACGACGTCGCCGAGATGCTCACCAGCGGCGAGGCCACGACGTCGGTGGCGGAGGCGTTCGCGCGGGCGTTCCCGCACGGATCTCCACTGCCGGCGTACCTGCGCCGGCTGCTGCTCACCAACGACCCCGCCGGGGCGGCGTTGTTCGGACGTTGGTACGCCGCCACCCGGCGCTTGTTGGACTCCATGGTCGAGGTGGGGGCTGCGGCGCCGAGCGAGGACCCGGCAGTCCGTGCGGCGTTTCTGCTCGTCAACGACCTCGCCGTGATCCTGCTGCGGAACCAGATCGCCGCCGCCATCGGTGACGACCCGCTGACGCCCGTCGGTCTCGACCGGTGGGCGAGGGACGTCGCCGTGGTCTACAGCGGGGGCGCGTTTGCGGCCCCTGCAACGGAGTCGCCCTGATGACCGACACCGACCCAGTGATCCGCACGCACGGGCTGACCAAGGTGTTCGGCACCGTCCGAGCCCTCGACGGCCTCGACCTGACGGTCCGTCCAGGAGAGGTGCACGGGTTCCTCGGACCCAACGGCGCCGGCAAGTCCACGACGATCCGGATCCTGCTCGGGCTCATGAAAGCCACCGGCGGCCACGCCACGCTATTCGGCGGCGACCCATGGCGCCACGCACCCAGCCTGCACCGCCGGCTGGCCTACGTTGCCGGAGACGTGGCTCTGTGGCCGGCTTTGACCGGGGGTCAGTGCCTCGACGTTCTGGCCGCCACGCAGGGCGGATTCGTCGGCCGGCGCCGAGCGGATCTCCTCGAGCGGTTCGAGCTCGACCCCTCCAAGCGCGTCCGCGACTACTCCAAGGGCAACCGGCAGAAGGTGGCGCTGGTCGCCGCGCTGGCGGCCGATGCGGAGCTACTCGTGCTCGACGAGCCGACCTCGGGGCTCGACCCGCTCATGGAACAGGCCTTCCAGCAGTGCCTCCACGACCGGCGGAGGGAGGGCGTGACGGTCCTGTTGTCCAGCCACATCATGAGCGAGGTGGAGGCGCTGGCCGACCGGGTGAGCATCATCCGTCGAGGTCGCACCGTGGCCAGCGGCACCCTTGCCGACCTGCGGCGCCACACCCGGACCACGGTGCACGCGGTGACCCTGGCCGAGCCAGACGGCCTGGCCGAGGCGCCCGGGGTCGCCGACCATCGCAGCGAGCGGCTCGACGGATACACGGACTCGCGGTTCACCGTCGATCCCGACCACCTCGACCCGGTGATCGGGACGCTGCACGCGGCGGGCCTCCACACGCTCACGGCGACGCCCCCCAGCCTGGACGCGCTGTTCCTGCGCAGCTACGAACACGGACGAGACCCGGACGAGACGGCCCCGGACGAGCGCCCTGCTCGGGATCCGCAGTGACAGCCTTCGACAAGGTCGCCTCGGACCGAACGCGCGGCCTCGGCATCATGCTTGGCGTCACCGGGCGCATCCAGCGGCGCAGCGCTGTGATCTGGGCACTCGTCCTGGGGGCGAGCATGGGAGGCACCGCCGCGAGCGTCGCCGCGCTCTACGACACCCCCGCGAAGATCCACACCTACGCCCAAGCTGTCACCACGGGCAGCGCACTGGTGGCGATCAACGGCAAGGTCGAGGGCATCGACTCCCTGGGCGGGGTGATCCAGGACGAGTTCGGCTTCATGGCCGCCTTCCTGCTGCCGCTGCTGGGCATCGGTCTGGTGGCTCGGGCGACCCGCAAGGAGGAGGAGTCCGGACGGCTCGAGCTGCTGCTCGGTGGACGCATCGCCCGGCACCAGCCGACGTTGGCGGCGCTCGTCGTGGCGACCGTGACGATCCTGGCCACGGGGGTGCTGTTCGCGGTGGGACTGATGCTCAGCGGGGTTCAGCCGGCTGGGTCGGTCCTGTACGCCCTCTCACTGTGCACCCTTGCGTTCGTCTTCGCCGGGCTCGCGGCGCTCGTGGCGCAGCTCACTCTGCACGCGCGCGGGGTCTACCTCTGGAGCTTGATCGTCCTCGCGGCGTCCTACGTCCTGCGAGGCGTCGGCGATGCCACCCGGACCTGGGTCACCTGGCTCTCCCCGCTCGGCTGGGCGGAGAAGGTGGCGCCCTTCGGGCACCAGCGGTGGTGGGTCCTGGGCATCCCGCTGGTGGTCGGGTTCGCACTGGCCGGGGCCGCGCTTCGGCTGGCCGGCGGGCGTGACCTGGGGAGTGCGCTGGTCCGGGGCGGTGCCGGCCCGGAGCGCGCCTCCGCGCGGCTGCGCGGCCCGATCGGCCTCGCGGTGTGGATCCACCGGTCCGGCACGCTTGGGTGGCTCACGGGAGGCGTCATGCTCGCCGCGACGATGGGGGCCCTGTCCCAGCAGCTGCTCGACGCGATGGCCGGTAATCCGGCGCTTGCCGAGGCCCTCGGCGTCGGCAAGACCCGGCCGCTGGCCGGATTCGTCTCCGTCACCCAGCTGTACCTGGCCGTCATCGCGACGGGGTACGTCGTCCAGGCCATCGGTGCGCTGCGAGCCGAGGAGTCCGAGGGGCGGCTGGAGGCACGGCTGTCCGGCACCTTGTCCCGGGCCCGGTGGCTGGCCTCGCACACGCTGGTGGTCCTCGGTGGCCTCCTCACGATCGTGCTCGGCTCGTCGCTGGTGCTGGCCTTCGCGACTGCACTCGCAGTCGGCGACCTTGCCGAGCTCGGCCCCACCGTGGGTTCGGGCCTGGCCTACCTGCCGGCCGAGCTGGTGCTCGCCGGGCTGGCGCTGGCGATCTCCGGGATTCGTCCTCGACTGTTCTGGATCGCCTGGGCAGGCTATGCCGCGTCGACCTTCGTCGCCTTCCTGGGTGCCGGGCTGAACCTCCCGCGGTGGGTGGTCGATCTCTCGCCGACTACGCATGTGGGCAACCCTCCGGCGGGCGCGACCCAGACCGGCGGGCTGGTCGTGATGGCCGGCATCGCACTCAGCCTCAGCATCATCGGCTTCGTCGCCTTCCGCAGGCGCGATATCCCCCAGGGCTAGGGCCTGGACCCGTTCAGCCTCGGAGCCTCTGCCGGCCGGATGAGCCCCGGCCTCAGCGCGGCGTGTGCTTGTGCAGCACCAGCTTCCACCCGTCTGACCGGCGGACGTAGGTGCTGCTGATCTGGGCCTTGTACTCCGACGCCCCCTCTCGGCTGGCGGTGGCCGTGTAGGCGACAAGCAGCACGTCGTCGAGAGGCCTCATCGGCACGACGTCATCGAGCTGATGCCTGGCCCACGGCTGACCGGACATGGAGTCCAGGACCGTGCTCCGGTCGTCCATGAGGACGCCGCCTGGAAGCAGCATCAGCACTCTCTCGTCCAGGATGCGGTCGTCGTACGCCCGCGCGGCCTCACCACTCGTCGACAGAGCCTCCCAGCCTTCCCCGCTCCAGTCCGATCACCTGCTGGTCCTCCGACATCTCGACCTCCTTCTGTGGCGCCGAAGATGGTCGGTCCATCCGGCCCCGGAATGGCCGTACCCGGGCGAGCGCTGCCCACTCGCCCTGTGGCCGCGTCGAGACCCATCGCTGCACGCGAGATGAGGTGGCCCGCTCGGCCTACGCCCCATTGCCTCCGGCCGTCGACTCGACTGCGAAGAACGTATCGAGTCGCGTCAAGGTCAAGAGATAGAGGACCGGTTCGCTCGGGTTGACCAGTCCGAGGCGACCGCCTCTCGCTTCGAGCAGTCGGTGGACGTTCATGAGGAATCTCAACCCGGTCGAATCGATCGACTCGATGTCAGCGAGGTCGAGCACGAGATGAGGGGACGCGTCCTCAGCAGCCTGCTCGATCGCATCGAGGAGCTCGGGGCCTGCCAAGTTCAGACTCTCCACCGAGGACAACCAGCAACCGACCATCGGCCAGGGCCTGGATTCGGGGCGGCTCCACCTCGACCTCCCTCGAACTGACCCCAGACAGAACTTGAGCCATACCGGCGACCGGTCACGGCCGGCCGGGCGCCAGCCCGAGTCGATTGAATGTTACTCCGAGAATCACCCCGGCCGCCGTCTTCAACCCACCAGCCGAACACCGGGGCCGGCTGAGCACCCACCCAGGTTCTTCCGCCGGGTGTTCGGCGTCGTACCAGTCCGAGGCGGGCCCCCGACATCCTTCCGCCGCGCCGCGGGCGCCCACCGTTCCAGCCACGCGGGACATCCCAGGCAGGTCCGCGTCTCCGCCTGATGGCTCGGTGTGCCGGAGCAGCAGGGGCCGAGGGGTGGCTACAGTGACCTCAGGCGTGCCGGGAAGTCTGGTCGGCGTCCACTGCCGACCCTCCCGACTCGGAGGCCTTCCCGTGAACGACGTTCTCCCCTACGCGGCGGCGCTCGCGATCGCCTCCGCCGCGCTGCTGCTCGCGGTGGGGTCGAGCAGACTGGGGCGATGGATGCCGATTCCGGGTCCGGCGCTGTTCCTCCTTGCGGCGTCAGGTTGTGCCGATCTCGTCCCTCAGCTGGGCGGGCTGTCGATCCTGACCGACCAGCGGATCGTCACCCTCGCGGTCGTGGTGATCCTCTTCGACGGCGGCCTCCGCATCGGGATGAGCCGTTTCCGCCCGGTTGCCGGGCCGGTGCTGTGGCTGGGGATCGCGGGCACCTTCGTGACCGCCGCTGGGCTGGTGTTGGCGGCACACTGGTGGTTCGGGTTCGAGTGGCGTCCGGCCCTTCTGCTGGGGACCGCGCTCTCGCCCACAGATCCGGCGACGGTGTTCTCGGTACTTGGCCGGCGCGAGGTCGGAGGCCGCGTCGGCACCCTCCTGGAGGGCGAGTCGGGTGCCAACGACCCGGTGGGCATCGCCTTGATGGTCAGCGTCCTCGGAGCCTCAGGCACCGGGTTCGGTGCCATCGTGCCCGGCGCGCTCGAGTTCGTGGGGCAGCTGGGACTGGGCATCGTGTTCGGGTTCGCGGGCGGCCACGCGCTCCGCTGGCTGCTGCGGAACCTGCCTCTGCCGAACGAAGCGCTGTACCCGGTGCGTGCGGTCGCCTTCGCGGTGCTGCTGTACGGCGTGACCACGTTCGCCCACGGGTCGGGGTTCCTCGCGGTGCTTCTCGCCGGGATCCTGGCTGGTGACACCCGGGCGCCGTACAAGCGGGAGGTCGAGCGTTTCACCTCTGCCCTGGCGGGTCTGGCCGAGATCGTGGCGTTCGTTGTCCTTGGGCTCTCACTGCCGATCACCGACGCACTCGGGCACGGGCGGGGTGTCGTCGCCGTCGGGATCGGTCTGGTGCTGATCCTGCTCATCCGGCCGATCCTGGGTGGCCTGGTGTTGTGGCCGGTCCGGCTGCGGGGTGGTGAGCGAGCTTTCGTGCTGTGGTCGGGTCTGAAGGGGGTGGTGCCCATCCTGCTGGGCACCTACATCCTCGCGGAGGGTGCAGCCGGCGCCGAGCACCTGTACGGCGTGATCTTCGTGGTCGTCTTGATCTCGGTCGCCGTCCAGGGCGGCTTGGTGCCGACCTTCGCCCGGATCTCGAACGTCCCGCTGCGCGTGGTCGAGCCCGAGCCGTGGTCGATGGGGATGCGGTTCCGCGAGCGCCCCGAGGGCCTGCACCGCTACGTCGTCGAGGCCGGCTCACCGGCTGCGGGCAGCCAGCTGCGTGACCTCCCCATCGGGGAGGATCTGTGGGTCAGTGTCGTGGGTCGGGAGGGCCACATGCTCCAGGTGCGCGGCGACACCACGCTCGAGGTCGGTGACGAGGTCCTCGCCATCACCGGTGACGAACCGGCAACCGCGCGGCTCTTCAGGGCCACTTCATCGTGAGCTCGAGGACACACGGTCAGGCTCCGACCAGGTAACGCAGCCAGACGTAGGGCATGCACGCCGCCACGGTCACCGTCGCAACGATCAGGCCGTACTTCGTGAACTCCCAGAAGCTGATCGGATGGCCGGCCTTAGCCGCGTATCCGGTGATCACGACGTTAGCCGACGCTCCGACGGGAGTGGCGTTTCCGCCCAGGTCGGCACCCATCGCGAGCACCCACCACAGCTCGTTCCCCGCACCACTGCTCGCCGTCACCTCCGAGACGACCGGAGCCATGGTGGCGACGTAGGGGATGTTGTCAATGAAGGCCGACAGGATCGCTGAGAGCCACAACAGACCGAACACCGAGGCCACCGGGCGGCCGTCGGCGAGCGTACTGGCCTCCTGGGCCACGAGGTCGATGACCCCGGTCTCCACCAGCGAGCCGATGATCACGAACAGTCCGGCGAAGAACACCAGGGTCGACCACTCGATGTCGGCCACGACCTTCGCTGGCTCGAGCCCGGAGATGCCGAGGAGGATCAGCCCGCCGGACAAGGCGATCACTGACGGCTCCAGCCCCAGCATCGTGTGGAAGGCGAAGGCTGCCGTTACGACGGACAGGACGGCGATGCCCTTGATGAGGAGGGCACGGTCCCGGACGACCCCGTGCCCGGTGAGATCGACCGGCTCGGCCCCACTGGTCCCGTCCGTCGGCCGAGGCCGGAACAGCAGCCAGCAGAGACCGACGAACACCGCAGTCAGCACAATCGCCAGAGGAGCCAGGTGCACCAGGAAGTCGAGGTAGGAGAGCCGCGCACGACTCGCGATGATGATGTTCGGAGGATCACCGACCAGAGTCGCCATTCCCCCGATGTTCGAAGCCATCGCCACGGCGATCAGGTAGGGCACCGGCCGGACCCGCAGTCGCTCGCACACCTCGATCGTGATCGGAGCGAGAAGAAGCACGGTCGTGACGTTGTCAAGTACCGCGGACGCCACGCTAGAGGTCACCACCAGCATGGCCAACGCTGCGAAGGGCCTTCCGTGGGCCCGTCGCAGGGCCCACAGGGCCATCCACTCGAAGCCCCCCGTGCGTTGGAGGACGGCCACGATCAGCATCATGCCCAGCAGCAGGAAGACGACGTCCCAGTCGATGCCGGTCTGGCTGGAGTAGAACGCGCGATGCGGGTCGGTGGCGCCGATCAGCAACACGATGACGGCGCCACCCACGGCCGCGGCCACGCGGTGCACCCACTCGGTGGCGATCAGGACATAGGTCGTCGCGAACACGGCGAGGGCCAGCCAGCCGAGCGCGGTCACACTCCGACCTCACGCGCTGACGTCGGAGCAGGAGAAGGCAAAGCAACCGGGAGCATCGGATCAACCTCGATCGGGGGGTCGTCGGACAGGTCGCCGACCCGACTTCCCGGCACTCCAGTGAACTCACCCTACCGCGCAAGGTCGCACGCGACTCCGGACACTGTCGCAGTTGCCCACACCACCGATACAGCAGCAATGCAGGGGACCCGAGTGGTGGCGCTTCAATGGCACTGGCCGGCTCTACACCACGGTCGCCGAATTGCGCCGATTCGTCAGCGGAGGGACCTGACATGCCAGCGACACGACGCGTGAAGACCCCGGCTTCCCGGAGGAGCTCGCGGACTCTGTCCACGTCAACTCGGTAGGTGCGTACGCGTGGGTCTTCGGCAGGCTCCTCGATCAGCACCCCGGCAGCGACCAGTTCTCCGGTATTGGTGGAGATCGGGAACACCCGAGTGAGCACCCCCACCGACACCAGGTCCGACAACCGACGATCCGGAGCCGCAGGTCAGCGACGCGAGCCAGCCGTCCGCGCATGCCGAGAGCGAACTGCCGCCTGTATCGGAGATTCAGTCCGGTACCGGGTTGTCCCCTGCAACAACGTCGCGCGACGTTCTGGATCGCTGACCCCGAGCAGGATCCGACGTAACGCCAACTCATTTTGGAGCACTAAACGGGTATTGGATCACTCACAGGACGCAAGATCGGACTGGCATGACAATGACCGGGCTAGCGCAGTTCGCTCCCGACTTTGCGATCGAATTCTCCCTGCCTGACGGCCCTGCCGCGCAGGTGCTCAAGAACGCCGCGCCTCGCGAACTCGCCGCCACTCCGCGATCCACTTCTCCGAAGTGGCTCATGTCCAGGGTGAATCCCCTGCTCGCCGCCGGCATCATCGGCATCGGGGGAAACCCGGTGCCGCTGCCCACGGGGGTGGACGAGCCGCTCGCGCCCGACGGCGGGGTGGGCGCCGACGTCGCGCCCCCGGGGACCGCACTGAGCCCCCGCAACGAGCGGGAGTGTGGTGGCCTGCGCTCGGACTTCTTCCCGTGCACGGTCCTCGGTCTCGACGAGCTGCTGCGCGAGGTGGTGGGCTGGCACTTCGGTGACCTGTCGACGGTGACTGTGCATGTGTGCCGACTGCTCGAGACGGTCGAGCACAACTCGACTCATCCTGTCCGGCTGATCAACATCCTTGGCGTGGGCTGCCGCTGGGAGCCCGTGCAATGAGCGACCAGTCCGCCGTCGTGCTGACCGCCGCCGCCTGGTCCGGGACGGTCGGGCTCCTGGGGCTGCTGGTCGCCTGGCTTCTGCGCCGGTCGTCGCTGCGCTGGCAGTTGCTGAGTGTCGCCCTGGTGGCGGTGGCCGCGGTCGGGGCCGGCGGGGTCGGCACAGCGCGCGCGATGTTCGTGTCCGACCACGACTTCCATGTCGTCTTAGAGATCCTGGTCGTCGGGGGGCTGGTCGCCGTCATCTTCGCGATGCGTGTCGCCGTGACGGTCCTGCGCTGGTCGAGGTCGCTGGCCGATGACGCCCGCCGCTTCGGCGAGACCGGCCGGTTCGAGTTCGCCGGCGGGGGACCGGTCGAGTTCCAGTCGGTCTCCTCCGAGCTCGCCCGCACCAGCGAGCGGCTGGCCGAGTCGCGGGACCGCGAGACCCGACTCGAGGAGTCCCGCCGCAAGCTCGTCTCATGGGTCTCGCACGACCTGCGCACTCCGCTGGCCGGGCTGCGTGCGATGACCGAGGCGCTCGAGGATGGGCTGGCCGAGGAGCCACAGCGCTACCACCGTCAGATGCGGACCGAGGTGGACCGGATGGTGCGGATGGTCGACGAGCTCTTCGAGCTCTCCCGGATCCACGCGGGCATCATCCCGCTGGACGTGCAGACCGTCGACCTCGGCGACCTGGTCAGCGAGTCGATCGCGTGTGCGGGTCCTGTGGCGCGGGCCAGGGGCGTGCGCCTCGGTGGCGCGGTCGATTCGGGCGTGCTGGTGCGGGCCGACCCAGCCGGGCTGTCGCGGGTGGTCGCCAACTTGGTCATGAACGCGATTTGGCACACCGCGGCCGACGGCAGCGTCGAGATCACCGGCCGCTCGGTGCCCGACGGCATCGAACTGAGCGTGGCTGACGAGTGCGGCGGGATACCCGTCCACGACCTGGCGCGAGTCTTCGACGTCGCTTGGCGCGGCGGCCACGCCCGCACCGCCGCCGACGATAGCCGGGCCGGGCTCGGGCTGGCCATCGTCAAAGGCCTCGTCGAGGCGTACGAGGGCGAGGTCGAGGTCCGCAACCAGGCGCCCGGCTGTCGCTTCCTGGTGCGTCTGCCGACTCCACCTGAAGAAGCGGTTCGACACCGTGGGGCCCCGACTCCGGATCTCGGTCTGTGTGGCAGCTCTACGGCGGGGCTGGAGGGGCCATCGCGTCGTCGCTCCTATGTCGCACGGATCGCCGCACAGAGCCCACAGTAGTTTCAGACGTATCGCGTTGAATTGACCTACGGCGGCCTTCGCGTGGCGCCTTGCGTCGTGCTCACCAATGATGAGCGGCTTTCCTCCTGCGTTGGACCAAGGTTGAGCCAGGAGCTCGACCTCGGGCGAAGAGCAGTCAGCGGGCTATGGGTCGGCCCTAGCGTCCATTGCGTATCGGGGGCCGGTCGGCTGCGGGTCCAGCTTTGAGGGACTTCCAAAGCAGTGCCGTGGCGTAGGAGCGGTACGGCCGCCAGCGGTTGGCCATGCCTACCAGCGAGGTCTCGTCCGGTCGCTCCGAAAGGCTCCACGCTCTTCGCACTGCCTCCTTGAGACCGACGTCGCCAACCGGGAGGACATCGGCACGGCGGAGCTGGTGCATCAGAAACATCTGCGCCGTCCACGGTCCGACTCCAGGAAGCTGCACCAAGGCCTGTGTCGCGGCGTCGTCGTCGACACGACGCAGTTCATCCAGGTCGATCTCTCCGCAGGCTACAGCTGTGGCAAGTCCACCGATCGCCCGTGCCTTGGCGCCGGACAGACCCAGCTGCCTGAGCTGCTCGGGTGACAGTCGGGCGGTTTCGCCGGCTGTCGGGGGCTTTCCTGTCGCGACGGAGAGACGGCCGAAAATGGTGAGCGCGGCAGCGATCGAGATCTGTTGTCCGATGATGTGGAGGGTGAGCCCGGCGAACAGGTCGTCGCCGGTCTGGTCGGCCCCGGCCCACGCGGTCGGGTCGGGTTGCCCAACGCGCTGGATGAGGTCGCTGAGCACCAGGTCGCGGTCGGCGAGTACGGCGTAGGCGGCGGCGACCTGTGGTGACGTCACCGCAGCCCGGCTCGGGAGCGGACCGGTCATTGGAGTGGGATCTCGTGATTCGCGGTGCGCTCCTCCTCGGTGCGAGACGCGAAGTAGCGGCGGTCGTCCTCAGTGATCGCGAGGTCGTTGATGGACGCCTCGCGGCGGCGCATGAGGCCCTGGTCGTCGAACTCCCACAGTTCATTTCCGTAGCTGCGATACCACTGACCTGCGTGGTCGTGCCACTCGTACTGGAAGCGGACGGCGATGCGGTTGCGGCGGAAACCCCACAGGCTCTTGCGCAGGACGTAGTCGAGTTCGCGTTCCCACTTGGCGGTGAGGAACTTGACGATCTGCTCGCGGCCGGTGACGAAGGTGTCGCGGTTGCGCCACACGGAGTCGGGTGTGTAAGCGAGGCTCACGCGGTGCGGCTCGCGGCTGTTCCAGGCGTCCTCGGCGGCCTGCACCTTCTGCACGGCGGTCTGCTCGTCGAAGGGCGGGAACGGTGGGCGGCTCTCGGTCATGGTTCGACCTTCCTTTGGTCGGTTGTGCGGATTAGGCGGTGACGGGTGGATTGCGTGGGTAGGCGATGACCGGGGTGGCTAGGTGCGGTAGGGGTGCGCCGATGGTCATGGTGTCGAGTTGGAAGCGGACGCGTCGTCCGGTACGGCCGTCGTCTCCCGCGGTGCCGGGAGCAGTGGTCTCCAGTACGGCTCGTCCGGTCAAGTGCAGAGTGCGGCCGGTGGTGAAGTCGATGAAGAGCAGGGCGGCGATGGTATCGACGGCGAGGTTGCCGAGGCTATTGAACATGTTGTTGCCCTG